>Ga0209006_10000284_pt1 | contig 51618 bp, 43 predicted proteins | sample JacPin_JW_Ref_O2_FD_188567 | JGI IMG/M metagenome (GOLD analysis project Ga0209006, IMG submission 188567) | Forest soil microbial communities from Algoma, Ontario, Canada - Jack Pine, Ontario site 1_JW_Ref_O2 (SPAdes) (version 2) | ecosystem: Environmental > Terrestrial > Soil > Boreal...
GTCCCCGACCTCCCCGCCAAGGCTCGCCCGGCGCAGACGGCCGTTGACGAGATGAAGGATCAGCAGCGAGTCGGCGCACTGCCGGGCGGCGTCGACGAGGTCCGGACGGCTCAGCGCCACGCCGGCCTCCGCCAGCGCGGTGATCGCCAGCCCGTTCCACGCGGTGACCACCTTGTCGTCGCGGCCGGGCTGCACCCGAGCATGGCGGGCGGCCAGCAGCGCTGCCTTGACCCGAGCGAGCCGTTCCGGGTCCTCGGGGTCGTGCGGGAACTGCAGCACCGAGCTGCCGTGCTCGAAGGTACCATCGTCGGTCACAGCGAAAACCGTTGCGGCCCAGCGCCCGTCGTCGGAGCCCAGAACCTCACGGAGTTCGTCGGGCGTCCACACGTACGTGGAGCCCTCGGTGCCGGCGGCATCGGCGTCCAACGACGAGGCGAACATCGCTCCCGTTACCAGCGCGTCGAGCATGAACGCCGCGGTCTCGGCGGCGACCCGGCGGGCCAGGGCATCGCCGGTGCGTCGCGCCCAGTGGGCGTACGCGCGCAGCAGCAACGCGTTGTCGTACAGCATCTTCTCGAAATGCGGCACCACCCACGATGCGTCAACGCTGTAGCGGGCGAAGCCGCCGGCCAGCTGGTCGTAGATGCCGCCGCGCGCCATCGCGGTTCCGGTGCGCTGCACCGCGGCCAGCGACGCCGGGTCAGACGTGCGCTCGTGGTGGCGCAGCAGCGCCTCCAGCAGCGCGGACGGCGGAAACTTGGGCGCCGCGCCAAACCCGCCGCGCTCGTTGTCCTCGTCGGCCAGGATCGCCACGACAGCGGCATCACATAGGGACGGTTCTATCGCCGGGCCGCCGCCGGGCAGCCCCGCCGACAGTCGGCGCAGCTCGGAGGCGATCTGGTCGCCGGCTTCTTCAACCTCGTCGCGACGCGAGCGCCAGGTGCCCGTCACCGCGGACAGCAGTTCGGTGAACGCCGGCTTCGGGTAGTAGGTGCCGCAGAAGAACGGCCGGCCGTCGGGGGTGAGAAAGCACGTCATCGGCCAGCCGCCGTGGCCGGTCAGCGCGACGGTGGCGTTCATGTAGACCGCGTCGAGGTCCGGTCGTTCCTCGCGGTCGACCTTCACGCAGACGAAGTCGGCGTTCATCGCCTCGGCCACCGCGTCGTCCTCGAACGACTCGTGGGCCATCACGTGGCACCAGTGGCAGGCTGCGTAGCCGATCGACAGCAGGATCGGCACGTCTCGGGACGCGGCCTCAGACAGCGCGTCTTGGCTCCACTGCTGCCAGTGAACCGGGTTATCGGCGTGCTGGCGCAGATATGGGCTGGTGGCGTCCGCCAGTGTGTTAGCCGCCGGGCTCATGCCGTGTTCCCTCGTTGTCCGGGGCGGAATCGGCGGGTTCGCCGACCGTGCCGTCGTCGGCCGCCTGATCCGGTTCTGGATGCGCCCGGTCGAACCGCTCAGGGAGCTTCTTCAGGTGCCTGTTCATCGACCAGATCAGCGCGAACGTGCCGATCATCAGCACGACGATGATCAGCAGTCCGACCGGGCTGGCCTTGCCGAAGTCGGGGCCGGTGTTGTGCGGAGCGTCGTCAGCGAGCAGCTTCACGGCCACGGCGACGAGGCGGCTCATTGGTCGGTCTCGATCCCGGCGAACAGGTCGGTCTCGGGCAGGTTCATCGGCACGCGGGACCTCGCGAGCTCGAATTCTTCTGTGGGCCAAAGCCTTTGTTGCCATTCGATGGGCGCCCTGAAGAAATCGCCGGAGGGGTCGATCTGCGAGGCGTGTGCCCGCAGCGCGTCATCACGCTGACTGAAGTACTCCGAGCATTCGATTCGCGTGGTGACCCGGTGAGCGAAGACGTCGTGTTCGGGGTCCCAATGCTGCAACCACTTTTCGAACGGGCCAACTTCGCCGTGCTTGGCGAACTCGTCCTGTAGCAGTTGCATGCGCTGACGCAGGAAACCGTGGTTGTAGTACAGCTTCTGCACGGGCCACGGCCTGCCCGAGTCCGGAAACCTGTCCGGGTCACCCGCGGCTTCGAACGCTGCGACCGAAACCTGATGGCAGCGAATGTGGTCCGGGTGCGGGTAGCCGCCGTTCTCGTCGTAGGTGGTCATCACGTGCGGCTTGAATTCGCGGATGAGCCGGGTCAGCGCCTCGGTGGGTTCGTCGAGTGGGACGAGCGCAAAGCACCCTTCGGGCAACGGCGGAGGCGGATCGCCCTGGGGCAGCCCGGAGTCGACGAAACCCAGCCATCTGTGCTCGACACCCAGTATCTCGGCGGCCTTGGCCATCTCGTCGCGCCGGATTTCGGTGATCCGGCCGCGGACCTCGGGCAAGTCCATCGCGGGGTTGAGGATGTCGCCGCGCTCGCCGCCGGTCAGGCTGACCACCAGCACTCGGTGGCCTTCCGCGGCGTAGCGCGCCGTCGTGGCCGCGCCCTTGCTGGACTCGTCATCCGGGTGCGCGTGCACGGCCAACAACCGAAATTCGCTCACGTCTGCTCTACCTGGTCCCTCGCTGTGCTGGCGGTCCTGTCGTTGGAACCTATAGTTCCAGTCCTAGTCCTTCCCCTCGACCGACGGGCACCCAAACATTGACCGAGCGTCCGCCCGCCCGCTACGGGCGGCAGCGACAGTCGCGACGCACCCGTGGCTGGATCTTCGTCGGTCTGACACTGCTGATTCTTGCGGTAGGCGTCGGGGTCGCAGCCGTCGGCTACCAACGTCTGGGCCGCAGCGACGTCGCGGGCACGCTCGGCGGGTATCGCCTCATCGACGACGAGACCGTGGAAGTGACAATCACGGTGAGCCGCGCCGACCCGTCGCGCCCGGCCGTCTGCATCGTCCGGGGCAGGTCCAAAGACGGCAGCGAAACCGGCAGGCGCGAGGTGCTGGTGGCGCCGTCGACGCAGGAATCGGTGCAGGTGACGACCATCGTCAAGACCAGTCGCCCGGCCGTGATCGGCGACGTCTACGGCTGCGGCTTGGACGTGCCTGCCTATCTGGTCGCGCCCTGAGCCACGCAGATCGGCTCTTAACGGGGATTGCGAAAGCCTGAATGGCGAATGACTTCGCGGTGGTATCATCGGTGAATACACGGTTCCTGCTGGGACCGTGTATTGGCGTATTTGAGCTGATTGCGAATCTGCGAAAACGGCAATACACGCTGTCTGTCCGCATGCTCCCGGCAGACAGACAGACTGCCGTCGCGAGCGGTCGCGACATGAGGAACGAGGAGGTCGACGAGATGACAACCGACACGCAGGTGACCTGGTTGACCCAGGAAGCGTACGACCGCCTGAAGGCCGAGCTCGACCAGCTCATCGCCAATCGCCCAGTCATCGCGGCAGAGATCAACGACCGGCGCGAGGAGGGTGACCTGCGCGAGAACGGCGGCTATCACGCCGCCCGTGATGAGCAGGGTCAGCAGGAGGCGCGCATCCGGCAACTCCAGGAGCTGCTGAACAACGCCAAGGTGGGCGAGGCGCCCAAGCAGTCCGGAGTGGCGCTGCCGGGCTCGGTGGTGACGGTGTACTACGACGACGACAAGTCGGACAAGGAGAAGTTCCTCATCGCCACCCGCCAAGAGGGCGTCAGCGACGGCAAGCTCGAGGTCTACTCGCCGAACTCCCCGCTCGGCGGCGCGCTGATCGACGCAAAGGTCGGCGAGACGCGCTCCTACACGTTGCCCAACGGCAAGACCGCAAAGGTGACGCTGGTCAGCGCCGAGCCCTACCACTCGTAACCGCGCGCCGGCAGGTCGAGCGGTTAAGGTCCGCTCATGGCGCAGATCGCCGAGGACCTGCTACTGCTGCTGCTCGACAACGCGGCCAACCGGCCCGCACTGGACAGAGACCGCCGGGAGAAGATACTGGGTGCCGCGGTGCTCTTGGACTTGGCTTGGGCCTGCAGGATCCGCCCGTCGGTGGACGGTGAGCCGATCCCACCGGGACGGCTGCTGCTGTTGGCGGGACCCGCTCTGGGCGACCCGATCCTCGATCCGGCCCTGCGGCTGCTGCGGCGGCGCCCGCTGAAACCCAGTGCGGCCGTGGCAAAGATACGGCGCGGCATCGAACCGGCGTTGCTACGCCATCTCGAGGAGGGCGGCCACATCAGGCCAATACAGCTGCGGGGCAACCGGTTCAACGGCTCGGAGGTCTGGCCGATGGCGAACCGTTCCCGCGTGAACGAAGTACGCTCGGCCCTGCTGGCGGCGTTGTTCGAGCGCCGGAGTCCGTCGCCGACGACCGCGGCGATCATCTCGCTGCTGCACCCGGTGGACGGATTGGGAGCGCTGCTGAGCCTCAACGAGCGCGGCTGGCAGTGGGTCAACTCCCGAGCGGCCGACATCGCAGGAGGTAGCTGGGTCGACGAGTCCGCCGGCGCGGTGGAACTGCCGCAGGTGAACCTGGCGGTGACGGCGTCAGCGGTGCAGCAGGCGTTAACGTAGCGCCTGCTCGAGGTCGCCGATCAGGTCGTCGATGTCTTCGATTCCAACCGACAGGCGCACAAGGTCGTCGGGCACCTCGAGCAACGACCCGGCAGTCGATGCGTGGGTCATCGCGCCGGGATGCTCGATCAGCGACTCGACCCCACCCAGCGACTCGGCAAGAATGAAAATCTCTGTGCGAGCACATAGATCGAGAGCGGCCTGCCGACCCCCGCGCAGCCGCACCGACACCATGCCGCCGAACCCGCTCATCTGACGGGCGGCAATGTCGTGCCCCGGGTGGCCGGGCAACCCCGGATACAGCGTGGCGCTGACGGCGGGATGCTCGGCGAGGAACTCGGCCACCCGCGTGGCATTTTCGGTGTGCCGCTGCATCCGGATCACCAGCGTCTTGAGGCCACGCAGCGTCAAGTACGCATCGAACGGCCCCGGGACCGCGCCCGCACCATTCTGCAGGAAGCCGAACGCGACGTCCGTCTCTTCTTCATTGGTCAGCAGCGCACCGCCCACCACGTCGGAGTGCCCACCGATGTACTTCGTGGTGGAGTGCAATGCGATGTCGGCACCGAGGGTCAATGGACGCTGCAAGGCAGGCGACGCAAAAGTGTTGTCCACCAAAACTTTGGCCGACCGCTCGTGGGCCAGCTCGGCGATCGACGCGATGTCGGCGATCGTCAGCAGCGGATTCGTCGGCGTCTCAACCCATATCAGCTTTGTGTCACCGGTGATCGCGTCACGCACGGCGTCGAGGTCCGACTGACCGACCGCGGTGTAGGTCAAACCCCACAGCGTGAGCACCTTATCGATGAGCCGAAACGTTCCGCCGTACGCGTCATTGGGGATCACCACGTGGTCGCCGGGCCGCAGCAAGGCGCGCAGCGCGCAGTCGGTGGCCGCCATGCCCGAGCTGAACGCCCGCCCGAACGCCGCCTCCTCTACCGCTGCGAGCGAGACCTCCAACGCGGTGCGGGTGGGGTTGCCGGTGCGCGAGTACTCGAAGCCGCCACGCAGATCGCCGACGCCGTCCTGCGCGAACGTCGAGCTGGCATAGATCGGGGTGTTGACGGCGCCGGTCGCCGGATCAGGCCGATAACCTGCGTGGATGGCGCGCGTCGCCAAGCCGCGCTCGCTGTCGCCTGCCGAGGTGCTCCGGTGCTCGGGACTCATGGTGTTCGAGCCTATCGAGAGGTCGGGACGGCGCCCTTCGTCAAGCCCCTTCGGTGTAGACATAGGGCATGGGTACCGCCGCCGGGATTGAGGACCTACTCGACGTCGACTCGCTGCTGTCGGCCGAAGAGATCGAGCTGCGCAACACCGTTCGCCGGTTCGGCGAGCAGCGCCTGCGCCCGCATGTCGCCGAGTGGTTCGAAACCGGCGACGTGCCCGCCCGCGAGCTGGCCGCCGACCTGGGCAAGCTGGGACTGCTCGGCATGCACCTGAAGGGGTACGGCTGCGGGGGATCGACGGCCACCGCCTACGGGCTGGTGTGCCAGGAGCTTGAGGCCGTGGACAGCGGGCTGCGCAGCCTGGTGTCGGTGCAGGGCTCGCTGGCGATGTTCGCGATCCACCGGCACGGCACCGAAGAGCAGCGCAAGCAGTGGCTGCCGTCGATGGCGACCGGCGAGGCGGTCGGCTGCTTCGGCCTCACCGAAGCGGACTTCGGGTCGAATCCCGCCGGGATGCGAACGAACGCGCGTCGCGACGGCAGCGACTGGATTCTCAACGGCTCGAAGATGTGGATCACCAACGGGACCGTCGCCGACGTCGCGATCGTCTGGGCGAGAACGGACGAAGGGATCGCGGGCTTCGTCGTGCCGACCGACACCGCGGGCTTCTCGGCACGCACGATGTCACACAAGCTTTCGCTGCGCGCCTCGATCACCTCGGAGCTGGCGTTCGACGACGTCCGGCTACCCACCGATGCGAAACTGCCTGAGGCGCGGGGCTTGTCGGGCCCGCTGGCCTGCTTGTCGGAAGCCCGGTTCGGGATCGTCTTCGGCGCGGTCGGTGCGGCCCGCGACTGCCTGGAGGCGACGCTCGATTATGTGACAACCCGGGAGGTGTTCGACAAGCCCCTATCCGGGTATCAACTGACGCAGGCCAAGCTCGCAGACATGGCGGTCGAACTGGGCAAGGCGCAGCTGCTCGCGGTGCACCTCGGCCATCTGAAGGACGCCGGAACGATCCGCCCCGACCAGGTCAGCTTCGGCAAGCTCAACAACGTCCGGGAAGCGATAGCCATCGCCCGCCAATGCCGAACATTGTTGGGCGCCAACGGGATCACGCTGGAGTATCCGGTGATCCGGCATGCCAACAACCTCGAGTCGGTGTTGACGTATGAAGGCACCTCGGAGGTGCACCAGCTGGTCATCGGCGAAGCGTTGACCGGCGTCAGTGCATTCCGGTAGGCATTCCGGTAGGCCTTTGTTATAGCCCCGGGTGGGCGCCGCACTCGCGGGCGCCCACCCGGGAGCGAACTCAGGCGGCTACGGGGTCAGCGGCGCCACTTGACCGCCAGTGAGGCGACGGTAGGTGTACACCTCGAACAGGGCCGCCACGGGGCCGGCGACGATGAGCCCGACGAAGCAGACAATCGCGCCGACCAACAGGAGCACTGCCATCACCAGGTAGGCGACAATAGTGTTGCCGATATTGTCCTTGACGATGTCGAAGCTGGCCTTCACCGCGTCGATGGGCGAGAGGTTGCGGTCCAGCAGTGCGACGACCGTGAACATCAAGAACAACGCCACGATGATGCCGCCGATGATGCACAGCGAGCCGACTGCGGTCAGGACGCCCATGATTATCGTGGCGACGATGACGGCGCCGACGTTGCGGGGCTTGAAGAAGTCCCCGATTGCAACCGGACGCCCGTCGGCAATCTGCAGCAGGCCGCTGATGTACGCGGACTGGACCACGGCACCGACCACCAGCAGCACGGCGTAACCGATGATCATCACCACGATGCTGCCTGCACCCATCCCCGAACTGTAGGAGTACGAGACACCGGTGTCAGTCGACGTGTAGCTGGTTTCGGGTGCCGGGGCCAGCGCCATCGCCACGCCGTAGGTGATCCCGTACAACACGCCCAGGATCACGCCGTACACCAGGGCCGGGACGATCAGTGCGGCAGCGTTCTTGCTGAACTTGTTCCACGCCCACGAAAGCGCCTCGCCGACGTTGTACGGCTGCGCGCCGCCGAAGCCCGGACCGCCGGGCGCCGGTGGCGGGTAAGCGCCACCCTGCGGCGGGGGCGGTGGCGGATAACCACCGCCGGGAGGCGGCGGGGGTGGATAACCACCCTGCGGTGGCTGCGGCGGCGGGTAACCACCGGGCGGAGGCGGCGGTGGAAAACCGCCACCCGGCGGCGGCTGCGGCGGATAGTTCCCAGGGGGTGGACCAGGCGGGGGTTGTTCGGTCATGGGCGCCTTCCTTGTTGCAGCGAGGTTGCCGAACTAAAACGGTGCTTACCCTAACCCGAGAAAGCGCTTCGAACACGCCGACAAGAAAAAACACCCGAACGCTCAGGTCCGGCCGGCACCGCCAGACAAGAATCCCAGCAGATCCGCGCGGGTAATCACCCCGATGGGCTTACCCTCCCCGACGACCATCAATGCATCGCACTCGCGCAGCATCTTGGCGGCGGTTCCCACAAGCTCGCCCGCGCCGATCATCGGCATCGGCGCGCTCATGTGCTGCGCCACCGCGTCCGCGAGTTTGGCGCGACCCTCGAACACCGCCGACAGCAGTTCGCGCTCCGTCACGCTGCCCGCGACCTCTCCTGCCATCACGGGTGGTTCGGCACCCACGACCGGCATCTGCGAAACTCCGTACTCGCGCAGGATGCCGATCGCGTCGCGAATCGTTTCCGACGGGTGGGTGTGCACAAGGTCCGGCAGCGCACCGGACTTGCCGCGCAACACATCTCCGATAGTCGGTTGGGTTACCGACCCGTCCAGGCGGGTTCGCAAGAATCCGTACGACGACATCCAGTCGTCGCTGAAAATCTTTGACATGTAACCACGCCCACCGTCGGGGAGCAGAACCACCACCAGAGCGTCGGGCCCGGCCCGCTCAGCGACTTTCACCGCCGCGACCACCGCCATGCCGCACGAACCACCAACCAGCAGTGCCTCTTCGCGGGCGAGCCGCCGGGTCATCTCGAAGGAGTCGGCATCCGACACGGCGATGATCTCGTCGGGAACGCTGCGGTCATACGCGGCCGGCCAGAAGTCCTCGCCGACGCCCTCGACCAGATACGGCCGCCCGGAGCCGCCCGAGTAGACCGAGCCTTCCGGATCGACCCCGACGACGCGCACCCGGCCTTCTGATCGGCCGCCCGACACCTCCTTGAGGTAGCGGCCCGCGCCGGTGATGGTGCCGCCGGTTCCCACACCGGCGACGAAATGGGTCACCGTCCCATCGGTGTCGGCCCAGACCTCCGGGCCGGTGGTCTCGTAGTGGCTGGCGGGCCCGTTCGGGTTGGAGTACTGGTCGGGCTTCCATGCGCCGTCGGTCTCTTCGACCAGACGGTCGGAGACGCTGTAGTAGCTATCGGGATGGTCGGGCGGCACGGCGGTCGGGCAGACGACGACCTCGGCGCCGTATGCGCGAAGCACGTTCTGCTTGTCCTCGCTGACCTTGTCGGGGCAGACGAAGATGCATCTGTAGCCGCGCAGCTGAGCCACCAGGGCCAGGCCGACGCCCGTATTGCCCGATGTCGGCTCGACAATGGTTCCGCCGGGCCGCAACTCGCCGCTCTCCTCGGCGGCGTCGAGCATTTTGACGGCGATCCGATCCTTGACGCTGCCGCCCGGATTGAGGTATTCGACCTTCGCCAGTACCCTGCCCGCTCCCTCGGGTACCACCGAATTCAGCTCGACCAGAGGGGTGTTGCCGATCAGCTCGCTGACATGTCGGGCAATCCGCATGCGTCCATGATCCCAGCCTGCGTTTCGGGGGGATGAGCGGCTCGCGCGAAGACCCGAAAACACCGATCGCGCGGCCGAACGTCAGACCCCTCTAAGCCTGCGAGATCTGCTAACCGGTGGCTTCGCGGATGTAGTCCCCGATCTGGCGCAGCGAGCGGACCGCTTCGGGCACCATCGGCGCACACAACTGGAACACGTGCATCTGGCCGGGCCAGACGCGCACCTCGGCGGGCACCCCGGCCGCCGCCAGCCGGCGCGCGGCCAACCTGGCGTCGGAGAGCAGCACCTCGGAACCCGACACGTGGATCAGTGTGCGGGGCAGACCGGGCTCGATCTGATCCACCGGCTCGTAGATCTCTTCGGGTTGGCCGTCGACGACGCGCCGCGCAGCCGCCCGCTCGACGAGCTCGAGCAATGCGTCAAAAGCCTTGGGCGGAAACATCGCATCGGATCGGATGTTCGCATGCGCCTTCTTCGGCTCCATGTCCAACTGCATCAGCGGCGACAGTGACACCATCGCCGCCGGCTCTTCTCCTTCGGCCAGCAGCCGTTCGGCCAGCGCCAGCGTGAGGTAGCCGCCAGCCGAATCTCCCGCCAGCACAATCTGATCCGGCTGGTAGCCCAGATCGCGCAGCCACTCGTAACCGTCGTAGCAGTCGTCGATCGCCTCGCCGATCGAGTGCTTCGGGATCATCCGGTAGTTGAGCACCAGGACGGGCGAGTCGGCGTAATGAGAGATCATCGTGGTCAGCCGAGCGTGTGTGTTCGCTCCGCACGTCAAAAACGCCCCACCGTGCATGTACAGGACGACGCGGCGCTTCCCGTCGGCCGGCAGCACACCCTTGGCGCGAACCAGCTGGGCGGTGCAGTGCGGCAGCTTGATCGTCGCGCGGACGGTGCCCGGGGTGGGCAACAGAGCCCGGGAAGCAAAGTCGACCAGGCCCCACGGCCAGGGCAGGAACGAGATGTGGCTTCCGATTGTCAGGGTCGGACGGATTGTTAGCCGGGCGCCCAGCCAGGCCAGCCGCCCGGCGATACTAGGACCGTCTTCTATCACCTCGACAGGCGCGCCGTCGGAAACCGGGTACCGACGAGTTTTTAACGCTTTACCTGCGCGGATGTGTGCGCGAGGAGAACCCGAGACCTTCGTTGGTGCGGTCATGTCATACTCCTACGCCGATGTAGGGCGGGTCCGACGGGGGCTCCGTCAATTCCCGGTAACTTAGCTTGACATCCATAGCATGTTCAACAATCAAACACGGCGTTTTGATGCCGGATCCGATATTGGTCCGTAATCGCCCCGAGTTTCACGAGCGTTTTCCGGCCTTTCCGCACCTAGACTTGAGGTGTGGGCTCCCGCACACCGCGCCGGTCGACTATCGCCCTAGCGGCTGTAGGAGTCCTCGCATCCTCCGGCGGCGCGTACGTGGGCGCCCGAAACTTCTTGAACGGGCAGGCGGATCGGGCGCGCAGCGTGATTCCGAGGACCTGGGAGGCGCCGCCGCGCGCGGACGGCGTCTACACGGCAGGCGGTGGCCCGGTTCAGCGCTGGTCCCGCGACGTGCCATTTGACCTGCACCTGATGATCTTCGGGGACTCCACGGCAACCGGTTTGGGCTGCGACTCCGCCGACGACGTGCCCGGCGTGAGGCTAGCGCGCGGCCTCGCCGAGGAGACCGGTAAGCGAATCCGGTTGAACACCAAGGCCATACCCGGCGCGACGTCGAAGGGATTGTCCGGCCAGGTCGACGCGATGTTCGTCGCCGGACCGCCGCCGGACGCCGCGGTGATCATGATCGGCGCCAACGACATCACCGCGCTCAACGGCATCGGCGCCTCGGCGCGCCGGCTCAGCGTGGCCGTTCGCCGCCTGCGTAAAAGCGGCGCCGTGGTCGTCGTGGGCACCTGCCCCGACTTCGGTGTGATCGCCGCGATTCCGCAGCCGCTGCGGTGGACCGCGCGAAATCGGGGACTGCGGCTGGCCCGCGCGCAGGCCGCCGCGGTCCGCAATGCGGGCGGGATCCCTGTGCCGATGGCCGACCTGCTCGCACCGGAGTTCCTGGACGCGCCGGAACTGCTGTTTTCCGAAGACAAGTACCACCCGTCGGCGGCCGGTTACGCGTTGGCGGCCAAGCAGCTGTTCCCGGCACTATGCAACGCGCTCGGCGAGTGGACCGGCGGGCCAGTGCCCGAGCTGCCGTGGGTGTCGCGCGCCGCCGAGGCCAGGACACTGCGGAGCCGGCTGCGGCGGTTCGCCCGGGTGTGGCGGCGAACGACGGGCGTTCCGGCACCGGTCGTGGTGCCCGCGAGCTGACCCGATAGGTTCTGCTGTAGTTCACCGCACTACAGGAGGCGTCGTGCCCGAAGCCGTCATTGTCTCGACCGCCCGTTCGCCGATCGGCCGCGCCGGCAAGGGTTCGCTGGTCGACATCCGTCCCGACGACCTGGCGGCGCAGATGGTGCGCGCCGCACTCGACAAGGTGCCGGGGCTTGATCCGCACGACCTGGAGGACCTGATCATGGGGTGCGGACAGCCTGGCGGCGAGGCCGGCTTCAACATCGGCCGGGCGGTGGCCGTCGAGCTCGGCTACGACTTCCTGCCCGGCACGACCGTCAACCGCTACTGCTCGTCGTCGTTACAGACCACCCGCATGGCATTTCACGCCATCAAGGCCGGCGAGGGCAACGCGTTCGTCTCTGCCGGCGTCGAGACGGTGTCGCGCTTCCCGAGGGGAACGTCGGACGGCTGGCCGGACTCCCACAACCCGCTGTTCGCCGACGCGGAGGAGCAAAGCACGCAGGCTGCCGCAGGTGCGGATGAATGGCACGATCCCCGCGGGGACGGCGTGCTGCCCGACGTCTACATCGCAATGGGACAGACCGCGGAAAACGTTGTCCTACTTACCGGTATCAGCCGTGAGGACCAAGACCACTGGGGCGTGCGCAGCCAGAACCGCGCCGAGCAAGCCATCGCCAACGGCTTCTTCGAGCGGGAGATCGTCGCGGTCAGGCTGCCGGACGGATCGACCGTCAGCACGGACGACGGGCCGCGGCCCGGGACGACCTACGAGAAAGTGAGCCAGCTGAAGCCGGTGTTCCGGCCGAACGGCACGGTCACCGCCGGCAACGCGTGCCCGCTGAACGACGGCGCGGCGGCCGTGGTGATCACCAGCGACACAAAGGCAAAAGAACTCGGCCTGAAGCCGCTGGCGCGCATCGTGGCCACCGGCGTGAGCGGGCTGTCGCCGGAGATCATGGGGCTGGGGCCGATCGAGGCGACTCGCAAGGCGCTGGCCAATGCCGGCATGTCGATCGGCGACATCGATCTGGTCGAGATCAACGAGGCGTTCGCGGTGCAGGTGCTCGCCTCGGCGCGCGAGCTCGGCATCGACGAGGACAAGCTGAACGTCTCGGGTGGCGCAATCGCGTTGGGCCATCCCTTCGGAATGACCGGCGCGCGAATTACCGCCACACTTTTGAACAACCTGCAGACCTACGACAAGACCCTGGGCCTCGAGACGATGTGCGTCGGCGGGGGCCAGGGCATGGCGATGGTCATCGAGCGCCTGTCATAGGGGGCTCGGCAAGTCTTAGGGGGCTCGGCAGGCGCCGAGTGTGAATATGGCGACGCCGAATCAGCGTGTCGCGTCGCCGAATTCACTGTCGCGGGGGCCCGGCATGTGAAAGGCCCGGCACCGCGGGGCCGGGCCTTTCACAGTGTCGTCGAAGCTAGCTTCTCGAGAAGTAGCTGAGCAGACGCAGGACCTCCAGGTACAGCCACACGAGCGTGACTGTCAGGCCCAGCGCGATGCCCCACGCGGCTTTCTCCGGGGCGCCGGCCCGAATCGCCTGGTCGGCTTGGTCGAAGTCGGCCAGGAAGAAGAACGCCGCAAGGCCGATCATCAACAGCGAAAAGAGGATCGCCAGCGGGCCGCCGTTGCGCAGCGGTCCGGCCGAGTGCGAGAACAGGCCGACCACAAGGTTGACGAGCATCAGCGCGACCGCGCCGAAACCTGCGGCGACGAGGAAGCGGGTGAACTTCGGCGTCACCCGGATGGCGCCGGTCTTGTACACGACGAGCATGCCGAAGAACACGCCGAGAGTTCCGACGACGGCCTGGCTGATCAGCGCTCCGGCGCTGACACCGTGCACCATCAAATTCGCGACGACAAACGAGAACGTGCCAACCACCAGGCCCTCGCATGCGGCGTAGCTGAGCACGATCGCGGGGTTGTCCTGCTTGCGGCCGAAGATCGCGACGAGCACAAGCACGAGGCCACCGATCATGCCACCCCAGAGGAGCGGCGCGGCCAGCGCGAGGTTCTGCGCAACCAGGAAGTACGACGCCACCGCCGCGACAACCAGCACACCGAGCGTGATGCCGGTCTTGGTGACGACATCGTCGACCGTTATCGGGCGCGAGACACCCGTCTGCCGCTGATCGAGGTAGGGCTGCTCCTGATAGACCTGCTGTGCACCGGCGCCGTAACCGGTGCCGAACTGCGCGTATCCGCCCTGCTGCTTAGGCAGCGATCGAAATACCGGGTTACTGGACTCCCGCACCGTCGGTTCCTCTCATATGGTGTGTCCTGATGTGTTCCGAGAACAACCGTCCAACGAATGACGGCCCTGCGTAGGTTCCCGGACGTGATTTCCGAGGTAAACCTTAACCCGCGGGCGATCCACCTGGGGAGACGATCTGAATTGCTGTCCCGTGACGGGTGAACCCGACGAGATCCTGACCCGCGCCGCAGGCGGCGTCCGTTTTCTGATTCTGAATCGGCCCAAGGCGATCAATTCGCTCACACATTCGATGGTCAACACCATCCACACGGTCCTGCGCGACTGGGAACAGGACGGCGACGTCGCGGCCGTGGTGCTCGCGGGTGCGGGTGAGCGCGGCCTATGCGCGGGTGGCGACATCGTCGCGATCTACCACAGCGCCCGTGCCGACGGCGCTGAAGCCAGGCAGTTCTGGTACGACGAGTATCTCCTGAACGGCTACATCGCGCGCTATTCCAAGCCGTACATCGCTCTGATGGACGGCATCGTGATGGGCGGCGGTGTCGGCGTCGGGGTGCATGGAAGCACCCGCGTCGTGAGCGACACGACGAAGATGGCGATGCCCGAGGTCGGCATCGGCTTCGTCCCGGACGTCGGCGGCACGTACTACCTGTCGCGCGCACCCGGCAACGTGGGCCTGTACGCCGCGCTCACCGGCGCACCGTTCGCCGGGTCCGACGCGATCGCGATCGGCTTTGCCGACCACTACGTGCCCCACGCGGCGCTTGACGACTTCGCCCTGGCGATCGTCGACGACGGTGCCGAAGCGGCGCTCGATCGCCACGCCGTCGCGCCGCCGTCCAGTGAGCTTGTCGCGCATCGGAGTTGGATCGACGAGTGCTTTGCCGGCGAGACCGTCACCGACATCGTCGCGGCGCTGCGCGGACACGATGCCGGTCCCGCCAACGACGCCGCCAACCTGATCGCGACCCGCTCCCCCACGGCACTCGCCGTGGCGCTGGAGTCGGTGCGCCGAGCGGCGCGACTTCAGACACTCGAAGACATTCTGCGCCAGGAGTATCGAGTGTCGTGCGGGACACTGCGCCACCCCGATCTGGTGGAGGGCATCCGCGCGCAGGTTATCGACAAGGACCGCAACCCGAAATGGTCGCCGTCCCGGATATCAGCGGTCAGCGCTGCCGACGTCGAGACGTTCTTCGCGCCCGTGGAGAATGATCTGTCGTTCTAGAAGGGAACTTTGGCATGTCATCTCACACGACCTACGAGACCATCGTCGTCGACCGGCAAGACCGCGTTGCGACGATCCAGCTGAACCGGCCCGATGCACTCAATGCGCTCAACGCCCAGGTGATGAAGGAGGTCACCGCGGCCGCAGCCGAACTGGATGCCGACGACGGAATCGGCGCGATCATCGTCACCGGTTCGGCCAGGGCATTCGCCGCGGGCGCGGACATCAAGGAGATGTCGAGGCTGTCGTTTGCAGACGCCTTCTCGGACGATTACTTCGCGGCCTGGGGCAAGTTCGCCGCGGTGCGCACTCCGACCATCGCTGCGGTCGCGGGTTACGCGCTCGGTGGCGGCTGCGAGCTGGCGATGATGTGCGACCTGCTGATCGCCGCCGACACCGCGAAGTTCGGCCAACCCGAGATCAAGCTCGGCGTGCTGCCCGGAATGGGGGGCTCGCAGCGGCTCACTCGCGCGATCGGGAAGGCCAAGGCGATGGACCTGATCCTGACGGGCCGCAACATGGATGCCGCCGAGGCCGAACACAGCGGACTGGTGTCGCGGGTGGTGCCCGCCGATGAACTCCTGCGCGAAGCCCAGGGGATCGCGGCCACGATCGCTGCGATGTCGCTGTCGGCGGCCCGGATGGCCAAAGAGGCGGTCAACCGGGCGTTCGAATCGCCGCTGTCGGAGGGGCTTCTGTACGAACGCCGACTCTTCCACTCCGCGTTCGCCACCGACGACCAGAGCGAGGGAATGGCCGCGTTTATCGAGAAACGCACCCCAAACTTCACACACCGCTGAAGATGAGGGGATGACCGACACAGCGGCCGGCCCCGCCGACGAAGCACCCGAGGCCGACGCAGGGGAACAGTCCGAGGCACCTCCCGGAAAACCTGCTGAGAAGCCTGCCGAGGAATCGGAGAAGAGGCCGGACTGGTGGGTCCGTCGATACACGTTCACCGGCACCGCGGTCGGGCTGGTGTTCCTGTGGTTGTCGATGACGCCCTCGCTGCTGCCCCGCGGGCCGCTGTTCCAGGGCCTCGTCAGCGGCGCCGCAGGAGCGATCGGCTACTCGCTCGGCGTGTTTTCGGTGTGGCTGGCGCGGTTCATGTTGTCCAAGGACAGCAGCCCCCGACCGCCAAAGCTCGCATGGCTGGTGCTCGTGGTCGTCGGCATAGCCGGCACCGTCGGCATGATCATCTGGTTTCACGTCTGGCAGGACCATGTTCGCGACGCGATGGGCGTGCCGCGGCTGACGTGGCACGACTACCCGCTCGCCGCGGTGCTGGCGATCGTGGCGCTGTTCGTGTTCGTGGAGATCGGACAGCTGATCGGCCGGTTCATCAGATTCCTGGTGCGCCAGCTGAATCGCGTTGCACCGCCGAGAGTCTCCGCGGTCGTCGCGGTCGTGCTCGTCATCGCGCTGTTCATCGCGATCCTCAACGGCGTCGTCCTGCGGGTTGGCATGCAATTCCTCAACAACACTTTCGAGGCCGTCAACAACGAAATGGACCCGGACAGCCCGGCGCCCACCAGCACGCTACGGTCGGGCGGACCCGGTTCCCTGGTGAAGTGGGCGGAGCTCGGTCACCAGGGCCGCACCTTCGTCGACACCGGCCCCACCGTCGAGGAGCTGTCGAAGTTCAACGGCGCCCCGGCTGTCGAACCGATCCGTGCCTACGCGGGTTTGGAGTCCGCCAAAGGCATAAAGGCCATCGCGGACGTGGCCGCCCGTGAGCTGGAGCGGATGGGCGGCCTGAAGCGCAAGGTCGTCGCCGTCGCGACCACCACCGGGACCGGCTGGATCAACGAAGCCGAGGCCGAGGCGATCGAGTACATGTTCAGTGGCGATTCCGCGATCGTCAGCATGCAGTACTCGTTCTTGCCGAGCTGGTTGTCGTTCCTGGTGGATAAGGAGAACGCCCGTCAGGCAGGGCAGGCGCTTTTTGAGGCGGTGTCGGCGCGGGTGCGCGCGCTCCCCGAAGGACAGCGGCCGAAGCTCGTCGTGTTCGGCGAGAGCCTCGGGTCGTTCGGGGGCGAGGCGCCGTTCCTGTCAGTCAACAACATCGTCGCCCGCACCGACGGGGCGTTGTTCTCGGGTCCGACGTTCAACAACACGATGTGGCAGGAGGCCACCGAGGGTCGCGATGAGGGCTCGCCGGAGTGGCTACCGATCTATCAGCATGGTGAGAACGTGCGCTTCTCCGCCCGCGCAGGCGACCTCGACCGCCCGAACGCGCCGTGGGGCCAGCCGCGGATCGTGTATCTGCAGCACGCGTCGGATCCGATCGCGTGGTGGAATCCCGACCTGCTGTTCTCGGAACCCGACTGGCTCAAGGAGCCTCCCGGCTACGACCGGCCCCGGGACATGTTCTGGTTTCCGGTGGTGACGTTCCTGCAGGTGTCGGCCGACATGGCGGTCGCGGTGGATGTGCCCGACGGCCACGGGCACCGATACGTCAGGGACGTCGTGAACGGGTGGGCGGCGGTTCTGCAGCCGCCCGGATGGACGCCGGAGAAGACCGAGCGGCTGCGCGGGATAGTGAAGGCACCGGAGTAGCGGGTCAGGCCAGCTCGGCCAGCGCGCCGGTCTCACGGAGAGCCCGGTAGCCCCCGGCGACGTCGGTGGCCCGGTGCAGCCCGAGGTCCTGCAGCGCCGCCGCGGCAAGGCTCGAGGTATAGCCCTCCGAACAGAGCACCACCCACTCAACGTCGTCGTCGACGGCGTGCGGCAGCCGCGCCTCGCTGGTGGGGTCGCAGCGCCACTCCAGAACATTGCGTTCGATGACCAGCGCCGCAGGCACGCCGCCGTCACGCTCGCGTTGCGCCTGCGGCCGAATGTCAACCAGCACGGCACCCCGGCGAAGCGCGTCGGGCACCTGGCGTGCGGGCAGCCGGCGCAATCGGCCACGCGCGGCGGCGAGGACTTCATCGATGCGGCTGGTCGACGCTTCCGTGGTCACCGGCCCTCCGGAGTGTCGGTCAGTTCGGTGCGAACACGACGCAGGGTGTCGCGTTCGGTGATCTCGTAGTAGGACATCGCGGTGAGGGGCGGCGAGTAGGCGTGGACGCTCAGCGTCGACACGTGCGACGACCCGGCGCCGAACGGCGCCCACGTCACGTCATGCACCCAGCCGAGCGGGAACGCGGCCTGGTCGCCTGCGGCGAGCCGACGACGGCGTAATTGGTCTCCGGTCCACCGGAATTCGTGCAGCGCGCCGGTGAGCAGGGTCATCGCACCAAGGGAGCCGGAGTGGTCATGCAGTTCGGTGGTCTCGCCCGGAACCCAGCTGATCAGCCAGACGTCGAGTTCGTCGTCGCTGTGCAACCTGGTGAACCAGCGGTCGTTGGCCGGTATGCCGGTCGCCGGCAGCAGGTGGTCGTAGCGGCGGTTGAGGACGTCGTCGGCATGCTGGTCGGTGATGTGCAGCAGGTCGGGCAATCTAAGCCGCGTGGGTCCGGGTACCGCGGGAATCACAGACGAACGCAACGCAGCGGAGTGTGCGGGCATAAGGAGAGCTTTCAGAGATGGGGTGGACGAATCGGGGGCGGGCAAGCTAGGCCCGACAACACTCCCGAGTGCCGATGAATCCCATCACGACAAATAGTCTTGCACACATGAGTGCCGTGCGCTGTTGTCGGGGTCCGCTGGCAGGTCTGTCGACCGGTGCCGCGCTGGCGATGGTCCTGATCGGTTGTTCGTCGTCGCACCCGGTGACGCCGTCGTCGTCCTCGAGTTCGACGGCCACTGCCGCGGAGGCCCCGGGGCCCGTGCAAGTCGGAATCTCGCCCGGGGGCGTGACGACATCGCTGAGCGCGCCGGCGTCCTCGACCGAGGAGGAGTTCTATCAGGCCTGCCATTGGGCGCGGCTGTGGATGGCCGACAAGCCCGGGGACCCGCACGCCCAGGTCGAGCCCTATCTGGCCATGGTTCAGGCCTCGCCGACGGGTGAGAACGGCAGCTGGCACACGCCGTGGTCTCAGTTGAGCCAGGAACGACAGGCTGGGCTGATCGTCGCGGTCACGTCGGCCGCGGACGGTCTCTGCGATTAGCCGGCCGCGCGGACCCGACGGTTATGCACATCGATCACGACCAGCGACGCGTCGAGCAGCGGCGCGCTGATCTGGTGTGCTGCCGCCCGGTCGGCAAGTTCTGAGAGCACCCCGATTTCAACGGGCCGCCCAGCGGCCATGTCGCGGAACATCGATGGGCCGAACGCCGACGACGGGTCGGTGAGAATTCCTCCGAGGCCGGCTCGCACACGTTCGGCAAGGGGGGATCCGTCGGCCGCCGCGATCGACGCGATCTCGTCGAGAACGTTGCGGGCCAACGCAATTCCCCCGTCGGCACGTACCACAGTGCCGATCTCTTCGCCCACCAGACAGGTGAGCACGGCCGTCGATGTGATGAACGCGAACTTCTCCCACATCGCCGCGATGATGTCGCGGCGAACCGTCACAGCGATGTTGTGCACGCTGAGCTCGGCCACCACGCGGTCAAGCGCTTCCGAACCGGCGCCGTCGAGCTGTCCGATCTGGATCTCGACCCCCGGCGTGACGACGTCGATGGTGCCGTCGGGCAGCAGTGAGGTGGCCAGGCGAGTCGCCGCACCCAGCACACGGTCCGCCCCGAAAGCGGCCGTCAGCAGCGACAAGTGCCGCATTCCATTCATGAGCGGCACGATCCGCGTCGCCGCACCGACCGCGGCGCCAACGTCGCGGATCGCCGATTCGACCGCGTCTGTGCGGACAGCGACGACGACGACGTCGTAGGCAGTGTCGACGTCCGCAGCGGTCAGGGCGTTGACCGGGATGGTCACGACGTCGGCTCCCCGCCGGATCCGCAGACCTGAGGCCAGTCGTGCCCGCGCGCCGGGGTGGACAAGGAATGTGACATCGCGTCCCGCGTCGACCAACTGCGCGCCAAGATAACCGCCGGTTGCCCCTGCCCCAACGATCAGGATGCTCATGACCAACATGTAACGCGTTCGATGTTTGTCCGCCAAGCCTTTATCGCTGGATGTCCTGACTCGCGGGGAGCAGAATGTCGCTGTGACTTCTCCGACGGCTGGATGCTGCCGGCTTCTTCTCACGCGGCTTGCGCGTGGAGGGCCAGCCCAGCCCGTAAGATGTTGCGTGCGGCGTGGTCGTCGGCCTGGGTCGGTCCATGACCGCACGCGGTGCAACGAAATTCCGCTTGCGTGACGCGATTCTCGGGCACTGCGTATCCACAGGACTCGCAGCGGTCCGAGGTGTGGCGGGGGTCGACCTCAATCCAGATACGCCCAGCTTCTTCCGCTTTGGCGCGCAGAATCGAGATGAATCGGCCCCAGCCGGCGTCACCGATGCTTCGGTTCAGCCCGGATTTCGCCCGGGCGCCGTTGGCCAGATATTGGCCGGGGTTGTCAGGGTCGGGCACGGGTTTGGCCCGGCGCACCATGTTGGCGATCCGCAGATCCTCCACCACTAACAGGTCATAGCGTGCGACAAGGGCGCAGGCTTGCTTGTGGTGGAAGTCTCTGCGCTGATTGGTGATCTTGCGATGCCGGGCCGCCACCGTCTCCCGCTTGCGGTTGCGGTTGCGCGATCGGCGTTTGGCGCGCTGTAACCGCTGCTGCGCCACCGTCAGCCGGTCCGCGGCGGCGCGTCCCCAGCGGGGATTGTCGATGTGCTCACCGTCGCTGGTGGTGGCGAAACGCACGATCCCGACATCGATGCCGGCCCGGCGGCCCGTGGCCGGCAGCGGACTGGTCGATACGTCATCACAGGAGAGCACCAGCATCCACCGGCGCCCCTGCCGTTTGACCTGGGTCGTCTTCACCCGCCCCCGCACCGGGCGATGCAGGTGGACTTTCACCTGGCCAACACCCTGCAGATATACCCGCCGCCGTTCCGGCAGCCAGCGGGCGCCGTCGCCGTCTTTAGGCCACTCCACACTGTGGGAGCGCGCCGCCCCCTTGAACCGCGGATAGCCAGCCTTCTGGCCGGCCTTCACCCGCCCGAAGAACCCGTCGAACGCCTTATCCAACCGGCGCAGGGTGGCCTGCTGACTCGAAAACGACCACACCGACTGATCCGGGCGCACTGCCAGAATCCCGGTCAGCTGCGCGGACTGATCCCCGTAGTAGATGCGGGTCTTGCTGTGCGCCCACGCATCCCGACGCTCCTGCAACGCCGCGTTGTAGAGTTCCCGATGCGCCTCCACACACGCCGCCAGCGTGACATGCTGCCGCGACGTCGGGCGCAACCGAAACACATAAGACCGCCTCACCAGGCCATCACCGCGTCCCACCGGCGCTCGATGCCGCAACCGGCCGCTGCGCGGGCACCCAGGTTTCGCCCCCTATACTTCGGGCACCACACCACGTGCAGCCCAAGCGACGACACTGTTCTCGGGGTGCGGCGAAACCGGCCTGCGCACATACCGCGCACCTTACGAAACGACACCGACAAACCCACGACCACACACTGTTCGCCTGCCCCCATTCCCCCGACGGGTAAAGCCGCCGGTCCCCTCGGGGTGCGCTGATGGACGGCAGGCGGGTGGCGCTGGCGCTCGGCAGCGGCGGCGCACGCGGCTACGCCCACATCGGTGTGATCGCCGAACTCGGCGATCGGGGTTACGAGCTCGCCGGTGTCGCGGGCTCGTCGATGGGTGCCCTGGTGGGTGGTTTGCATGTGGCCGGCTCGCTCGATGATTTCGCCGATTGGGCGAAGACCCTGAGCCAGAGCGGGGTGTTGCGGTTACTCGACCCCGCGTGGCGAGGGCCAGGGTTCTTCCGCGCCGAGAAGGTGCTCGACGTCGTCCGGGAATTGCTGGGCGAGGTGCAGATCGAGAAGCTGCCGATCCCGTACACCGCCGTCACCACGGACCTGATCAGTGGAAAGTCGCTGTGGCTGCAACGCGGGCCCCTGGACGCTGCTATTCGCGCGTCGATCGCGATACCCGGCATGATCGCGCCGTACATCGCAGACGGGCGCGTGCTCACCGACGGCGGAATCCTCGACCCGCTGCCGGTCGGCCCGCTGGCCGGCGCGAACGCCGACGTGACGATCGCGGTGAGCCTGAGCGGCGGTGATTCCGACGGCACCCGCTATCGTCCCGCCGATAGCGAACCGAACGCGGCTGCGGAGTGGTTCAACCGCTTGGTGCGCAGCACGTCTGCCCTGCTGGAGACTCCCACCGCCCGTTCCGTGCTGAGCCGGTTGGGCGCAGCGGATGACGACGTGGTCGAGGGCGTCTCGGCCGAGTCCGAACTGAACAGCGATGACGAGGTAGCGGTCGCCGCAATGGCGCCCAAGCTCGGCAGTTTCGAGGTGATGAACCGGGCGTTCGATGTCATGCAGGCTGCATTGGCCCGCCATCAGCTGGCCGCATATCCGCCTGACATCCTCATCGAGGTGCCGCGCAGCTCGTCTCGAAGCCTCGACTTTCACCGCGCCGCCGACATGATCGACCTCGGGCGGGTGCTGGCGGAACAGGCACTGGATTCCTATGAGGCTCAATATCGTTCGGACGGCGAATGAGTTTCGCGCTGGTCGCGGGCGCCTGCGGCCGGAGTTCAGCGAGTATTGTTCGCGTACACCATTTTTCGTTCCGCGCCCGCCCAGGGTCCAGCGGGGCTGATTCTCCGTCGTCTCTGCGCTGTCGTGTGTGCGCTAGCCGAGGGCGGTGAGGAATTCCGCGACCTTCCCCGCCTGCCGCCTGCCCTCGTCGCGACCGGCGGCCGCCGACGGCGCACGGCAGACAGGGTCGAGCGGGTTGCGACCGAACGCGGCGACCGACGCCTCGTCGGCGAAGATCCCCAGCGCGCGGCCGGGATGCGCGGTCAGCTCGTCGGCAAGGCTGCGTCCGAACGGCGACAGTCCCGGCTCCGGCGTCGGCGCAAGCATCACCACAACGTCGACGTCAGTGGCCGCGTCCACATTCGCGCTGCTGCCCACCCCGCCGTCCATGAACCGGCGCTCGCCGATCGTCACCGGCGGCCACACCACCGGCACCGCGCAGCTGGCGGCAACCGCGTCGACGAGCGGCACCCCGCTGTCCCGGCCGAACAGCACCCGCTCGCCCGTCTCGACGTCGATCGCGGTGACCTCGAGCCGTCGGTCCGGCCAGCGGTGGGACGGCAGCCGCCGAGCGATCACCGACCGGCGCACCTCTTCGGTGACCGTCGGCGCCGACACCGCCCGCCTGCCGATCGCCCGCAAGGTATCGGTCAAAGACGTGCGCGTGTCGCCCGCGGCCGCCTCGAAAAGTCCCAGTAAATCCTCGACGTCGATTCGCGGAGCGAGCTCGTGTGTGTTCTGTGACATCTGGCGCGCGTACAGCTCCGCCAACGGCGCTCCGCTGGAGATCTGCGCCGCCACCGTCGAGCCGGCGGACGTGCCCAGCAGGACTTCGGCATCGAGTAATCGCTCGGCTGCCGCCCGTTGCGCCTCCTGCACCCCAAGCAGGAAACCTGTCTCCCAGGCGATCCCGGCTATTCCGCCGCCTGCCAGCACCAACGCGAGTCGCTCGGCCACGCCTAACATCATGACCGACACCCCCCGGCGATCACATGTCGTGTGTCAGAGCGGTCCAATCCGGAAAGACGGTCAGCGCGGGACGCTGCAGCCGCAACCGAGCGCAGCCCTCGTCGATGGCGTCGCCGATCGCCTCGGCCATTGACTCAATTGGCGACGCGTGTCCCCCGCGCACGACTACCCCGACGCGGCTGAGTGCGATGCCATGCCGGCTCCGCATATCTGCCATGTGTTCGAGCATTCGCAGCAGGGCCGCTTCGGGGCAGCCCAGTTCGCTGTAGAGACCCGTCATCGACAGACGCTCCTCGGCGAGTACGGCCTTGAGCAGCCAGTCGGGCGCGCCCGACGTCACGTCGACGAGAACGTGCTGAGGCCGGTCCGCGCACGCGCCGAGCATCGCGGCCGCGCTCTCGGAGTCAACGATGAACTGTCCGACCCCGAGGCCGATGGCGTCGTGAATGGTCCGACCTGTCGCACCAGCGCAGTGGAAGATCATTCGCCGCGGAGCGATACCCGCCGACATCGCAAACGAAATTCCCTGCGGTGACCGTGCATCCACCTCGCAGCCCTGGTCGTGTACCCAATTCGCGGCGACCGGAAGTGCCAAGAGCGTCGCCGGATAGCAAACGTCGGCATCTCGAAATGCTTTGCGCCACAAGCCGCATCGCGCGACAACGTCCGACTGATCGCTATGAGTCGACGTGCGTACTTCGCGTTCATCGGGCGTCGATGCGTTACGCACCCGAACGAGACGGATCCTGTCAGAGATGGTCATCGGTGGCCTTCCTGCAGGGGCGCCGGCGCTTATGCCGACACCAACACTTCCGGAATACGCCGACGCGGTAGGGAAGTGGGACGTCCTAGCGATTCCCTTACGCCAGCGCTGCAAACATTGATGCCCGGTTGACGCGGTCAGCGGCGGCTGCGGCGGGCGGCCGAGGGCCGTCGTCCCCGCCGGTACCAATAGTGAACGGTCACCATGATCGACGCGGGACCGACGATCGCCGGAATCTGCTGCAGAAAGTCAGACATGCGCGTGCGCCCCGAGACGTTCGTAAGCCTGCCACCACAACGCCTCATGCTGGGCGGGCGCGATCGTGCCGGCGGTCAGCTTGCCGTCGGCGGTCGTCAGCAATTCAACGAGCACGCCCCATTCGGCGAAGCTTTGCCCGTCGCATGGGCCGAGGTCTGCGGCGAGCAGTATCAGGGACATCGACCTGACCCCCGCGCGCACGCCCGCCGTCAGGACGAACAGCACGACGCCGACGCCCAGGTAGGCAGCCGCGACGACCAACAGTGTGCTGCCCGGCGACGCTACTGCATCCCCGAGCAGCATCATCGCCAGCATGGCGAGCATTCCCCCGCCCACCGGCCAGCCTCGCCACAACCTCAGCAGTCGCCGGTCGGTGGCGCTGATCCCGGGCGGGAAGATGACGAGCCGATATCGTCGAAGGCCGTACCGGCCCACCGTGGCGTCGAACGATCCCCACGGGTGGGCGCCATCGAGGAGCCTCAACCACACCCGCCGTAGCGGATACACGGCCCGGCCTGAGGGGCGCGCGCCCGGCTCACCGAACGCCGCTGAACCGTTCTGCACAAACCACACCTACGCCAAAGCCGGAAACCGATGTCGAATCTGAACGGGATCCATACGCCGCGACGGCGGACCTTTACGCGACCCTGGCACCTTTACGTCACGACGCGTTGCTAACGCAACCCGTCGGCCAACGGACCCAGGGCGAGCGCGGGAAGGTACTCGAGGCCAACCGTTATCAGCGTGACGCCGGCGATGAGCATGACGAACGTGGGTCGGTGGGTGAGAAGCGTGCCCGCCGTCACGACGCCGGGGCGCTGAACAGCGAAGGTGCCGGCCAGTGCGAGCACCAAGATGATCGGCAGGAACCTGCCGGCCACCATCGCCAGCGCCAGCGCAGTGTTGTACCAGGTCGTGTTACCACTGAACCCGGCAAAAGCGCTGCCGTTGTTGGCGGCCGAGCTGGTGAAGGCGTAGAGCACCTCCGACAAGCCGTGGGCCCCGGTGTTCAGCGTCGACTTCACCTCGCCGGGCAGAGCGATCGCAACGCCTGCCCCGACCAGAATCACCACAGGCAGCACGAGAATGTAGAGGCTGATCAGCTTCATGTGCCGCGCCCCGAGCCGTTGCTTCAGGTATTCCGGGGTGCGCCCGATCATCAGCCCACCAAGGAACACTGCGACAAGCGCCATTACGACCAAGCCGTACAGGCCGCTGCCGGGGCCACCAGGAGCCACCTCGCCGAGCATCATGTTCGCCAGCAGCATTCCGCCGCCCAGGCTTGCGAAGCTGTCGTAGGACGAGTTCGCCGCCCCGTCACCGCTGCCGGTCGCGGCCTGACCGAACAATGCACTGCCGGGAACGCCGAACCGAGTCTCGGTGCCCTCGGTGGCGGCCCCGACAGCGTGCACGACGGTGCCGTGCGTCGCCATCTCGGCCAGCACGACCGCTACCGTCCCCACCGCGAACAGGATTCCGGCCGCAGCGAACAGCGCCCAGCCCTGCCTCCTGTCGCGAACCATCACCCCGAACGTGCGGAGCAACGCGACGGGAATCAACAGCATCGCAACGATTTCCATGACGTTGGACAGTGGTGTCGGATTCTCGAACGGGTGGGCGCTGTTCACGTTGAACGCGCCTCCGCCATCGCCGGACATCAGCTTGATTGACTCCCAGGCCGCCACCGGGCCGCCGACGATCGTCTGACCTGGACCCGCCAGAGTCGAAACGTCATGCGTGCCATTGAAGTTGTTCACCACCCCCAGCACGAGCAAGATGACCGTGACGACGACGGCGAGCGGCAGCAGAATGCGGATCACGCTGCGGACCAAGTCGACCCAGAAGTTTCCGATTTCGTGAAGCTGGTGCTGGACAAGTCCACGGATCAACGCAATGGCGACACACATCCCGACGGCCGCGCTGGCGAACGCCTGCACACCCAGGCCGGCGGCCAACCCGACGTGCCCCAGGGTGGACTCGCCGGCGTAGTTCTGCCAGCTCGTGTTCGTGGTGAACGAAACAGCAGTGTTGAAAGCCAGGGCCGGTGTCATCCCCTTGTGACCCCAGGGTTCCGGAAGAAATGTCTGGAGCAACAACAGTCCGTAAAGAAACAGCACACTCACCGCAGAGAAGGCCAGCAGCGAACCCGCGTACCTCGGCCATCGCTGCACATCGTCGGGTTGGGCGCCGACCAGGCGGTAGATCACCTTCTCGATCCGCCAGTTCTTGCTGTCGGTATAGACGCGCGCCATGTAATTGCCCAGTGGCACATGAAGAACCGCCACGACTGCAATGACCGCGAAGATCTGCAGGTAGGCGTCAATCCCCCACCGGGATGGATCGTCGATGGACCTGACTCCTCTCGCGTGTCCCGCCAGCGACCTCAACCTAGGCCACCGGCGGCGGATGCCAGGGATGGTTACGCAATCCCTACGCCGAATCGGCGCTGGTTGACGGAATTTTGACGGACAAGGAGTCCCGCCCACTCGCCACGTCTCGGGGGCGCAGGGAGTCGTCAAGGTACCTCGCGGAGGCGTTAAAAAAGCGTCAACGACGGCCGTAGATCACCCCGGGGGGTCTAGCTTCGGTCTGGTGTCCTCGCCGCCGAGGGCCCAGCGGGTGCTGCCTCGAGCGAAGACGGCCGGCGTGCCGCATCGATTCTCTGTGAATGGAGACAACATGGGTGTCTTGGTGTTCATCGTGCTGACGGTGGCGATGTTCGGCCTACTCGGCCTGGTGCAGAAGTTGGTCGAACGACTGTGAACTACGAAAACGTGGTGGGCCTGGCGCTGTCTGTCCTGCTTGCACTGTTTCTTGTCGCGGCACTGCTTTTCCCGGAGAGGTTCTAGTGAGTTCAACAACGGCGGGGATCATCTTTCTCGCGGTGCTCGTGCTGGCGCTTGCGCTGGCCCACGTGCCGCTGGGCGACTACATGTACCGGGTATACAGCTCCCAGAAACATTCCCGCGCCGAGCGGGTGATCTACAAGCTGATCGGCGCCAACCCGGAATCCGAGCAGACCTGGGGTGGGTATGCGCGAAGCATGCTCGCGTTCTCGGCGATCAGCATCCTGTTCTTGTTCGTCTTCCAGCTGGTGCAGGACAAGTTGCCACTGCACCTGCACAACCCGTCCACACCGATGACCCCCCAGCTGGCGTGGAACACCGCGGTCAGCTTCATCACCAACACCAACTGGCAGAACTATTCGGGCGAATCGACCCTCGGCCATCTCGTGCAGATGGCCGGTCTGGCCGTGCAGAACTTCGCGTCGGCCGCGGTGGGTATCGCCGTCGCGATCGCGGTGGTGCGGGGCTTCGCGCGCCGGCACACGGGTGAGCTCGGCAACTTCTGGGTCGACCTGGTCCGCGGCGTGATCCGGATTCTGCTGCCCGTCTCGATAATTGCCGCGATCGTGCTGATCGGCGGCGGCGCGATCGAGAACTTCCACCTGCACGACCAAATCGTCAACACGCTGGCCGGGAATCAACAGACGATCACCGGCGGCCCGGTCGCCAGCCAGGAAGCCATCAAGGAATTCGGCACCAACGGCGGCGGCTTCTTCAACGCCAACTCCGCGCACCCCTTCGAGAACCCCACGACGTGGACCAACTGGTTCGAGATCTTCCTGCTGCTCGTGATCAGCTTCTCGCTGCCGCGCACCTTCGGGCGCATGGTCGGCAGCAAGAAGCAGGGCTACGCGATCGCCGCGGTCATGACGACGCTGGCGTCCATCAGCGTCGGGTTCATCCTCTGGACGCAGCTTCAGCACCACGGCACCGTCCCGACCTCGGTCGGCTCGGCATTCGAGGGCATGGAGCAGCGATTCGGCGTGGCCAACTCGTCGATCTTCGGCGATGCGGCCACCCTGACGTCGACCGGTGCGGTGGACTCGATGCACGACTCGTACACGAGCCTGGGCGGAATGATCGCCATGTTCAACATGCAGCTCGGCGAGGTCGCGCCCGGTGGAACGGGGTCGGGCCTGTACGGCATCCTCGTCCTCGCGGTGATCACCGTCTTCGTCGCGGGCCTCATGGTCGGGCGCACGCCGGAATACCTCGGCAAGAAGATCAACCCACGCGAGATCAAGCTGGCGTCGATCTACTTCCTGACCACGCCGCTGATCGTGCTGGTCGGCGCCGCGGTCGCGATGGCGCTGCCCGGCGAACGGGCCGGCATGGCCAACAGCGGCCCACACGGGTTGTCGGAGGTGCTGTACGCGTTCACCTCGGCGGCCAACAACAACGGTTCCGCGTTCGCCGGACTCAGCGGCAACACCGTCTGGTACAACACCGCGCTCGGCCTGGCGATGGGCTTCGGCCGGTTCCTGCCGATGATCTTCGTGCTGGCGCTGGCCGGTTCGCTGGCGCGGCAGGGCTCGACACCGCAATCGCTCGGCACGCTGCCCACCCACCGACCGCAATTCGTCGGAATGGTCGCCGGAGTCACCGTCATCCTGGTGGCCCTGACGTTCCTGCCGATGCTCGCGCTCGGGCCTCTCGCTGAAGGGATTCACTAATGGCATCTACCGCAACAGATTCCGCGGTAATTCAAAAACAGAAGCTGAGCGTCCCTTCTACGAAACGGGTGGGGGGCGGTCTGCTCGACCCCCAGATGCTGCTGCGCTCGACGCCCGACGCGTTCCGCAAGCTCGACCCGCGCACGCTGTGGCGCAACCCAGTGATGTTCATCGTCGAGATCGGCGCGGCGTGGAGCACGGTGCTGGCGGTCATCCACTCGACGTGGTTCGCGTGGCTGGTCGTGTTCTGGCTCTGGCTGACTGTGCTGTTCGCCAACATTGCCGAGGCGGTCGCCGAGGGGCGTGGCAAGGCCCAAGCCGAGACACTGCGGCGCGCCAAGACCGACATGATGGCACGCCGGCTTACCGGCTGGGCACCCGGTGACACGGGTACCGAGGAGGAAGTCGCCGCGCCGCTGCTCCAACAGGGTGACATTGTCGTGGTCGAAGCCGGGCAGACCGTCCCCGGCGACGGTGACGTCGTGGAAGGCATTGCGTCGGTGGACGAGTCGGCCATCACCGGCGAGTCGGCCCCGGTGATCCGCGAGTCCGGCGGTGACCGCTCGGCGGTAACCGGTGGCACCACCGTGCTGTCGGACCGCATCGTGGTGAAGATCACCCAGAAGCCCGGCGAGAGCTTCATCGACCGGATGATCGCGCTGGTCGAGGGCGCCAACCGGCAGAAGACCCCCAACGAGATCGCGCTGAACATTCTGCTGGCCGCGTTGACGATCATCTTCGTGTTCGCCGTGGCGACCCTGCAGCCGCTGGCCATCTACTCCAAGGCCAACAGCCCCGGCGTCCCGGATACCCAGGCGCTCACCGGCTACGGCGTCACCGGCATCGTCATGGTCGCGCTGCTGGTCTGCCTGATCCCGACGACGATCGGAGCGCTGCTGTCGGCGATCGGCATCGCCGGCATGGACCGACTGGTGCAGCGCAACGTGCTGGCGATGTCGGGGCGTGCCGTGGAAGCGGCCGGCGACGTGAACACCTTGCTGCTCGACAAGACCGGGACGATCACGCTCGGCAACCGTCAGGCAGCCGCGTTCATCCCACTTCCGGGTGTGACGCCGGAGGCGCTCGCGGACGCGGCACAGCTGTCCAGCCTCGCCGATGAAACACCCGAAGGCCGTTCGATCGTGGTGTTCGCCAAGCAGGAATACGGCCTGCGCGCCCGCACACCGGGCGAGCTCGCAAACGCGCAGTGGGTGGAGTTCACCGCGACGACAAGGATGTCCGGGGTCAACCTGGAGGACGGCCACCTGCTGCGCAAGGGCGCAGCCAGCGCGGTTGCTGACTGGGTACGGACCCAGGGGGGCATCGTCCCGACCGAACTCGGCACCATCGTCGACGGCATCTCGGCCAGCGGCGGCACCCCGCTGGTGGTCGGGCAGGTCGTCGGAGAGAAGGCATCGGTGGTCGGCGTCATCCATCTCAAGGACGTCGTCAAGCAGGGCATGCGGCAACGGTTCGACGAGATGCGCAAGATGGGCATCCGCACCGTGATGATCACCGGCGACAACCCGTTGACCGCCAAGGCGATCGCCGACGAGGCCGGTGTCGACGACTTCCTCGCCGAGGCCACCCCCGAGGACAAGATGGCGCTGATCAAGCGTGAGCAGGAGGGCGGCAAGCTCGTCGCGATGACCGGCGACGGCACCAACGACGCCCCGGCGCTGGCGCAGGCCGACGTCGGTGTCGCGATGAACACCGGCACGTCGGCGGCCAAAGAGGCCGGCAACATGGTCGATCTCGACTCGGACCCGACGAAGCTCATCGAGATCGTCGAGATCGGCAAGCAGCTGCTCATTACGCGCGGTGCGCTCACGACCTTCTCGATCGCCAACGACATTGCGAAGTATTTCGCGATCATCCCGGCGATGTTCGTGGCGATGTTTCCCGGGCTGGACCTGATCAACGTCATGCGGCTGCACAGCCCGCAGTCGGCGATCCTCTCGGCGGTGATCTTCAACGCGATCATCATCGTGATGCTGATCCCGCTGTCGCTGCGCGGCGTGCGGTACACGCCCAGCAGCGCCTCAAAACTGTTGAGCCGCAACCTGTATATCTACGGGATCGGGGGCATCATCGCCCCGTTCATCGGGATCAAGCTGATCGACCTCCTTATCCAATTCGTCCCCGGGATGTCCTGACATGAAATTCTCCGATTTCGTTCGCCAGCACTGGGCAGCGTTCCGCGCCTTGCTCGTGTTGACCGTGATCACCGGTTTCGCCTACCCGCTGCTCATCTGGGCCATCGGCCAGCTATGGCTGCAGGACAAGGCCGAAGGGTCGATCGTCACGGTCAACGGCAAGCCGGTCGGCAGCAGGCTGATCGGCCAGCTGTTCACCGACAACAACGGCAACCCGCTGCCGCAGTACTTCCAGAGCCGACCGTCCGCGGCAGGCACCAACGGGTATGACCCCACGGCGTCCAGCGGCAGCAACCTGGGCCCGGAAAGCGTCGTCGACACGCCCGCCGACCCGGCCCAGATCAAAGCCGGCAAATCCGCGTCCGACGCCGGGTTCAAGGCCGGCCTGCTGACACTGGTGTGCTCGCGCAGCACCGCCGTCGGCCAGCTCGAGGGCGTGGATGGATCGCGTCCGTTCTGCACCGGAGACGGGGTCGGCGCGGTGCTATCGGTGATCGGCCCACGAGACGCCGGCGGCAACGTCATCCACCCGGCCAGGGTGGTCAGCGTCAACCAACCGTGTGGGACCACGAAGCAGCCATTCCTCGAGACCTACGAGGGCGTCAAGGTCGAGTGCGCGAAGTACGACGAGGACTACTCGATCGGACAGATCGTGCCGATCCGCGGCGCGGCCCCGGCTAACCCCGCCGTGCCGGCGGACGCCGTCACGGAGAGCGGCAGCGGCCTGGATCCCCACATCTCGCCCGCCTACGCCGACATTCAGGTCGCCAGGGTCGCGAAGACCCGCGCTGTCAGCGCGGACCAGGTGCGAAAGGCGATACACGACAATGAGGACGGCCGCTTTCTCGGGTTCATGGGCGAGCCCACGGTCAACGTGCTTTTGCTCAATGTCGAACTGGACAAGAAGTATCCCGCGAAGAGCTAATCCAACGGGTGGATGATAAGCATGTGACCACCGCCGACGAGTCGGTAACGCAGCGACCCGACTACAAACGCAAGCGCGGGGAGCTGCGGATCTATCTCGGCGCCGCTCCTGGTGTCGGCAAGACGTACGCCATGCTCGGCGAGGCGCACCGCAGGGTGGAACGCGGCACCGATCTGGTCGCCGCGGTGGTGGAGACGCACGGCCGCAAGAGGACGGCGGACCTGCTCGGAGGCATCGAGGTCATCCCGCCGCACTACATCGAGTACCGCGGCGGCAGCTTCCCGGAACTCGATGTCGAGGCGGTGTTACGCCGTCAGCCGCAGGTGGTGTTGGTCGACGAGCTCGCTCACACCAATACCCCGGGTAGCAAGAATCCCAAGCGCTGGCAGGACGTCGAGGAGCTGCTCGACGCCGGCATCACCGTCATCACGACGGTCAACGTCCAGCACCTGGAAAGCCTCAACGACGTCGTCGCTCAAATCACCGGCATTGAGCAGCAAGAAACGGTGCCCGACGAGATCGTCCGCGCCGCGAACCAGATCGAGCTGGTCGATATCACGCCAGAAGCGTTGCGGCGCAGGCTTGCCCACGGCAACGTCTACGCGGCAGAGCGGGTCGATGCGGCGCTGTCCAACTACTTCCGCAAGGGCAACCTGACCGCGCTACGTGAACTCGCGCTGCTGTGGCTCGCCGACCAGGTCGATGCGGCCCTGGAGAAGTACCGCGAAGAGAACAAGATCACCGCCACCTGGGAAGCCCGCGAACGCGTCGTGGTCGCGGTCACCGGCGGTGCGGAATCCGAAACGTTGGTGCGCCGGGCATTCCGGATCGCGTCGAAATCGAGCGCCGAGCTGATGGTGGTGCACGTCGTTCGTGGCGACGGGCTGTCGGGCGTGTCCGCCCCGCAGATGGGAAAGGTTCGTGAGCTCGCCACCAGCCTGGGCGCGACGCTGCACACGGTGGTGGGCGACGACGTGCCCACTGCGCTGTTGGACTTCGCCCGCGAAATCAACGCCACCCAGCTGGTACTCGGCACATCGCGCAGATCGCGGTGGGCACGGATTTTCAGCGAGGGAATCGCGTCGACCGTCGTTCAGCACTCCGGGAAAATCGACGTCCACATCGTGACCCACGATGAAGCCCGCGGCGGTTTCTCGTGGTCGTCGATCTCGGTGCGTCAGCAACATCTCGCGTCCTGGCTGGCCGCCATCGTGGTCCCGTCCGCCATCTGTGCGGTGACAGTGGCCTGGCTCGACCCATACCTGGGCATCGGCGGCGAGAGCGCTCTTTTCTTTGTGGGTGTCGTGGTCGTGGCATTGCTCGGTGGCATCGCTCCCGCAATTCTGTCGGCATTACTGTCCGGGCTGCTGCTGAACTACTTCCTGACTGCGCCGCGATACAGCTTCACGATTGCCGAACCGGACTCCGCCGTCACGGAACTGGTCCTGCTGGTCGTCGCGGTCGCAGTGGCCGCGTTGGTGGACGGCGCCGCGAAGCGCACTCGCGAAGCAAGGCGGGCCTCGCAGGAGGCCGAGCTGCTGGCTCTGTTCGCCGGTTCGGTGCTGCGCGGCGCCGACCCGGACACGCTGCTGGAGCGGGTCCGTGAGACTTACTCACAGCGTGCCGTCAGCCTGCTGCGCGAACGTGATGGCGAATCCGAGTTGGTCGCCTGCGTCGGTGACGACCCATGCCTGTCCGCCGAGACAGCCGACGCCGCGATCGAGGTGGGTGACGACGAGTTCTGGATGTTGATGGCGGGCCGGAAGCTCGCCGCCCGCGATCGCCGGGTGCTCACCGCCGTCGCAACGCAAGCGGCCGGCCTTGTCAAACAACGCGAACTGGCCGATGAGGCCAGCAAGGCGGAGGCCATCGAGCAAGCCGATGCGCTCCGCCGGTCACTGCTGTCAGCGGTCAGCCACGATCTGCGAACACCGCTGGCGGCCGCCAAGGCGGCGGTGTCGAGCCTGCGCAGCGAAGATATCGGGTTCTCGCCGGAGGACACCGCCGAGCTGCTCGCCACCGTCGAAGAGTCCGTCGACCAGCTGACCGCGCTGGTCGGCAACCTGCTCGACTCGTCGCGGCTGGCCGCCGGGGCGGTACGGCCAGAGCTTCGCCGCGTGTACCTGGAGGAGGTGGTGCAACGGGCCCTCGTCAGCATCAGCAAGGGCGCTACCGGTTACGGCCGCGTGGGGCTGGACCGGGTGAAGGTGGAGGTCGGCGACGCGGTCGCGATGGCCGACAGCGGACTGCTGGAACGGGTGCTGGCGAATTTGATCGACAACGCCCTGCGGTATGCGCCCCACAGCGTTGTCCGGGTCTATGCCGGGCAGGTCGGCGATCGGGTCCTGATCAACGTCGCCGACGAAGGACCCGGGATCCCGCGGGGCACCGAGGATCAACTGTTCGGACCCTTCCAGCGGCTCGGCGACACGGACAACACCACCGGCGTGGGCTTGGGGCTCTCGGTGGCACGAGGGTTCATCGAGGCGATGGGTGGCACGATCTCCGCGACGGACACCCCCGGCGGCGGATTGACCGTGGTGATCGAACTGGCGGCACCAACGGAGGACCAGCGATAGTGACACGAGTGCTGGTGATCGACGACGAGCCACAGATTCTGCGAGCGCTGCGGATCAACCTCACGGTGCGGGGTTACGACGTCATGACTGCGGCAACCGGCGCCGCCGCATTGCGTGCGGCCGCTGATCACCGCCCCGACGTCGTGGTTCTGGATCTCGGGCTGCCCGACATGTCGGGCATCGACGTACTTGCCGGGCTGCGCGGCTGGTTAACAGCACCGGTCATCGTGCTGTCGGCCCGCATCGACTCCACCGACAAGGTGGAAGCACTGGATGCCGGCGCAGACGACTACGTGACCAAACCGTTTGGCATGGACGAGTTACTCGCGCGGCTTCGGGCGGCCGTACGGCGCGGGGCTGCCGCGACTGAAACCGACGAGCCGGTGATCGAAACCGACTCGTTCACAGTCGATCTCGCCGCGAAGAAGGTCACGAAGAGCGGGGCTGAGGTCCACCTGACACCCACCGAGTGGGGCATGCTGGAGATGCTGGTCCGCAACCGCGGCAAGCTGGTCGGCCGCGAGGAACTGCTCAAAGAAGTCTGGGGACCCACCTACGCCAAGGAAACGCACTACCTGAGGGTGTATCTGGCCCAACTGCGCCGGAAACTCGAAGACGATCCGTCGAACCCCAAACACCTGCTCACCGAGGCCGGAATGGGTTATCGCTTCGAGCCCTGACCGGTGTCGTCGCGCACCGGGCTACGTCGTCGCTCGCCGGTTCGGCGAATCCTCCAAGAATCTCCCAAGAGGGCGGGGGCAGGGTCTGGCGTATCCGTTAATTCGACATGAGCGATACCGGTCGAACCCTCTGACCCGACACCATGCCCCGAGACGCGAGCGTCTCGGGGCGCCGTCTGGGTAGATCGAAACGATCCGCTTCGAGCCGTCAGCGGCGCCCGCGCGCGCTACCGTGCACCCAGACAGGCGACGGAAGCGAGCCGGAATGGGCGGATATCGAGAAGTCTTCCAGGCCAGCGTTGACAATTCGGAGGCGTTCTGGGCGCAGGCCGCCCGAGCGGCGTCGTGGACCCGCGAACCGCGTCGCGTCCTCGACGCCGGCAACCCCCCGTTCTACCGGTGGTTTCCCGACGGGGAGCTGAACACGTGCGCCAACGCGCTCGACCGCCACGTCGCCGACGGTCGCGGAGAGGTGCCGGCACTCATCTACGACTCGCCGGTCACCGGCACGCAATGCACCTACAGCTACGCCGAATTACTGCACCAGACAGCGCGATTCGCGGGCGCGTTGCGCGGTCTCGGCGTGGGCAAGGGAGACCGCGTCGTGATCTACATGCCGATGATCCCTGAGGCCGTGATCGCGATGCTCGCATGCGCACGGGTGGGTGCCGTGCACTCGGTGGTGTTCGGCGGGTTCGCCGCGCATGAACTCGCCGTGCGCATCGACGACGCCCGCCCCACCGTGGTCGTGTCGGCCTCGTGCGGAGTCGAGCCGACGCGGGTAATCGAGTACAAGCCGATGCTCGACGCCGCGATCGAGGCGTGTGCGCGTCCGCCGCAACACTGCGTGATCGTGCAACGCGAACAGCGCCGCTGCCGGCTAGACCGCGAGCGCGACGTCGACTGGCATGAACTCATGGGGGCGGCGGAACCGGTCGACGCGGTGCCGGTCGCGGCGACCGACCCGCTGTATGTCCTCTACACGTCCGGGACGACAGGGAAGCCGAAAGGCATTGTCCGCGACAACGGCGGGCACGCCGTCGCGCTGCTGTGGAGCATGCGCAACATCTACGACATCGCGCCGGGCGACGTGTTCTGGGCCGCGTCCGACGTGGGTTGGGTGGTCGGGCATTCCTACATCGTCTACGCGCCACTGCTCGCGGGGGCGACGACCGTGCTCTACGAGGGCAAGCCGGTGGGAACGCCGGACCCCGGCGCGTTCTGGCGAGTGGTCGCCGAGCATCGGGTGAAGGCGCTGTTCACCGCGCCCACCGCGATCCGGGCGATCCGCAAAGAGGACCCGGAGGGCCGGCACATCGCAAACTACGACCTGTCCCCACTGCGGTACTTGTTCCAAGCCGGGGAGCGGCTGGACCCGGACACCTACACCTGGGCATCGCAGCAATTGGGCATCCCGGTCATCGATCACTGGTGGCAGACCGAAACCGGCTGGGCGATCGCGGCCAACCCGATGGGGATCGAGCCGCTGCCGATCAAGCCGGGGTCGCCGACCGTCCCGATGCCGGGATACGACGTACGGATCTTGCATCCCGACGGCCGCAGCTGCCAACCCGGTGAAGAGGGCGCAATCTGCATCGGGCTGCCGCTGCCACCCGGCACCTTGCCGACGCTGTGGGGCGACGACGACCGGTACGAGGCCGCGTATCTGGCCGAGCATCCGGGCTATTACCTCACCGGCGACGGCGGCTACCTGGACGACGACGGATACCTGTTCGTGATGGGCCGCATCGATGACGTCATCAACGTTGCGGGCCACCGGTTATCCACCGGCGCGATCGAAGCGGTGCTGGCCGCGCACCCAGCGGTGGCCGAGTGCGCAGTCATCGGGGTCGCCGACGACATCAGGGGGCAGGTGCCACGCGGCCTCGTCGTGCTGAAGGCCGGGGCCCGCGCGGACCGGCTCGCCGACGAACTGGTGGCGGCCGTGCGGGACAAGATCGGCGCGGTCGCGTGCTTCAAGTTGGTCGATGTCGTTCCGGCACTGCCGAAGACCCGCTCGGGGAAGATTCTCCGCAAGACGATGCGCGGCATCGCGCACGGCAGCGACGAAGCGGTGCCGTCAACCATCGAGGATCCCAAGGTGCTCGACGATCTTCGGCCGATCCTGCGCCCCTTGCCTGCGCGGCCATCACCACGCATCGATCCGGATGAACGCAAAGTAAAGCCATGACACCACGGCCTCGCGGAGCGGCGCGTAGATCATGTCGGCGATCGGGGCGCCCAGTGCCACGACCCCGAGCAGCGCGATCAGCCACCGCCACAATCGGAAATGTTCGGCCGACGAAGACGCCGAGCGCAAGCCCGGCGATCAGCGCTGACGATGAGGCCGAATCGCCACAGCCAAGCCGGAATCGCAACCATGTGTGGCGGCTCCTAATCTGTGCATTCGACGACGTCGTAGGCGTCGTCGGCGTAGCGAGAGCGGATCACCTTCTTGTCGAACTTGCCGACGCTGGTGCGCGGCACTTCGTCGACAAACGTCCAACGCTCGGGAAGCCACCACCGAACCACCTTGTCGCGCAGATAGTCTCGAAGCTGCGGAGCTGTGGTGGTGGAGTCTTCCCTCAGCACCACGGCGGCCAGTGGCCGCTCCTGCCAGCGATCGTCGGGAACGCCGACTACCGCCGCCTCCAGGACCTCAGGGTGGCCCATTATGTGGTTCTCCAGCTCCACCGACGAGATCCATTCGCCACCAGACTTGATCACGTCCTTGGCGCGGTCGGTCAGTGTCACATAGCCACGGGAATCGATCTTGCCGACGTCGCCGGTGCGCAACCACCCGTCGGCGAACTTCTCGGCGTCGCGGTCGCGGTAGTACGAACCGGTCACCCATGGGCCGCGTACCTCCAGCTCGCCGATCGAGCGCCCATCGTTCGGCAGCACATTGCCGTGGTCGTCGATGACGCGCATTTCGACACCGAACATCGGGCGGCCCGCCGTCAGCCGCCACGTCCAGCTCTCGTCAGCCGTCGCATCCACTGGCGGTCGGGCAAGCGATGCCAGCGGCGAAGTTTCGGTCATGCCCCACAATTGGAACATCGACACACCGAACTTGTCATAACCGCGCATCAGCGACTCCGGCACGGCCGAGCCGCCGCACAGGATCAGCCGCAGCGAGTTGACGTCGCGGCTCGGGTCGGCCTGAAGACAACGCAGCATGTCGTTCCAAATCGTCGGGACACCCGCGGCTAATGTCACCCGGCGGCTCTCGATCATCTCAAGCAGACGATCACCCTGCAGGAAACGGTTGGGCAGCACAAGTTCGGCTCCCGCCAGCGGCGCCGCTATGGCAAGCCCCCAACCGTTCGCATGAAACATCGGCACGGCGGGCAGCACACGGTCCGTCTCCGCGAGCGTCATTCCGTTCGTGCTGCAAACGGCCATGCTGTGCAGGTAGGTGGACCTGTGTCCGTAGACCACACCCTTCGGATGACCCGTCGTGCCGCTGGTGTAACACATAGCGGCTGCCGATCTTTCATCGATATCGGGCCACTCGTACGCCCTTGGCTGGTCGGCCAGCAGCTGCCCGTAGCGGAGCACATCTTTGCCGGCCGATTCCAGCACACCGATGTCGCCCTCACCGACCGCCACGACGGTGCGGATCGTCTCCATCCGCGGTAGCACCGCGGCGAGCTGCTCCGCCAAGGACATGTCGACGATGACGACGCAATCTTCGGCGTCGTAGGCGATGAACTCGATCTGCTCATCGGACAGACGGATGTTCAGTGGGTGCAGCACCGCTCCCATGCACGGGATCGCGAAGTACGCCTCCAGGTGCTCCTGGGTGTTCCACATGAACGTCGCAACCCGGTCACCCGCACGCACACCCAGCCGGTGCAATCCGTGCGCCAGCTGGGCGACCCGGGTGCCGAACTCCCGGTAGTCGATCTGACGGAACCCGTCGTCGGTGGCGGTGATCACCAGGCGGTCGCCGTGAATTTCCGTGCCATAGCGCAGGATCGAAGTCAGCGTCAACGGAACATCTTGCATCGTGCTGTACAACACGCTCGTTCCTCCGATCAGTGGTGACACTCGACGACGTCGTATGCCTTGTCGGCATACCGTGACCGAATCACTTTCTTGTCGAACTTGCCGACGCTGGTCTTAGGCACCTCGTCGATGAATGTCCACCGCTCGGGCAGCCACCACCGGACCACCCTGTTGCACAGAAATTTACGCAACTCGTGCGCGGTGACGTCGGCATCCTTCTTGACCACAACCGCCGCGAGCGGCCGTTCCTGCCAGCGCTCGTCCGGCACCGCGACGACCGCCGCCTCGAGCACAGCGGGGTGCTCCATTATGAAGTGCTCCAACTCGACCGAGGAGATCCACTCGCCGCCCGACTTGATGACGTCCTTCGCCCGGTCGGTCAGTGTGATGAATCCGCGGTCGTCGATGCGGCCGACATCTCCGGTGCGCAGCCAGCCGTCGTGAAACTTCGATTCGTCGGCGTTCTGGTAATAGGATCCGGTGACCCACGGTCCACGAACTTCCAGCTCCCCCACCGACTTCCCATCATTGGGCAGCACGGTGTCGTGGTCGTCGACGATGCGGGCCTCGACCCCGCACAGGGGCCGCCCGGCGGTGTTGCGCAGCGCCCAGTACATCTCCTCATCGATGTCGGCGGGCGGGCGGGCGACAGCGGCCAGCGGCGAGGTCTCGGTCATCCCCCAGGCCTGGCGGATCTCGACGCCGAAGAGATCTTGGAACTCTTTCATCATCGCTCCCGGAACCGCGGAACCCCCGCAGGCCACCACTCGCAGCGACGAAATGTCGCGGCCGGGATGGGCGAGGAGGTAGTGCAACACGTCGTTCCAGATGGTGGGTACCGCGGCGGCGGCGGTCGGCTCGTGACGTTCGATCATGTCGACCAGCCGGTCGGCCTGCAGGAACCGGTCCGGCAACAGCAGACTGGCCCCGGCCATCAGCGCAGCGTACGGGTTACCCCAGGCATTGGCATGGAACATCGGGACGATGGGCAGGATTCGGTCGTCCTGAGTGAAAGCGAACCCGCCCCCGGCGCAGATCGCCATCGATTGCAGGTACGCCGATCGGTGGCTGTAGACAACTCCCTTCGGGTTGCCAGTGGTGCCGCTGGTGTAACACATTGCGGCAGCAGACTTTTCATCCAGTTCGGGCCAGTCGTACACGCAAGGCCGGTCGGCGAGCAGGTCGTCATATCGAACAACGGTCTTCCCGGATGCGGTGAGCGCGTCCAGATCGCCATGCCCGACCGCGACAACGGTGTGCACGCTGGGCATCTGGGGCAGCACCTCGGCCAGCAGCGGCGCCAGTGACAGGTCGACCAGCACAATCCGGTCGTCGGCCTGCTCGGCGATGTAGACGAGCTGCTCGGCGGGCAGGCGGATGTTCAGTGTGTGCAGGACAGCACCCATGCACGGGATCGCGAGGTAGGCCTCCAGGTGCTCCTGGTTGTTCCACATGAACGTCGCGACCCGCTCGTCACCGGTGATCCCCAGGCTTTTGAGCCCGTGCGCGAGCTGCGCGACGCGCTCGCCGATGGCCTCGTAGCTGGCCTCCCGGTATCCGTCGGCGGTCGCGGTGATCACCTTCCGGTCCGCGTGCCAGGCTGTGCCGTGCCGCAGGATCGCGGTGATCGTCAGCGGGAAATCCTGCATTGTGCTGTCCACCGCACCCCCATCGCATCTCGCAAGCGGCTCATCGCTGCCGTCTCGGTTGTCGGTGTCCATCTTGGCCCGGCACAGGGCACCGGCGTCCGATAATCGACCCTAATAACACGCAGGGAGGTCACAGACGATGAAGGCTGGCGATGAAGACTAAGGCCGCGGTTCTCTGGGGGATCAACCAGAAATGGGAGGTCGAGGAGGTCGATCTCGACGGGCCCAAGGAGGACGAGGTACTGGTCAAGCTCACCGCGTGCGGCCTGTGCCACTCCGACCATCATGTGGTCACCGGTGACCTGCCCGCCCCGCTGCCGATTGTGGGCGGCCATGAGGGCGCCGGCGAGGTCGTCGAGGTGGGGCCCGGCGTCACCGAGGTGGCCGAGGGCGACCACGTCGTGATGAGCTTCCTCCCGGCCTGTGGCCGCTGTAAGCCGTGCGCCCGCGGGATGAGCAACCTGTGCGATCTCGGCGCGAAACTGTTTACGGGTACGCAGCTGGACGGCACCTGCCGCGTTCACGCCCGAGGCCACGACATCGGCCAACTGCTGCTGGTGGGGACCTTCGCCGAGTACACCGTCGTGCCGACGGCCTCGGTGGTCAGGGTCGACGACAGCGTGCCGCTCGACAAGGCGGCGTTGCTGGGCTGCGGCGTGACGACGGGGTACGGCAGCGTGGTCCGAACCGGAGAAGCTCAGGCGGGTGACACCGTGGTGGTGATGGGGATCGGCGGTGTCGGGATCAACGCTGTCCAGGGAGCGAGGATCGCGGGGGCGCGCATCATCGTCGCGATCGATCCGGTGGAGTTTAAGCGCGACCGGTCGCGTGAATTCGGCGCGACGCATGTGGCCACGTCGGCCGGCGAGGCGTTCCCGCTGGTGAAGGAACTGACTCGTGGCGAGATGGCCGACGTGTGTGTGATCACCACCGATGTCGGCCGCGGTTCCTATATCGCCCAGGCGCTGCGCCTGGTCGGCAAGCGAGGCCGCGTGGTGCAGACCGCGGTGGCACCCGCGACGGACACGACGGTCGACATGTCGCTGTTCGACCTCTACTCGTTTGAGAAGCAGGTGCGGGGCTGTTTGTTCGGTTCGTCGAACCCCCGCAGTGACATCCTCGAGCTGCTGGCCCTATATGACAGCGGCCTGCTCAAGCTCGACGAGGTGATCACCCGCGAGTACACGCTCGAGGACGTGAACGTGGGCTACGACGACATGCTCAGCGGAAAGAACCTGCGCGGACTGATCCGGTACTGATCAGACCCCGGCGGGCTCAAGCTCCCGCACCGTGGCGATGGTCTCCACGTCGATCACATCCGGCAACGAGGACTGCGACGCAACGGCGTACGCGGTGACGGCACCCGAGTAGTCCGCGACGTAGAGCCGCCCGAAGCCGGGACTCACCGCCACGCACGACGGCTGCGTGCCGACGGCGATCGCGTCGACGATCTCGCCGGTGATCATGCACATCACGGCGACGCGGTCGACGTCGACGATGTACATGCGAGTGTCGTCGACACCAAGAGCGAACTGGGTCGGATGTCCGCCGATCCACGTGGTGGCGAGCACTCGCGTGCTCGCGGTGTCCATGGTCTCAACGAAGCCGCCGTACTGGACATCGCGCCCGAGGACGTACGCGACGCTGCCGTCGCCGCTCAGCACGAAGTCCTGGACCGGCGAGACGGTAGGCACCACACCCACGATGCGGGCCTTGGCAGCGTGGATCATCGTCAGCTTGCCGCGGTGGGTGTCTGACGTGGCGACGTAGACGAAGCGACCGTTCGACGCGACACGCACCGCGCCGACGATGCTGCCCGCGTCCGCGACAGCGACAGTGCGGACCCGACCGGACTCCACGTCGACGATCGCGAGGTCCGCGGTCTCGGGGCCGGTCCCGCTGACGAACAGGCGCCGGCCGTCCCGGCTGGCCGCGATGCCGACGACGTCGAGGTCCAGCGGCAGGCTCGCCAGGAATGCGTTTGCCTCCGTCTCGATGGCCGAGACGGAGTCGTATGTGGGTGCCGAGGCTGCGACGAACGCACGGCCGCGGGCCGTCGCGACCGCGAACGGCTCACCGGCGACGGGTGCGACGGTCTCAACCCCGAGCGTGCGGGCGTTCAGCACCGACACACTGTCGTCACCGGAGTTCGTCGCCACGATCGTCGCGCCATCGGGATCGACCGCGATGTCGGCAATCGGACCGCGCCCGACGGCGATCGAGCCGAGCAGACGTGCCTCGGAGACCGGCCGGACGTCGGCAGCAGTCAGCATCAGAGCATTCATCTTCATTGGAACCTCCGCCGGCGTGTTTTTTATCCCGGCACTAGATTTGCGTCTATCGCCTATCGCCGCGCTGTCGAAGCGCAGACCCTGGTCGCAGTTTAGCGACGAAAATCCGGCCTAAAGCCCCGCCGCACGGCCGGCAGCGGAAACGGGCGGTGCGACTCTCAGGCCACGCTTAAGAACGCTTGCCAGCATATTTTTCAGGCGTCTCGCAGCTAACGCTGACGTTGGTTTTTGGTGCGGGATCACCCCTTTGGCAACACAGCGGTCCTTGCGTCGGAAACAACCGTATGTAACGAACTCTTAGTGTCCGCCCGGTAAATGAGGGGTAAATCACACCGCGCCACGGCCGTGTCCTCACATCACAGGTCGACCGCCGCGGACGCCGTGTCAGCGGCGGTGCGGGTACCGCTAGGTTGATCCGAATGGAGAAGGTGGTCGTGCTGCTCCGCGACGCCGAGCGTGACGAACGGTGGTGTTCGCAGCTAAGAGGGACGGTGGCAGACAAAGTCCTGGCGCTCGATGTCGCGGGCCTGTCGGTCAGTGTCCGGGACGACGCGGTGCGCGGATCATTGATGACGCTGACCACGCTGGAACCGCCGGTAGTGGCCGTCGTCAGCATCTGGGTGCAGCAGTCATACGGCGATCAGATTCGTGACGCAGTCGCGATCCTTGCCGAGCAGTGCCAGACCGTCGCGGCATATCTCGTCACCGAGTCAGTGCCGCTGGCGCCGCCGGTCACTGAATTGGGTAAGCGGACAACGGGTTTGGCGAATATCGCATTGCTGCGCCGGCCCGATCGCCTGGACCGGGACACCTGGCTGGCGCGCTGGCACCTCGACCACACCGCAGTGGCGATCGAGACGCAGTCGACGTTCGGCTACACGCAGAACGTGGTGTGGCGGGCGCTGACGCCTGACGCGCCGGCGATCGACGGGATCGTCGAGGAGTTGTTCCCCGCCGCGGCCATCACCGACCTGCACGCGTTCTTCGGCGCCACCGGTGACGCCGATCTGCACGACCGGATGAACCGGATGGTCGCAAGCACGTCGGCCTTCGGCGCGAACGAGAACATCGATACCGTACCGACCAGCAGGTACGTCTTTCGAACGCCGTTCGCGTGATCGGCCGGGTTTCACAGCAAACCCATTGGATCCGCTCACGCTCCGCCCACGGTCGGCAGCCACCATCGGATTCATGACCGACATCATGACCACGCAGCTGCCCGCTGATCCGTTGGGGCAGGACGCCGTGGTGCTCGTCGTCGACGCAGACACCGATGACGGCTACCGAATCGCGCGTGAATTCCTCTGCGCCGGATGCCGAGTCGCCGCCACCGCACGCTGCGCCGCGGATCTGGTCCGCATCATGCACGGTTATCGTGCCGAGAGGGTGCTGGCAGTGGCGGCCGACATGAACGACGACAAACAACGTCAGCGGGTGATCGCTCGGGTTGAGCGCAAGTTCGGGCGCATCGACGCGATGTTATGCGCTCGCGATTGAGCCGCGGTATTCGCCGAGAGCAGTCGAGGCGACGCTATTTGATCGGTGCGGTAACCGGTGATGTGTTGTATCCCGCGACCCTTACCCAGTTCGCGGCCGGCCCGTTCGGTGGGACCACACCCCGAATCTCGACCGTCTCCCCCGGGAACACGGTGACGTAGTTATCGTCGTACTGAATCGGCAGGATCTCGTCGCCGTCGCTGGTGGACAGAATTTCCGCGCGCTCGAAAAAGGCAACCCGCGGTGTCCAGTTATGCAGCCGAATCACCACTTCGTTGTCGCCCTCGTTAGAGCTGTGTCGCGCGGTGACCTCCAGTGGAGCGGGTGACATGTAGTTGAGCGCCGTCATATCCGCCCAACTCGCCTGCTCCGAGTCAAAAGCAGCGTCGTTGGCCGGCGAGCCGACATCGTCGGGCCACTGGGACTGCCAGTACACGTTGTCGGTGATGGGCTTGCCGGAGCCGTCGATCAACTGACAACGAACGAAGAACACACTCGAATCGGCGGGGCCCCGAGGCAACGTCATGACCTGAAGCGCTCCGCCGGAACTCACGAACACGTTGTCGGCCGACTGATCGGCGCGAACGTTGCCCTGCAGATCGTAGAAGCGGACACGCACCCGCAGGTTTTTCTGATCGGTCTGCGTCTGGTTGACCACCGTGATCTTCGCCGCGCTGTGGTCGCCGGTGGCGTAGGAATCGAACACCACCGACAGCGGCCGCAGGCCCTTCTTCGCGCCGTAATATGCTCCGCCGGGCCGCAAGTAGTAGTCGAAGAGGTTCCCGAAGAAGGACGGCCAGTGATTGTTCAGCATCCAGTAGATCGTCATCTTGTGGCTTGCCCAACCGCTTGCGGCGAATGCCTCGAACTGTGCCCGGGTAGCCTCATAGTGAGCTAGCTGCGCTTTGTTGGCGAACATCTCCGCGTTGCTGGACGGGCCATAGCGAAGATCGATCGCGCGCTTGATGTTGGACAGCGCGGCGTTGTTCGGGTTTGCGCCCGCGTGGAAGTACCACACATCGTTGATCGGCCAAAGTTTGTCCGGCGGAATGAATTGCTTCAGGCTCGCGAACGGTGGAATGTGTTCGTTGTCGCCCTGTTCGGCAGTGCTGCCCCACGTCGCACCGTAGCGTCCACTGAACCAGTACGTCGGCGGCCGCCAGCTATAAGGCCCAGCCATGTCGATGCCGTCCCAATCCGGCACACCATCGCCGTCCCGGGCGAGCGAGGAAACGGTGTCAACGATCGCGTTCTGCCAGTGCAGATCCCGAAGGATCTCGCGATACTTGGCAACCATGGGCGGCGGCGGCAGTCCATCACTGCCATTCGCCCAGACGAAAGCCGACGCGTGGTTGTGCAGCATCTGGACCTGGGAGCGCTGACTGTCCATTGCGACGCGGTAGTCCTCCGCATTCCACTCGTCCCACTTCTCCCACTGGTTGCAGCACATCCAGCCGGCCATCAGGGGGATGCCCAGCTCATCGGCCATCTCAACGAAGTGCTCGCTGGCGATCTTGCCCTCGAGGCGCAGCATGTTCAGACCGAGGTCCTTCGCGTAACGAAGCACGGCGGTTTCGCGGTCCGGGTCGTACTTGAAGAGCAGGTCGGGTGTGTAGGCGGCACCTCGCACCAGGAAGTTCTTACCGTTGACCCGCAAGTAGAAATCGCCGCCGTTGCCGGAGAACTCGGTATCGCGATCCTGCGTCACTGATCGGATGCCGAACCGAAGGTCGTCGGCGTCAGTGGCCCGGTCATTTACCCGGAACTCCAACCGGAGGTTGTAGAGATTCGGCTCGCCCATGGTGTATGGCCACCATAAATCCGGTTTACTCACGTCAAGCTGTGCGAAGTCGTCCGGCGTGAAATCGATATCCCGATCCTCACCCGGCGACAGCGTGATCGACCGCTCGACCTGAATATCAGTCTTGCCGGCGCGTGAGATCGTCGCATGGAGCACTCCGCGCGTTCGTTGCGTTGAGTAGTTGCGAACGTTGGTACGAATCGTCAGTCGTGCGGAATCGGTCCGCGGCAGTGGAAGTTCCGTATTGACCAGTGCCGGACCGAGTCCCACCGCGCCGAGGGCTCTCAAGTAAACCGGCTTCCAGATTCCGGCGTTGCGGTCGGGAACAAACGACGTCCCGCGCAGATAACGGTCGTGCCCGGGCGCAGGATGGCCGAGATAGTCCCAATTGATCCAGTCGTTCCAGCTGTCCGCCAGCTCGACGCCGTCGATGTCCTGAAGGCTACGTTCCGGCGTGACCTTCACTGCGAGGGTGTTCGATTGGCCCGGTCGAATCCACGGCGTCACGTCGAACTCGTGACCGACGTACATGCCGACAAGCTGCTTATTGTCGGCGATCAAGTGGCCGTTCAACCAGATTTCGCCGCGGTAATTGATTCCCGGGAAATCCATGAGGTAGGTCGTGCGGTTGGCGGGCGCGGTGAACGCGGTGCGGTACCACCAATCCTGCTTGTAGAGGTCCTGGGGGACTTCGTCGCGAAGGTTCATCCCGGCATACAGCTTCGGGTAGAGACCGTTTTCCCGGAGGATCTCGAGGACGGTCGCCGGCATGCGGTGGACCTTGTACCAGGCGGCGGAATCGTAGTTCTGAGAAGAGAGAGTGGCGCCGTCCGCGGGGAGCCCTCCAGCGGGGGACAACGTCCAATTGTCCGCCAGCTCAAGCTTTTCCGGCGGATCCGACGTAACGACGACTGCCGGGTGCGCCCCCGCGCACAACAACAGCGACAACACGATGAAGATCTTCAGGGCGACCTTCAGCATGCTGTTTTGACTCCTTGGCCCTGATACCGGCTACCTGCCGTTCACCTTGCGTTTGAGCAATCATGCCGGTCGCTGTTCCGCGCTGCCAACACGAGGCGGCAGCCGAGCCCCCGACCGGCGCTTTCGGCTCGCGGCTGCAGCGCGGCACACCAACGATAACCGTGATCGGGGGTCGCGGCGCGGGCGTGCTCGGTCCGGCGGTATGTACCGGGCAGTCACGCGCTCACCTCGTGGCAGTCGTTGGCTATACCGTGCGCCGGTCCATTATGGGAGCATCGTCGGATGGACCCCCAGGACGACCCGGAAGCCCGGATTCGAGAGCTGGAGCGTCCGCTGTCCGACATGGCACGCACGTCCGAAATGGGAGCCGCGCAGCCGGCCCCGTACGCCTACCCACCGACTCTCCCGCCGATAAATTACGGCGGCCCGCATCCCACCGCACCGCCGATGAAGACTGCGAGCTTTCGCGGGTGGTGGATCGTGCTCGCGGTGTTCGCCGTCGGCGCGATTGCTCTCGTGGCGGGCGTCGCCGTCGTCGGCGCACACCTCTTTTCCAGTCGCGGCTCGATCGTCAGCTCCCCCGGCGCCCGTCCCAGCATCTCCCGCGGCTCCGTCACCAAAACGCCCAGCAGCCAGCCCTCACCAGGTGCGACCCAAACGCCTACCGCCGGAGGATCGACGGCCACCGCGCCGCCGGGTGGCAACCTCACCGTCTCTGGCATCAGTCAGAACCGGACAATCGCCTGCAACGACAGCGTCGCGACCGTCAGTGGGATTACGAACACGGTCGTGCTCACCGGCCACTGTGCGAGTCTGACCGTCATCGGCTCCCAGAACGTCGTCACCGTGGACACCGCGGACACCATCGATGCCTCCGGCATCGAGAACCAGGTCACTTTCCACTCCGGCTCGCCCAGCGTGCAGAACTCCGGTATTTCGAACGTGGTCCAGCTTGGCTGACGGTTGGGGGGCGCAGTCAGACGACTCATAGCCCTAAAGTCTGATGGCTCAACAGGTTCCGCAGGGGCAATCGCCGAATGTGAACGCGCGGCCTAAGGTCAGCGCGTCGGTCCAGACGCTCAGCGTGCAGAACTCGGCGCAACAGCAGACTGCTTGAGCCCGGACGACAGCACGAGGACCGACAGGACGACGGCCATCAAGAGCAGCGCCGTGACATCTCCCCACAGGTGCCCCATGTGGCCGCCACTGAAGGACTGCACCGCCATGATTGCGGCGTGCACGACACTGGACCACACGGCGAACCAGATCAGACTGAGATTGGCCGCTGGGTTCCGTGCCGCGTTGATCAGAAAGACGCCCAGCGTCGCGTAGAGGCCCACGATCATCATGAAGTACTCCGACTCGTACGGCGCGCCGGAATGCCATGCCCATCCCGACGGCCAGACCAGTGCCAGGGGATAGAGAAGGAGAGCGACCACGCCGAAGACGACGAGCGCGAGTCGAAGAAGCTTGTCAGCGGATGGCATTGTGCCCTCCAAAGTGAGTCCCGTTACGACCTTCTCAAAATACGTCCGCACCCGTCGATGGTGGTGAATGCCGCGCAGCAGGACCCTTGCCCGGTTGCGAAGGCGTCGGCCCAAACCGCTTGAAGTCGTCGACCTGAAGCACCAAAATGCGGGATCGCCCCGAGATGCCGACGCGCGGCGGTAGCGTGCTGAGTTCATGGCAGGAGTAAGCCCGGACGACGACCGGGCGGTACCGGAGATCCCCGGACGCCTGGGACCCAATTGGTTCGCCTCCGTCATGGGAACTGGAATCGTGGCAACGGCTGCTGCGACACTTCCCGTCCATGTGCCCGGTCTGCGGAGCTTCGCAGAAGTGGTGTGGGTGTTAGCGGCCGTGCTGCTCGTGGTGCTCGCGGTCGCCGTCGGAGGCCACTGGTTGCGGCATCCGACGGTGGCCCGCAGTCATGCTCGCAACCCGCAGATGGCCCATTTCTACGGGGCCGCCCCGATGGCGTTACTCACCGTCGGCGCGGGGTCACTTCTGGTCGGTAAGGACCTGGTCGGGGAACGCATCGCCGTCGACCTCGACTGGGTGTTATGGACCGCGGGCACTCTCGGCGGGCTCTTCACGGCCGTCAGCATCCCGTATCTGATGTTCACGCAACACAGTGTCGAACCCGACGCCGCATTCGGCGGATGGCTGATGCCTGTCGTGCCGCCGATGGTGTCGGCGGCTGCCGGTGCACTGCTGATCGCGCACGTGCAGCCGGGTGCGGGCCAGCAGACCATGCTCTACGGGTGCTACGCGATGTTCGGGCTATCGCTTGTGGCATCCCTGATCATCATCACGATGATCTGGACGCGACTCAGCTATTACGGCATCTCCGGTACCGCGAGGGTGCCGACATTGTGGATTGTGCTGGGCCCACTCGGCCAATCCATCACGGCCGCAGGACTTCTCGGGACGAGTGCGGCGCTGGCCGTTCGACCGGCGGTGGCCGCAGGGATGAGCGTATTCGCGATCCTGTACGGGGTGCCGGTCTGGGGATTCGCCGTGCTTTGGATCAGCCTGGCGACAGCGCTGACCGTCCGCACCCTGCGTCGCGGAATGCCCTTCGCGCTCACATGGTGGAGCCTGACCTTTCCCGTCGGCACCTTCGTCACCGGGACGACTCAGCTGGCCGTGCACACCGCGCTGCCGGCGTTCCGCATCGCGGCAGCCGTCGCCTATGTCGGGCTGCTCTTCACCTGGATCCTGGTGGCCGTTCGCACTGCGCGAGGCAGCCTGCGGGGCAACCTGTTTCAGCCGCCCAGCACCGCGCCGATCAAGGCCCACAAGGACGCACCGGCTTGACGTCGGCGAATCCCACATTCGTGGTGGAACCAGCGCTGGAATCGCGAGACGCGCCGGGTCCGGGAATTGGAGCGCTCACTGGATGAGCAGGCGCGCGCGTCCGAGGTGGCAACCGGGCAGCCGGGCGGCTACGTCCCGCCTGCGTGATCTACTAACGACCCAATAACCAGGCAGGGTCACAACGACCCCTTGAAAACGCCCAACGGTGGCGGGCCGGTCGTCTTCCCCGTGCGGCGATAGCATTAACTGATGAGGGCAACACGGCGCAATCTCATCGGGGTAGCGGTCGTGGCTGCGGTCGTCGGCATCGGCGTCGCGGCGCCGGTAGCGGCCGATTCGGCCAATGATTGTCAAAGCGCCCAGGGTGTGACGGTGTGCGCGCAGGGCGGGGTCAGCAGCATCGGCGGGGGCCAGTCTTTAGTTCCGGGCGGCGGGATCCCGCCTTATGGCGGCGGTCAATGCACTACCCAGTACGGCACCTACCAGAACTGTCTGGTTCAGCAGGGTTTCGGTCGTAACCGCCTGTGAGCGCACCATGCCCGCTCCCGCTTGTGGCGGTCACCAAAATCATTCCAATTGGAGTGATTTACACGATTCTCCGCTGCCGCGTTGCGAACATCCGTGAGTGGGGGGATCGGCCGCAACGCACATGGAGTACCCCACACTCTTGACCGACGGACTCGGCACAGGTTCCACTAGTGAGCACCTCACGTTTCGAGCAAGGGAGCCGCTGGCATGACCGTCTTGGACACCGTGTCCGGTCGGATAATCGACACCGACAACCACGAATACGTGCCGGCCCACATGTGGGTTGAACAGTTCGGTGAGGCGTCGAAACCCATCGCCGAATTCTTCGTGCACGAACACGACCCGAACGGGCTGTCCAGCTACACCGCCCCGGTCTACGAAGATGAGGGGCCGGTGAGCAAGGAGCTCATCGAGAAAGGTTGGGGAACCAACCGCCCGCCTGTCGGGGCGGTGGCCCCCGGCGCGATCAACATGAGGCGGCGCGTCC
>Ga0209006_10000285_pt1 | contig 51539 bp, 47 predicted proteins | sample JacPin_JW_Ref_O2_FD_188567 | JGI IMG/M metagenome (GOLD analysis project Ga0209006, IMG submission 188567) | Forest soil microbial communities from Algoma, Ontario, Canada - Jack Pine, Ontario site 1_JW_Ref_O2 (SPAdes) (version 2) | ecosystem: Environmental > Terrestrial > Soil > Boreal...
AGACTCTCTCACTCGCCGTGGTACAAAAACTCGGGCTGGGCAGTATTGGGCTTCGTCCAAGCGGTCAGCGTCTATTCCTTCACTACTTTCCTTATTCTGTTACCCACAACGAAGGCAGCGGCCTTGCAATCGTCCCACGTCACCAAGTACCCCTGCGTCATTTCACCATGCCACATTTCCGGGCCAAGCGAGGTATTGATCGTACCGTGCGCGCCGTTTACATGGGAATCGCCGTGCTTGGAATTGATCTTCTCAACCCGCGTGCCAGTTCGCAGCGCAGCGGAAGATTGGAGTGTGTGGGAGCGCAGAGTGGGCGTCATTAAACCCCCAGGGCATTCAATTGGGCGGCGCGGAAGGATTCGCGACCCCCTTATCAAAGGCGCGCCCCTCTACTTCCTTTCGTACACAAATGTACCCTTGTCAGCTGGGTGCGCCGGCCTCCACCAAGATTCGGTAATGACTCTTCCATCGTCACTTAATTCGAAAGAGCCTAGAGTGAGAGTTTTGTCGTTGCGCTTCGTCAGAGTGGAAATCTCGCGTCGTCCAACTAGCCGTACGGAGTAGGTCACCCCCTCTTGAGCGTGAGGCCCATGCATCGAAGCGTCAACCCCATCGAGCGGTTCGTCAATATACTGCCCCGCGCCCGGAAAGCTGATATGCAAGGTCTGACTGTCGAGCTTCAGCGTCATATCGGCATGACGCTGAAGGTAAGTCGTGTCCCGCCACTGGCCAGCAAAATCATTAGAACCTGACATTCGCGAAGCGACGACCTGAGATGTAATAACGGGGCCACTTGGACGAAACGTGCTCGCCGTCGCGGTGAGAACCTTTCCGTCAGCCGAAAGCTCCAAATGACTGACACGGGTCTTTACCCCATTTTCTTTTTGGGTCAGGTCCAATACGGTGGCGCTGCTTTTCACACAGGCTCGTGTGCGATTTTTCTCTGTCGGTCGATCCTTCCCATCACAATGAAAAGTGAAACTCGAACTTCCATCATCCCACCTATACTCACCGTCCGCCGAAATCGAGATAGTAAAAACCGGGCCCTGAAAGCTGCTCTTTGAGGTATTCAATTTCCATGTGCCGTTCCAGTCCGGGGAGGACGACCCGCAACCCACTGTAGCGGCTAACGCGTAAAAGACGACCCAGCTGAATCCGGCGTTCCTCATCGACTTTGCCCTCGGTGCCTGCAAACCAGATTGATATTACCAATTTTCCGTCCCCCGCATACCCGAGAGCCTGCCCTGGGAGCCGCAAAGAAGTCGGGTCAATCCCTTTAGGTCAGCACCGCTTGAGCAGCGTAAGTCGTCAGCGGATGAACTAAAGATCAAAACCCAACCCAGCCCTCAGTGAATCGATGGTCTGTCATCTGCGGGAGTCCGGCTATCCGCCAATTGGACGAACGGAACGCGGAGATTGACTCAGTTTGAAAGTGCATGGACCTTGTACAAGAAGTATCCAATCAAATAAACACCAATGAGATAATACATTGCGACTGCCCACCAAAAGTCAGTAGGTTCTTCGGCGCGGTAGACCCAACCATGAAAGCGCGCCCGCGCTTTTCCCGTGCACGTCCAAACCACAGCTGCGGAAAATGAGATGACCCCAAATATCAATTCGAAATACGGCGGCGTTAGGAGCGTGTGCATATCAGGCATGAATGTCCCATTTCCTCCATACTTCCGCGAACAAATTTCCCAGACCTCACTGCGGCACCGTGCTTAGTTACACGCGCCGTAACTTGCACACAAATCCTCATCCTGAAAATTAGGACTACGTATCGTGTGGCTAGACCCATCGTCTATATTTTCTGACTGTAACGCGTCTGGGGTGAAAACTTGCTGAACTATACCCCCGGCGAAATTGCTGCCGTCCCACGCTACTGTACCAATTGCTATCGGCACGTCCGGTCCAGGAATTAACCCGACCGCAGTAATTGCTATGTTTTCAGGACTTGGATCATTGATTATACCTATGGCCGCGCCCGCAGCTCCCAGCTTAAGGTTGTCGCTGACTGCGGCGACTGCCCCTGCAACGTCCGCCGTAGCCCCAACAACCTCGTGGATCGACAACGGCCCAGTCATTGTTGTTACGGTTCCCTTGAGTTGGTCGTTGGTCCTAAACCCGTAGCCGCTAAAGCCATTCTTGATCCGTTGTCCCAGCCCGCAAAAAAAGCCACACGACTTCTTATTTTGCGCCTGCGGCGGGTTGGCCGGTGTCGAAGCCTGATTCACCGAAGGAGTGCCCGGCGAGCAACCAACGGGTTGACTTCCGGTGGAGTCAGACACAGCGAGGCAATTGCTAGGATCATGCCCGGTTAGGTCCGCGAAAGACTCTGGGTTGTCATTGACGAAGGCGTATAGATTTAGCGTCTGCGGATTAGTGAGGTTAGCGTACGGCACGGGAGCGACCACGGACGACCAATCGGGCGAGAGGAAGCGACCATAGCCGGATGAATAGAAGCGCGCCCCGAAGTAATCGTTGCCAGTCTCCGCATCGCGTTCCTTGCCTTGGAACTTGTAATTCTGTGAGCAGGTGTTTGTGAAGTCTATCTCGCCGCCGTAGGGATAGAAATCCGCGTCGTAGCAGAGGGTCGCAGTTCTGGTTCCGGCAGGAACCTCCGCGATCACGCGCGAGCTGTTTACCTGATCCTCGAAATAATAATACTGGTTGTTCTGGTAGTCACGCCGAGCAACGCGCGCACCGGCAAAATAGATATATTCACTGAACGCAGCGTTCGTGGTGCTGCCGGTCGTGTCGGTTTCTTCCAACACTTGTCCATTCGGGCCGTACCAATACAGTTTCGTACCGGACTTCTCCACCCGGTTCCCTCGTCCGTCGTAAATATACGTGACTCCACCGCCCGTCTTCATCTCGCTCTCGGCATTCCACGTGTAAGTGTTAGTTACATCGGTCAACTCATTGCCCGAAGCGTCGTACCTGTACGGCACACCCGCATTTGTCGTGATCTGGTTATTTGTGTTCACCGCTAAATTAACAGGAACCGCTGTCCCGGTCGCCGTTGCCGACAGCAGGTTCGCCCATTCGTCGAGGCCAAACGTAAGTCCCCAGCAGTTCGCGGTGCATGTGGAGAGCGTCGCCGCGCTCGTGATGCGATTCACAGCGTCGTAAAAGTATTTAGTTCGATTCCGAGGCTCACTCAAAGTGCAGTCCTCGTTCGTTCTGCAAGTTCGCCTGGCTCTCGTAGCAGTGCGCGCGAGGTCAACACCGGCACCGATACTACTCTCAGGGTACCAACGTGCCAAGGACTAAAGCTGTTATATGTGTTCAAGGCGCTTTTTGACGCAGCGAGTCATCACTGAACTGTCAGTGTAGTTGCAGAGGCTCGTTATGAACGTTTATGGCAGCGGATAGCTAGCTATCCGCTGCCATAAATCGCGCGCGTTTTCTGGAATGGTAGCGGTCCAACAGCCAGCAGATGCTTGACGGTATTGACCAGTGAACTGATCGGATGACGCGCAACGGCCGCGCGAAGGTCGTCCGCGGTGACATGCAAATAGATCTGTGTGCTGGTGATCAGCCGATGCCCGAGCAGATCGCGGATCGTCACCAGACCAACTCCGGCGCGCACCAAGTGAGTTGCAAAAGTGTGCCGCATCCGATGCGGTGAGAGCGGAAAACCGACGCGACTGCGCTGGCCCCAGGCTCGTACGCGTTCGTAGACGCTGCCGCGTGACAATAGGCGCCCGAAACGTGATCGAAAAAAGGGCGCGGTGGGAAGCGCGGGGCCGCGCGCTTGCGCATAGGTACGCAGTACCTCAGCGAGTTGTGGATTCAATGGAATGACCCGCTCGTGGCCGCCCTTGCCTTGGACGGTGATGGTCAGTTGAGCCAAATCTACTTGACCCATGCGCAGCGAAGCACATTCGGAAGCGCGGATGCCGGTACCGTAAAGCAATGCGAGCAATGCCCGATCGCGTAGACCAATCACTGTGTCGACATCGGGCTCAGCCAACAATCGACTGACCTGCTCGGCGGAGAGCGCGACAGGCAGCTTGCGCGGCACGGCCTTGATCGACGGGAAGCCCACCAGTGGGTTAGCCGTGTGATCGAGATATCCCATGGCCACCATCGCGCAATAAAATCGCCGCAGAACAACAACGGCACGGTTCACGGCAGAAGCCCCGTTGCCACGTACATCGCGCAAGTACTGAAGGTAGGCGAGCACATCGCGCGCGGCAACCTGATCCGGCGCGATATCCGCCCGCGCCACGCGAACCCACTCATGGAACTGTTTCAGCGCGTCTTCATAGGCGGCGAGCGTGAGCGGACGCAAACCACGCGCAACGCAATGGGTGCGAATGTAGAGCTCGATCCAATAGGACCATTTCATGAGCGGCCTCCGATCGGCAGGGTACGCACGGCAGCTTGTGGCCGCTCGGGCAAGACATGGAGGTAGACACCAGTCTCTTGCGGACTCCGATGCCCCATCAGTGAAGCAATGATGGCGAGATCAACGCCACGATCCATCAGGTGAGTCGCGAAACTGTGCCGGAGCGTGCGGGGCGTGACATCGGCGCGTAGACCAGCGCGCGTCGCGGCGGCTGTCACAACCTCGCACACATCGCTGGCCCGCAGGCGCCGTCTACGAGTCCTGGTTCGAAACAAGGGTCCGCGTCGCATTCCGTGTTCCAGCAGATAGGCGAGCAGCTCTGTATAGAGTCCTTCAGGGATCGGAATCGCGCGCGGTCGATCGCCCTTCGTCTTTAGGACCACCAGTTCACGGCGCTCGCGGTTGACATGCGCAACATCCAGCGTGCACAACTCGTTGGTGCGCAGCCCACAACCATACAGCAGCAAAATGATCAGGCGATCACGCCGCACCGTAGATCCGGGCGCAGTCGTGGCTTGCACGAGCCGCTCGGCCTCCTCCAGGTTGAGCGACTTTGGCGCCGTACGTCGCAATGTATGCTGCAGACTAAATCCATCGAGCACGTTGCGCTCAGCGCGCCCGCTGCGCCAGGCGTATTCGAGCAGCCCTCGGACATGGCTCAGATACTTCGCCAGGCTGCTTTCGGTGCAACCGCACCGACGCTCGGCCTCAAGCCAATGCAAATAATCTTCCAGCTTGAGGTGCCACAGCTCGACGCCGGAATGCACTCGTTCAAGCCCAGCAATCGCACGCCGCAGCGTGCAGCGCACGTCCACAATCGTGCGCGGCGTTTTGCGTCCAACTTTATCGAGGTAACTGAAATATCCTTCGATCAACGGATCCATCGTGGCTGTATTCGCTTTATTCATGCGATCACCCCCTGTTGCGGTAACCAATCATTGATGGGATGGAGCGTCATTGCGGCACGGCGCTGCGGATCGGCGATGTGCACGTAACGCACGGTGGTTCCTATGCCGCAGTGTCCCAGGATGCGTTGCACTTGCGCCAGGTGCACGCCAGACTCCAGCAGATCGGACGCACAGCTATGCCGAAACTGATGCAGACTATGCATCGGGACCTGCGCACGGCGCGAGATCGCATGGATACCATTGCTGATCGCACCGCCCGTGAGACGCTTGCCGCTGCGGCTCACTAAAAGGGCGCACTCGCCGCAGAATCCAGCTTCTTCCAGCTGGTTGTGGCGAAGAGGTAGGTACGCTTCGAGGCACCGCAGCACCATCTCCGGTAACGGCACGCAGCGCTCGCGCCCCGTCTTGCGACCATCGATGCGCAAGGTTCCTTCCGTGCGATCAAACGCATCGAGATTCAGTCGCTCCAGCTCGCCGCGGCGAAGACCAGTGCCGTACAGCATGGCCAGCACCGTTACCCATAAGTGGGAAGTGTAATCACCGTGGCGATTCGCCGCTTCGCGCCACATCGCTTCCATGTGCGCATGATCGATCCGTTTCGGCAGGCGACTGTACGAGGTGACCTTCGGGCCTCTCATCCAGCGCAATGGGTTGATCTTCCACAGACCTTGGCGCACCAGGTAGTCGCCGAAGCCCCGCATCGTGCTCAGCGTCGCATATACTGTCGCTTTGGCGCGAAAACTCGAGCAGTTCGAAATGTAGTGGGTGATCATCTCAGCATCGATGCGCTCGATCCCAATGCGTGGGCGACGCCCCTTGAGCCACCGTCCCCATCGATTCAGTCGTGCCTCTGTGTACGCCACCGACTGCGGACTGACCCCCCTCGCGCGATACTCTTCGATGTACGAGTCCAGTAACCGGTCCCATCTCCTCATCGCCGTCCTCCCAGACGTTTTAGAAATAAACAATATGACCTTCAATATGACTCCCTTGAAGGCCGCGATGAGCCCTGAACTGAACTAAAGTCCCGTTTAGGTCTAGCGTGTTCGCATTTAGCGCCCTGCCCGCCTTTTAGGTTCCGCACCTAATTTCTTAAATACCGTGGACTACCTTGCAAAAAATTTGCCCGGCACATGAAACGTTCCGGTCGCTGAATCGCACTACTCCGTATGGTATTCGACAGGTATTTTTCTCTTCCGGTTGCGCTCGCGCGCCACCGATCAGCACCCCTGGCCGAGGAACGCGAACGGTTCTTGACCCATCTTGAAGCTACCGGAACCGGGCGGTCAGCGATCCGCATCGCCTCCACCTATCTGCTCCAGGTAGTTAACCTTCTCGGGCTCCGTCGGCTCCGCGACGTGACGCTAGAAGAAGTTGACCGAGCGGCTGACCACTGGAACACACTTCGCAATCAAGACAAACAATACCCGGCCGGGCAATCCGGGGTTAAGTGCTTTGCCCAGACGGCCCGACGATTCCTGCGCTTCGAAGGAAAACTTCGATCTCCGCGACTGCCTCAGCCCTTTTCAGAATACCTGCGAGACTTCGTCGAGGCGATGTCGTCCGAATGCGGGCTCTCGGAAGCGACCATTCGCGGCCGACGCTACCGTGCCGCCGACTCTCTCAATTGGTATGCGAGGCGACACGGAAGCATTAGCGGGATTCGACTGCCGGACATCGACGCCTATACGAGTCGGAAGCCCTTGGAAGGCCGCAACCCTGTCACTCGACACAGCGAGTCGAGCAGCTTAAAGGCATTTTTTCGTCACGCCGAGAAGCGTGGTTGGTGCCAGGCAGGGATCGCGAGCGCCATTCAATTACCGCGCTTGCGGCGTGAGTTGTTTGAACGCCAAGGGCCGATTTGGAAGGACGTTCACCGACTCCTCGAAACGACGCAAGGCTCCGACCCCAGCGACCTCCGTGCCAAACCGCTCTTGTTACTCTTCGCCATGTATGGATTGCGAAGAAGCGAAGCTGCGAATCTTTTGCTCACCGACATCGACTGGGTAGCGAATCGCCGCCTACACTTCCGCCGCCCCACGCTGGGGAGCCAGTTGACCTTTCGACAGGCCTATTCATCTATAGGAAGACCGACCTCATATTGGCCGATGTGATTCCTATAGTCCTGCAGCGGACCTACACGACCAACGACGGTGCCTCGCGTTCTTTCGGCATAGGGGCGATGCAGAATTACGATATTTTCATGGTCGGTGACGTGAATCCGTACACGTATCAGGAATTGTGCCTTCCCGACGGATCGAGGATTCACTTTTACCGCACTTCCTCTGGCACAAGTTATACAGGCGCGGTCTACGCTCATACATCCACGAATACGAAATGGTATGGCGCATCCCTCACTTACAGCAGGGGTCCTTTGGCGACGAAATCGAAGACGTCACCGAGGTGATACAAGGCGGAATCCAAACCTTGGGCGCGGGGCTTAATTACGCTGGCGTACAAATCTATAACCAAGCGCTTCAATACGGCGGCGGTCTGGCCTCGGCTGCATCCGCAGCTGGAACGATATCTTACGGGTTTCGCTCTCCTATTCTCAACGGTCTACTTGATACCGCTACTGATCTGACGTCTCTTGCCGAGAGCGTCACAAGCGAAGCAGTTGTAGGTGAAGCCGGGCTCGTTACGCTTGACGTCCTCCTGGCCAACGCCCTTGGTTCTGAAATTGAGGCAGTAAGGAATGGCACGTGTCTCCCGGAAGGGGACGCCCTTCGAATTATTATTTTTGGGCAATAGCGATAATGGTAGACCAAGAAAAATCAAAGAGAACATTGATTGACTCCGTATTATTGTGGGGCACTGCGTGTGCTGTCGCGACTCTCGGAGTGGGGTTTTTCTTGATTGGTGATGAACTGCACTTTCAGGGAAAATGGCGTCTTTATTTACTTCTCAATGCCGCTTTTTGCGCCGTTATGGTTTGGAGATTCCGACTGTGGTTTCGCCACGGAGGGCTGGGACTGCTTTTGATTGCGTGGCTGGTTGCGCACCTATTGGTCTATGGTCTCCTCACCAAAATCAATTTCAATATGTTTTTCTGTATTTTCTTCTTCCCAGCGGAGGCGACAGTGCTGATAGCTGTGACTCAAGTAATGCGGGCGAGACATAGGGAGAAGGAGTTACACCATCGGGATGCCAGGTAGGACCATAGACGGAGAGGATTTCGGCGAGGCACAACGCACTGCGTGTCACCATTGTGCCCATCCGGAACAAGGCTCGTCTGACGACGAATATTACAGAATCTGTTGTCGCCGAACTTGCGACGAATAACACGCCATTTCCGCTGACAATCTTTCCGAACACGTTTCTCGTATTCCAGGTGCACTTGATAGTGGAAAGACAACTTTTGCTGTGATGCGACAGCAACGTCGGCGGCGTGGAATGCGTTGCCGGTATTTTTGATCCACTCTGAAGGGTAGTTTCTGGCACACACGTGCAGACGAGTAGCTATTGTGAAAGACCTTTGGAGCAGGATTGGAGCAGCCAACGGGACGCTCGATTCACCTAAGCGCAACCTTGGCAACGACTTAGCTTGGGAATTAGTTTGCTTGCAAAGCAGGTGCTCTCCCAGCTGAGCTACACGCCCCCTGCAACTATATGATTCTAATGGTCAGTCTAATCCAATTTCGTGGGATTGACTACCTGCTCTATTGGCAGGTGCTCACGCAGCTTGATCTGCCCACCCATCACGTGCAACCTTCACTCTGTGACGTGCTTACAATGACTTCCTGAACAGCCTTAACTTTGAGTCTTGGTCCATTCGGTCCAAGAACGCGGATTTCGGGATCGGTTGGTGCGACGCTGTACCCATTAAATTGTGTCGACAACGGATTCACCTCGACCACTCGCTGGTCGACGGGCACTCGATTGAGTGGACCCCTTTGGTGACACAGTTTTGGTTTGAACATTTCCGAGAACCCCGTTTGAACGAAGCCGCTGGCGCGGCGGACGCTGCGCGTGTTATGCTCCTCGCGTTCTGCCGCAACGTATTGCTTTTAACAACGATTTTCGCTTTCCTCTGATTTTCCTAAGCCGCGCAAAATCAATGGACTACAGACGACAAAAGATTCAATTCCCATAGCCGTTAGATTGGCTCCAGCCATTAGCCCGCGTCCACCGCAACCGCCAGCGGCTCCCTTCAAACGGCTCTATCGAACGCGCGAAGAGCACCTCGCCCGACTTCACGCTTTTGTGAAAACGCGCCTCCGATAGAGCACTAACGTTTCTGGCCAAGTTCAGGTTTGCCGACAAACCGGAAGTTGAGGTCCCCTTATTCTATTTGACGGACCAGTGAGGCCGTGTCAGCCTGAATGCGTGACCTCAGGATATGACCTGTCAGGAACTACATTCAGCGACGTAGACGGCACGGGCTACGCGTGTTCGTTCATTGCTTACCTTGACGAAGCAAAGAAGCAGTTTGCTACAGTGAAATGCGCCAGTTATTCCTTGCTCCGCCTGCAACCGAATGACAAGGTCCTGGATGTCGGGTGCGGTACCGTATAGACTCCGCCTTGGAGAACATCCTTGGAGTTCGCGGCAAAAAAAATATGAAATGAGTCATGATGCTGGAACCAACGAACCAGGATTGTACATCCGCCACAGGCGGCTCCATTTTCCACCGTTTTCCAACTCAGGACCAATTCATGCTGAATAAGTGCCGCCAGATCAGCGTGTCAGGGTTTGCTAGAGGAAGCTTAGGAAGCTGATGACCCAAAAGAGCTGGTTCCTCGCTCTCAGCCATTCGCTCTCTTCATTTTGTCTCATATACGTCAATCTGCTCGCCTTGCTGACCGTGGTGCCGAATGGTTTCAAAGAGTTCCTCCAGATCTGGAACAAACAGGCCAGTGCGCGCGTCGGCGGGCGTAGGAACGCGCTGAATCCGTTCGTAGTGATCGGGGCCTTTCTGCTGCCAAACATCAATGAAGCCTTCGCCGAGAATATAGATTCGGCCCTTATTCGGATCGAAGAAGAGGTCATCGGTATGTTCAACGATCGACGGCGAAGCTACGATCTTGCCCGATTCGGTATCGAAGACGGCCAAGCGCGCGGGTATTCGACACCCGACAAAGAGCCGGTGGTGCGTCTCGTCAAGCGCCATGGGAAAATTGGTCGTGCAGCTTACCGGCCAGCGGGCAAGCACCGTACCCTTCACCAGATCGGCAACCTCCACTTCCTGTTTATCTGGAACGTTCACAAAGACACGGGTTCCGAGCTTCTCCAGTTGAAACGATTCGGGATGGGCGTCCATGTCGATCTCCCCGGTCTTCTTTCCTGCGTGGTCCAGGATGGCAAGCGCGCCGCTGCCTCCCGGTCGCGTGACTTTGCCCCTCAGGAATTTTTCTCCTCCGTAGCCGACGACGATATGCTGGCTTCGTGGGTCATAGCGGACATTGTCGGCGTCTAGGTCGAGCGTCACCGTTTGCAGAAGCTCAAATGTTGTGCCATCAAAAACCTTCACCGTGCCGTCGCCGCCACAGGCAACGAACAACCGATTGGTAGCAGGGTCGTAGAATGCTCCCTGGGGCTCGTTCAGACCTGGGATCGTGTGCACTTGCCGGCTGGCCTGCAGATCGATCACTTCGAGCGTGTCATTGTCAAAGGCAGTCGCAAAGAGGCGTTGGCCCTTCACATCGACGCTGAGATGATCCATGCGTCCTCCGACGTTTGTTAATGGTATGTGATTCTTGAGCGTCAACGCGGGGGACTGCTGCCCCAGGACCGCGTCGCTCAAACCAAGGAAGATCAGCAGAAATGTTGCCGCGATGCAATTCTTCATTTGGTTCCTTGTAGACTAAATCGTTTCGGCATAGAGCGATGGCAGGGACGAGAGTCTGGTTTCATGCATCTAGCAACTTAGTGATCACCGGTCAATATTGGGCCGACGGATCTCTATTTCTTGTCCGCTGAGTTTCCACCGGCAGGGAACTGGCTCGAACAATTCCCCTTCCCGTCGCACGATATGGGGACGCCGCTTAGCGGCACGATGACCTTGGCATGGTGCACTGCATTCATGAAATACTGCAATCGCGTACCTTGGATCACGGCTCCGCTCGATGTCGATGCCTGGTTGGTGTGTTCGGGAATTACGGTCCGCGGTTTGATCAGATGATCCACGGCATAGGCTGCTTCCTCCGGTCCCATGACATAAACACCGTCCATGTGAACCACAGCGAGGTTGACCTTGTAGTATTCGCTCTGGATTGCCCAGTCTCCGATCAGGCCGGAATCGCCGGTCCACAGAACTGAAAGGCCATTTGTAAACCGTATAATATAGCCCGATTCGCTGCCCTGAAAATTCGGGAGGCCTAGTGCCGTGCCGAACGGATCGGTTCCCGATGCAATTCCCGCGGCGCGCCAAGCGGGAATCGATACGATTTTCACGCCTTGCGTCTGGCCTGACAACTTGACCGTGAGGCCGGCCGCGCGCACCGCGCCGAGACAGGGTGAGGTGCGCGGCACGGTAACGACATTATTCACACCGTCGACCGTCGTCGGGCAAGTCCCTGGCGCCGTTCGACTGACGTCCTTAATTTTTTGGATGAAGAAACGCGGCACTTCCCCGCCGACAAGGAATACCGAGTTTTGCCCGGCGGCTATCTCCGGCGCGTTGCCAACGGCGGGAAATTTGAACGGTCTCTTCTCCTCACCGGCGCAATCAGAGTAGAAATCGTCGCCGATGTGATCTGCGTGAACGTGATCAATCAGGACAACATGTACGCCGCCGCGTGGACCCGTAGGAACGGGCAGCCGGGGGTCGGTCGAGCCGTTAACTGTGCGTCCTGGTATAGTCAGGATGCGTACGCCTGTCGGGTCTTGAAACAGCAACGCTCGATCCATCGTACAAAACTCACCCTGCACCGAGCCGAGCGGTGTTATGGTCACATTCTGGGCTCGGCCGCTGGACGCACCTATTCCCATGACAAAGACCCCACATAATATGACGAGCCGCTTCGCTTTCATGATCGTTCCTCTACCGTATTCGCGTAAGACATTCGCCGGATCACGGTCCGGTCCCGATACTCAAGGCTGTAGAAATCGACGCTCGTGCCGTGGCGCTGATCATGGTGCGTGCGGCGATTGGCCCCTAAGATACACGGACGGATAACGCTATCATCGGTGCAGCTTGGCGGAAGATTTCTCTTCTCCATCTCCTTAACTTCACGACGTGCGAGGCCCCGCACGTCGCGGAAGCACATCACAATCGACGGTGACGCCGCCCTGAACTCGGGTTAAGAAAAGCGCTTGAAAAGACGAAGGGAATTTTTTCGCTCCATCGCTTCGAGCCGGTCGCCGGAAAATTGCGGCATCTGCGTAAAATTGATCACTTGCTCGGCGATAATTTCTTTCTTCACGTAAGGCCAATCGCTTCCATAAACGATGTGAGATGGATCGATAATCGCAGTCAGCGAGCCGATGACGGCTTCCGACCCGGCGATTGCAACGTCGTAATAGAATTCCTTCATGCTGGCCGTGTAGCCCCCGGGGACGCGCTTGGCGAATTCTTCCCCGCTACTTCCTTCGCCGCGAAGTACTGCCATCCGTTCGGAAACGTACGGCAGGGTGCCGCCTGCGTGCGCCAGAATCCATTTGATGTTCGGGTAGCGCACTATGACGCCGTTGTACATAAGGGTAATTGCGGCTCGCGTGGTGTCGAACAAAAACTCGGGGATGTCAGCGCCGGGATTGAGCCGCCAGGAGTAAGGTGCCCTTACCGGGTGAATCATGGCCACCACGGAACGACGGTTCATCTCAGCATAAAGTTCCTCGTAAGCGGTATCACCTATGTAGACGCCGTTCTGATTCGATGCAAATGCGAGACCATCGGCGTGCAAAGTATCCAGCGCGTATTCCATCTGCTTCAAGGCACCATTCATGTCCGGCAAAGGCAAAATACCGTAAAATCCGAATTGCTTGTTTGTGCCGGAAACCAGTTTGGCCATTGCGTCGTTGGTAACCTGGGTTAAATAGCGGGCGTTCTCGTCGTTCCCGTGGTGAATTCCTGAGCGCGAAAAACTAATCAAAACGACGTGCTCCATGCCCAGCTCGGAAGCCACCTGGACAATTGAAGTCGGCGTAAAAACGTTGGCTTTTCGGTGATAACCCTCCAGTCCACTCTCGACGATGCCCGATCGTTCCAGCGCTTTTACGTATTCGGGGAGAATTGCGTGTTGATGAACATCAATGCGCCGCCCGCCGCTTACCTTGGCAAGGACGTCTGTCCCCTTGGAGTCGGACGCTTCCTGTGCGAGCCCAGCCAGTGACGAACGAGCATTAGCACCCATTGCGTATCCGCGCGAACCGAGAAATGGCTGTGCCACAGCGTAACCGCCGGTCAAAGCCACCACCGACTTCAGCAGTTGCCGCCGGCCAATCCCCTCCTCACGGCGCTTATTTACCTTCGCTGGATTCTTCCGTTTCATTGCTCATCTCCTGTGCTTTGGTTAAGACCGGCGAAGCCCGCTTGGCACATGGCTGCTATCGAATCACCACGAGGCCTGCGGTGCTGCACGGTCGGCGTTCAGTAAGCGATCCATCGTCCCGCAAAAATAACACCAACCCATAAGACCAGAGAGAACACACCCGCCAGCCTCGCCCCGATTGGCGGCTGCGGCCAAAGATCCCATTTGTCCACGGTTTTATACACTGTGGTCTGGAACACGAGTGCGTTTATGCCTGCGAGCAAAATCAGGCTCATTTTCAGCCGGAATGCGCCATTTTCATAAACCTTGACAGCTTCTGAGGAAAACATAAGCAGCCCGCTAATAACCATCAAGGCGAAACCGGACCAAGCCCAAGGCAAAAGCTGCTTATTTAGTTTCGAGACCGACTGCCCGTTCAGCGCGAGGCCAAGCAGGCGCAGATCGAGCATGCCTGTCGCACCGACCAACACGACGATACCAAACACGTGGAAGCACTCAATGAACGGGAAGAGCCAAAGCGAATTCGAAATGTGCGAGCCAACTGCTGTGTCCTGAAGCCATTTGAAAAACCCTGGTGCGTGCATTTATAAGCCCTCTCCCCACAATGGCAACGAAGCGTCGTTCACTTACTACCACAATTCAGCTGACCCGCGGAACCCGTGCGAGAGCTTCTGAGCGAAGATACGAAAAGGCCTTACATTCTATTGGCCTCGACGGTTCTCCAGCCTTCGACTGCCGCCGGCGCTGATCCTGTTGTGCCCAGGGAGCAACGACGTCAAATCAATACTTTGCCGTAGCTTTCAAACGGCCATTCGAACCTAGAAGATCAGTTTCAATCCCAGCTGAATATCGCGGGCACCACCTGTCCCGAGTACGGGGTTGCCAGCGGCTGCGTCGGGCGTGATGCAGCCGCAGCCGAACCCGAAGCCACCCGAAGGATCGTTGTTGAGATATGTACTCCGCGCCCCATAAGGATTCGCGAACTTAGGGTGGTTAAGAACATTGAAGAACTCGGCCCGGAACTGAGTGGTGAGTCGTTCTTTGAACTTCCAGCCCTTGGTCACCGACATGTCCCAGTTTCTGAAACCGGAGTCGCGGAACAGATTGCGGCCCGTGTTGCCAATGCTTCCGAAGGGGGGAGGAACCAGGACTCCGTCGCCTTGCACGTAGCAGCCATTGTTCACGAGAGATGCGACCGCGAGTTGGCCATTCGCCTGCGCGTGCTGCTGGCAGACGGCCGGGAAAGAGGACAGAGGGCCGGGACCGAAGAAAGGAATTGGGTGTGGAGCGGACTTAAAGGCACTGGGGCTCCCGTAAAAATCCCAGGTGCTCCAGCCCTCTTGGGGAGGGTTGTGAACCTCACCAGTTCCATTGAAGTCATTTGAAGCATCTTGTACGCCCCACGGTAACCCGCTCTGCAAAGTCACGACGCTATTGAGCTGCCAACCTTCCAGCAACTGTCCCGGTGACTTTTTCCCAGGAATGGCATATGTCATTGAGAAAGTGAAGCGATGCGTAACGTCGTAATCACTATTTCCATAGATCGGCTGCCCAGCTATTTGGGTGGTGGGGTTGGAAAAATAGGACAAATCGTCGAGGGCGTGGGAATAGGTGTAACCAGCGAGGAAGGAAAGCCCGTGGGAAAGCCGCTGAGTAAGGGTCAACTGTAGACCATTGTAATTGGAACTGTCATGGTTGCTCACCCAGTTTATGTACTGGAGGTAGGGGAACTTCGCAGCGAACGGTTGGGCCGCCGCCTCATCCGCGCCAGAGGGCGAGCAATTGTCGAAAGGCACGGGATCGCCGGCGCTTGCGAGACAGGTGGCAGCCGCATGTGAGGGACCGAACCAGCCGGCGCCGATTGGAGGCTGGTTGAGGTCGGTGTATCCTACTAATCTCCAGCCGTGGTTCCCGACGTAGGCAACCTGCAATGTGAGATCATTCGTGAACGCATGCTGGACGCTCACGTTCCAGTTGCCGACGTAGGGCGTGCGGATATTGCGATCTACTGCAAAGGTACCGCACGGTGAGGGATCGTTGCCCACGCCGTCGCCGCACGCGAACCTGTTGCCGACCGTACCGATTGGAAAGATGGGCCCTGCCGTGCTCCAATTAAGTTGACTTCCGCTGTAGCTATTCTGGAGTGCACCGAGTTGGCTCCCTAGTACCGTCGTAACCACACCAGTGACGGGATTCGTAGTCACCACATCAGCGCCGAAGGGGACGTCATCAATAAATTTACCAAAAGGCGTGGTATCGTAAATAATACCGACTCCCACTCTGACCACAGTCTTTCCGTTGCCCCCGACATTCCATGCCAAGCCAAAACGCGGCGCCCAATCAGCGAAATCACCGTTAACCTGAGATGGAATTTGTACGCCGGCCTGTACCAATCCGAGGATAGGATCAAAGTTCCCGGCGAGGTGATTGCGAGTTGTGGGTGGCGCGCTATATTCGTAGCGTATACCAAGGTTCAAAGTTAAGTTTGGAGTTACGCGCCAGTCGTCCTGAAAGAAGCCTGCGATGGCGCGATCTCGTGAATCTCGCGTAGGATCCGCGACCAGGAGTTCCCCGTCTTTGACCGTTCCAGTGAGGTAATCTTCGATTGACCTGAATCTGATCCGGCCGGCGCCCAGTCTAAATGAATCCTCGTCGTGCACTTGGTAAAGGAAATCTCCGCCGAACTTAAAAGTGTGCCGGCCGCGCAAATACGAGACATTATCGACAATCTCAAACTCGCCGTCGGGTCCGTGGAAAGCTCTTGCCTGGTTCGGACTGCCCAAAGCGAAATTGTTAAGGCTTGTAATCTGAATATACGGCATCCCAAAATACAGTGGGTTCGTGACGCCCGTATTGATACCGTAGCCCGTCGGGAACGGAGATGCCGGATTGACGTCGTGATCTACAGGAATAGAATCAGTACTGGCGTAGTCGTAGCCAGCCCTTAGTTCATTCACCCACATCGAATTTGGGGTCCACGTCCAGGTCCCCAAGACCGCCTGAACCCGGTCGTTAAGAAGCGTTCGCCATTGTGGCGCCAGTTCGTCTGCGGAGAGGACCCAAGTTCCGTTAAGGTTCCCGAAAAAGTATGAACCGTTTAGTGAATTGTGCGAATTGAGAATGTAATCGACCTTCGCGACCGCGCTATCTGCCGAGTTGGTGCTTGTCAAAGGAGCGGCGAAGGCAGTCGGCCCTCCCGGATTGGTCCCGTTATTCATCGGGAAAAGAGATTGAAAGGTCGAGGAAGGTGGCGATACCACGCAGGTCGAGGTGTTGAGGCCCGCGAGTTGCGCGCTGAGCGCATTAATGGGCGTTCCCGTTGTATTCAGAGCTCTGCACGCATCAACGAGACTCGCGGTTGGATCTCCGACCGATACCGTAGCCGGTGCGGCGCCTACGAGTATGTTTCCCACCGTGTAGCGTTGCCCTTCGTAGCCACCAAACCAGAAGAGTTTGTCTTTGATAATGCGCCCACCCGCCGTGGCGCCGAATTGTTCCAATGCCACTGGCGTCTGCGGATTCGGAGTTCCAACGGTATTCGTCGTCTGGTTGAAGTAGTTCCGCGCGTCCCAGGCGCCGTCGCGGCCATAGGCGTAGGCCGTGCCGTGAAGACTGTTCGTGCCCGACTTCAACCCAATGTTAATGTGCGCACCCGCCTTCCAACCATATTCCGCCTCGGGATTTACCTGCGTGGTGAATTCCTGGATGGCGTCGACGGGCAAAATGCTAGTGGAATCTCCCGCTTTATATGCGGAGTTGATAACGCTTTGGCCGTTGTCAGGGTTGGCGTTGAGAAGGCCGTCCACCAGGAAGACGTTATCCTCAACACGGAGGCCGTCAGTGCTCTGGTCGGTTCCTCCGCCACCCGGATAAATGAGCACCCCCGGGCGCAGCGGTAGCAGGTTCACGTAATTGCGGCCATTCAAGGGGAGGTCGTTGATCGTCTGGTTACTAAACGTTCCGCCGAGGGTAGCGTTCGCAGTGTCCACCATCGGAACCTCTCCGGTGACAACGATGGTCTGAGACTGCTCGCCCGGCAGCATCGAAAGGTCTATTCGAATGTCTTCACCGACCTGCACAATGATGTCGCGATGTTCCGCAGCTCGAAAGCCTTGCGCCTCAGTGCGTACCATGTACCTTCCTGGGAGAAGGCTGGAGGCGGAATATGCTCCAGCGCTATCCGTCACCAATGACCGCACAACGCCTCGATCCACGTCCGTGACCGTCACCGTGGCACCTACGATAGCGCCGCCGCTTTGGTCACGAACGGCTCCCTGAATGCTGCCTTGTTGGGTCTGTGGAGATGCTGGTAGACAAACCAGAAGAAGCAGCATTGTAGCCACCGCCATCTGCAGAACTCTGTTTGCCTTAGATAACACGCGCACATCGGCAAGCTGTCGAACGAGGCCCATAAAATCACCTCCAGAAGCCACACAGATCTTAAAGAATCGCTACCCCTGAGGACCAACCTTATACCGCACTCTGATACTACGAACTCAGAAACGTGTCAATAATTGATTCAAAAAATTGTTACAAGCTATTTGTTTCGCCGCAAGCGAACCGGCCAGTGGACGAGATGCGAGCCTGGAAATAGCCGTGAACTGCTACCCGTCGCCCGACTTGGAGCGGAGGGTAAACATAGAAGAAGTGATCTTGCAGGTTTTGGCGAAAGAAGATTACCCAGTGGCAAGCTGCCCCGAGATCATCGGGATCACCGACCGAGAAATGAAAGCCTGCTGACGCCCCTCCCTATGCTAGAGGGGGTCTGCTGCTTGGATACGAGTCCTCACCGAAATCTCACGATGAAACCCTCGGCGCTGGACCGGCCGCCACCGGGCGGTGGATTGATGACCTGCACCCACCCGGTTCCCGCCTTCACAAGCAAGGCAGCGGGAATTTCCACGGAAAGCGATCGGTCGCTCTCGAATCTCGTTGGCACCTGAACGCCGTTGAAGAGAACCTGCGAGCGGGCCATGAACCCGATCCCGCTGACCTTCACGGTTGCCGACTCGTCACCCTCCGTGACCATCTTTGGCGTCAGCTCGAAGATTTTGGGTGAGTCATTGAAGCCGACCATTTTCGTGTCCATGGTGAGATTGGGATCCGGAATCGGAAGAGCGTAATTCCAATGGTACCCCGGCTCAATACGCTCACCGCCCTGGAATACCATGGAGATCTTATGGATGTTCTCGATCTTCTCGAGCGGATTGGCATCCAGCACCACGATGTCTGCGAACCGGCCCGGCTGGACCGTACCCACCTGATCGGAGACGCCGATTGCTTCGGCGGGAATGCTCGTCGCAGACTGCAGCGCCTGCATGGGCGTCAGCCCCGCGTCAACTAAGAGCTCCATCTCCTGAAGAACATTCAGGCCTGGAATTTCCAAACCCCCGGACGCGTCGGTCCCCACCTCCAACTTACCGCCCGCCTGCACGAACTTGAGCACCAACGTCTGGGCGTTTCGATAGCCCACCCGAAATTCCTCTAAGTCAGCCGGGCGAATCGAGTCCTTGTAGCTAAAGAAACCGAAACGCCAACCGTAGCTGCGAACCCGCTCGAACAGCGATAGCATGCCCAGCGGCACGTCGGGCGGGAGGGACTGCTGTAAATCGGAGCTAGCAAGCAATTGCGCCGCCTGATCTCGAAACTCGGCAACGCGATCGGTGACGGCCGCCTGCTCATACACTAACTCGGGCGTCAGGTAAACGTGGTGACTCACCATCAACGAAACAAACTCATCCACCTTGGCCGGCTCCATTCGCGCGAACGCCGTTGGAAGGTCGTGTTTCTTCAAGAGCTCGAGGTTAGCCGGCGACAGGAGCGCGGGGACCGACCCAGAGAGATGGGTCACTGCGTCGCCTCCGGCGCGGATGAAATCGAAAACGCCCTCGTCCACATGGCCGAAAACGTGTTTCCCGCGACTGTGAGCTTCTTCCATTACCGCGTGAAGCATGTCCGGAGTAAACCCCTTCGAGAAGATGGATACGAAGTCGAACTTGTCCACGTCGAGCTGCCGGATGACGACTCTGCGAGCCTCCTCGGCGTTGTGAACCTCTAAATTGTCCGTCGCTGGCCTGCTGAGGAGAATCGCAGAGGTCGCTCCCTCAGGGCCCGCGCTCAGCGCATTTCCGGCCGAGTAAATCCTGGGAAGCCGGGTGATCTTGCCTTTCGCAATGCCTTCGCGCAGGGCCAGCATCCATTCAGCTGGGTTGCCGACGTCAATAATGCTCGTGACCCCGTGGTTGAGTTCCAGCTCACCCACCCAACTTCGATAGTGGCTGTGGCCGTCGATCAGACCCGGAACGATGAACTTCCCGCGAGCTGAGACCACCTCAGCGTCGGCGGGCGGCTCGACCTTCGACCCTGACGTGATCGAGACGACTCGCGCATCCCTAATTACGATCACCGCGTCTGGAATAGGGGCCCGTCCTGTCCCATCAATCAGCGTCCCTCCGAGAATCACTTTCGTGCCAGAACCTTTTCCGAGTCGCTGTTGGGCCGACAACTCCAATGTCTTTCCGCTACTGGCAAGTAGGAACGCGGCCGCCAGGGGCACAGTGGACCACGGATATCGTAATCTCATCGCTCTATCCCCCTAGTATCTGAGATGATCATACTGAGGCCTGCTCACGAGCTCACCGTTAGCAGATGGCTGCAGAACCTGAACTGCATGGCGGCGACCGCGAGCGTGCCACAAAGTATTGACCAAAGACCTGTCATGCTTACTTGAGTGTCAGTGTAGAAACGTTGGAGGTTCCGCCGCCGGGCCATGGCGTGAACACGGTTATGGGAAACGTCCCGGGCTCCAGAGTTCGATCGGTGGGCACATCGGCATGCAATTCGCGGGCGCTAATGAACTGTGTTTTTAGCGGCCTGCCATCCAATAAGACGAGTGACGAGCTGCGAAATGTCTGACCTTTGACAACCAATTCGAACGGGCTCCCACCGTGGAGGGCCTGCGAGTTTTGATTTAGCGTCACGGTGGTGACGTCGGAAATCTTCGGAACGCCGGCAGTCGAGCTGCTGATTCCGACACCCTCCAATTCAGAAAATGCCGGCTCATAGTCACGATGATAGCTGGTATCAACCACATTCCCGTTTTTCACGACCTTGTCGATCTTCTCGATGTTGCGAATATCTGCAAGAGGGTCCGCATCCAGAATCAATAGGTCGGCCAGCCTGCCCGGTTGCAACGTGCCGAGTTTGTAGTCCACATGGATCATCTGTGCGGGAACCTGAGTGGCCGACTGAATCGCTTGCATAGGCGTCAGGCCCGCGTCCACCAATAGCTGCAACTCCTGGACCAGGCTCGCTCCAGGCAGGCTAGCCGACCCGGCCGTGTCGGTGCCCGCGAATATTTTCCCTCCTGCACGGGAGAATCGTCGCACAAACTCGAGCGACTCCTCATACCCGCGGTGAAATTCATCGAGCACGGCGGGATCTACTGATTCCGCAAAAGGAAACGAACCCAAGACTGCGGAATAGCTGCGCAATTCATGAAAAAAACTCAGCGACGAGAGAGTCGCCGTCAAAGGCACATAGCGAAGATTGGGATCGTCCATCAGCAAGTGGTAATCGTCCATCTCGAACTGCTTGGTCTCCTGCAAGAGCGCCGTATGTTCGTTAATCAAGCAGGGATTGATGTAGGTCCCGTGTTGAACTAAAAACGAGACCAGGGCATCCATTTTGTTCATTTGCATATGGGCATAAGGACAAGCGATGCGACTATTGTGGAAGGCTGCGAGGTCCTCAGGCGACATGAGCGTCTCCGCTACGCCCCATAAATGAGTAATTCCGTCAACTCCGCGATTTACCGAATCGTAGAGATTGTCGCTATGACCGATTACGGTGAGGCCCACCTTGTGGGCCTCGGTTGTTACCGCATTTAACTCGTCTCCGGTTAGGTGTTGATACACCTTAATGGCGTCAACGCCTTTCTCCATCAACTCTCTGGTCAAGGCCGCGGCTTCCGCCGCGCTTCCTACGTACGATACCGGAGAATAACCGCCGCCTGCGTCCGTAAACGAGAATCCTGTCGAATCGCTTCGGGCATCGATGATATTGCCAGTCGTGAAGACCCGCGGCCCGCGCATCTGGCCGTTTTCCTCCGCTCCTCGAGCCCCCAGAATCCAATCAGCCTTATCTCCCAAATCAATTACGGTCGTGATTCCGTGTGCCAAAAATAGTTCGCCGGTCCACCCCCGCCAGTGTACGTGTGCATCGAGCAGCCCCGGCACGATGAATTTGCCTTGCGCGTTGATCACGGTCGCCCCTTCGGAGGCCACCGTCGAGCTCCCTGACAATATGCTCTGGATCCTGCTGCCTTGAATCACGACCGTGGCATTACGAATAGGCGCCGCACCAGTGCCGTCAATCAGCGTCGCCCCTTGGATAACCAAACTCTGCGGAGCTCGCGGTTGCCTTTGCTGGGCTTCGACGGCACATGGCAAGAGTGACGACCAAACAATGGCCAGTACCAGCGCTCGTATGTACACTTTCAACCGCCCTCCCGCGTGGCCGCATTCATCTGCCCCACGTTGCCATCGCCTTCTCGCCGTCAGGGTTTCATGCGAGGCCGTGCCTCCGACTGGCACAAGCCAAAGAGAAGAAAGCCAGTCGTTGCGGGAACTCAATGGGACCCCAAATTTTGGCTGAGATAAGAAACGATCTTATCCGCCGCCTTGGGCTCCAAACTGGCATGATATTGGGTGATCATTCTGCTTACGGTCTGCTGCCATTGTGCTCGCGTCTTCCGCCGAGAAGTGACTACATCAAATCCATGGCACTGCCCGCAAGACGCGGCCACTTCCTTTTTTCCCTCGCCCTCTGGAAGCGCCGCCCCGGCTTCCATCCCCTTGTGCTGGTCGCCGCCTTGGCCAGGGGGTTGGTCGAAGTTTCGATGGCCATTCGGCTGGCCCATGCCAGGGTATCCCACGCCCTCTAATCCCAACCGTGAATTGTAGAAACGCCGCACGGTCAGGTTTCGCACGGACCTGAAAAATTCGGAATTGGCAATACCAAGCAAGAGCTGCTCCTGCTGCTCGTAGGTGATCTCGACGAAGCTTTTGCCAAACTGGGTTTGGCTCCGCGTGTCAAGTTCCTGTATTCCCGACCCGTACATTTTCCGCAATTTGTCAGACTTCTCTGCCTCAGCCTCCACATCGTTCGCGATCCCGGCCTCTTGCGCCCCCGGCGTCGCATCGGTGGGTATGATGTGGGATACGATGACAGCGATCGCCGTCTTCTCGCTCGCCTCCAACTTCTCCGCTTGCTGATCGGATGCAATGAGGCGCCAAGCCGGAACCAATCCAGCCAGCAGCGCGATGCCTTTCAACAGCGTCCTTCTGGAAAATGAGTTGTCCGAAGATGGCATGGGTGTCTCCGCTTTCAAGCCAGTTCCCGCCGGTTGCGGATGATGTACTCTGACACGCGGTTGGAGAGTGCCACAATAGTAAGAGTCGGGTTCACGGAAGCAGATGTGACAAAAATGCTTGAGTCCGCAATGAATAGATTCTTTATGTCGTGACTTTGGCCACAGGGGCTCACCACGGACTTCTCAGGATGATCTCCCATGCGGCAGGTTCCCATGATGTGACCGCTGTGCGCGTGACCGAAATACACCTTTTTTGCTCCCGCAGCCTCCAGAATCTCGCGGCACGTTTGTCGCTCATGCTCGATCACTCGATCGTCTCGCTCGGTTCTCTGATGGGTCATTCGGGCGACCGGCACGCCAAATCGGTCCTTCACGGTGGGATCGATTGTCACGGTATTGGCGTCATTTGGGTGCATTTCAGCGATAGCCACAAGGCCCTGTTGATACCGATAGCTTTCTGCATGCCGCTTGAGGCTCGCCCCCCAGAGAGTCGGCTCCAAACTGATAAACTCCATTGGCGACTGCGAGTCGGTAGATATTTTATAGCCGCGCGCGAACCCGCGCTTCGCTTCCGTATCATAAAAATCGTACGTAACGAGGTTCTCGATAGGATAGCCGCGAAAACTGTCCATTGGCTGGTCAAACACCCCCACGCCCGTTTGAGTTAGATGCGTCATCAGATTCTTGCCAACCAAGCCGCTGCTGTTGGCAAGTCCGTTGGGGAACTGGCCTGAGGTGGAGTTTAGGAGCAGCCTGGGCGTTTCGACGGCAAAGCAGGCCACCACGATCAATGCTGCTTCCTGTTCTTGTTCTTTTCCCTGAGAGTCGAAATAGATAACGCTCTTTGCCATGCTCGCTTTGTCAACGCGTATCTCGCGCGCAAAGCAGTTCGCGCGAATCTCTGCGCCGGCAGCCTGCGCCCGCGGAATGTGAGTAACCAACGTATTGCCATTGGCTCGAATCATGCAGCCCGATGTACAAAAGCCGCAGTAGTTGCAGGCCGGGCGCCCGTCATAAGGACGGGAATTGATGGCAGTCGGCCCGGAAAAGCTATGAATGCCCAGCTTTTGGCAGCCTTTTTGGATTACCTGGCTGGCATATGAGAGTTTGTGTGCGGGATTCACCGCGCGCGGAATTTGCGGCAACTGCACTTCGGGAAAAGGAGTAGAAACGCCCAACTGCTTTTCCGCCAGGAGATAGTAGGGCTCCAGATCGGCATAGCGGATAGGCCAATCGGTACCGACTCCGTCAACGCTTTTCGTCTGGAAGTCGGTGGGATGAAACCGACCCACCGCACAGGTCCAGTGGTTGGTGCCGCCTCCGACTCCGAAAGCCGTGTGGCCGCGGACGCCGATTACCGAATCCGCAGGATCTCCCGTATACGTCACAGGCATATCCCAACGAAACTTTTTCGCCATCACTTCTGGGTCATTGACGAAATCCTTGGCCGGATCCCAGTGCGGGCCAGCCTCCAACACCACCACTGACAGGTGCGCCTCTGCCAGACGCATGGCCGCTGTCGCGCCACCGGCGCCCGCACCCACAATGCAGACATCTACCTTGGGCATCGCGTTCATGGCTTTCTATCGTTGCGATTTAGCCGGACTTGCTGTTTCACCCGTTCTAGGCGAAAGCTTCGCATTCAGAAATCGGAGCGTGTTTTCCCATAACTCGACACTCACGTCGGATAGATAGACAGATGTTTTGTCTGGCTCCGCAAAGCCGTGACGAGCCTCTGGGATGATGTGGAGCTCCATGGGATCGCCGGCATCCTTGAGGCCGTTGGCCAACATCCGGACTGCCGGTACGGGAATGCTGCGGTCTTCCTGACCGAAGTAGCCGAGCAAAGGTGCATGAATTTTGCGTAGCTGTTCTTCATCTACGACGACGGGGCCATAGTAAATGACACCAGCGGCCAGCGTCGGATCCGCGATTGCGAGCTGCAATACAAACCCCCCACCCATACACCAACCGATCGCTCCAACTCGATCCGGCGATACTCCCTTCAAACTGCGGAGATACTTCGCGGCAGCGAGCAGATCATCGGTCAGATGCGGGCGAAGCGCGTCGCGCAAATGAAGTCCATCTTGGTAGTCCCGCGCCTGGCGCCCGTAGAGATCAATCTCCAGCGTTACGTAACCAGCGGCAGCGAGTTTTTGCGAAACCTGCGTATCGAATTCCCTAACGCCGTCTATACCGTGGATTTCTATCAGCGCCGGGAACGGCCCCTGCGTAGTGGGCTCAAAGAGAAAGGCGGAATATTCCCGGACTCCGCCCGAGATCTTTACAGCTTTCCCCTCACTCGCCTCGGCTTTGGCGACCGGTGTGATCGTGAACAAGCAAATCACGACGAAAACGCGGATAATTCCGACGCGCATTGGATTGGTCTCCTCGCTGGAAGTTCGTCACCGCCAGGCATCCAAAGTCATCAAATTTCGCCTCGGTCCGGCGCCCGGTTCTTAAAATTCGACACTCAACTTCTGACCGTTCCAGCGTTGATCAAATTTCCGCCCGAACGTCACCATAACTTCCTGGAAATTGTACGACGACTGATGCACTCTGCCGCCTGTAATCATCTGAACCTTGTAAGTGCCGGCACGCCGCAAGAGTTCGTCTGGGACTACAGCAATAATTTCTGTGGGGCTGAAACTCGTAACTTTCAGTTGCACGTCCTCCCACATCACGTGGTCTAGTACATCGAAGTCGTGGCCCTTGATTGCGATCGTGAGCGTACGCGTGCCGATGGGCACAGCGCTCGGCTGAACCGAAGAGATGTATGGGCGGGGTAATTCTCCATTCACAGGCAAGTACGGCCGGGGAATGGGCTCCCGATAATCGGAATGAAATACGCGATCCTGCACCTTTCCGTGTTGAATTACGGTTTCCAGCGTCCGCACATTTGTGATTTCATCCAAGGGATTCTTGTTGAAAATGTCCATGTCGGCAAGCTCGCCTACCTCAATAGTGCCCAGGTTCTTGTCCTGGTGGACGAATACGGCCGGGTTAATCGTCGCCCCCTGAAGTATCGCGAGGTTCGGGATTTGTGCATCGGCCAACAGTTCCATTTCCTCCCATACTCCGATTCCAGCTGGTACGTGATAATAATTATCGGTTCCCACCAGGAGCTTGCCTCCTCCAGCTACAAACTTCCGAGCAAAAAGCTGATGATTCGCCAGAGCCTTTAGCAATTTCTCATGCAATTCGGGAGTGGGAGGATATGGATGAAACGTAAAATCCGTAAACCACATGCGTACGTACAGCTCGGGCAGATAGCTCAGGCTTGGGTCGCTACTAAGGCGGTGCTGTTCTAGCTCATACTTGTCCCACTGAGGGTAAGCGCCGTGAAAAACCCCCACGATGTTAGGCTCGAGTCGAACGTTTTTGTCCACCATCAGCTTGATGAGATCGTCAAACATCTCCGGATCTTCGAGAGCCTCAGGTAACCCTAGTCCTCCGCTCTCTTTCTTGTTTCGCGCAAGGTTTTGTGCGAGAACCGCCGGGGGAGTTGTGGCTGCGGCGACGCCGCTTTCATGGGCAATGGCATTGATACCCGCCAAGACAGCTCCGCGCGCATCGCAATCTCGCAAATGCCCGTGAAGATTCAGGCCCGCGTTGTGCGCTTCATCGGCAACGGCTTTCACGATTTCACAGGTCGCCTCCTGATACACCTTTAGGAAACTCACGCCCGCCGCGATATTCTGGCGGGCGGCCCAGCGGGCTTCCTCAGGAGTTTTGACGTTCCACTCATGCGGTCCCAGTTTCCCTCCGATGGCCATCCCGTCGGGAAAGACGCGCGGGCCAAATGACATCTGCTTTTCTCGCGCCTCCTGAAGAGAGAGGATCCAGTCCATGAGGTTGCCCATATCCATCGTGGAGGTGACACCGAAGTGAATGTTTAAAGCGCCGTCGTAATCGCGCGTGTGAGCGTGAGTGTCCCACAGTCCTGGAAGCACAAACTTGCCAGTCGCCGTGATAACCTGCGCGCCTGCTGGAGCATTTACTTGATGTCCGGTTGGGCCGACCTGTGTAATTCGTTCGCCCTGAATAACGATATCCGTATTCGGAAGCAATCTTCCTTGCAGTACGTCAACAACCGTCCCGCCTCGCACTACCAAGCTGTCGCTCGTGGGCCCATCCTGAGATCGGGCTTGACGATCCGCAATCACAAGTACAAAGATCAGAAGACTTAAGCCAGCCACCAACGACCGTGTGCCATACTGCATCGGGCAATCCCCACTCTTCTTGATTTCTCTTACACGGATTCTACGAGGTTACGATTTCCTGTCGCCACGGCCCGAACGGGCCGCGCCCCGTCGTCTCTTTGGCTCTTTATCCCTGGATCTCCAAGAAGCGACGGTGTTGCTATTGGACCAACATTATACCAAAGTGAGACAACTATTACCGATACTATGCAACATTGGCCCTGTCAAGGATATTCTAAAATGCAAATCCTTCGCTCTTTCGCTTCGACATTCTATCACTCGAATTCCATCCTGGATGTGTCTAACGCCGAGCTGTAATTGTAGGCGGGTGCGATATGTGGTATAAGGTCGGTCCTACGAGGAGCGTGAGCGTTATAGAGGAACAATTTTTTGCTTCGATTGCTGGCAGAGGACAGGGTTATGGCCGACAATCATTCAGAAACGCTCCGAATCGCGTTTGGCCAAGAAACGCCGGGCGGCAACTTCCTGGTGGTCGCGATGGCCGATCAGCGTTCATTTTTTGACAAGGGGGTATTGGCGATGACCGAGCACCGCAGCGGGTTGAGTCGACGAGGTTTCCTGGACGGCCTCGGCCTCTTCCTCGCCGTTGGGTTACCGAGAGCTGTACAGCAAACCGCCAAGCAGAGCGCGGCTGCGGCGCCGAGCCTGGTTCAAGACTTTGGAAGCCTGGTTGACGACCTGGTAATCGCAAACCACATTTTGGTCGACCAAGGGGTGAACGATGGTTTCGGTCACCTGAGCGTGCGGCATCCTGTGAACCCGGATCATTATCTTGTAAACCGAATTGATTCGAATCCTGGGCTGGTCACGCCCCACGAGATTATGGAGTTTGACCTTGATAGCAATGCGGTGGACCCACGCGGCCATCAAGGAGTCGGAGAGCGCTTCATACATGGAGAAATTTACAAGGCGCGGCCAGACGTGAAAGCGGTCGTTCACTGTCACACGCCTGCGCTCATCCCATTTGGCGTTACCGGGGAGAAGCTTCGGCCTCTCTACCACATGTCCGCGTTTATTGTCGACGAAGTTCCGATTTTCGACATTCAAAAGGATTTTGGAATAACAAACATGTTGATACACAACTCAGCCCAGGGCCATGCTCTGGCCCAGACGCTCGGAGATAAGCCGGCAGCTCTGATGCGTGGACACGGAGCCGTCATCGTAGGAGAATCCGTGCAGCAAGTCGTGCCTCGCAGTGTGTATCTTGTGACCAATGCCAAAATGCAGGCGGAAGCAATGGCTATGGGCAAAGAGATCAAGTATCTCGATCCCGAAGAAGCCCGCAAAGTAAATCAGTCGTCTTGGACTCTCGATTTTCCGCGGGACTGGGAGCTGTGGAAGCATAGAGTGATGCTCCGTTGCGGCTAAATATTAAAAAGTGAAGTGGCAAGTCATAAAACCACGAGCATTAAGATAGACGTTGCACTTCCGTAGAATGTGGTCTAACATCAGTCCTTTAGGCACGTGATTCCAGCGACGAGCGAAAGCTGGCGGCTTCCATTTAGGCGGCGCAATGAGTGATCTAATACCGAGGCTTTCATTGGCACAGATGCCTGAAAAACTCGCCGCGGTGTTAGCGCCACGCGTGCAGCGGCTCGGTTATTTGGGCGAATTCTTTCAGTGCGCCGCCCACCAGCCGGACGCGTTGTTGTCCTTTCAGAGCTTTACCGAAGCTCTCAAACAAGCGCTACCTGATCGACTCACCGAAGTTGTCGCTCTAACGTCCGCGCAGTTAATGGAAAACGCTTACGAACGCGTTCAGCATGAGCGTCTCTCACTTAAGCTTGGTTTTGGCCAGGCGTGGGTAACCGAAGTTCTTTCACTTGGGGGAGCCGTCGAAGGAGAGTTGCTGGCGCCGGAAGTCGCTGTACAGCAACTTGTTGTGGCCGTTATACAACGACGTGGATACAATACTAAGGCCGAGCTCGAGCGGGTCATCATCTTGATCGGCTACCAGAGAGCGATAGCCGTTCTCATGTTGATCGGTCGGTACATTACCCACGCCCTCATTGTAAACAGCCTCGAGTTGGAACCGCCCATCCCTCCTTCATCGAGATCGACGACATGAGTGCGCCCCCGGCGTTGTGGGTGTCGGAGGCAGATGTATTCGCACTTATGGATATGGGGAACGCTATTTCCGCCTTGAAACGGGGCTTGCTGCTTGAGGCCCATGGGCAAGCGCTGAATATGACCAAGACCCATATTTCCTGGGGGCAGGGCTCCACCCTTCACGCCATCGGTGCAGTTTTCCCCAACGCAGGGTTTGTGGGAACCAAGACGTGGGCTCACACCCCCCGGGGAGCGGGCCCCTTATTCATACTTTTCGACAGTAACAATGGCTCGTTGCGAGCGGTGATTGAGGCGTTCAGACTAGGACAGTTACGTACAGGCGCAATTTCTGGTATCGCAACGGAACGCCTCGCAAGTGAGGAGGCAGACGAATTCGCTATCATCGGCACGGGTAAACAAGCCATGACGCAGGTTCGCGCCGTTCTGGCCGTCCGGCACATCCGCCGGATACATGTTTTTGGTCGCGATCAAGAAAGGCGTGCTCAATTTACGGCGCAGGTGCGAAAGGAGTTTGGCGTCGAAGCCGTGGCAGAAAGCACGATCGAAACTGCAGTGAGGAATGCAGGCATCATCACCCTTGTGACTCGTGCAAAAGAGCCGATTTTGGACGCATCCATGATTGCGCACGGCGCGCACATCAATGCGGTGGGAGCGATTGTGCCTGGCAATTTTGAGTTGGCCAGGAACGTACTCGAACGGGCCAACATGGTAGTGGTAGACTCCGTCTCCCAGGCTCGCAAATTGTCCAGCGAATTGATCGAATTCTGCGGCCAAGAAGAAGTCCGATGGGTTAAGTTGCGATCGCTGGCGGACATTATGGAATCCGGGAATCTGAGATCCCCCAATTCAGACCTGACGATTTTCAAATCGCTGGGAATGGGAATTTCCGATCTTTCACTGGCCATCGAGCTTTACGAGAAGGCAGTAAAGATCGGCAAGGGACGAGACTTAGCATTTCTCAGAGAGGTGGGCTCCCAAGTAGCCCACTAGGAAAGGAAGGTGATGCTATGAACGAGAACACGGTGTTCGGATTTGTCGATAGTGTAGATGTTCGCCCAGGGTCCAAGTCCTTTGGGCCTATCGTAATCAAAAAAAAAGATATCGATCTCGAGATCGAGCGTCTCGCGACCCTTCCGCCGCCGGTCAATGGTCGTCGCACGTCACTCGTTTCGAATCCCTCGTCAGGAATCGGGAATGGCCTGACCCAGGGCATTGCGGTGAGCGTTTGCGTTCTGAAGCCCGGGGAACAAACGATGCCGCTGCGACACAATTCCTCTCTCGTAAACTTCTGCATCCGTGGTCAGGGAAGCACTGTCATTAATGGTCGTCGGTTCAATTACCGTCCATATGACGTCTGGACGACTCCGCCTTGGGCTACTTATCAGCACTTCAACGACAGCGATGAACTTCAAGTTCGGCTGACGTACAGCAATTCGCCGCTGCTCGAAAAGCTTGGAGTGCATATTGTGGATGAAACTCCGGAAATCGAAGATGCTCTTGAGTCGGACGCGGGCAAAGAACCAAAGGACGCGGCAAGAATCAGTCCCTACGGAACGTTTCGATTAACCGATGCGGGAGCATTCTTGATGCCCTACGAACAGCTCATCGATCCTCCTCCGGTTGACGTGAAGCCGCTGCATTGGCCCTGGCAGAGCGTAAAAGCGGAGCTGGACAAGCTCCGAGCTTTAGGTCAGCAATATGTAGGGCGCCGCCTGTACCTTCTGTACGATCCGGCTACCGGCCGAACGAACGGAACCACCAACAGTTTTTTTGCGACTTTCACGGTTCGACCCGGAAACATCATCGATCGTCCCCACCGACATGTCTCAGCCGCCATCAACTACTATTTCGCTGGGAGCGGATACAGCATTGTGGACGGCAAAAGACACGAGTGGGAAGCCGGGGATTTGATGCTAAGTGCCCCGGGTTGGGCGGTACACAACCACGCATCAAATGCCGAGGATGTATACGAGCTGACAGTTCAAGACCAACCGTTGCACATAGCGATGGGCTCGTTGCTGTGGCAAGAGAGTTTGCGTGAAAAGCCCAGGCTACTTGGTATTCAAAACGGCTTCGCAACCAATCGCACAGGTGCAGTCTAGTCCGGAGTTAATGAATGCTAAAGTTAGATAAAGCATTTCTACGGGGCTCTTATCCCCCCGTGGTCACGCCGTTTCGAGATGGCAAAGTCGATTTTGAAACGTTCGTTTCCCTGGTAGATCGCCAGGTGAAAGGTGGTTCGCATGGAATCGTGGTCGGCGGAACGACTGGGGAACCGAGCAGCTTGACTGTGGATGAGAGATGCGAGTTGGTGAAAGCAGCAGTTCGAACGGTTGCTCGGCGAATTCCTGTCGTTGCGGGAACAGGTTCGCAATCGTTGGCAGAAACGATTGAGATTACCACCAAGGCCGAGAAGTTCGGAGCCGATGCCCTTCTGGTTGTCACACCTTATTACATAAAACCGCCACAGCGAGGGCTGGTTCAGTATTTCCTAGCTGTTGCCGAGCGAATCGAACTTCCTTTGCTTATTTATCATATTCCAGGCCGGACATCTGTAACCGTGAATGCTGCGACGGTCGCGGAGATTGCGGAACGCACTCCAAAACTTGTCGGCATCAAACACGCCTCTACTGACCTGGGATTTGTGACCGACCTCCTCGGACGACTGGGAGAAGAATTTCGCATATTCTGCGGCCTAGAGTCGCTGAGTCTTCCCATGATGGCGATTGGCGCAGCGGGTACGATGAATGCTGTGGGGAATCTGGATCCCGCGCGCGTCGCGAAGTTGTGCGAAGCGGTGGCGGGAAATCAGTTAGAGGTCGCCCGCCGGCTTCACTTTAGTCTTTCGGCGCTAAACGAAGCGATCTTCCTGGATACAAATCCGGTTCCCCTCAAGTATATGATGTGGCGAATGGGACTGTTGCCTTCTGCCGAATTGCGCTTACCTCTGGTTCCTCTCGGTGCCGAATGTCGTGAACAACTCGACGCCGTATTATTTGAAGCGGATCTACTTAAGAGCGGATGTGTCAGCATGGAGCAATCCACGGGGAGTTGATTCATCACGCGATGGATCAATCAGGTTCGGAAAGCATTGAGGACGGTTATCTGCATACGATTGGACAAACGGTTTTCGCGCTGCTGCCCTTCGCGATGCTCGTCGCGGGCTTTCTGGTATTCCGCTTCAGTGCTTTGATGACAGCTCTGTGTACTTGCGTCGTCGAATTTGTCGTGGTCCTCGCGTACTACCGCACACCACCCTCTCGAAGCATCGAGGCGGCGCTTTGGGGCAATCTGACCATGTGGAGTGTTTTCCTTCTTCTCTGGTCAGGTCAAATCTTCGGATATGCGCTTCGCGCCACCGGTCTTATTTCCGTTCTTGTCGATTCCTTCGGATCCATTTGGCCGACGCAGGACAAGCACGGCCGGGGATTGACCATGATTGCGCTTCTAAGCGGATTTGTAGGAACCTTTAATCTTTACGCCGTTTATTCAGTGGCAATTCCAGGTTTGGCTGAATTTGGCTTCGATGGCGTCCAATCAGCTGCCGGCTATCTGACCTTTGTTTCTTGGTGCATCCCGTTCGCCGCTTTGTTCATCGGAGCGGAAGTTGCGAGTGCCGCGACGGACGTTCCGGTTTCCGCAATCGCCCACGCGTCCGGACTGCTCGCGATTCCGCTCGTCTTCGTTTCGATGTTCGGCGCGTTTAGGATTCTGGGAATCCGGTTCTTTGGTCGGCAGAGCCAGATTCTCTTTTGGCTCTTCTCGCTGAGCAATGTCGCCGGCCTTGTCCTGTTCACACAGATTTGGCCCCAGTATCACAATTTAACCCTGACGTCGGGAGCGATGATCGCCCTGGTGTTGCTGTTTTTGTACCGATACGTGCGACGGGATGGAAGGGTTTCCGACCACGTGGAACCAGCGATCGGTTCACCAGCAAGTTCGAGCTCGGCCCAAGGCTATTCCTCACGCCCTTCTTACTCAGCGTCAACCATCTTCAGGTCTTGCGCACCGCTACTACTGGCTATTGTGTATGCCATGGTTATATTGATTCCTGCGGTGACAAGACTGCTTGCCCATTTTGAAGTGTCCTTCGCAGCCTGGGGATTCAATAGAGTCAAGGTCAACATCTTGGCAGCCCCGGCCTTTCCGATCTTCATCGGAGTAGCGTGCTGCTACTTCTTCCGCCTGAAGGACTCGAACCCGTTGAAGGATTTTGCTTTCGGTACAAGACATGGTGCTTCAAGCCTGATCACACTTCTGTTTGGCAGTGCGACCGTTTATCTCATGAGCTATACCGGGCAGATTGCATTCCTCGGTGAAATGCTCTCCAGGGGCGGAAAGACAGTGTACGAGATACTTGAATCCGGCCTGATCTTCCTCGGAGGGATGACGTTCGGTCAGGGAACACCGGCCGTTTTACTTTTTTCTCGAATGCAATTGATTCCTGCGGCACGCCTCGGTCTTCCGCTTGTGCTACTCGTCGGCCTGGTGAACCTGGTGGCCATGGGACCCACTAACGCGATTAAACCGCCACTCATTCGCTTCGCGGCATCGCTCGTGAATCTTACGGGGCGGGATCGTGAGCTCTTTCGTATTGGTCTGTTCTGGGGACTTGTGCAGATAGTTGTCGTCACCGTCTTCGTCTGCTTCCTCGCCACTATCTGGAAATAGCGAAAGGAGGTAGGTCGTGAGTGCACTACCAAATTCAATCTATGCCGGCGAGTTCAGCAAGCCGCATGAGGACTTGCGGGATTGGATCGAGCGAGTCAGCAGCGTCGGCGAGCTCATCCGGGTCTCTGGTGTCAATTGGAACTTGGAGATGGGTGCGGTTGCCGAGATGATCTATCACGCGCGACCCGAGAACCCGCCCGCCCTTCTTTTCGAGAACATCCCAGGCTACTCGTCGGATTTCCGAGTCTTGTCGGGCATGACCAATTCGCCAGGTCGGTTGGCGCTGACACTGGGTCTGCCGAAGCCGAAACACCCGCTCGACGTCGTGCGCGCCTATCGCGACCGAATGAAGCACTTTCAGCTTATTCCCAACGTCTCGGTCGATAGTGGCCCGGTGCTGGAAAACGTCGACCGCGATGCCGATGTTGACCTTTTTAAGTTCCCGGTCCCATTTCTCCATGAGCTCGATGGCGGACGCTACATCGGGACGGCCGATCTCGTCATCATGCGGGATCCGGACACCGGCTGGGTCAACATCGGCACCTACCGGGCTCAGGTACACGATCGCAACACTCTGGGGCTATGGATGTCACCTGGCAAGCACGGGCGTCTCATTCGACAGAAATACCTTAAACAAGGCAAGAACTGCCCGGTGGTGATCTGCTGTGGCCATGACCCGTTGTTGTTCCTTTCCTCCGGCAACGAGGTGGGCTACGGGATCGGAGAATTCGCTCACGCCGGTGGCCACCGTGGGCAACCGTTTGAGACATTAAATAGCGAACTCCATGGATTGCCGATGCCGGCGCACGCAGAAATTGTGCTGGAGGGCGAAATACTCCTCGAGGATCTGCGCTCCGAGGGTCCATTCGGCGAATGGACCGGTTACTACGCCAGCTCGATGCGGGATGACAACGTGATGCGCGTACGGCGGGTCTACTATCGCAATGCGCCCATTATGACAATGGCGTGCCCCATGCGTCCGCCCTCGGATTACTCACTCAGCAAATGCGTCATCAAATCGGCGATGATTTGGGATCAAGTCGAAAGGGCCGGACTCTCCGGTGTGCAGGGGGTATGGTGCCATGAGGCCGGAGGCGGCCGGCTCTTCAACATCATTTCGATCGAGCAGGCCTACGCGGGCCATGCGAAGCAAGCCGCGATGCTGGCAGCGAACGTCCACGCCGGCAACTATTTGGGTCGTTTTGTGGTGGTGGTTGATCAAGACATTGATCCGACCAACACATTCGACGTCATTTGGGCCATGTCCACTCGTTGTGACCCGGCGGAGGATATCGATTTCATCAGACAAGCGTGGAGTGGCCCGCTCGACCCCCGCAAGAACGGCGCTCACAATTCGCGAGCGATCATCGTTGCTTGCCGTCCGTATGAGTCCATGAAGGACTTTCCCGCAGTGGCCGAATCGAGTCTTGAACTGCGCGGCAAGACGCTGGACAAATGGGGTCATCTGCTCAAGTAGCTGGTCGAGGTCGTTCCGTTCTTAAAGATGCGTTTGCAGGAGTGATCTTCGTGCCGGAGATGGAACTTTCGCTGGCAATCAGCTATTACGACCATGTGAGTGACCTTCTGCGCGGGCGGGTTCGTGCGGAAGGCATTCGTCTGGCTACGGTCGATCTTCCTGTCGAAGAGATCTTCTTCCGGATGCTAATGTTTGTCGAATGGGATGTCGCAGAGTTCTCGATGGCGAAGTACGTGTCGCTCGTCGGTTCCGGCACACTTCCGTTCTTCGCGATACCAGTGTTTCCGTCGCGTATGTTCCGCCAATCGTCATTTTACGTCGCGACTGGAGCGGCCATCTCGGGCCCCGGCGATCTCGTGGGTCGACGCGTTGGAATTCCGGAATGGGCACAGACCGCCGGGATTTATGCTCGCGCCTACCTGCAGCATCAGTGTGGCGTCCAACTCCGAGACATTCACTGGGTGCAGGCAGGTGTCAACCAGCCCGGACGCATCGAGAAGGTGATGTTGTCGCTCCCCGAGGGTGTGACGATCGAGCACCTCCATGAACGCTCGCTCAACGAGATGTTATTGTCCGGCGATCTCGATGCCGTCATCTCCGCCCGCGAGCCGACCGCCTTCACGGCCAGAGACCCGGGCATCTCCCGCTTGTGGCCGAACCATCACGCGCTGGAGGAGGCATACTATCGCGGGACGGGCATATTTCCCATCATGCATGTCATCGTGATCAAGGCAGCGACGCTGGATCGCCACCCATGGATCGCCATGAACCTGTTCAAAGCCTTTGAGGAAGCAAAAGACAACAGCTTGCGCTCTCTCTCGAGTTCATTGAAATCTCGGATCCCGATCCCTTGGTCGCACGATAGGACCAATGAGGCGCGGGCTTTGTTTGGCGATGATTTCTGGCCTTATGGGATCGAGCCGAATCGCCACACACTCGGCGCGTTTCTCCAGTACTGCCATGAGCAGGGCGTCACGAATCGTCAGGTTCAGATCGAGGAGCTCTTTCCGCCACAGCTCGGCAAGTTCTTCAAAGCCTGACCGCTGAAACAAGGGGACCTGCTTGAGAGACGCCGGAGAGATTTTTTACTACTAGGGGCGCAACCCAATGGCAGCAGGGCCAATCTGCGGTGGCGACGAACCCGCTGCCAGAACTCGTGATGGATCAAAACCCGGTGTCGGCAAGTCCCGATGACGTTTTATTGTTGATTGCTGAGAGAGCGCATGGAACACAGTAAGATAAAACGCGAAGCAACACTTCTCGTGCTGGTAGTTTTTGTGCTGGGAGTTTTTCTCGGCGGGTTAGGGAATCATGTTTGGGGGGAGCGCGTGTGGGGCTTCCGGTCGTTCCCAGGCCCACGTTCGCACCAAGTCGTCGGCGACTTGACGCAAGAACTGCAACTGTCAACCGATCAACAGAAACAATTAAATGCAATCGTGGATGACACCAAGGCTCGAATACATGCGGCCGATGCTCCCGCCGATGCGCAACGCGAGCAACTTCGTCAGCAAGCCAATGAACGCATTCGGGCAATTCTCACGCAGGAACAGCTGCCAAAATTTGAAGCTTTCATGCAGCGCATGGCCGAACAGCGGAAAAGAGACGGAGGCGAGCGCCCGTCGCCACGCTGACGACCTGCCATGTTACAGGGCTCATAGCGGAAACCCAGGCTACCGAACCACCGAGCTAAAACGTTATTACATTACAGCGAGCTCTCTTCGAGAAGAGTATTTTCTTGACACCAGTAAACGTTCGTAGTATCTGTGCAGTGTGGTATGATGTTGGTCCATATGAGTCGCTGCCTCGACCGCGGACCAGGTAGCTGGCTCCGCGCAGTCGCCCAGGTCAGCGGAAAGGGGCAAAGTAACATTCCGTGGTCGTCGAAAGTGTGGGTTCCCAACGTTGTTATGCGCCCGCGTAAGTACATTTCCCTGTTCTCACAGACTCGCCGGGTCCGCATCCAAGGTGCCGTCTCTGATCAAAGCGTGTCGCCGTTAGAGGCTGCGGTGTTCGTGCGGTTGAAGAAATCAAGGTTATAGGATAGAACTTCGTGTGGGTGAGTTTTTACCAGGAATTCCGTTAACGTCTGGAAGGGTACAGTTGGAATTCAAATCGTGCAAGTCACCAAGAGCGGGATTGCGTTTAGGATTGCTAAGCTGAATGGATGTTGAGTGGAGACAATAGAAAGTATTTATGGGAGAGGTGATATGCATAAGAGATCGACAGCTTGTTGTATCTCCGTCCTGGTCGGTCTTCTCATCGTTTCTATCCCGGTATCGGCCCATCACGGGGTAGCAGCGTACGACATGAAGACGACGCTCGCCTTGAAGGGGATGGTGACAAGCTTCGAACTCCGCAATCCGCATTCCATTCTTTCCTTTGACGTCAAAGACGATAAGGGCAACGTTCAGCACTGGAGTGTGGAGACGCACAATCCGCGAGCACTGGTCGATCTCGGCTGGACCAAGGAAAGTCTGAAATCAGGCGACGAGGTGACCGTTTACCTTCATCCGGCCAAGAACGGCTCGACCGTGGGATATCTCGTTAAAGTCACGTTTGGGAATGGGAAAGAACTTTTGCCCAGCGCGCCCGAATAGGTGGAAGGCGCAAACTGCGGGAGGAGTGTCAGGATGCGAAATCGCGTTGCGAGTGCGATATTTTTGACGGTTGTAGCGCTACTTTTCTCGTCCGCTTTGCTGACTCGAACTGCTGCGCAATCAGAAGGCACAAAGGGCAAGGCCTTTGACACTCATGACTTGTCAGGGGTTTGGTATGGCTACTTCCCAGGGAGGGGTGCAGTAAAGGTCAGCGGACCTGGAACTGCCGATAAGAAAGGATCAATCAGAGGGCTGCTTTATTCGTCGCCAGAACCTCCTTTGACGCCCTGGGCTGAGGCAAACTTAGTTTTTCACGAAGGTGTCTCACATGGGACCCACCAAGTGGCAACGGGAGCGTATCCAGGTCAGGACTGTGATCCCATCGGCGTCCCCGCACTTCATAGTGAGCCCAATCCGATGGAGTTCGTTCAATCCCCTGGCCGGATTGTTCAGTTTTTCGAGTACCATCGCGAGTGGCGGACAATTTGGATGAATGAGCAGCATCCCCAGGATCTCGAACCAACCTACATGGGACACTCTGTTGGCAAGTGGGACGGTGACACACTTGTTGTCGACACGATCGGTTATAACGGAAAAGAATTCGTTGATATCGATTCCTCCCATCGCATGAGCGACGCCTTCCACCTTGTCGAGCGCTACAGACGTGTGTCGTATGCCGACATCGAGCTCAGCATGGACTTCTACGATCCCAAAGCCTGGGGAACCGAGGCAGCATGGAAAGGCGTGAGAAGGAACTACAAATTTAAGCCGGATTGGAGGCTTCAGGAATATTATTGTACGAAAGATGAATGGGGCGACTTTGACGAGAAGATTCTGAAGCCTGCCGCTGGTGTCAAATGAGATGTAAATCGAACCGAGTAACCTGCTACGAGCCGATCCTCGAGCGGGCCTTCTAAGCCGAGTTGACCTATCAGCTGGACTATAAAAAGCACGATCCGATGTTGGAGAGCGGGAACCCACGAGAGGAGGGACGCTAGGTCGTGACGGCTGTTCTCTGCTCCCGCCGGACGCGAGTAAGACGCACGACAACTACGTGACGCACACCCTTTCCTTTTGCGAGATTCGCCCTTGCGAGCCGCTTTTCCCAAGTCCCGCGAGCAGCATCCGCGAGCGAACTACCTGAATGGTCGAGAATACGAGCACGGCTATTGACGCTGAGGGGCGGCTTCCCGAGGCCCCACTCGCGCGCGTCGGCATGGCGCTGGCGGACTGGTCAGAACGCTGGTTTCCAGATTCGTTTGTTTTTTCGCTGATCATGTTAGTCATTGTGTTTATCGCGGGATTGGCCCTCGGTACTCCTGTCCGAAATCTCGTGCAATTTTTCGGGCAAGGGTTCTGGAGTTTAATTCCCTTCACGATGCAGATGGCGATGATCATCATCGGCGGATACGTTGTGGCGACCTCACCGCCTGTGTACGCGCTCATCCGCCGACTGGCGCGAATTCCACGGACGCCGCGGCGCGCGATAGCGTTTGTGGCGTTTTTCTCGATGATGACTTCGCTGATCAGCTGGGGATTCGCGCTGATCTTTGCAGGCCTGCTGGCGCGCGAAGTCGTGCGGCACGTTCGCGGAATCGACTATCGCGCGATCGGCGCGGCGGCTTATCTGGGCAACGGCACCGTCTGGGCGCTGGGGCTTTCGTCGTCGGCAGCGCTACTGATGGCGACTCCGTCTTCCATCCCGGCGGGGTTGCTCAAAATCAGCGGCGTGATTCCGCTGAGCCAGACGATCTACACGTGGCAGAGCCTCACGATGGTCGCAATCCTCATGCTCGTATCAACCAGCGTCGCGTACTTTTCTGCCCCCAAAAATTCGGCCAAGACGGCTGAGTCGTTCGGCGTCACCGAAGGGATTGAGATCGGGAAGCTGGAGCCTCGGCGCACACCCGCGGAATGGCTCGAGTATGCGCCGGCGCTCTCGATTGTCATCGGCGCGATGGGGTTCGCTTATCTTGGGCAGGTTATTGCCGCGAAGGGTCCGATGGCGGCCCTCGATCTGAACACGTACAATTGTTTCTTTCTCATGGCGGGGCTGCTGCTCCACTGGCGTCCGCGGTCGTTTATGCGCGCTGTAAGCAATTCGGTGCCCGCGACGGCGGGCGTGATGATCCAGTTCCCCTTCTATGGAGGGATTTTTGGGATCGTCACGATGTCGTCAATCGCCGGGGATCTGGCCCGCTTCTTCGTACGCGTGTCGTCGCACGGGACGTTTCCGCTCCTGGTGGCAATGTATTCGGCTTTGTTTGGGCTTTTTGTTCCATCGGGAGGCAGCAAGTGGATCATTGAGGCGCCCTACGTACTGCAGGCGGCCAAGGATTTGCGGGTTCATCTGGGATGGGTGGTACAGGTTTACAATGCCGCGGAAGCGTTGCCAAATCTGATCAATCCGTTCTGGATGCTTCCACTGATCGGTATTCTGAAAATTAAGACGCGCGAACTCGTGGGCTACGGCTTGTTACACCTGGCGGTGAACACGATACTAGTCTTTTTCTTGTTGTGGTTTTTTGCGCGCACGCTACCGTACGTGCCTCCCCTTGTTCCTTAATTGCTTACGAAATCACTTCTCAATACGCTTCTTGGATTCCAACGCTTCTAGGTGGCCCTGCACTGCGAGCACGTGATCGCTCATTGACTTCTGAGCTCCCTCAGGGTTGTGGTCGCGAAGCGCTTCGAAGATACTCCTGTGATTGCCCACGACGCGCGCCCGCATTTCTAGGCTCAACTTGGAACGAAAAATGGACGCCCGCAAAGAATCGTTAATCGCGTTCACCACGACGGCAAGTACCGGATTGTGGGTTGCCTTCACGACTAAGCGATGAAATTCCATGTCGTATCTGCGGCTGAGTACACCTGTTCTGAGTTCTTCTTCCTGAGCCAAAACAATATCCTCGATCTGCTGCAAATCTGAAGGAGTAGCCCGGAAAGTCGCGACCTGCGCGATCTGAGGTTCCAACATCCTACGGACTTCCGTCAAATGAACGCTCTTGGCCCTTCCGAGCTTAACAACTGTGTTCAGGGAATCACGTAATGCTTTCAGAGCATTGTCGAAGTCGGAAACGAAAGCACCGCCTCCAAAACCCCGCTTGATAACAATCATCCCTTCGTTCTCAAGTGCGCGCAACGCTTCACGAAGCGCCACACGACTCGTTCGATATCGGGAGGCCATTTCCCTCTCCGGAGGCAACTTGTGGCCGGGCAACAGCTTTCCGGAAAAAATGCCTTGACGAATTGTGTCGGCAACCGCTTCGAATACGCGCCTTCGAGGGAGGGGTGTGATCTGGAACTTCGACTTTGAATTGGGCGGATTCATCGTTCTCCGAGATTAGCAATCAAATTGGGACGCACCCAGGATGTCCTTAGTTTAAACCAATTAGGGCCTCTCAGATCAGAATTAGTTCGGGTGCCGACGATAAGAATGAAGGCGTTGTCAAGAGACGTTCGTTCGCTACGACGCGTCAGCAACCCTGTGATCTTCGATGGTTGGAGAACCGAAGCACTGAAGCTCTCGCAGTGAATCAGCTCTTGGCGCGTCGTTCCACCAACTCGCGCTGACCATTTGCACCGGCGGGCTGCTCTCCACACGAATGACTTCTGTATACTTTCGATTCATAGGCAGCGTCCCGTACAATCGAACCGCCAACTCGCTCCGGCCGCGTCTCGAGTGCCATCCACAGCCGCTCGATCAGCGTGGTGGCGGAAGCGGCTCGGGATGGACGAGCGAGGGGAGATCGTATAGCACCCAGGGTTTCTCGACTTCGTACTCTTCCGTGAACCTCGATCTTTTTGAGATCCTGTAAACTTCGAAAAGGATCTCCGAATTGTTCGAGCTGCAGCATATGTGGTGCGAGACCTGGATGGGCGGCCGATCTTCGGCAAATGATTGGGATCTTACATATTAGGTTATTCGGTTTGGCAGGTTGAAGGAAATACACTCGTCATATATAAGTGGGGCTTGATGAAAAAATGTGAAACGATCAGGACTCGGATTATCGGCATACCGGCGCGCTCCCCGTCACAGAGCGATGCCAATGGCTGGGCGATGAATCAACTTGCGAATTGAGTTTGCCTATGACAGTGAAATAGAAGAGCAAAGAAGATCGGATCTCACGAGGAGGAAGCTATGCGTGAATTTGAGGAAATATCGACTCCGCAGGTTAAGCGGCGAGCCTTCCTGTCAGGGATCGCGACGACTACAGCTGCATCGCTGTTAAACGCCGTACCCAGCGTTCCTCAACAGGGGCAAACACGGTTGCCAGCACCGAGCAATAAACCCTTCGAGACGACGGATGAGGAGCGCATCGACGACCTAGTGACCGCCAATCACATATTGTTTCAGCAGGGAGTCGTGGATGGATTTGGACACCTCAGTGTGCGCTCGGTCACGAAACCAACACACTTCTTCATGTCCTGGAACAAGGCGCCCGCGCTCGTGACGAAGGATGACATGCTGGAATTCGATCAGGACAGCACTCCGCTTAATGCGAATGACCGATTGCCTTACGGGGAACGTTTCATACATGGTGAAATATATCGCGCGAGGCCGGATGTCCAAGCGGTCGTTCACAGCCACTCGCCGGCCGTGGTCCCGTTCGGTGTCACGGGCGTTGCGCTGCGTCCGATTATGCACTTGGCTGGATTCCTCCCGCAGTATGTGCCCGTATTCGACATTCGTAATGTCTCCGGAGAAAACAACCGCATCACGGTGAACACTAACGCGGAGGGTGCGGCGCTGGCCAAAGTTCTGGGGAACTCGCCCGTGGTACTCATGCGAGGCCATGGAGACGCGGTGGTCGGACCGAGCGTCAAACATGCTGTGTACCGAGCCATTTATACCCAAGTTAATGCGCAGATACAGCTACAAGCGCTACCACTCGGCCAAATTACGTTCCTAAACCCAATGGAGGCCGCGAATGTAGACGTCTCCAACGAGTTGGGCGGGGGCCACAAGGCATGGGAGATTTGGAAAGCCGAAGCCATGGCCAATTCAGCGCGGTTGGCTCCATACATGAAAGGCTAACCTAACCTGATGTTTGACGAGTGGCTCGGCACGAACGCGTGAGACTGGATGGGCATAAGCGATCCGTTCCGCCGATCATGGCGCGGGCTCCGTCGTGCGCGTTTCCGAAGGCGTTGATTCCCATGAACGCCTCGTCGTTGCCCGGGCTATTCCTCATTGCGGGGAGTCGTCACGGCCTTTCGTGAAAGTGAACGAAACAGTCTTCACTTCTTTCGGACCAACCGTTACGGTTCGGGCTTGCGTTCCGAAATACTCTTGCCAGGCCTCGACCGTATAAGTGCCACTCGGAACATTTCGCAGCTCAAACCTGCCGGTCTTCGAAGTAACCGCGAAATAGGGATTGTCGAATGCAAAAACGAACGCACTCATCCATGGGTGGGCACTGCACAACATGGGCATGGCAAACTCCGGTCGCGCAAGTGAGAATTTGAGCACCGACGATCCGGCAGGTTGCGATGTGCTCCATTGCCGGTTGTTTTTTGGAAAAGGGTGAACATTGTGCATCGTCAGATCGTCGTTCACGACTTCGAATGGCTGATTAGTCATGAGCGCCACGACATGTGGATCGTACATACAGTTTTTTTGAACCAGCACCGCAGGTGCCCTTGGCGTTTTGAACTGGTAGTTCAACAAACCGCTCTTGAGATAAACAACAACGTTTGCCAAGTGCCCTCCCTCGTCTATTACGGCTGGTTGCGACACGACCGATTTCGCATTCGCCTGCACGCAAGCCGGAGAAGCGCTCATGTCGATTGGTTTGACAGTTGGAAAAGTTCCTTCTAGCGCAACTGTACCGGTGATGGAACCGGTCGTACTTGAATCGACCTCCCCAGGGGCTGCGTCGGATTGGGTAGTATGCCGATTGCCGCAACCGGCGAAGGCCAGAAGGATGACAGCCGTTGCAATGAATCTGCTAATTGACGCGCGGGACATCCGACCTAGTGGACTTCAAAACTTGGGATGGAAACAGCTGCGGTAATCACGCAGAGCCACAAAACCATCTCGATCAGGCCAGCGACTCGGCCGGCCGTTTGAACTTCTCGCGTCGCGCCCCATGCGAGCGCTTTTCGCTGTACAACGATATGAGTAATCAACGCGAGTGGAATCAGAACTCCCAATTTTATTTCAAAGGCAGGATTGGGAATGTACTTTGTCGCCGACGCCGAAAATAAGAGAAAGCCGCCGGCAATCGCTGCGCCGAATCCGATCCAGTTCCAAACGAACAGCGCGCGCGCCAGTTCAGCACCTGTCGGCTCCTTCTTGCCGAGGCCGACCAGGCGGAGGTCGAGTGCAAAGTTTGTTCCGATCCATAACGACAAGCCTGCGAAATGAGTGAACTGGACGAACGGATACGCCCATAGTGAACTGCTGATCGCGACGGCAAACCAGGTGTTTTGCAGCCACTTGGCAAATGACACGAAAAAGCCGGGCAGTGCTGATATCACAGACTCACCAATCAAAGACAATATTTTAACAATCATCCGACACCGGAGAGAGCCGGCACTTCAACTGCTGCAAGGATCGCACCAAGCCATAACACGAGCGAAACGAAAGCCAAGAGCTTGGCGCCGAAAGGTATGGCCTCCATTCGGCCCCATCGCGGGGCGTTCCGTTGAATGATTAGTCCAAATATGATCGCTAGGGCGATTACGAGTAATTTGACGCGGAAAAGCGAAGCAAGCGCGAAATCAGTAGCGTCGCCCGCAAACATAAAAAATCCTGACGCGAACGCCATAAGTAATCCCAGCCAAATCCAGGGGAATAACCGCTTCGCTAGATCAGCAAGACCCTGTTTTCGACTCGCAACACCCATAGTTCGCAAATCAAGAATCGCGATAGATCCTACTAAGAGGAAGAAGCCGGTAAAATGCAATAATTCCATTAACTCATAAAATACGACGGAGTCGGCGAGCGCGACTATGATCGAATTGTGCTCAATGAGCGCGCAGATGCGTAGCAAAACCTCATGCATTCACTTTCACCCGAAGTGGACAATTTTACCATAGTTGCGACGTTGATTGTCTGTCAAGGGCGCACATAACTCGAAGCACTACTTCACCACTCAGCCCCAGCGATCAAGAACCGAAAGCTTGAAAACCTCGATCGTTCAACAAACCGCTAGAATGTAAGTTTTGTAGCCAACTGGACCAACCTGGGAGCCTCCGCGCTCACAATCTCGCCGAAATGCGGGTCATTTACCTCGCCGTCTACGGAAGCCGCTCCATAAAACTGCGCATGGTTAAACGCGTTAAACGCTTCCACTCTGAATTCAAATGATTTCGACTCGCTGATTCGCAGCGATTTGGTAAGCGTCAGATCGAAATTGCTGATGCCCGGACCGTAAAAAAATCTGCGCGGCGAATTCCCCAGCTGTCCCAGCGCCTCCGTGCTGAACCCCGACGTATTGAACTCGGGCCGCCCATGTCTCGGATTCATATTGATATTCAGCGGCGCACCATTGTATTCCGGCGTGTCCAACAGGGAGTTGTTGAGGCCATTTCCCAAAGTTCCAAGCAATGAATTGTCGGAATCGTCGTAGAGAGTCACGGGAAACCCGGTGCTGAAGCGAGTTGTCCCCGACACACTCCACCCATCCGTCAGTCGATTGCTTCGCGCGAAAATGCGATCGAACGGCAAGCTCACCCTGTAACTTGCAACAAAGTTGTGCCTCATATCAAAAGCTGAAATCGCTCGAGTCGCCCTCGTGTTCAATGGATTGAGCTGCTCACCTAGATCCGAACCTTGATCGATCGATTTGCTGTAAGTGTATCCCAAAAGAAAATCCGACCTCCTCCCGACGTACCGAAGATTGGTTTCAAGCGCATTGAAGTTCGAATTCGCAATTGTCTCTTGCGCAGTGACCTCTCCGTAATTAGGACCCAGGCCGATTCGCGTCCCACGGTACACCTGGCCCGTCCTGCTGGTTATGAGGGAATCCTCGCTAAAGGGTCCACAGGTGAGGCTGCCGGGGGCTACTTCACTTTGCTGGCTGAGGCTGAGGCAAAGACCCTGGTCGCTCGGGTTTGTCGACACCACCGCGAGAAGGTGGTGCCCCTGATTTCCGATATAACTTGCCGTCAGCAGCATCCTAGGCGTGATTTGCCGCTGGTATGAAACCATGTAATTTTCCGTGTACGGCACAGAATTGCGATAGTAAAAGTAGGGGTCGGCGGCAACGGGCATAACGCTTGACCAATCGAAAGTAGTGTCTGGATTCTTCGCCGATACGTTGTGCGGAGGAAACGCTAACGGAAACGGATTGGTGTTCTGCCCGCCATCTCTGGCGTTGATGAAGGGAGTAGCAAACAATGGCGGACTGGAGCTCAAATAGTTGTAGCCAAACGGCGGAACGCCATACATCACGCCAGCCGACAGCCCCGGGAAAGCCGTGTAGAAGATCCCGTAGCTCGCCCGCATGCTGCTTTTCCCGCTGCCTCCAAAAATTACTTTCAAAATACCATGATCGAATCCTGGGGAATACGCAATCCCGAATCGCGGAGCGAACTTGTCTCCCTTCGATGGCGAAATGGTACCCGGGATTCCAGGATCGCCGGGAACCACGAGCCCTCTTGGCGCTCCCGGATAGAGGACCGACTGCCTGCCCGGTATGATGGTCTGCACCTGGTTGTACTTCTCCCAAAACGGCATGATGTAATCCCAGCGCACGCCAACATTGATTGTAAGCTCGCTTCGCGCACGCCAACTGTCCTGCACAAATAGGCCCGCATATCGATTTCGCAGGTAGTAAGGCTGGCCTGACGATTGCGTAAAATTACTCGGCACACCGATCAGGAAATCGGCAAATGCGTTTCCTGTCTCGCTCGCGTCGATGTTGAATGTTCCGTTGAACGTGGCGTTGGGATGCTCGTTCACCTGATCCACATGAAATTGGCCGCCAAATTTCAGAGTATGCGAACCAATCACCTTCGAAACCGTGTCACTCAAATAAAGCGTGTTGTTCACCTGCGTTTCGTTGGTGACCGGAACGCCTATTACGAACGAAGGGAAGGTGATATTTTCCACGCCTTCAAACTGCGGCGCTTGCACCACAATGCCTGTCGGCGGTGAGGTGAAACCTTGCGATGTCAGGGTGACGCCAAGGCCGCCTTTCGGTTGTCCAATCACGTTGGCATAACGCAAGTACCCAATGTGGAATTCGTTTACTGTGCCGGTCCCGAAATCTTTTGCGTCCCCCAAACTGATGAGCTGAGCTCGACCGTAAGTTAGCGCGTCAAAGCCGGGTACGCTCGCACCGCCCTGCTGTCCGGGATACGGATTGTCGAGATTGTAATCGTCGAAGAAGTAGTACGCGGAAAGCTGGCCCCACCGACTGTTGGTGTCGATTCGTCCAGAGGTCTTATCGTCCCGCACGGTCTGCGGAAACGCCGACGTCGAGAATTGATCGATTCCGCTGTTGGGAGAGGGAATGTATTTCAAAAGGGCGAGAGCTGGCGCCGACCATGCCTTGATGGGAATCACCGCGTTTGGGAATACACAATCCGTCGAGGAAGTGCAATTTGTCGGATAAGTCGCGGCAAGATTTTGCGGATTGTGCTGACCTGCGGTGAAGTAATATGGCTCGCCCGGGGACACGGTATAACCTAGATTCGGAGAAAGAACATTTGCAGCTAAGTACGAACCACTCACGGTAGTCGGAACGCTTACATGGTTACCATTCAAAGTAGTGGTTGTCGCAAATGAGGCAGCCTGGTCGATGAGGTTGCCAGATCGGTCGGCGACGGATGGAACCGAGATCAGCCCCGTTGCAACACCTTCGTTTGTCCGAGTGCCTTGATAGTCCGTGAAGAAGTAGACTTTTTGGTGCTTGATCGGCCCGCCGAGCGTGCCGCCAAACTGGTGTTGCCGGAAGGCCGCGCGGCTTGGATCGAAGTAGCCGCGTGCATCCAAAGCCGTGTTGCGCAAAAATTCAAACGCATTGCCGTGGAATACATCGCTTCCCGATTTGGTGACGACGGTTACCATGCCGCCGTTGTAATTGCCATACTCCGGATCGAAATTATTCGTCAGTACGCGGAATTCTTCGATTGAGTCAAGGTCCGGCACGATCGAGGTCCCGCCATTCATGTGTTCCTGCACGTCGATTCCATCCACAATGAAACCGTTCGACGATTCCCTTTGTCCCTGGATCGACAAATTACCCGGATTCAGATCGCCCGATGGTGAAATCGCTCCCGTCACTCCAGCCATCACCACCGAATCGGGCCGCAGCGTGGTTACAGGGATTACTCCGGGCTGAATTGGCAGGAGATCCGTGTAGCTCCGGCCGTTCAACGGAAGTGATGTCATTTGCGAGCCAGTTACGAGTTCTCCCAGGTGAGTTGCGACTGTCTCGACTTGGGCCTCCGTTGTCGCCTCGGTGGCGGCAACCGTTACGGTCTCCGATCGTTCACCCAAAATGAGTACCAGGTCCACTTTGAGCGCCGCATCGGTATCCACCCTTAAGTCCGTTTTCTTCTGCGTTTTGAATCCGGCTGCTTCGATTGTCAAATCATAGTGGCCAACCGGAAGATCCGGGAACGAATAGGATCCTCGGGTGTCCGAAATCGCTTTGTACTCTGATTTCAACGCCCTGTTGACCAACGTGACCGTCACCCCGGGAACAACGGCACCGCTCGGATCCTTGAAAGTGCCCGAAAGGCTCCCATTCGCCGCCGCCCACAAGCAAGCGGTCGAACACGCCAGAATCAAAAGTTTTCCAATGAGCTCAGTAACCTTGCCTAATTTTACAGTCTTTGGCGGGCGGCTTGAATGAAGATTCAATGCTAATGCCTCGTTCTTTGGCCTCGCAGCGTCAAAGGGCGGTTTCGAACGAGGCAGAATGCAACGCGATTTTTTTCGGAAACCAGCTAATTATGCCCACCTATTTTAACAATCCAATCTGCGCCCGACGATCGCATCTACTGTAAAGGTACGACAATACTTCCCCTAGTCCAACGGTTCGACTTTGACAATGGAGGCACCGTGGTTGCTGCCCACCCAAAATGTAACCGGAGTTGTTGAGTTGTCCACAAACACTCTCCGAATGTTCGTGTTCCTGGGAAGGAAGTATTCGGTGACCTGGCCGCTATTAGGATCCAACCGCACGACACGATCGGTAGTCATCCCTCCTGTCCATAGTTCACCGTTCTTGTCTGCGGTCACATCGTAGGGGGAACTCCAGGGAGTGGGGACAACCCACTCCTGAAAACGTTCGGTCCGGGTGTCGAACATTCCAAACTTATTGGCACGAAATTCACCAAACCAGAGACGGTCTTGCAAGTCCATATGGCCCCGGCGAGGGTACGAGTCGTGAGTTGGCGTCTGATAGAGTGTGATTTTGCCAGTCTCTGCATCTATCCGCCCGATGCTGTCGCCACGGCGATCCAGGAAATAACCGTTGTTATGAGAGTCAGCCGAGACACCATAGACCGCGTGAGGCCGAGTATCGCCCTTGAATGGCTCGAAGGTCTCAAATTTTCCGGAAGCGACGACTAACCGGTGCAGGCCTTCAATCCCGACGTCGTTCATCCAAACCTTACCGTCCACGTCGGATCGTACTGGCATCACCATCGCTTGCTGAGCCACAATGCTTTTCGGCCCCGGCGGGACCGTAAAGACCTGGAAGTGATGGGACTTTCTGTCGAATTTCGCGACGCTTCCCTGCAGCAACATTCCCATCCACAAGTATCCTTCTTTGTCGAACTCTAAATCATTCGCGCCGCGGGGGTGGTCAGGTTTCGGCTCGGGCACCGGGTATTCTGTCACCTTGGCCGTCCTGGGATCGAGATTTCCCAGGTACTGTTCCCCGAAATCGGAGTACCAAACCATTCCCTCCGGATCCATAACCACGTCATGCGGCTCCGTTTCTGGCCTTGGAAGATCATACTCTGTAATGACAACATGTGTTGCTCTGCCCTTGGGGCGCGGGAATGTTTTGAGCGAATATTGCCATTGCGGACCCGAACTCAAATCAATCGTGCTCAAGAATTCGGCTTGTTTTCGGAACCGTTCCGGATTGATTGTACGAGCCACGGGATATGTCTGCACGTGTAGGGGCGTGGCCATGCTCCCGTTCGCATAGTCAGCCATCCGCGTCATGACTTGCACAAATTCATCGGCATTGTACTGAGACTTTACGATTCGCTGCAGAGTGTGGCACCCCACACAGTCCAGCATATTAGCTTTCTGCTCCTCTGTGCCGGGAACGCTCAAGATCCATTCCGCATTTGTAAGCTGGGAGGCGAGATCCTTTGTCTTGCGGAGTTTTAGATCGGCTGTGGCCTTCTTTTGTGGAGCAATTTCCACGGTTCCAGGTCCGTCGAGATCGTATCCAACAGCCCGGATTCGCAGGGAGTACTGGCCCGGTTCCATTTTGTTGGCGGGGAAGGCATAGCGGCCTTGCTGATCGCTGACCACCGTTATCGTGGTGGTGGACCGGGCCTTCTTGGCGCTGACCAACACTCCTTCCATCTGACCTTCCTCGGTGGAACTCACCTGCCCGGTCAGCACTACCTGGGATGCCATTTGCGCCGGGTGCAAACTGATTCCTGTTTCCGACACAAGAACCGCTAAGCCGGCAAACGCGATGAGAAAGTAACTTCGAATTCGCATCAGTTCCTCCTAGCGAAACAACGGCGGCGTCGGTGATCAAGGATTTTGCAACTCCGCGGTCCACGTCCGTGACGGTTACCGTGGCGTCTACGATGACACCACCGCTTTGGTCAAACACGTTTCCCTCAATGCGGCCTTGTTGGGTCTGTGGAAATGATGGTAGACAAACGAGAAGAACCAGCATTGTAGCCACCGCCATCTGCAGAACTCTGTTTGGCTTAGATAACACGCGCACATCGACAAGCTGTCGTACGAGGTCCATAAAATCACCTCCAGAAGCCACACAGATCTGGAAGAATCGCTACCCATAAGGACCAACCTTATACCGCACTCTGATACTACGGACTCGGGCATGTGTCAAGAAATGAGGGTAACTCAGCGTTTTTTCGCGGCTATTGACTAACTCCTGGTTGCGAACATGAGTCGGCCGGCCAACCCGCATGACAACGCGAGCTGCGAGAGCTTCATGAAGATGCTGAAGCGGGAGGAGATTTACGCTAACAGGTACCGTGACCTTGACCACCTGCATGCGAACGTGGAAGAGTCCATCGAGCAGTATTACAATCGGCTGCGCTTGCACTCGGCGCTGGGCTATCGATCTCCCGAAGAGTTCGAGCAACAGATCGAGGCGTCAGGTTCGGCCGAATCGCGAAGCGCAACGATGGTGTTCTTTGAGAACAAACAGAACAGCAGAAAGATTTCTAAAGGGCTACTGGGGAAAGGGACTCAAATGCCGTCCCCTTCCCCAGACCCCTTCTCCTGCTAGGAGATGCAAAACCGCTTTT
>Ga0209006_10000286_pt1 | contig 51455 bp, 60 predicted proteins | sample JacPin_JW_Ref_O2_FD_188567 | JGI IMG/M metagenome (GOLD analysis project Ga0209006, IMG submission 188567) | Forest soil microbial communities from Algoma, Ontario, Canada - Jack Pine, Ontario site 1_JW_Ref_O2 (SPAdes) (version 2) | ecosystem: Environmental > Terrestrial > Soil > Boreal...
AGATTATTTTCGTGAGCAGGGTTTCAATATCATTGAAGTCAATAATTATTGGCTTCTTAGTTGGTAATTTGTGATTGGAGTGTATTATGGAAAAGCAAGAATTTTTGATGGAAGTAGTTGAAATTTCTCGTGGCGCAGGCGATGCGTCCTTAAGGAATGCTTCGATTGCGATCGTAAAAGAGTATATTAAAATGTCTGCTCGTCAGGGCCTAAAAACATTTAGAGCCTACGCAAGATATAATTTACCTTTGGATATAAATGGCATGACAAATATGTCTCTACCCATAAGTGCTACTATTGATTTCTTTAGAGATCAGGGATTTAATGTCCAAGATGAAGGTAATGGTTATATGACAATCTCGTGGGAGTGAAATGGCCTGCGATAAGTCATTAACAAGTACGTTCGCTGTGTATGAGCTTTATCCCGATGGGGCAGAGTTTGATACAGGGCGAACGTTCACTATTCGCACTGAAGATGGTGATTACACTATAGTTACAGCAATGTTCAATGCGTTGTATCGTTTTACAATTGGTCCTAATGGGTTCAGAATTATATGGGACAATGACGAGAATGGTAATCCTCTTAGAATGATTAGTGGTCAATTAAATTGGGTTGGTCCTCGACCACCTGCCGCACCAATTGGTGGCATGTGGTGGAGAATAAAAAGAATAGTATAGAACGGAAGAGGAGCAAATGAGTTATCGCGATCATCATCGGCCAAAAAATGATTTAGATCTTTGTAAAGATGTATACTATGATTTAGCAGATTTGGAAGGCAGAGTTACTGCCAATCAAATTCATAATTACGATCTTGCTGATGCATTAAAGTTTAATAAGCATTCAATGCTTGATATTGTTGAGGTTATTACGGACGCAAAAATTTCTGTAAGACTCATGAGGCTCGAAGCTAAAATTAGAAAGTTTCTTCGGGGATAAGTTATACAACTTTTCCCTCTTGCGTTATATCTGATCTGGTGTTACAATGGTGGCACCTAAATAGGAGTAAAATACAAAATGTATGAATATAGTTATTGGCGTTCTCGCCCAACCGAAAGAGACTTTAGTCTCGATATTATTTCTCGCCATCCAGAATTTGATGGAAGAAAACTAAAGAAATTTGCTCTAGATGGTATTGAAACCATTGGAGTTTGGGGCGATGAGCCTTTTGAAATCAATTTTCATAACACTTCTTATGAAGATGTTCAGGTGAGAGTATCACTTGATGGCACTGACGTAATGACTGGCAAGCCTGCCGATCTTGAAATCAATCATGCAATGTGGCTCGTGAAGGCTGGAAGAACACTTCACCTCCGCGCTTGGTACGAGTCCCAAAATGGTGGAGCGCGCCTCGTCTTCACTGGCGCAGATAAGAGCGTTGCGTTACATACGCACGGAGATATGTCTCACAAGGGTATTATTTCTGTTGCAGTGTTTACTGAAACCGATAGACCAAGCCACGTCGAACGCACCTGGAGAGATGGTTTCGGGCGTCGACGTGGAGGCCCTAGTGCGTATCTTACAAAAGGTGGCGGAACTATTGGCGCTACTTTTAACGCTACTTTTAACGCTCCTACTGCTGCTGGTGAACATACATTAAGTAATGATATTAGTGATGCTGTTTCTGGCGCTGCTGCTTCATCTGAAACTATGAGCTATGATTCTTTTTACGGTACAGATGCCGCACCTATGAAGTCTCTAAAGAAAGAGGCTGCTGTTGGTGCCGGTGAATTTGTTAGTCAAAAAACCCATACAGTTCGTGGTCTTGAGAAACCAATTCTCAATTCTGTATTGAGAGTTCGTTATATGTGGTGGGATGATGTTGTTGCTAGACTCAAGTCTTCTAGACATACAGATCCTTACCCAACAGGTTTTCCAGCTGATAAGATCAAGAGCTTCGCTGATTTGAGCGGAGTTCCTCGGATCGAGTCTACCGCTGCTTCCAGAACAGAAGGAATCTATACAGCAGGTTCCACACCTTCTAGAACAGAACTAGAACCGATATTTGACAGACTATATTAAAGCTGATATATATAATAGTTAGCAAATGAACCTTGGGATTACATTACATAAGTCCTGGTAAGACATAAAACGACCAATCTCAAGACAGCAAGCGGCATGACGATGTTTAATGCTAATTTTTGTTGCTACTATTATGGAAATGTGGCAGAGCGGCCTATCGCAATGCTCTTGAAAAGCATAGGAGTCTAATAGCTTCCGTGAGTTCGAATCTCACCATTTCCTCCAATTTGACAGCACATGCGGGCGGTGTTATACTACTTGGAAGGCCGCAATGTCATTAGAAATAGAAAGAAGATTTCTAGTTGGTTTGCCGCTTGCCTGGTACGCAAAGTTTAGATTACGTAGGTGTCAGCTTATTCATATTACTCAAGTTTATCTCAAAGATGCAATCCCTAGCATGAAAAATTCTCATGCTAGGATTCGCCGTGCCGAATATGATTTGGGCGCCGGGTATACTGACATAAGGTTTTCTTATACCTATAAAAATCCAGTTTCTCCTGGTGTAAATGAAGAAGTAGAGTTTGTTCTAAACGAAAAAGAATATAAAGATAGGTTAAGAGATTCCGATTACTCGAAGAGAGTAATTAAAAAAGATAGGTACGAGATACCTTTCTCTAAGAAAAAGTTTGAGCTTGATATATTTCAGGGAGATTTATTAGGCCTTGCAATTATGGAAGTAGAGCTTGAAAGTCTTGAAGAAGAAATTCATTTGCCACCTCATTTTGAGATAATAAAGGAAATTACTGATAATCCAGAATACTCTAACTATAGATTAGCATCAATGGATGCATCTGGTCTTCTTACTTTGGCAACGTTGATTTCTGGTTCGGTTGGATAATATATGGTGGATATGGTGTAACGGTAGCACAAAAGATTGTGGCTCTTTTAGTACGGATTCGATTTCCGTTATTCACCCCAATAATATTTCTCAGGTTCTTGTATCTTCTAAGTTTCCATTAGCGGACATTCCTTAGTGGATTGTGATATTCTTTATGCTAGAATGCTAGTCTACTAAAAAATCTTACCAGCCTGTTCAATTAGTTTGGCTGTTGACACGAAAAGTTAAAGGAATATGTTAGTCGTATACTGCTCAGTGAGGGTGCAAATATAATGGACACAAAAGAACTACTTGCAGACAAGAGATTTCCTGCGTGGATTAAAGACCACAACGTCTTCAAATCCAATAAGAAAATCGATAAGATTTTCCCTCACATTGGTTTAACTAACTGTGAAGAGGAAGTTACTATCGATAATAGCAAAGAAGCTATTCAGTCTGCAAAATATCTGATTAATGATATCAGCAATGCGATGGCGGAACGTTCCCGTAAGCTTGCATCCTTCGCTAAGAAGAAAGAAGTTTCTTCTGCAGAGCGGAAGAAAATGAATGCGAAGCGTAAGCAGAAGTACGAAAACTGTCAGCTCCTTCTTGGATTGCTTAATGATTCCTTGAAGAAGAATACCGATAAACTGATTACATCAAACAACGGAAAGATCACTTTGAATCTTTCTAGTGAGATCAAAGATGCTGACGGTAATGTTGCATTCAAAACAGGCGAAGGCTTGTTTAAGGTTTATAACAAAGTTAGTGAGATGCTAAGCGACGGTAAGTTCGTACCATTGCATAAACTTGATAACCTTACATACTTCAAGGATTTCAGCTCGAAGAATGTTCCATCTGATAAGTTCAAGATTTGTTTTTCGTCCGCTGGCCCTGATGGGCTGTGGGATATTGCAACTATGAGCATGAGAGGTATCTCCTCTTGTCAGACATGGGGCGGTGGTAATGCTACGCATGTTGTTGGATCTATGGTCGATCCGTTCACTGGTATTATCTATCTTACATCTGGCGTCAAGCACGGTCAATATGGCAGTAAGATGCTTCGTAGATGTGTTGTTCGCTTCGTTGTAAATGATAAGACTAAGAAACAGTCCATCTATTTAGAGCGTATGTATCCTGCACTTGACCAGGGTACAAAGGATACTTTTATCAAGTTCATTGAAAAGAAATCCGGCGGAAAGTATCCGGTCATCTATGGTCCCGATGCTTATGGCAAGGCCAATGAAGCACATAATTATGTTCCAATGGCTGGCATTATCAAAGGCATGCAGCCTGCTGACCATCCTTATAGAGACAGTGGTATGACGTATAAAACCGATCCGCTCGATACCTACGGTGCCGTGAAGGAAAAGATTGATGTAATCTTCTCTAGAATTAGCGCTACTCTTGGGTCGAAAGTTCTCTCTACGGCTCGTACCATGAAGATGGCATCCATTCCGGATGACTCTAAAGATGGATTTAGGAATTTAAGAGGTACAAGTTATTATGGTGATTATTCGTATCTTGTTTATGAAGATATTGCTGCAATGAGCAAACGTTTCTTCAACGGTTTTGATCCCACCAAATTCGAAAGTGTCAATGATTTTGTAACTCACGCACTCACTGAGTTTTCTGCAAATCTTCCTGAAAAGATTCGAGAGGCTTTAGCTGATTCGTGTAAGACCAGAAAAATTGGGAAGATTGATTCGAAGGTTATTGAAAGTCTATCATCTTCTGCAGCTAAGAAGGTCATAATCTTTATGAAGGATGAACTGAAGAAAATTACTCTCTCTAAGAAAGCTGGCACGGCAAAACTAGAACTTCCTGCTGAGGTTCCTGTGTACATTAAACTGCTCAACTAAAGAGTAAATTATGCTCAAGACACCAGAAGCATTAAAGGGAAAACCTTTTCCGAACTTCATTAAGAAGCACCTTATCTTTAGGGCTTACCCTGAAGTTGAAAAGGTTTTCCCTGATCTTGGTCTGGTTAATACCAAAGAAAAAGTTGGCACACCATCAGAAGATGAGCTGAAAAAGAATGGCAAAGCCGCTATTCAAAATCTAATTAAACTAATTAACGAGCGCAAGTGTTCCGTTCGTAGAACATATAGTACTTACTATGATGTGCGACGTTATTGTTATGTTTCTAAACCCGAAAGCTGGAAAGAAAAGAAGCGCGCCACTATCGCGATTCTTTCTGCATTAGTTAAAGAGCTGCGGAAAAATCCTGAGTCTTTTGTTAAGATTCATGACAATAAAATTGTACTGCGAACCCCAAAAGAAATTAGCAGTGGAACGTTTTCTATTGCTAAAGATAAAGATGTGTTTGCCGCGCTTGTCAAACTAAACAAATCTGTACGCCCTGAGGGAGTACCGCAAATTACAGTAAGTTCTAGCAAGGTGTTAAATGCTATCGCTGGCCCTCCTAAGAATTCAAATATCGTGTTTACTTCCGAAGGTAAGGAAGGATTATGGGATATCGCAACAATGAGCATGCGCGGTATTTCATCTTGTCAAAGGTGGGGCAATAGTCATGCGAATTGTCTAATTGGGTCCATGATCGACCCTTACACTGGCATTATCTATCTTACTCGTGGAAAAAATAAGTACGGCAGTAAAATGACCAAACGCGCTATCGTACGGCTCGTTCTTCATCGAAAGAATCATAAACCTGCACTTATGATCGAGAGAATTTATCCACACGATTATGATTCAGGAACTAAAGATTATGTAACGCAAAATTTGTTTACTAGATTTCTAAAAGAAAAGACAAAGAACAAATATCCAATTGTGTACGGAGATACTGCATTGGGTAAGAAGTATATCATTCCACTTTCTGAACAGGTAGAATCTTTGTCCGATAGCGAGAAGTCCTATCGTGATAGTCATATTGGCTATCACGAGCTAAATAAAGATATCCTTGAATATCTCAAGTAGGTAAAATATGATTTCCACTAGCGAACTATTTAAGGTAAAAGATTTGCCCAAGTGGGTTTCTTCCCATCCTATCTTCAAGGAAGTTGATAAGATTAGTAAAGTATTTCCCCGTGTCGGTCTTCCGAATTCCGAAGGGGATTGTGCTATTGATAACAACGACAATGCAAAAAAGTCAGCTAAACGGCTGCTAACATCTATCTCTAGCCTTTTGTCTGAAAGAATGAAGACTCTTAAGGCATACAGTAAAGAGCATCCTAATATTAGTGCCGCTAGGAAAGAAAAACTCAAGCAATCTATTGAGCTTCTTGAATCCATTAAAGCTCAAATCAAAATTAAGGATGATTGCATCACAGTAAACAATGGAAGAATCACTCTTAATCTTCCAGGTGATATTACACTAGAGGGAGAAAGGCGCCCAACTCTTAGAAAGGGAGAGGGGCTTTTCAGGGTTTATAATAAGGCAAATGAATTGCTGAAAGAGAGCAAGTTCAATGCCATGCATAAGCTTGAAGACCTTGATAACTTTAAGACTTTTAGCACCGACAACCTTCCTAACAATGGATTTAAGATCGTTTTCTCGTCTGATGGGGCTGACGGTTTGTGGGACATTGCAACCATGAGTATGCGTGGTGTCTCATCTTGTCAGAGCTGGAATGGCGAATATAAGCATTGTATGATTGGTTCTCTCATCGATCCATTTGTTGGAATCATTTATCTAACATCAGGAAATAAATTTAATGAGTACGGAACCAAGATGATTAAGCGCTGCATAGTGCGCTTCGCTATTAGTCAGAAAGAAAAGAAGCCCGTTATCGTTCTAGATAATATGTATCCTGAATACGATAAGAAAGTTGTAGAACAATTTATTTCCTTTCTAAAAGAGAAATCTAACAATAAGTTCAATGTTATCTATGCTCCGAATAGTCATTCCAAATTGAATGATGTTTATATGCCTCTTACAGACATTCGTAAGAAGCTTCAGGGTTTTGATGCAAAAGGCAATAAGCATGACGACTATGATGATTATTTAGAAACGATTCAGTCGTACCAAGATTATCATATCAAGAACACAAAGCCCGAGGGCAAAGATAAGGCAGCCCAGCTCTTCTATAAGAATAGCAGGAAAAAGGAAAATCATTTCATCAAAAACCTCGGTGAACATCTATCCAAGGCTATTAAAGGTGCAGATATTGCAACATTCCCTAACCCTACTAGAGCCGCAGTTAAAAAACTTAAGGGCAATGACAAAAACTATTGGAATCATTCTTACGTTGTTAATGAAGCAGCTCGTACCATAGCGAAAAATATCATTAAAAGTGTTGATAAAGAAAGCTTTACTAATTCTGATACCTATATGAGGCGAGTTTATTATTCATACTTTATGAATAAGAACAAGATCATTGAAACTATTAAGGTAAAACTATCCAGAGATCTAAATGGACAGCTTGGATTGAAGAGTACGGAGAAATTTAATAGCGCAAACGTAGTTGCTATTATGAAAATATTGCTTCCTCAAATTGATGCAGTTATGAAAGAAGAACTCATGACGCTAGTTAAGAAGAGACAAGAGAAGTTCTCAGGACCAATCCCTCTCCCTGGATGATAAATGCAAACAAACATTGAAGAATTCTTCAAGACTAAGAAGCTCCCTCCTTGGTTAGTTGAGCACGCTGTGTTCAAATCAATCAATAAGGTAGATAAAATCTTTCCAAGGATTGGCTTGCCTAATTGTATCGAGCCATGTCTTTTTGAGAATGTTGAAAGTGCACGCGTTAGCGGGGAGGCGCTCATCTCTCAGCTACGAGAATACGTTCAGGCTTCCGATTACCATCTTACCGCTAAGGATTGGAGTCAGCCAAACCTAATTAATTTGCATGATTGTTTGCAACAGCTACTTGAACTAATGGCCAATCCAGCTTCTTTCATCAATAAAAAGGGCAGCAAGGTTTCCCTCAACTTGCCTGAGCAGATTGTTGGGTCCGATAATAAAGTTATTTATCGTAAAGGTGAAGGATTTTTTAGAGTCTATAACAGTCTTGCTGAAGAACTTGCAACACTCCGCCGCGGTGCTAAGCTTCGTAAACTTGAAAAGGTTGCGCTTTTCAAGGCGTTCAGTTCCGTAAATCTCCCAGCAGATAAGTTCTCTATTGCATTTTCTTCCGATGGAGTTGATGGTCTATGGGATATTGCAACCATGAGCATGAGAGGAATTACGTCTTGCCAACGTTGGCAAGGACAGCATAAACATTGCTTGATTGGTTCTATCGTTGATCCATTTACTGCTGTTATTTATCTTACAAGTGGAACAAATTATAAACATCTAGGCCCGAAGATGATTCGTAGGTCTGTTGTTAGGTTTGTTATTGATAATATCGATAAGAAGCCCTATATTCTTATCGATCGTGTTTATCCATCACATGATGATTCGGCCGCTAGAAAGTTTTCAGAGTTTATTACTAAAAAAACTAATGGAAAATTCAAAGTGGTCTATGGTCCGGATATGGCGCATGAACTAAAGAAGAATTCTTACATTCCAAAATTTAGCGCCGGAGATGTTCTTTCTAAATTTCACAATGTGAATCTTTTTTCTTACCAGGATACTAAGGTTCCCATTGGAAAAATTCTTGACCAGCGTGAGATTCTTCGTGCCGCAAATCTAAAAACTAGACAATATAATTTCATAACTAGATTGAATCATGTTTCGGCTACTTTAACTTTTACGAAAGATAATGTAAAACTAAAAGAAACTGAAAGTGAAGAATTTAGAGAATTCTTCACTAAGCTTATTCTCGGCCCAGATTTTAGATATCATGCAATTGATTTTATGAAAAGAATTGGTGCCAAACTTACTGCAGATTGTCAGCCAATTCAAATGGAAAATCCGGATGATTATACACGAAGGCTCTGTTACTTTTATTTCCTAAATAAGAAAAGCATCTTGAAGGCCGAAAAAGCTGCATTCATTCGCAGGATGAGTTCATACTATACACCAAAACACAATTGTTATCGATTCAAAAAAAATGGGGCACTCATAAAAATAACTGCCAAAGAGAAACAACTTAAATTAAAGACTGTGCATTTTAACCCAATCATGGAACATTTGGAAAGTGAAATCTCCAAAGCCATCAAAAACTATGCTGTGGAAACCCTGAAAAAATCTGGACATCATAACTAATAATAAGCTTGGCCCTTGATTTTTGTTGACTTGTTGCTATAGTACAAGGGCCAAGCTTTATCGTGGCCCACAGCTAGCCAAAGAATTTTGTTCGTAATCATTCACAAACGGTGAACACGTGAGTAAGAAAACAGCTCTATCCACTGACTTGTTCAGGAATAAGCCTGCCCCAGACTTTATTAAGAATCATCATCTTTTCAGAAACCCTGTAAAGGTTGAGAAGGTGTTTCCTTCCATTGGACTCCCTAATTTTAGAGAGAAGGCCAACGTTGATAAATGTCTTATCGACATAAAGAAAGAGGGCAGTTACGTTCATACTCTATTGAGAGTTATGACCGAAATGATTGCTCAATTGAAGGACTCTATTGCCTATAAGGCTGATAAGGTTCAATATCTTGACAATAAAGATGCTCGCGAAGTGGGCCGAGCCAAGCTCAACGATCTTTACAACCTTTCTAACATCTTAACACATCTCAATCAGTGTGTAGACCCATACAGCAAAGATGTGCTTGCCGGAGCAATTCAATCCTCTGAGGGCAAGATTGCCCTAAAACTGATGAGAGATATTCAAGACAGTAACGGAAAGGTTGTCTTCCGTAAAGATGAATCTCTATTCAAGATTTTCAACAAAGTCAAAGACAAGGCAACCAGTTTTGATGTAGCCTTTAATTCCCTTGAGCAGACTGAAGCCTTTAAGATCTTCAGCAAGGAAAATATTCCTAACAAGGAATTCAATATCATTTTCTCTTCGGAAGGTTCCGAAGGTGCTTGGGATATTGCAACGATGAGCATGCGAGGCATCAAGTCCTGCCAGCGTTGGGATGGAGAATACTTTCGATGTCTTATTGGGTCCATCCTTTCCAAGTTCGTAGGAATCATGTACCTTACATCAGGCGTACAGTCTGATAATCAAGGTGCGTGGACGAACCTTGGCACAAAGATGATGCGTAGATCAGTAATTCGATACGCAATTGATGCCGATGAGGGAAAACCCTGTATTCTGATTGACAAAATGTATCCGGAACTTGATAAGGATATTCTTGCTCTATTCATCAATACAATCAAGTCCAAGACGGAGATCCCTGTCTATTACGCGCAGGATCTTGGAAATAAGCTACGTCATATTTATCTTCCATCCGAGAAGGTAAGACGTGAAGTTCTTGATAGGGAGTGGTCTTATCAGGATACCCCGCTCAAAACCCAGGAAGACTTGAACATTTTCTATCTCAACCATAACAAGGAAGAGATTGAGCGAGAAGTTAAGGCTTTTAGTATTAACCTTGCGTTATATCTAGCGAATAAGTTCGAAGCTGTCTATCAGGGTAATTCTTCTGTTGATCCTGAGATCCAAAAGACAACCAAGAATATCAGAATGAATACTCCTTTTATTCAGTTCACTAATAACATTTCTTCCCATGTAATGAACTCTTTTAGGGCTCCTTCTAGTAAGGGCTTCACAAGCAGTAGGGTATACTATCGCAAGTATCTAATGGAGTTTTTGCTTAAAAGAAAGCAAATTGCAGCTTCATGTGCTCCTCATTTGCAGCAGCTTTTGGCGCAGAACACCTCGCGGCAGGTTGACATTGCGGCATTCAACGTTTATGTTTTCTCTGTCGTTGCCGAGTTCGCAAAGAATGAGTTGAAAAAGATCATAAACTAGCGATATATATTCGGTTGGAAGCATGACCGAGTTGGTCTATGGTGGCAGGTTGCTAACCTGTTGTACTCTATGAATGAGTACCGAGGGTTCGAATCCCTCTGCTTCCGCCATATAAAGATTCAAGATTTTGTATTCACAAGCACGAGGTAAACCGTGGCAGAACAAATTGTAACTAAGGGTGTGGATTATATTCTTAACTCGAAGAGGCCGTACCCTGAATGGATAAAGGGTCACACGGTCTTCAAAGAAGTCAATAAGATTGATAAGGTATTTCCTTTGATTGGTTTGCCCAATTTTAAGGAACCCTGCGATATTATGAATTCCGCGGAAGCTATGGCGGACGCTACGCGTCTTGGAAACAAGCTGCGTACTGAAATGCTAAATGCTCAACGAGTGCTTTATACAAAGCTCGATGCTGCATTACTTTCTAAGGAGAAGGATAGAAATGAAGTTTGCAATAAACTTCAATCTATAATCAATCTCCTCAACAATGTTGTTTATTCGCTTGGATTCTCCGACTATGCAAAGATGGTCGAAGGTCGAGTTATCATGAAGCTACGTGCTGACATCTTTAATGGTGATAAGGGCCCCGTCTTTCGAAAGGATGAGGCGGTACTAAGAGTTGTTGGTAAGCTTAGAGAGATGATTGTAGAACATAAGGTCGAGTTTGCTCAGATCGATCAAATACCTGAGTTCAAAGACTTCTCTAGAACAAACGTTCCGAACAAGAAGTACATGGTATCTTTCTCTTCTTCTGGTGAAGAAGGTGCATGGGATATTGGAACCATCTCAATGCGTGGCGTGACATCATGTCAATCTTGGAATGCTCCTCAGTCTAGAGGTTTGATCGGATCGATCTCCTCTAAGTTCTGTGGAGTTATTTACATGGCTTCTGACCAGGAAATTCCTGGGTACGGCAGTAAAATGCTTCAGAGATGTGTTGTGCGCTTTGCGGTCAATCGTACTACAAGGAAGCCCTGCATCATTCTTGATCGTATGTATCCAGGTGAGCAGGCGGAAACAAAAGAGGCTTTCAAGAGAGTCCTGAAGGAAAAATCTGGTCTTGATGTTCTCTACGTTGGTGAGCGTAGCAACGAACTAAATAACTACTACATTCCTGATGAGCCTCTAAGAAAGCATCTCAGACAGGGTGAGTTCCCATATATGGATCATCAGATTCAGATTCAGGCTCACACCCCTTCAATCAAAAAGGCAGCTGGCCCCTTGCTGACTGCATTGACAGATGATTTCAAAAAGCTGGTTGGTTCTGAGCTTGACAAGATGATTAAGGTGAAGCGAGATCTTTACGAGAATGCATCCAAACGATTGGAGCAGCTTAGAACAGAATACGCTGCCGAAAAGGCTAAGTGGGAAGAAGCCAATAAGGATAAGCCCGAGGGCGAGCGTAGCAAGTTCGAACTTGAAGAACCCAAAATGGATCCTCAGCTTCACGCCTTTTTTCGTGGAGGTTTGGAGAACCTCTTCAAGCACTGTGATAAAAAACACGGCAAAGATTCTGCGGGCCATGTTTTCGCGTCGCTTATCTTGGAAAACTTCAAGCATCCAGTTGAAGTCGAAAGCAAGGAAGAGTTCCATCGTAAGTATCTCATGGGGTTCCTAAAGAATCCTGCTGTGGTAAAGGAAGCTGCGATGAAGGATTTTCTCAAAGGAAGCTGGATGAAAAGTTTCCCTAAGTCTGGAGAGAAGTTTTTTGGCATCGTTTTCGGTCAAATGAGGGACTTCGTGATCGGTTCCTGTAAGGATATGATCAAGAAGGCTAACTGATTCTAAGTTGGTGGTTCGGCTGGAAAAGGGGTGTTGCTCTTCTGTTTAGGTGGGGCAACACCCCTTGACTTTTTGCAAAACATTGTTATATAGATTGGAGAGAAACATGGAACCGTTAAAGCATTCGTTTCAAAATGAACAAGAAGAATTTAGAGAGAAGGTGTTAGCAATGCTTTTTACTAAGGATCCCTCCAAGAAAATTACATTAGAAGATGCAGCTGCAGAGCTTTCCGCCTTACTTGATAAGTATGAATGGTTTTATGATGTTGCTGTTGAGGGCAGATGCCTTTGTGTCTACGTGACACATATGGGGCCACATACAGCAATTTTGCCCGATGTTTTTTATGGTTACCAGATTAAAGAGGGATTCTCTTCCTACCTTACCTGTAAAGATAAGTATGGAGCAAAACCTATGGGATTGTCAGATTCCATTGATGATTATGAATGAAACGACGGAAGTGTGGCCGAGAGGCCTAAGGCGCAACATTGGAAATGTTGTGGGGTGTAAAAGCTCCCGAGGGTTCGAATCCCTCCGCTTCCTCCAGAGATTGATTGATGGAAAATTTACAGAAGAAATTTCAGCTCCATCTTGCTAACCTAATTGTGATGCTTGATGGCGTGGTTCCGGATGAACTATTTCATGAGATAGAGTTTTTCATCGATGAACCACATATGACAGCTACTTGTAGAACCAATACTACTTTAGCATATAAAATTGGTAAACTATCAGGAGGATCGCAGGGAAAGCAATCTATACTCTTGCGGGCACTTTATCTTTTGGTTATCGCTAGAGATAGCGTGATTAAAGGTTGTCCTGAGTCTGGAGTGATACATTTGATACATAATGTAGGTTTGCTAATCCAGGCGGGCAAAATATGGGAAAGCTCTGAATTAAATTATGGCTGATGTAAGCGCCGCTGACATACCAAAAATTGTTAAAGAATTTGCTAAGGATGAAACTTGCCCATGGTGTAAATCTTTATGCGTCCTAGAGAAAAAGCTTTTAGGATTGGAAATGATTATATGGTGAGTACGTGGTGTAGCGAGCAACACTACACAAAAACTTACACATGGGGAACGAAATCATCATCGATTCCAGAAGAAATTCTTGTGGAGGCAATTAGACATATATTTGAAATTAATCATAAAAAATATGATATAGAATTTTCAAGTTTGTCAAAAAAATTTAGATATACCATAAATGGTTTTACCCCAAGAGAAACTGTACGCTGCACAATTACTGAAGATGAAAATAAAAGATACACTTTTGATACTGATGAGAAATATTTTGATATTGATCATATCAACATCAACCCAAGTTATTTGGCAAGAAAGATAGAAACTGTAAGACTGTTGAAGTGATATATAGTAAGTGATGGCGGGGTAGCCAAGTGGTAAGGCTCTAGTTTGCAAAACTAGCATGCGTGGGTTCAATTCTCACCCTCGCCTCCAAGAAGGGAAATTCGCCATGTCTGATGAAGAAATCGAAATCCCTATTACATTCGAGGAACCAATAGAGGATCCTATTGTGATGTATTTAATTGTTCGCGAAGATCTTGGCATGAGTCTGGGTAAGATTTGCGCTCAAATTAGTCATGCTACTAAGCTATTGCTTCTTAGATATTTCAAGATTACTGTTTTTCAGGCAGCTTTAGCAAAGCGTTCTGACATCCATAAGATTTTCACTGCTCATGAGGAAGAACATGTTGCACTGACAAATAAATGGATTGAAAGTAGATCTACGACGATTACAAAGCGTGCTCCCCAAAAAGATTGGGATAAACTAAAGCAACTCTTAGGCAACGATTGTTTCGTTGTTAGAGATGCCGGACTCACAGAGATCCCTGCTGGTAGTGAAACAGTGATGTCTTTGTGGCCAATGCATCGAAGCCAAACCCCCAAACTAGTATGGAAGCTTAGGAACTTGTAATGTCCTACCTGACAGATACATTCCCCGACAAGTATGCTTGTACAACTGTTTCACTGCTTAAAGCTGGATATGGTCTTGTCTACGATGGAACGGGCAGCGCATTTCTTACCAGATCACTATTCACCGGTAATCCACTTAAAAAGTATGCTTTACTTGATTCCGGCGCTGGGTCAGGTACTCCTCCACGTACCATTAATCCTTTGTATGCTTTGCTTATCGGTCGTTATATTGGCCCGCACACTAGAGGTGACTTAGCAAAATTGTTTTATACAAGTGAGAGCGTAATCCATTGTTTTAATGCCGCTATACGTGGAGACTATATTGGTAACGGTCCCTCAGAAGAAACGTTTATTAAGCACGCTGGATATTTCTTTGGTGATAGAATTTTTGGTTTGGGGTACAATTGTTGGCCAGGAACTTTGGCACAGTATAACGACACATTTGCTTGGAAAAGTTTCTCTATTCGTAATACACCAATCGATCAAATAAGAATTCGAGCATGAAATTCCAAGAAGAAATTAATGATCTTGCTGAAAAGATTTTTAAGCATCGCCGTGCTTATTACGGTGGTAAGCCAGCTATATCTGATGCCGCTTTCGATGCGTTATGTGACAGGCTCAGAGGGCTTTCACCGGATCATTTTGCTCTTACTTCTGTTGGTAGTCCAGTTGTTCCTTCTGAGTGGAAGAAAGCAACCCATGAAATCCCAATGGGATCGCTTGATAAAGTAAAAACTCCAGACGAGTTTGTTAAGTGGGCACTAGAAACATTTAAGATTGGAAATTCAATCTTTGTTACTGAGAAACTAGATGGCGCATCCATAGAGATTATTTATGAAGATGGTAAGCTTGTAAAGGCAATTACTCGTGGCGACGGTACAGAGGGAGAAGATATTACTCCAAACGTACTAAAGATGCGAGGAGTTAAAAAGATTCTACCAGCTAAGTTTACTGGAAGTTTGCGTGGAGAAATCATCTGCACCCACGAAAATTACGACAAGTTCTTTAAGGATTCAGCGAATACTAGAAATATCGCGTCTGGTACAGCTAAGCGGCTCGATGGTGGAGGATGCGAACACCTCAATGTTCTTTTCTACCAGGCTCTTGGAAATATTGATTTCGAATCCGAAGCCCAACAGTTTATGGTTATGGATCGCGAATGGGAGCTTCCTGTTCCAAGATGGTCCGCATCCAAGGGCGACACTGTGGCAGATTTGATTGACTACGCTGTTAAGGAATGGGATAGATATCAAAAGATTCGTGAAATTATGGCGTATGATATCGATGGACTTGTAATTAGAATCAATGAGCTATCGGACCAAATTGTATTAGGTGATAAGGATATGCGTCCAAAGGGGGCGATTGCTTTTAAGTTTCCTTCTGAAGAAGCGACCACAATGGTTACAGATATTTATTGTCAAGTTGGAAACTCTGGAAGAATTACCCCTGTTGTTGCAGTTGAGCCTGTCAAACTTCTAGGAACTACAGTTCAAAGAGCAAGTTTATATAATTTCGCTTACATTAATGAACTTGGTATTGATATCGGCGCTGAGGTTATTATCTGCCGCGCTAACGATGTAATTCCTAGGGTTGAAGAGGTTATAAAGAAAACTGGTACGGTTTTCAAAGCTCCTAAATTGTGCCCGACTTGTGGTGGACCTACTGAAATGCATGGCGAAAATTTGATGTGTATGAGCACAGATCTTTGTCCCGCTCAGCGAGTAGGTAGGATAAAGAATTGGATTAGTAACATTAATATTCTAGAGTGGGGCGATGCCCTAATCGAAAGATTGGTAGAGTCCGGAAAGATTTCAGATGTTTCTGATCTCTATAAGCTAACAACAACTGATTTAGAATCCATGGAAAGAATGGGTGAAAAATCAGCAAAAAATTGTTATGATAGTCTTTGGTCCCACAATCCCATTCCTATGGATCTTTTCCTTGGGAGTTTGAGCATTCCAATGATCGGTTCATCCACAATTACAAAAATAATGGATGCAGGCTTTAATTCGTTGGAGAAGATTTTGTCAGCCTCAAAAGAAGATTTCGAAAGTGTTGATGGTTTAGGCCCAAGAAAATCTGCATCACTATATATTGGTCTAAAATCAAATCGAAGAACCATTAATGAGCTAATTAAAAAAATTAAAGTGCAGGAAAAAATAATTGGAACATTGACAGGTACCAAAATTGCTATTACTGGTTCAACCAAAACTAAAAGATCAGAATTAGAAAAATTTATTATTGATAATGGCGGTGAATACAAAATATCAGCTGGTAAATCATGTACTCATTTAGTAATTGCTGATATTAATAGTACATCATCTAAAGCTGTGGCAGCCCGAAAGTTAGGAATAAAACTTATCTCAGAAGATGAATTTTTAGCCATGTTAAAAGGATGAAGAGATTCAAATATCTTTGGCTTACGGATCCGCATCTTTTACCTTGGAATAGGTATAGGATGCTCGGTTCCATTCTTGATGAAAAGCCTGTGGGAGTTTTTGCTACAGGGGACTTATCATACGGTCCAACGTTGATTTCCGATTTAGAATTTCTAGGAAAAAGAATAGGTAGACCATTCTACTTCGTACTTGGTAATCATGACTATCATGGATCAAGCTTTGTTGAGGTCCATAGAAAGATTCGAGAGCTTTGTGAAAAGTACAGGAATCTTATTTGGATGACTGATGCTGGTGTTATTTCTTTGACAGAAGAGGTCGCCGTAATTGGAGCTGAAGGCTGGTACGATGCCAGGGTTGGTAACCCAGAATTTATAAAATACACATTTGACTGGATGTTGACTTCTGAATTCAAATCACTACCAACATGGCAGGAACGACTTGATAAGTTTAAGACTTTAGCGGATGCCAGCGCGGCCCACCTAACCAAGAATTTGGAGGCTGCAATGGAAAATCACAAAGTAATTTATTTGCTTACACATTTTCCTTGCTGGAAGGAAGCAAATAGATATAATGGTATTATCAGTGAAAACTTTTGGGCCCCCTACAACACTAACTATATTTTAGGTAAAGAACTTGAAAAAGTAATGGTCGAACATAAGAAAAGAAATCTTATTGTGTTGGCTGGACATACACATCAGGCAATGCAAATTCATGTTTCTAGAAATATAGAATGCCGTGTCGGAAGAGGAGCTTATCACAAACTTTCAGAAGAAGAAATTATCTATATATAGTTACCTGCCAGTGAGTTGCTAATTCCTGTTATATATTAAGTGTGCTAACATTAATAATAACATTGTTGTCGTTCTATGGTTTGTCCCTCATAATCAAAGAAGCTTCGATTTTTGACAGACCGAGAAGTTGGTTAATTAGATTGCATCCATTTTTTTATGGCCTGCTCTCTTGTTATCTATGTATCGGTTTTCATACTGGATGGATAGTCTATCTTTTATCTTTCCAGTATTTCAATTTTAGAACTATGATTCTATGGGCTTTGGCCGGAGCAGCAACCAGCTTTCTAACTAACCTCGTAGTAGACAAATTACTAACTGAAAATAGATAAGATAAGGGCCTAATGTCAATGGCGTACGCCCAAAGTGTATCATGTGTCCGGTTTATCGATAAAGTATAACATTTAATGTGTAACGTTGATACTCGTTGACAGTTTGCCCAACTCGGTTATAATGTACCCAGGTGTCTCGGACAGCAGCAAAACAAAAACAGTAAAGAGAGGTTAAGGATATGGGAAAGACAACTGGCGCGCGCCTTACGGCGCAAGAGTTTGCATCGCTTCGTAGGGGCGATATTTACTTCATCATGGATCAGAATGAGTGTCGTATCTTCGAGCGACATGCGAAGTGTTATACGAATACGAAGGTTAAGTGTGAAGGTGCGAGAACCAAAGCGGTTAACTCGCTCGGAACAGTAAATCCTCTTACCGATATGCGCTGGCCCACGCCTGGCGAGCTTGACACGCACATCCGCGCCACGGCGCGGACGACCCCCACCGTCGCCCCTGCCGCATATCGTGAGGTCACTAGAGTTTCGGGAAGAAAGGAAACAAACATGAGTACAGGAAAGTGTAGTGTAGTGTCGCAGGCCCTCACCGTTGTGAAGGCCGATGGTAAGGATGCCGCTTGGAGAACTGCCGCTCGGCAGGCTTCTCGCGCGATTAGGGCGCCCCTTGGCGCTCTTCTCGGGAAGAAGCTCCCGGCGGGTGTGGTCGGACTGGTTCTTGGCCAGCTCGACACCGACAGTGGTGAGGCCCTGATCGCTCTTGCGGTCGGTCACACCATGGGCTATGTGCCGCAGTTTAGCTGCGATCCGAAGCTCATGCGTCTTGCTAAGGAGATGCGTGTGCAGGGTATGTCTCATTTCACCGACATCCTCGCCGATGCCGTTCTCGCACCTCTGCGTGAGCAGCTTGTCGAAGTCGTGAAGCTCATCCCCTTCGGCGACGACGCGGAGTGATAGTGAAAAGGCAGCCTCCCTAAAAAGGAGGCTGCCTTTTTTGTCTGTGTTCTTAAACAGTTGACAATAACTATATTGAGCATTATGATATCGTATGTTCCAACGTCTTTTTGACAAGAAAACGACAGCTTGCCCTTGACTTGCCGGAAACTTGATCGTATATTGATCGTTCGGCGGTGTGTTTCGATCACTAAGATCCCAAAGCGGGAAGAAGGATTTGAAAATGTCATTCCAGCAAAAAGACACAGATAATATTCAAAGTGAGTATATCTCTAAATCAGACGATGGTTTTGAAAACCACATTATGCAATGCTGTAAAGCCACCGAGTGGGATTTACGACGTTTTCTGCGTAAGGTTCTGACTCGCGCAGGCTTTCAGATTTTCGAGGATGGCTATAAAACCGAACGTGTTTCTAAAGAGAAGCGTTATGATATCGTTCATAACATGTTGGCGGTTCGAGGCAATCCGAACATTTGTCTTGCTGCCCATACTGACGTTTGTCGTGATCACGAAGAACTGAGAAGCGAAGCTCGGTTTGGTGGATATGGCGAGTATCATTACTGGATGTATGATCGTCATGATGAAGATGCTTCTAAGGCGAGAACTCCTCGCAGAGTGGAGCCCGTAATCAAGAACGTCGAACTTGAAGGGCAGATTCGTAGAGTTATTCAGGATAGGGATTGTAAGCTGCAGGTTGGTGGAGATGACCGGCTTGGTGTTGCAATTAATACCTGGATTGCACTCAATAGCGGTTACGATATGGCACTTTATTTCCCGACCGACGAAGAAGTCGGTTTGAAGTCCGCGCGCGCCTGCGAAATGCAGCGCCTGAAGGATTTTGATATTGTTGTTCAGGTCGACCGCGGTAATCATAGCGATGAGCTTGTTATCAAGATCGGTGGAGAGATTCTGTGCTCCTACGATACGGCCGTACGCCTTCTAGAGATTGCTTATGATCTCGGCACTCCCCGTGCTCCCGTCACTGGAATGGCAACTGACGTTTATGCTCTTAAGAGTAGAGGTATGGTCAAGGAATGCGTTAACATGACATGTGGTTACCATCACAGTCACGGCGCCAGCCCTAACGAATACATCGAAATCGAAGAAGCACGCAGCACCATGAAGTATGTTGCAGCTATTGTCAAGGATTACTACCTGAAGGCGGAGATTCCTGAAATTCGTTCCGCACCGGAAGCTGAAACAGTTGAAATCGAAGTTTTGACTAGCTCTACTGCCGAAACTGAAAACGAGACTGATTGATTCTCATTTCACGCGAAAGAAGAAGCGATGAATGAAGATAAAAGTTTCGAACATAAGGTTTGGCTAATGGAGTCAAGCTCAGGAATGCAAAACTGGAATTTGGCAAAAGCTATGGCTAATGTTTTTAGAAGTGTGTGGAACGCAATTAAATCTGTAAAAGATGACACTGCGGCCACGCGCACTCTGCTAGCTACGCTAGTTGTCCCGCCATTTCGCAGGCTTGCTCGTAAAAACTTTGGCAGACGCGTTCGGACCCGTACGCCTTTCGTCAGGTTCTGATAACACCGTAAGAGTTTGAAACACTGGAGTTCAATGTGAGCATCTTATTTTTAATAATCGTACTCTTTGGTTTCTACTACTTTATTAGTCGAGATCGCTAATATTTTGGCATAATAGAAGAAGGTCAACATGAAACAATTCAAAGATTTGAATAAACAAGAACAAATGTTCGTCAAGAATCTTGTTCTTGATACCAATACAACTATTGCTGGTCGCGGCCTTCTTGGGTTCGAAGTAAAGAAGCTTGTCCCTTCTAAAGAGAATAAGAAGAAATTTGAAGAGCAATTTACTATCGGTCATAATGGTTGCGGATGCTACTCTTGCATGGAGCTCGCAAAAATCTTTATTGATAAAAGTCCTGACATTAAGGAAGAGATTATCTCTGAATCGACTAAGGATTTGGAAAGCTTTTCTATGTCTACTACAACGATTTAGAGAAGCCGGTGGGTTAAAGTAAACAATGACAAGCAGTCTAAAAGGCCACCTTGAGTGGCCTTTTTCATTTATGCCACTTACCTAGCATAAAAGATATGCTAAGAAGAATACAAAACCTTTCAGAAAGGTACCATAAATTGGCTGCCGAAATCAAGATTGATCGAGCAAAAATTGCGCCCAAAGCTATCGAGGCATGCAAAATTTTGCAAGACAACGGTTTTGAATCCTACCTCGTAGGAGGTTGCATTAGAGATCTGCTTTTAGATAAGGCTCCCAAGGATTACGATATTACAACTAACGCTAAGCCAGAAGAGGTCCAGCGTATCTTCCCTAAAACTTATCCAACTGGCATTCAGCACGGAACGATAACTGTAAGTATGGGCACAACTCCCGCCGATCATTTTGAGGTTACAACCTATCGTGGTGAAGGAGAATATGTCGACGGTCGTAGACCGAATGAGGTTTACTTTGTGGACGGTGTAACTGAAGATCTTGCACGTCGGGATTTAACTATTAATGCCATTGCATATGATCCAGTGAATGGTAAGATTGAAGATCCATTCGGTGGAATAAAAGACCTAGAAAATAAAATGATTCGTGCCGTTGGTAATCCCAACGAACGATTTAGAGAAGATGGATTACGAACTATGCGTGTAGCACGGTTCGCAGCTCGTCTTGGGTTCAATATTGATCCTGCTACCGAAGCAGCTATAGCAAACAACCTTGAGACTTTAGCTAAGGTTTCAAAGGAACGTATGCGTGATGAGCTTACAAAAACCCTTGTAACACCAAAGCCTTCTATTGGATTAGGTATTCTTTATCGTACCGGAGCGCTTGGTGTGTTAGGGCCATCATTTCATAACCAATCAATTCCAACTACTTTTGATCAGATTGATAGATGCCAAGGCAGTATGGAAACCAAAATAGCCATTTTACTTTTGCATCTTGGCCGTGGAGAGCTAGACAAAACCCTAAGAGACCTTAGATTCTCTAATCAAGAACTCAAAAAGATTTTGTTTCTTGAAGATAAGCTTAGGATGTTCAAATCATTTGCTGCAAATCCCACGGCACATGAGGCGCGCAAACTTTTGTCCTCGATTAAAAACGATGGACCAGAAGGATATGAGAAATCTTTAAGAGAGTTCCTTGCATTTGGTCAAGCTATTAATTTACAAGGAATCGCAGAGTTCGAAAAACTTCTCTCTGAAAAAAGTATCTCTAGAAAAGAACTCAACATTTCTGGTAATGATTTGCTTCAAATGAATGTTACTCCTGGTACACAAATAAAAAAGATTTTGGATTTGCTTTATGAACAGGTTCTTGAAAATCCAGAATTAAATGAGAAAACAAAACTACTAGAGCTATCGAAAAAGTACGAGAAGTTAGCCTCTCATTCGGAGAAAGTTATGAGCAAGACATCAGCAAATAAAGACTGGTGGCGTCTTTCCGATCCAGAGGAACAGGACCTTCTGAATAAGGAATACGACTTTGGGGGAGGACTAAAATTCAAAGCCAAAGACGTTGAGGATATTGCTAAGCAGGTTGAAGTTCCCGCTGGTCCTGAACAATATCATCCCGAGAAAAATCAGCTTCTTCATAACACCTTGGTATATGAACAGGCCAGAAAGCTATCCCAAGATCCTATGGTGTGGTTTGCTGCTCTCCTTCACGATTTGGGCAAAGTTCACACTGATAAATCTATTTGGCCAAAACAACATGGTCATGAAGAGATAGGCGTACCATACGTTGAAAAGGTTTCCAATCTCCTAGGCGTGTCAGAAGAGTGGAAAGAGTTTGCCAAAGCTGTTGCTGAGCATCACCTCGTATGCCACCGTGCTCAAGAAATGACACCGAGAGTTCTAAAGAAACTCTTTGATGCTTTTAAGAACGACAAAGAAAAATTCAAAGCCTATGTCACAACTTGCGAAGCTGACGCCAAAGGTCGTTTGGGAGGTTTAGCTGACCGACCTTATGATCAAAAAGAGCATATGCTTCGTGAGTGGGATATGGGTTGGGACAGAAGCACAAAACCATCAACTCTGGCTATTTCTGGCCATGATTTGATGAAAGAGTTTCCTCATCTTCCAGCTGGCCCAAAATCCGGAGAAGCTGGTAGGTGGTTGGGTCAAACACTTACTAAGCTAAAAGAAATGGTTGCTGATCATCCAGAAATGAATGACAGGGAAACTCTTATTGATATTGCTAAGCAGCTTTTAGTTCAGCGGGCTTGACAAGTTGGTAAAGCGGTGATATAGATATGAGTATATTGGGGTGTGGGAGAGCGGCTTATTCCAACAGCCTTTGAAGCTGTCGCGCGAGCAACGTTGGTTCGAATCCAACCACCCCATCAATAATTATCTGATTTAGTAAAAACTTGTAGGTGCATTTGATATGCAGCTTGCAAAACAGTTTGGTGTTTCAGATAAGGCAGTAGCAAAATGGGCTGAATAAACCTCCTCGCGGATATTGACAAAAGAATAAATGATAACTGTTGAACCAATTAATAGTTGGTGGGTTTATATATGGTAGACGATTTAGTACGAGATATGTTTGAAGACTTTGATCTATATGGAGCAATTAAGGCTGGGGCCAATGCAGATCATTATGATAATATAGCAACAGCTGTTTCAGCAAAACTCTCGAAAGATTTATCAATATCACAAATCCAAAACATAATTTGGGAAGCTTTTTATCAGAATTTTTGTATTTGTACTATTGGAAATACTAATGAGCCGTGGGTGCTTGACAGAGAACAGGCTGTGATTATATTAGGAAGTCATAGTCGATTTGAAAATCTCGCTTCTGCCATCCGGCAATTAATAGAGTATTAAAATTCGGGAGTCTTAGGTGCTGTCCCCGAACATATAATATATTAAGGCATTGATACTTGATGCCAACTCCATATCTACTTCGGATAGATATTCTCAATAAAAAATGGAAGGATAAGAAAATGAATAAAGACTTGTTTCGTAGCAATCCTGGAAATGTTAAAGAGGCCATCTCAATTAATGAGGCCGGTGGTAAAGCCTATGAGCTTTCAGATAAAGCGGCATTGGCCCAGTACGCTCTCACTGGTACATTGTTTGGAACTTTTTATTCCTCAGATGAGGAACAGCTAACAAAAATTCTGGAACTCGCAAACAAATGTGATGTTGAATATGTTGCGAAACTTTCTGTCTATGCAAGACAAAAAGGCTTAATGAAAGATATTCCAAGTTTATTGGCAGCTTATGTAGCGGCCAAAGACGTAAGTCTTCTACAAAGAATCTTTTTCAAAGTTATAGATGATCCGAAAATGTTCAGAAACTTTATCAAGGTTATAAGATCTGGTATAACTGGCAGAAAATCTTTTGGAAGCAGACCCAAGAAGCTTTTGCAGAAGTGGCTAGAAAATCTTACTGATGAGCAGCTTTTCAAAGCATCAGTTGGAAATGATCCATCATTGGAAGACTGTTTGAAAATGATCAGACCAAAGGCAGCCAATGAAGGGCGTAACGCTCTTTATGGTTACTTGCTTGGTAAGGACCACAGTGCCGAGGCTCTTTTGCCTATTGCTCGTGAATACGAGGCATTCAAGAAGAACATGGATTTGGACATTCCAAATGTCCCTTTCCAGATGCTTACTGCATTATCTTTGACGCCTGGTCATTGGAAGAAAATTGCTCAGAGAGCTACCTGGAATCAGATTCGTCACAACTTGAATGCGTTCTCGAGTCATAATGTGTTCGAAGATAAGGCTATTGTAGAGCAGCTAGCTGCAAAGTTGAGCGACCCTGATGAGGTTAGACGTGCAAATGTCTTCCCATATCAGCTTTTCTCTACGTTCATTAACGTGCAGGATAACGTTCCCGTTTTAATTAAGATTGCTTTGCAGAAGGCAGCCGAGATTGCAACTGAAAATGTTCCTGCGATCGAAGGTGATGTTGCAATTGCTCTAGATGTCTCCGGTTCTATGAGAGATCCTGTTACGGGTAAGCGTGGTACAGCTTCAACGAAGATGCGTTGCGTAGACGTAGCTTCTATGATTGCTGCTTCCATTGTCCGTAAGAATCCTACAGCAAGAATCATTCCATTCGATACTGTTGTAAAGCAGGTTAATTTGAATCCTTTGGATTCTGTGATGACTAATGCCCAAAAATTGGCTGCTGCCGGAGCAAATGGTGGTACAGATTGCGCTGCTGCGCTTGCGTTCATGAACGAACAGAACATGAAGGCACAGACAGTTGTGTATGTTTCTGACAATCAGTCTTGGGCGCAGTCTACAAGGGAATATCCTGGATACCGCGGTTATGCTGCAAAAGGTACGGGAACAACAATGATGCATGAATGGGCTACGTTCGAGCGTAGAAACCGTGGTGCAAAGTTGATCAACATCGATATCGCGCCTTATGGTACGACTCAAGTCTACGACAAGAGTAATACCATAAACGTAGGGGGCTTTTCCGACCAAGTCTTCGAAGTCGTTTCGATGTTCCTCAAGGAAGGTCAGGCTGATATGGTTGTAAAGACCATTGAAGCTGTCGAAATTCCTGAATGATCGGGTGGTGACGCGTAGTGGTAATTCGACCACTACGGGCCTTTTCCCGGTAGTGATTGAGTTCATTATCGGGAGATATCTATTGGTGAAAACATGGAAGGCTTTGCTAAATATATTGTTGCGATTGCTAAGCTTACTGCCGATGAGGATAAAGCTGTAGAGTTGGTACAGAAAAAACTTAATGAACTTGTTGAAGCAGATGCTAATCTGTTCCTTCAAATTCTAGAAAAGAAAAGTAAAGAGTGGGGTGAAGTTTCGAGAAGCGTCAATAAGGTTATCGCCGAAGTAAAAGCTGAACTATTAAAACGTAAGTTTAATGCTAAAGGTTAGCAGCAACACTTTCAAATCCACTTACAATTCTTTTTGCTTGATGTATAATTGATATTAGTTCCTGTTCATCAAATTTAGCGTGATAATGTTTGTTATAAATCTCAGTTAATGATATTTTTGCCTTTATGCCATAGTCAAATATTTCCTTATAATAAGATAGGAGTTCGGGATCTGGCACTATGCCTTGTTCAATATTTCTGTTTAATGTGTAAATAAAACCTTCGGTATACGCCATTGCATCCGTGAAGTTCGTTCTCAAATTTCCTATTTTAGCAATTGCATCAGTATATAAATATCTGCGCTCCCAATCATTCTTTGAGTTTATGATTTTATCTTTGACTGCAATCATTGAATAAACGGTTGATTCCATCAAAGCAACATAGTCTTTAAGATTCTTTTTTGTTCTAATTCTATCAAGTTCTTTCTTTTTATTTTCATAATCTTCAGGAGTATTATACTCTGGGCTTCTTCTAATTCTGCTTATCCAATCTCCAAATGTAGATTTGAATATTGGATTATCAATGATTGGTTGTATCTCTCTGTACACTTCAACAGGGTTATTTAATTCTTTGGCGTCCATCATGCGCTGCACACGGCCCTGCGCCTGACTATCGTAGAATTCCGTAATTTTCGATTCTTCATGCATTAATTTTGGAAGTATGTTTCCACCGTTATGAGCAAGGCCATCAAAGACATTCATGAGAACTATCATTTCTTTCATGGTTTCAATTTCTAATGCTTGATAATTTGTATTAGGTTCTCCTTTATTAGATCTTACTTCCTCCTGAACCATTTTTAGAAAATCTCTTTTCTCGGTAAGTTGTTTGAGTACTCTCGCAATTTTAGCCCAAGGTTCCCTACCATAACTAGTATCCCAATTATTTACGTCTAAAAATGCTTTCTCAGCAATGTTAAGAGCTTCTATATAACTGCCTTCTTCAGCTAAAGTTTTAACCTTAAAAGCTACGTTTACGTCATATTTTTTATAAAAAGTTAATTCTTCTACACATGCAGATGTTCCGTATTTAATTAAATCATTCGCCCCACCCGCCGCTGATTTCAATGCGCGATAATCTATTCCCCAATATATTGGGTCAATCATCGTGGATTGGCGCTCCGTAGCAGTCATTACAGATGGGATAATGCTATACATTATTCTTTTAGCCATATCACCTTCAAGATTGGCTTTTTTGTAAAATCTATTACATAATCTTATTAGGGCTTCTAAATTCATATCTCACCCATTATATTTATTCGGAACCAGCAGCATAATATAATATAAGAATATAGCTATGTCAAAAGAGAAGATAGTCCGAAGATTCCCAATAAAATCAGCAGGTAAACTATTTTATGGTCCCTGGCCTGATGTTGCTATGCTTCGAATACTAAAGAAGCAAAAGGTTGATACAATTTGGAACTTGGCCGAAGAATTAAAACCACTTATTCCATATGAAAAATATTTTGTACCAAACATAATCCATGGGGATATAGAAGATTTCTATGTTCCCGAGAACATGGAAAAATTTGCTGGCCAATTACAACAGATAGCTGATAAATTAAAAGTTGGAAAGAATATATTTGTTCATTGTTTCGGAGGTCATGGCCGAACTGGAATGGCTCTTGCTGCATTAGATATGATGGTTAGTGGTAGTGATTCAAAGGGCGCACTACAAAAAGCTTATGGTGCTACTGGTGGTCCAGAGGAAATAAGTCAGGTCGAGTTTGTTGAGGATTTAAGTTATTTCCTTAAAGGAAAACCAATTCCAAAACGAGAGAAGAAGCAAGACTTTTTCGCTAATCAAAAAGGTTATTTTAACCACGATCCTATTACAAATAGATTAATATGGGTTGAAGAAAGTCAGGGACAACGTCCTCTATCACTTGAACGTAAAAGCCCTCCAGAAAAACCGGCGCTATCATTTATGGAGTGGTGGGGTAGCCATCCAGAATTCAAAGACTACGATGCTGCCAAAGCTTATTGGGCCCAAGAGCAAAAGACTTTAAGAAAAAAGGTTAAAAAAGAAAAATCACAACCTGAATTCTGCCCATACTGCGGTGCTCATTTGATGTATCCTCGCGACCAAGATCATATAGCTAATCATCTTAATAATCCACCTCCAGGCCGCTCAAAAAAATAATTGTACTTGACAACTTTGGATGGTGACGTTATATAGTACAATATCTGCCTCCTGAGAGCGTAAGCTTGATGGGGGCTCCAAGGTTTTGAATTGAGGTTGCAAACTTTTTTCAGAATCTAGATATATGAAGCCTGGTTAGGTAGCGGCAGCCGCAAGTGGTTCGAATCCACGATCATATATCGATTGCCCATATCGGATTCTGGTGAGTCCGCTTGATTGTCAATCAAGTTTTAGTTGAGTTCGATCCTCATTATGGGCGCCAAATTTATTAGGGTATTAAAATGAATGAAGGTTTTAATTACGTTTGTTCTAATTGTGGTGCAAGATGCGGATACGATGGTCGCTGTGGCGATGGACCGTATCTAGTTTGTAAGTGTAGCTCACATGAGAACACACATTGGATAGATGATGGTCGTGGCGGATATCCTATTTATCTAAACGATGCTACCCCAATTCACATCACGGATTATCTGGCTCGACAAAAGAAAACCGAGACTAGAATTGAAAAAGTGGGCTGGCGTTGCCCCAACTGTGGTAGAGCCAATGCGCCAGATGTAAAACATTGCGATTGTAAGTAAGGTATCGCGGCGGGCTGTTATATAACTCGGTATGACAAAGCCAAATCTCACTTCAATCAATATCGTTTTAGACCGCAGCGGGTCGATGAAAAATCTAACTGCTGAAACAATTTCTGGATTCAATACTTTTCTAGCTGACCAAAAGAAAGTTGAAGGCGAAGCAACATTAACTCTTGCAACCTTCTCAAGTAATTATACACTTGTTCATGATTGTATGCCATTACAAAAGGTAGGAGATTTAACGACTGCGTCATATCAAGCAACTGGTTGGACAGCCTTGCTAGATGCCATCGGGATGACTATTAATGCAACAGGCAGTAAGCTCGCTGCAATGAAAGAAGAAGATAGACCGTCAAAAGTTATAGTTGTCGTAATAACCGATGGTGCAGAAAACTATAGTAAAGAATTTACTCGTGATAAAATTTTAGAAATGATTGCACATCAACGTGAGAAATATAGTTGGGAATTCGTTTTTCTTGGAGCCTCAATCGAACAAGTACAAGAATCTGTGAATCTTGGCATAACAGCATCTAATTCAATTATGTATACAACTGATGCTGCTGGTGTTGCTGCTTCCTATTCAAGTATAAGCAGTAATATGACAGCGTATAGAAATGGAAACGTACAACAAGTTAATTTCTTTGATCAGGATCAATCACAAACTAATCCAAGCGTAATTGATGCAGTTACAACAATTACAAAGTCGTAGTACATTAGCTTCCTAAGCAACAACTAATAAATAGATATAAAGAATAATAGGAGCGAGGCTATGGTAGCCGAAAGCACTCCAAACGCTTTGTCGAGAGGGTTCGATTCCCTACGTTCCTGCCAATTTTTCATCAATAGTGGCGAGTCTTTTTCTGACAACATTATTTAGGTTCGAATGTTTGTAAGTTATGAAGTCCTCGGCTTGCATGCCGATGGGTATAAAGATGATACTTACGTTTGCGAATTGATTGACACTGAATTTTCAGTTCAATTTATAGCGGAACGTTTTCATTCTGGGCTAGATGTTATTACTCCCTTTATAGAAATATATGAAAGTAGAGAAAAGCCGTTAGCACCAAACCTAGCTACTTATTGTGTTTTTGCATCCAAAAAATACAAAGTACCGGCAGATACATTCATAACTCAGCTAGCCAAAGTGAATAGTAAATTTGCTAAGTATACAAAAGATATAGAGCGTTATTTAATTCTAATATAAGATAACTTACATGTAGAGCGATGTATGTTCATCTAATTAATAGTATTTAATTTGTATTATATTATGTGTTGTGACCCTTGTAAAAAAGATCCGTGTGACCCATGCGGAAATATTAAAGCTGATCCTATCAAAAAAAGATTTATCTACCAAAAAAATAATCTTTTAGAATTTCTAATGTTGGTAGAGCAGATTAAAAATAATTCCCACTGTAAATAGTTATCTAACTGTAAATAACCACTTCAAAGCCTTCATTGCAAAGCTGATAATCGATTCAATTATTGAAGCTTGAGTTGGCGTTGGAATTTGTACAGTGACTGCAGGCGGTGCTACCGGTGCTGGTAATGGATTTATTATCACTGGAGCTTGACTTGGTGCTGGCTGTGGTGTAGGATTTACGAGTGGTGGAGCAACAACTGTCGCGCCCGCTGTTGCCATATTCATTGGTAGAATGATGTGCTGAATTGGCCTTCCAAGTGAAGTTTTGATTTGCCCAGTTTCGATTGATACCGCATTTCCTGGTCTTCCAGCTCCAACATGCTGACAAATATTGGTTATTGGATCTGGCGCACTAACCACCATTTCAACATGATCATCATTAGTACCAGCTACTGCGTAATGTATTATAGTACCTGGCACAATTAACGACATATAGTTTGGTGTGGCCGCAGCCGAGATAAGACAGCCCATTTGTTGGGCCGCTTCAAGAATCAACGATATTCCGGCTCCTATTGGATAGGGTTCGAGAACAAAATTACTGGTACAACCGGCTAAAGCAAGTATTGCTCTTAAAAAAGTCGCACAATTTGTTTGTACTTGGGCAACTTGGGGAGCACGCTGAGCGGTCTCATTTACAAGGAAGAGTGAATTAAGTTTAGCTACGTTATTCGTTAAACTTACGCCATTAAAAGCTTGTGCACATCTTGCAAGATGCTCTCCCGGAGTTTCCCCAGGAAGAGGGATTTGAAGAGCTGCTAACCAATCTGGTAGTACATTTGTTGTCATATTCATATGCCATAGAATTCACATGGTCAAAAGAAACGTAAAAAAGTTTAATCTCAATTTTGAACGAGACTATACGTTCTATCTAAACAATAGAACGGTGTTTACGTTTGCCGGTACCAATACGAAGAGAGATTATGGTATTCAGTTTCCTGGCGAACCAGATACTGGTTTTTTTGTTTTTCCATATTCTGAAAAAGGTTTAGATGCGAAGCATTGTTTTTATTATTTAGATAGCGAAGGTAAGAAATATCCTTGTTCTGAACCAGAATTATTGAATCAATTACTTACGTGTAAAGCATCAGTTAATCTGCATATTAGAATGTGGGCCGAGAGTAGGGCAGAATATAGCTTATCGTTAGTTGAGCTTATGGAATATATGGAACAGTATAAGTGTCCTGAGTGGGTGTTTAGGGCTGTTGAAAATCAAAAGACCAAAATTCTTAAGCAGTGGGGAATTGAAAAGAAATATAGTGAACACCAAACTTATAAGACAACTTTCGAACTTCATATAAGCGAAGCTCTTGTAGAGATCCATGGTCCTATTAGTCGAATTATCAAGCCGGATAAGATTATAATCATTCAAAACAAACCAAAGAGCAATGTATCTCCAACATTGCCTATGAAAGTTTTTGATGATGTTACACAGCCAATGGTTATTTCAACTATCACATTGTTCCGTCCTGTTGGCGGTATTGAGCACGAACTAATAAGACAATCCGGTTACAAGAGATTTCCGCCCCGGTTGGCACACCAGCCTATTTTTTACCCGGTCGTAAGCGAAGAATATGCAATCCAAATTGCTCGTGATTGGAATACAAAAGACGTTGAAAACGGCAGTGTTGGCTATGTGATGAAGTTTGAAGTTAGAAAAGATTATATCACTCCTCATGACGTTCATGTTGTGGGAAGTAGTACGCACAGGGAGTATTGGATTCCAGCTGCGCAAATGGATAGATTTAACCAAAATATCGTAGGAGAAATTCAAGTAGCACACGTCTTCCGAACCCCAAAGAAAAAGAGTTGACAAGTCGCGCTGCACGTGTTATATATAGCGTACGATGAATGCCTGCCGAGGATTACATTGTCTGTAAAACAATCCGATGACGTTCGATTCGTCTTTACGGCTGGTGCCAGGAAAAACATCTTTAGCAATTTTGTCATCGTATTTCGGGGATTAGCGAAGTCTGTTTATCGCGCGCGGCCTGGGCCCGCGAGGTCATTGGTTAAAATCCAATATCCCCGACCATAACTATTTGATATCATCAGGTGTTTAGCTGTATTGGTTCGAATCTCAATAATATGACGATATTCTGATTCCTTGATATATTACTCTTTATGAGTGATAGGCTAGGAAGAAAAGGGCTGCAAGAATTAGCAAATGCATGCACAGATAAAACGGCGTTTGCCAAAAAACTTGGATACACATATTACAATGGTAAGGTATCCAAAAAGATAGATGAGTTAGTTTCTGAATACAATTTGTCAATAGCTCATTTTGATCCAACCTTGAAGAACAAGGCAAGACGAAAATATCCAAAGGTAATTAAAAATTGCCCAGTATGCGGTTCAGAATTTGAAACTCTTTCCGGCGATCCAAAAGAAAAAACTACTTGTTCATATAGTTGTGCTAATGTGTTTTTCACCGCACAAAAACATACAGAAGAATCAAACAAAAAACGCGCTTCAAAACTCACCAAAAATCCACATTTATATGTTAAGGTTTGTCAGTTTTGTTTTGTTGAATTCAAAACCAAATTTGCGAGACAAAAATACTGCTCACAATCTTGTTCAGCTAAAGCTAATTGGTCAAATCCGGAATATAAAGAATCTATTGTTGATGGTCTAAAGCAACGCGTAGAAAATGGAACGCATAAAGGTTGGCAGTCTCGTTCTAAATTAAATTCATCTTTTCCAGAAAAGATAACAATTGAGATATTAAATGAATTGAGTATTGAATTCGAGCGAGAGAAAAAAATTGGAAAGTGGTTTATTGACTTCGCATTGCCAAATAATGTTGCCATTGAAATTGACGGAAAGCAACATGAATATAAAGATAGGCAGTTGTCTGATATAGAAAAAGACGCATGTTTAACGAGTAATGGTTGGATCGTCCATAGAATAAAATGGAAACAACTAACAAAAGAAACAAGGCAAGAACTTAAAGCAAAACTAACTGATATAATAAACACAAAGAAAGAATAAGGAAAAAACAAAATGGCAACTCGTAGACGACAAAGCATGAAGCGACTGGTCACAAAGGCAGTGGCAAGAACAATTGTTTATCGAGCTGTCAATGATATGCTCGACGCCATCATCAATCATGTTTCGGAAGCTTTCGCTACTCGCGAAACCGAGAAACCAACAAAAAAGAAGACCGCAAAGAAGTAATCTGTTAATATGCTTGTATATAATTAAGAATGTCATATAGTATATGTATTGGTCCAGTCTTGGGCAACCCTGACACAACTATGAGATTAGCATTTGGTAGGAACGTATCTGCCACCCGTGTAATAAGTTTTGTTCAACAGAACACGCAGGAAAAACAAAAGTGCGGCCTCATAACAAGTAAAGAAGCTTCAGAGTTGGTTAGACAGACCGAGGAAAAATTAAAGACAATCAACTTATTTTGATTGATATGCCCTGTTAGTATAGTGTTAATACTTCCGCTTTGTACGTGGAAAACGCTGGTTAGATTCCGAGCACGGGGCTCCATTGCCCTTGTAGTATAATGATTATTACTCAGCTTCGGTAAAGCTGAAAATTGAGTTTGATTCTCAACTAGGGCTCCATCGTTGCTGATGTGATCCAAGAGGACAATCTTACTTCGTACGCAAGATGGATCGGGGCAGTACCGATCGTCAGCTCCAATTGATTTCACCCACCACATGGTTATACTTGTTAGTGGGTGCTTGTGTTTTGGGAGTTCATATGAAAGAATTAAAAATAAATGATTTCACATTAAAAATTGGTATAAATAAATTTGGACATTTATTTGCAGATTTATACGAAACTAGACTAGCAATTAAGGATCAAAACAATGAGCGTCTGGACCTCGACAGGAAAAATCAAATACGATCCTCATGTCGAGAGAGGAACTTTCAAACCACATTGGGTTATTCTTCAGTGTGATAGAGAACTAATAAGATACTATCAGCACATTTTTTATACTCTCTACTGGAAACGTCTTCAAACTCCTATGTGGGGGCCACATGTATCCATAATCAGGGGAGAGAGGCCTACCAAACCAGAGGCATGGAAACAATTAAATGGCAAACTAATTGAGTTTAGTTATACATACGATGGTGATTTTTATACAAATTTTGACAAAGGCGGGAAACACTTTTGGATTAAAACTTGGTCCCCAACGTTTGCTGAGATTAGAGAATCTCTTGGGTTATCACGTGAACCAAAGGTTCCTTTTCACTTGTCAATAGGATCTTTGTCGCAGTGATTATTAAATATATACAGGACAGTTTGACCGATGAACTTTTGAAGAAACAATTCAGGAGAAATCGTCCGTTAGCTGGACATTGCTATGTTGCAAGTGAAACGGCATATTATTTATTTGCAAGAAAACTGGGATATAAACCATATTTTATAAAGCACGAGGGGCAGCCTCACTGGTTCCTTAAATCCGGTACAAAAGTCATTGACATAACCGCCTCGCAATTCTATACTAAGGTACCATATGAACTTGGTCGTTGTATCGGGTTCTTAACCAAGCGCCCATCCAAACGTGCCCAGATAGTAATTAAACGAGTTAGAAAATTGTGCAATGAAACCCTGGCAAATAAAAAGACTATCTGAGGCTTGTTGCTCGGTCGACCACGGCCTGGGTATCGATATTCGTTTATTTGCCAATGAACATGTTTCTGTGGATGATGCGGCATTCGAAGAGTTGTTTGAATTTCTAGATGTTCATCGTGCTGCCCATGATATTATGGAGCATGACAAAGACTTTTTTGGTACAGAAGTTGGAGTTAATAGGGTAGTTCTTACACCAGATTTTCATAAAGGCTCCGGTGTCCCAGTTGGAACAGTTGCCGAAATTAAAGGTTTTGTTGTTCCAAAAGCTATTGGTAATGATATTTGTTGTGGCATGAGACTTCTTGCCACTGACTTACCAGCGGAAAAACTTACTGCTCATTGGAACGAAATTCAAAAAAGACTTCGCGCTCTTTTCTTCCAGGGCAAACGAGATATTCCAATGTCTCCTCGCCAGAGAGAGGCTGTTCTTAGAGATGGTCTTCCCGGTCTACTTGCCACAATTGAAGACAATATCAATCGTGGTATCTACACAAATTATGATGTACGGGCCCAACGGGATGATTTGGAGAAGATCCATAATCACGGAGGATTTAGCGCCAAAGGTATATTTGGTTTTGATAAGTTTATTAAAAGCTCAGGTAATGTAGATGGACGTGATCCACAAATCGGATCGGTCGGTGGTGGCAACCACTTTGTTGAGATACAGAGAATCGATGAACTATTGTGCGGGGAAAGTGCGCGACAACTTGGATTGGTGCGCGGTAATATTGCTATTATGGTTCATTCTGGTTCTGTTGGTTTGGGTCATGCTGTTGGCGGGTATTTTATGGACAGAGCTAGGGAAATTTTTCCTGTAGGTGTTCAGCATCCCAAGAGCGATTTTTATATGCTACCAACAGAGGGGCCCCGTAAAAGAGAGGGCGAATTCTATATTGATAGCATGAACAATGCTGCAAATTTTGGATTTACCAATAGACTTTTCTTAGGTCTTATGGCACTAAAAGCTATCAAAGATGTTACTGGATTGGATGTGGACTCTAAACTAATTTACGATGCCCCACACAATCTTGTATTCAGTCGTGGCGAATGTTACCTACACAGAAAAGGCGCTACACCGGCTGAAGGCCCCGCCAAGGAAAGTGATTGGATGGGTAAACCTGTAATTATTCCCGGTTCCATGGGAAGTTCTAGCTATTTACTCACCGGTCTTGGTAATGATGATGCACTGCAAAGTGCATGCCATGGAGCAGGTCGTTTAATTTCTCGTGGTGAGGCATCTCGTATTTCAAATGAGATCTTTGATAAGCAAACTGAAAATTTGCGAATCGTTACGCCAGTAGATCCGAAGTCGCCTCAAATGCAGATGAGAAAAGATATTCTCGAGAAATATAAATCTAGAATTAAAGAAGAAGCGCCGTACGCCTACAAACCAATTACTCCCGTCATAGAATCCATAAGAGAAGCTGGTATTGCTAGATCTGTCGCAAAACTTGAGCCATTGTGTACTGTGAAGGGTTGATAATGTTGCGGACGATATACATGCAGACGATGTATGTGGACTTGTGTTTCTGTCAATTAATGTGTATCCTGGTATGATTAATTGTTTGATAGTTCAATTAACAGATTTTAACCAACAAAAATTATACAGGAAAAATAAATGATTGAAATAATCCCATCCGGAAGTTCGGCCGTTGTGACCGAAAACCACAAACACGAAGGCAGTAGACACCCAGACCGTTGGGATCTATCTGTTCAAGCAGAACGTAACCACGCCGCTGATACCGTTCAAGGATCTCTAACTCAACAAGAACTTGCTTCAGGAGTAGCTTCTGTCTTAGTTGATTCTGCCAGAAATGCATCAGCTATTTCTGTTCAATCGCAATCTGAAACCAATCAGTTGAGCGATCAGGCAACAAACAATGCTAACCTTAGCTCTGTTCAAGCTACTAACAACTTCAATTTATCTGGAGTTCAAGCTCAAACTAATGCTAATCTAGCATCAGTCCAAGCAGTTGGATTTGCTATGTCTGCTGACATTTCTCGACAAAAGTTTGCTTATGAAGGACAACTTCAAGCACAAACAATTGCCGCAGCTGCCGCAGCTAAAGCCGCAGAATGTTGCTGTGAACTAAAGAGCGCCATCCTTTCAGATGGCCAGAAAACAAGAGATTTGCTCAACTCAATAACTGAGCAAAATCTCCGTGATAGAGCATCAAGAGCCGAACAAGTTCTTGCCGCATATTACTCTGCTAAAGTTGCACCAGTAACACCAGGCGCATAAATACAAAATAACAAATAGATAAAATCATACTGAAGGATAGCGGGTTCTTGTAATCCGCTATCCTTCATGCTTATTATATTGGGGGCGGGGGATATGGGTAAATTAATTGATATTACGGGGCAGAGATTTGGATTCTGGGTTGCAATAAAGTTGGGAGAGAAGAATAAAAACAATAAAACGCAATGGCTGTGTCAATGTGAATGTGGCAACAAAAAATTAGTTACTTCAAATTCACTGAGAACCGGTAATAGTACATCTTGTGGATGTAATCATGTGCCAAATTTAGTGAATGAAAAATTCGGAAAATTAACAGTTCTAAATTTAGATACTTCTAAAAAATCTAAAGGGCGAAGGTACTGGGTTGTAAAATGTGTTTGTGGCAAACAAATGAGTATTACAACAAATCAATTGAAAAATTCTTCCTCGTGCGATGTTTGTAAAGTAGATGCTGTGCACCCAGAATTTAAGCAGGATGTTGCACTACGCGCTGCCATAGCCGCAATAACGATAATTCAAAAATCAGAGTACAAAACAAAATTGGAAATGATGGCTGTTGTTGATACGATGGCTGAAACGGTTACATCAATACTTAATAATTATTCTTTAACGTAAATTTTAACGTCTACTTCTTCTGCATTTTCTATGACGATCTTGTCGATATTCTTGATGTCTTCTATATTTTCTTTGCAAATTATTAGCATGATATGGGCAAGACAGTTTACTATGTCGTTCCACGCATAGCCCTCAGCTTTCATTGAGTCTATAAAATCATCTGATTTTGTAATAATTTTATTTTCTAAAGCCATACATTAACTATATCGAGCGAAGCAATGAGTTGGGAAGATTTTATTAAAAAAGAATCAAAAAAAGAATATTTTCGGGGAATTCAAAAGTCAGTAGCAGCTGATTCAGAAGTTGGGAAAATTTTCCCAAATAGAAAAGATTTATTCAATGCATTTAAGTTTTGCCCAATAGAAAATACTAAGATTTTAATCTTAGGACAAGACCCATATCATGGAGCAAACCAGGCTCATGGTTTATCATTCTCGGTGCCAGAGAGGATTGCTGTTCCGCCCAGTTTGAAAAATATATTTAAAGAGCTTAAGAGTGATTTAAACATTGATCTACCTTCGCATGGCTGCCTAGAGTCGTGGGCTCAGCAAGGTGTTTTATTATTGAATTCAATTCTTACAGTTCGCCAAGGCTCTCCTGGCAGTCATAAGGGTATGGGCTGGGAAATTTTTACTAATGAAGTAATTAGGTGCGTAAATGATTTAGAACAACCAATTGTCTTTATGCTATGGGGAGCATTTGCTAAAAGCAAGAAGCCACTGATAACAAATGAAAAGCCTTTGATATTACAAGCCGCACATCCTTCGCCTTTCTCTGCGCATGATGGATTTTTTGGATGTAAGCATTTCTCGAAGGCAAATGAATTTTTAATTAAAAATGGAACTGAACCCGTTGATTGGAAGATTACTTAATTTTTTTCTTTCTGGCTTCTTTTGCTAGCATATAACGAGCACAGCTAAATTTATGTACACTAAAAGCGGCTGCAAAATATCGTGATACGCTATTGGATTTTGAATTCAATAATAATGAGTTAAATATTTTAAAGTAAACTAACACGTTTTTTCTTTTATCATCAAAAAGTATCCAATATTTTATTTCGTCATTATATCTTCCATTATCAGAAAATATATTATTTGGGTGATGAGCATTGAAATTTTCAATGATTTGAAAAGTTTCAGATTCAGTGAACGCTGGCATAAAACTCGCTATTCGCCATGGATAACGTTTATTCACTGGAGATTTAGTAATATATTCGTACACTAATCCCATAGCCATATGCTTAATAAGTGATTTTAGATCAAGTCGCGAGTGTATTTTAACAAGATATTTATCTTCAATTATTCCATTCATCAATACCTTAGTGAAAATTCCATTGAATAGTAAATCATATTTGTCACTATGCAGTTCATTTATGGAGCGCTCTATTCCTTTTATATGTTTGGAACCAAGCTCCCTATCTGATGATAGATTAAATAGAACAGCGGCTTCTTCTTCTGTGGCACTTTTGTTTTGACATTTTTTGCAGGACGGAATTTTGATATGGTTGATCTTATTTGGATTTGAGCTTGGAGATTTAAAAAATGTTCTGGCGAAGATATGATCTGGAGCGGCATCAGCAAATTTTCCACAGTACCCACATCTAATATTTTCTATATTTTCTTCCATTAAGAATATCTCCAATTATTGTTTTGCCAACACCATATTTTATAGCTAATTCTCTATGAGTATAATTTCCTGTCGAATAATCGGCAATGATGCTTAGATCGTCTTCTGGCGATAGCTTTCTCTTTTTATTATTCATATTATGAATTTTAACTTCACTCATTTTCTTTTTAGCTTCTTCGCTATGGTTTTTGCCAAGCATACTCATACTTGGATTTTCTTTGTTAATCTTGCTTAATTTTTGTTTAGCATCTTCTGACATTGGTATACCTAATTTCGGATGTTTAATGCCACTGGCATACCTTTTCTTATGTGTTTCTCCAATTTTGATTCTAGATTCTTCGGGCAATGTGCCAATGGCACCACCATCTTTTATATTATATAGGAATTTTTTTCCAAGGCATTCCCTTAAATATGTTATCCAGTAGGTTTCTGCACAATTAAGTTCTTCTTTTGTTGAATGATATTCGATAATATCGAAAGAAAAATTTTCTTCTCCATATTTTGCTATAGCCGAATCTACTGGCATCGAGCATTTGGTATTTTTTGAATTATAAAGGTGGTTACGCCAACGCATTATTGGATCTTCTTCCGCAGTCTGCCCAACGTAAATTTTACCATTTAAATTATTTTCTATAACATAAATGAACATCTTATATTGTTATATAACACCTCGGAAACAAAGGGGAAAATGAAAGACATAAATATTTATTTAATAAGGCACGGAGAGAGTACCGCGAACATTATTCCGGATCTGATAGGTCAGGAACCAAATACAGAATTAACTTCAAACGGAGTTAATCAAGCCGGAAGACTTGGAAGCCGGTTCCTTAAGGCTGGGATTGAGCTTGATAGAATCTATAGCTCTACTTATAAAAGAGCCATGGATACAGCAAATATCTTTGCCAAAGTCACCGGGTATAAAAGTTCTATGGGACTATCTTCGGATCTTGTAGAATACAATGCAGGAGCCTGGAAAGGTAAGAGGCGCTCAGATATTTATGCTGATGTAGAAAATATTCAGAAACTTACATATCTAAATATGAATTTTGTATTTCCAAATGGCGAAAGTTATATGCAGGTTGAGCGGCGGGCATCGTCCTTTATAGAAAGAGAGATTGTTTGTAACAAAGACATTCTTGCTATGGCTGAAGATAAGTCATTGCAAATCGCTATCTTTTCTCATGGCCAAACAATTAAAGCTATTCTTCATTATATTCTCGGATTTGATCAGTCATTTATGTGGAAAATATCCATCAATAATACTGCTGTAACTCATTTAGTTTTTGGTGACCGGGGCTGGTTTCTCAGAAGTTTGAATGATACCGCCCACTTGTACGTTGATGAAAAGTCTCGTGCTCCAGAAAAAATATAACCGAGGTTTGACAACTAGCATTGTAGGTGTTATATATATTGGTGTGAGGGCAACTTCATAAGTTCCAGAGAGGGACTTGATACTAAATTGACGGAGAGTCAAAATGAAAAAAGAATTCGAGTATGCCAACGTTATTGGTCGCTATCAGCCAGTTCATTATGCTCATAGCGAACTTTTCAAACTAGCTTTCTCGGTAGCTGAGAAGGTAAATATCATCATAGGCAGCGATCGTAAGGCACCCGATCCTCACGATCCGTTCTCCTCTGATGAACGTCGGGAACTAATTGATGGAATGCTTGACGCCGAGGAGCGCAAGCGCGTTGCATTCCTTCCGATTATGGACTATCTTTACAACGAAGATGATTGGCTTGTTGCAACTCAGCAGAAAATTGCTGATATGACCGAAGATTCCAAGAGTATTGCTCTTGTTGGGCACAAGTCGGATGTTACTTCCTACTATCTGGATTCGTTTCCTGCTTGGAAATTTATCGATTACAAGCCTTCGCACAATATTCATGCAACAGAAATTAGGGGGCATTTCTTTAGATACGATAATGCTTACAAAGAAACGCTCCACAAGAATACAATCGCGTGGATGGAGAGTTTCAAAAAAACTCAGAAGTTTATTACTCTAAAGGATAGTTTCGACGACCTTGCTGAATATCACGAAAAATGGCGAGGCTCCCCTTTTATTCCCATCTTCAATACCGTCGATACAGTAGTTAAGAAGTCCGGCCACATTCTCCTCGTTAGACGAAGAGGAAGGTACGGACGTGGTTTGTTTGCACTTCCGGGTGGATTCGTCAATCCTAACGAAACGCTATTGCAGAGTGCAATTAGAGAACTAAAAGAAGAGACTGCTATTGCTATGCCAAAAGAGCAGCTATATGCAGCAGTCAAAGGAAGCAGACCGTTCGATCATCCTCGACGTTCACTTCGTGGCAGAACCATAACTCAGGCTTTCAAACTTGATCTTGGCGTCGGAAGCCTTCCTAAAGTCAAGGGAGAGGATGACGCTGATAAGGCATTTTGGATGCCAACAAACGAAGTATATGCTCATCCAGAGTGGTTCTTCGAAGATCACTGGCACATCATTTGGAATTTGGTACATCAGGGAGACAACAAAAACAACCTGTAAATTGTTCTCAGAGAGAGAACAATCGAATAAAAGAAACACGGAGAGTGTAACATGAATAACGAAGAAAATTTTTTAATTGATACTGATAGCTACAAGTCTAGCCATTATTTGCAGTACCCTCCTGGTACTAGTTCTATGTTTTCATACATAGAAAGTCGTGGGGGCGAATACAATAAAACAGTCTTTTTTGGATTGCAATACTATCTAAAAAAATATCTAACTCATCGCGTAACTATAGAAGAAGTGGAAGATGCTAAGAGCTTCTTTGAAGCTCATGGCGAGCCATTTAACTATGATGGTTGGAAGTATATTGCAACTAAGCTGGAAGGTAAGTTGCCAGTGCGTATTAGGGCCGTACCGGAGGGTAGCGTTATTCCTACTCATAACATTTTGGTTAGCGTTGAATCTACTGATCCAAAAGTCTTTTGGGCTGTTTCCTGGGTCGAAACTATGCTACTCAGGGTATGGTATCCTATTAATGTGGCTACCAGGAGCCATAAAATTAGACAGATCATTTTTGAAGCCTTACGTGTTTCGGCAGATGATCCAGAAGCAGAAATCAATTTCAAACTAAATGATTTTGGAAGCAGGGGAGTTTCGTCACAAGAGTCAGCTATGATTGGTGGCGCAGCGCATCTTGTTAATTTCATGGGTAGTGATACTGTAGTTGGCACCAGGATGGCTAACAAATACTATCACACCAAAATGGCAGGGTTCAGCATTCCTGCTGCCGAACACTCTTCTATCACCAGTTGGGGCAAGGAAAATGAGGTAAAAGCTTACCGCAATATGCTCAAGCAGTTTGCCAAGCCAGGGGCCTTAGTTGCCATAGTTTCTGATAGTTATGACTTATGGAATGCCATCACTAATCTTTGGGGAACTGAACTTAAAGATGAGGTAGTTAAATCGGGCGCCGTTGTTATTATCCGCCCAGATTCTGGTAACCCTCCTGAAGTGGTTGTTAAATCTCTGCAATTGCTGGATGAGAAGTTTGGTCATACCCTAAACAAGAAGGGATACAAAGTTATAAATAATGTTAGGGTCATTCAGGGGGATGGAATTAACGAGCATAGTATCCAACTCATTATTAATACGCTATTGGGTGCCGGATACTCTATGACAAATTGTGCCTTCGGAATGGGAGGTGCTTTGCTGCAACAGCACGATCGCGATACAAATAAATTTGCTATGAAGTGCTCTTCTATCACAGTTAATGATGAAGAGCGCGATGTTTTTAAGGATCCTATCACCGATCATGGCAAAGTAAGTAAAGCTGGTCGTCTTGATCTAATTCAAGACAACGGGCACTATAAAACGGTGAAATTAGGAGTTGGTCAAGAATTTGATCCTTGGTCTTGTATGAGAACTGTTTTTGAAAATGGGGAAATTTTAATCGAAGAAAATTTAGAAACCATTCGAAAAAGATGTTGCAAAACTGAAAACATATAATTCTATATCTTTTGATATAGAATTGTGTAATGGCTGACTCAAAAAGAAAAAAGCTAATACGGGAGGATGTTGTACGCCGCGATGGTTTAGACTGTTGCTTCTGTGGTAAACAACTTTCCTTCCGTACTGCTACATTAGAGCATATTGTTCCAGTGAGTAAGAAAGGCTCTTTTAATAGAAGCAATCTTACTATATCATGTGAACCATGCAATTCGGATAGAGGTGATAAAAATTTCTTCGACTATCTTAGTAGATTCGATATTCCGGAAAATCGTATTTTGAAATATCGAAAGTTATACGTTAACAACTTAAAAATAAAGGTATTAAACATAGCAAAGGAAAAATGCATTGCGGATAAGTTTGAGGTCCCGTTAAGACTTATTCACAAAGCTTGCCAAATTTTGAGAATCAAACCTATTGACTTTAGCAAGATTGAATGTTACTTTGAGATACCTCTAGACCAATTTATACCTCGCTACCGGATAAAGCATTCGTTTGAGCGAGTAATTCAAATTATAGAGAGAAGTCTAGAGTAGGAGATTTATATGAAGTTAAAACCAATATGGGATGGCGTTTTAGTTAGAAGAGCTGAAGTTCGTGAAACAAAAGGTGGGATCGTTATTCCCTTGACAGCCGGTAAAGACGATGTATTTTTTGAAGGCACCGTCATTGCTCTTGGCGATGGAGTTTTAACCGAAAGCGGAACCATTGTTCCTCTAAAGGTGAAAGCTGGCGACCAAGTTATGTTTGGTAAGGGCGGTTTCGTCGAAGTAAAAATCGATGGAGAAAACTTTCTCATTATGAGAGAGAATAATATTCTCGGAGTATTTGTAGAATAATGACTAATAGAAGTCACGCAGAAATCGTGCAAATAATGCACAAAGTGACTTCTATTCTTGAGTCTAAATCTAGTTGTACAAAATATGAAAACGATGGTACCATCACTTTAAGTGGTGAGATTATTGGTCGTTGGAAATAGGTAGGTCATGCTAGCATACCCCTCAATATCGCGTGATTATGTAAGAGATACACCGTTCTATGCTTTTGACAAGCTCGACGGATCTAATATTCGTGTTGAATGGAGTGCAAAGCGTGGGTTTTACAAATTTGGCACCAAGACTCAGCTGATAGATCATACTGCTCCTATATTCGGGGAGGCTGTAGGTCTATTCAATAAAAAATACGGTGACGACCTTCCGTCCATCTTTGAAAAACAGAGGTGGCGGAATGTTGTTATGTTCTGCGAATTCTATGGCCCAAACTCATTTGCTGGCAACCATAATCTTGAGGAAGCCCACGACGTTACATTATTTGATGTAAGCGTAAATGATGCGCTTCTAAAGCCACGCGAATTTCTTGATTGTTTTGAGCATTTGGATATTCCCAAACTTCTTTATCGTGGTAATATCGGAGAAGAGTTTATTCAATTGGTTCACAATTCCGAGCTTGACGGAATGAGTGGAGAAGGAGTGGTTTGTAAAGGTACTTGGAATAAGAAAAAGAATAGACCAAACATGTTCAAGATTAAGTCTAATGCTTGGATTGGAAGACTTAAAGAATACTGCAACGGTAATATGGACCTAATGGCCAGACTACTATAATGTTTGATCTTAAAGCAGAAATTGTATAAATAATGATATCAAAAATGATTAAGCCTACGGTAAGTCAGTTTCTTACGCCTGGATTTAAGTTAATTCGGAATCACTCAAGAACTGCTGGTCTAAAACTAAAAAATGAAGGCGAAGAGGCTTGTAAGAAATTCGTTCGAGAAAATGAAATTCCTAAAGATGAATGCCCAAATTTCCAGGGCGGGCCAGCTATAGCCAACATCATAGCTAAGAGTCGTGAATTTACAGAATGGGAAATATATCAATCTTCGTTAGCCATTCAAGAGGTAATTTTTACTTTACCAAAAGACAAATTGCCTGAACCAATCTTAAAGGAAGAATGGCGCGCACAATGGTTATCGGAGCACGGACTAGATACCGTCCCTTACAAAGAAGCTGCCGGACTAAACTTAATTATTAAAAACGCAGTCAATACATATAAAGGCGTTCAAGTTAAAGTTGATAACAAAAACAAAAATAATTTAGCAAAAATTAATAGGAAAAACGAAATAGCTAAACTGAATGGCGAACAAGAAATATCTTTTGAAGAAATCAAAGCCTTTGATGACAAAGGGTATTTGCTTCAGAAGCCTTCCCCCAACAAGTCTATTTACTGTTATCAGTCAGTAAGTCCCAAGCCATTCATTACATCAAAATATCATAATGTTAATTTGCCCGAGGAATATATTGGGTATTATCGTAAAAGTAATGAGCCGATTGTTTCCCCGTATCAATTTGACAGACTGCGTATCCCCATAGGGGAGCCCGGGTATGTGCCTAAATGGCAGTATACTTTTCTTTCTAAAAAAGAAAATAAAAGGAGGAAACTGTCAAAACGCATAAAAAATGTTAGTCCAATTCTTGGTATTATTTGTATTAAAAAAGACTGGTGTGTATTTGATATGAGAGGGCTTCTCCGCACTAATCATTGGAAAAAATATCACAAGCCAACCGATTCGATTAATGATTTGTTTGATTATTTTACAGGTGATCCTGTCATTGACACTAAAGCTAATGTGGTGCGTTTTCGGTATAAAATGGAAAATGGTATTGTAAATTATAAGCCTGTTAGAGAAAAGAAAGGCAAAGAATTACTAGAAAATATATGCGACCAAAATGGCAGCTGCAAACTAGCAACGGTTGATGTTGGGCAAAATAATCCAGTAGCAATCGGTCTATTTGAATTAAAAAAGGTTAATGGTGAACTTACTAAAACACTAATTAGTAGGCACCCAACCCCAATAGATTTTTGTAATAAAATTACGGCCTATCGTGAAAGGTATGATAAGCTAGAATCTTCTATCAAGCTAGATGCTATTAAACAATTAACGTCTGAACAAAAAATTGAAGTAGATAATTACAACAATAATTTCACCCCTCAAAACACCAAGCAAATTGTTTGTTCAAAATTAAATATTAATCCTAATGATCTTCCTTGGGATAAGATGATCAGCGGCACTCACTTTATTTCAGAAAAAGCTCAAGTATCTAATAAATCAGAAATATATTTTACATCTACAGATAAGGGTAAAACAAAAGATGTAATGAAGTCTGATTATAAGTGGTTTCAAGATTACAAACCAAAATTGTCTAAAGAAGTTAGAGATGCGCTTAGTGATATTGAATGGAGGTTGAGACGCGAATCATTAGAATTCAATAAACTTTCCAAAAGCAGAGAGCAGGACGCACGCCAATTAGCAAATTGGATTTCATCTATGTGCGATGTTATCGGTATTGAAAATCTAGTTAAGAAAAATAATTTCTTTGGTGGTTCTGGTAAGCGTGAGCCGGGATGGGATAATTTTTATAAACCAAAGAAAGAAAATAGGTGGTGGATTAACGCTATTCATAAAGCTCTCACTGAGCTTTCTCAAAATAAAGGCAAGCGTGTTATTTTGTTGCCAGCAATGCGCACAAGCATAACGTGTCCTAAATGTAAATATTGTGATTCTAAAAATCGCAACGGAGAAAAATTTAATTGCCTTAAATGTGGAATCGAGCTAAATGCCGATATAGACGTTGCAACAGAAAACTTAGCTACTGTCGCTATAACGGCCCAGTCGATGCCGAAACCAACTTGCGAGCGCTCGGGCGACGCTAAAAAGCCTGTCCGTGCTCGCAAGGCTAAAGCACCGGAATTTCACGATAAATTGGCACCAAGCTATACGGTTGTGCTAAGGGAGGCTGTTTGAAGACATAACCGCTCGCAAACCGAACGATAAATATGCGAAATCATTGAAGAATGGCGAGGCATCTTTCAAGACTAATAGATTGCTCCTTACGAGGAGACCTTTCCTAATACAGGAAGGACAGGGAATGTATCCCCAGCTTTCAAGACTAATAGATTGCTCCTTACGAGGAGACTGATGCATCCTGCTTCCCTTGCAAAGTTTTTTGGTCCTTTCAAGACTAATAGATTGCTCCTTACGAGGAGACAAGTTTGGAGCGGAATATCAGCAAAGAAGATGAGCTATGCTTTCGTATTTTCCATGTTGTTTGAAGAATATTCCAAATCCGAGGCCAAAGAAAATGGTTAAAACGCAAGATATTGGTATAACAGTGTATGAACTTTTGGTTGATGGTAAAAGACTAATTAAAGTACAGGCTTCGTTCGCTCTTGACGGGATGAACCTTGAGCATGATGAAATTGGCGTTCTGAAGCAAACGAGTAAAGATGCTTTACAAAAAGCTTTGAAAGAAGCGCTATCTAAGTGGGAATTTGAAAATGTATAAACCTCCAGTTAATATAGAACAATATTGGGCAATCGTTGATACATGTTGGGACGACATTAATCATATTTTGAATTTGTATCTCCCAACTCATATGCGTCAATGGATCGATGGTACCGCGTTAGAGAAAACTTTGGGCGAGTATTTAATTGAGTTAAAGGAAACAAGAAACCCTAGAATTGTTAGAGCGTTCAACGCTGCTTGGTGGAATTGTCCGGAAGAAGATGCTGGGGAATGGAAGCATAAATCATGGTATGTTTTATGTGATTTATGCTCCGAGGAATGGTGCTTGTATGAAGAGAGGGAATCATTCGATGATATCGAAGATATATGATATGGTATGGTATGGTATGAAAAGGAAATCACAACCTAAGACACTGATTGGAAAGCTTTATCCCCAAAAAGAGAAGAATTCTCGCTCCACCAAAGCACACCGATATATTCGAACGGTCAAATCAAATATCAAACAACAAGGAAAACACAAATTAGAATTATCAGATTTACAGATATTAAATCTAATTAAAGATCCGTGTTTCTATTGTGGAAAAATTGTGGATTTTCCACATGAAAGAAACGGAATAGACAGAGTAAATAACGACTTAAACTATATTGTTGACAATTGTGTTCCTTGCTGTAAATATTGCAACTCTGCCAAAAAAGATAAAACTTTTGAAGAATTTAAACAATGGGTCAAGAAGTTAGTTATTAATTTAAAAGGGAAGGTATTCAAAGGGAAGTAAATGTTTCTCTTTCTACAAAGAAAAAAGAGTCCTAATGTGGTTCTTGGAACCTGTATTGGTGATGCTCTCGGAGTTCCTTTCGAAGGTATGCAGCCAAACAACAAAAAACTTTTAGATTGGAACGGCAAAGATTACAATTATAGACCGGCGACTCGTGGCTATATATGGTACGGCGATTACAAACCAGGCCAGTTTAGTGATGATGGCCAAATGACCATTATGGTTGCCGAATCCTTGATTGAAAATAAAGGATTCGATCCTCAAAACTTATCTGAAAGATATGTGGATTGGATTTATTCTGGCAGAGCACGAGGTTTCGGTAGAACCACAAAAGCTGCCATAGATAATTTACATAACGGTGTTCATTGGTCCAAATCCGGTATTGAAGGTTCTTATGGTAATGGTACGGCTATGAGAGCCGCACCCTTTGGAATCTTTTTTGCTGATGACCTCGATGCCATTACAGAAGCTGTTAAAATTGACAGTGCAATTACACACCGTTCTGTAGAGGCTGAAGCTGGAGCTTTAGCTATTGCATTATCTGTTGCTCTTATCTTTAAAGGTAAATGGTATGGAATTCCGCATGAAGTAACTAAGCTTCCGGATAGCGAAGTAAAAAGAAAGTCTAGCATGGCGATTGCAATGGCTTTTGATTCGACAATTACTGCATCTGCAGCACTTAAGAGTATTGGAACTTCTGCTAATGTTAAAGATACTGTTCCGGCTGCCCTCTATTGTTATTTCAAATTTGATAATTACAAGGATGGAATTGTTGCAGCAATTAGAGGCGGAAGAGATGCTGACACAACAGCTGCAATTGTTGGAGCTTTGTTTGGAGCTGACAGTAATTTAGGGGATTTACCATCGGCCTGGGTAAAGAAGGTGGAGAGCAGTTCTTACTTAATGAAACTAGATTCTAAACTTGCAAGTAATGAAGGGCTGGCCATATGAAATGGGGAGTTATTATTGGTCAGCCAAAAAATAAATTCATGCGGAATCAACATCCAGATATAGGGAAGTTTAAGACCGTAGCTGATAATGTGTTTTTATCAATTAATGGGCCATATCCATCATATAATGAATATAAAATAGCTGCCAGTACGCCATTATTATTTGATACAAGAGAAGAAGCGCGGGTACACGCCGCATTTTACAAGAGGCGAAATAATCAATGGAATTATCATGCCGCTAAATATATTGAAGGTGTAAGTAAGATACAGCTTTAAGAATAATTATACAATATTATTGTTAATATAACAATCTATTAATATTAATGTATAATTATGCTATGCGAGAAATAGTTAATTTAATCGGACAAAAATTCGGGAGTCTGACTGCCTATTCATCATTTGTCAAAAATGCCAAAACAAAATGGTCGTGCATCTGTGATTGTGGTAATACTACTGAAGTATACGCAGCTAGTTTATTAAAAGGCAAGACAAAAAGCTGCGGCAAAACAGGATGCAGAATTAAAGAAATCGTATTCGATTTAACTGACCAAAAATTTGGTTTTCTAATAGCAAAAACATTTGAAAATGGCAAGTGGCGCTGCGAGTGTGAATGCGGTACGACAAAACTTGTATCTTCTGCTGCACTTCGTAAAGGAAATACCAGAAGTTGTGGATGCAAGACACTTGCGTTGATCGCTGAAAAAATACATTGCCTGATAATATGGCAGCGGTTAATTTCATTTATCGATCATATAAGTATAGCGCCAAAAAAAGAAAATTGGATTTTAATTTAACGTTAGATACTTTTATAAAGTTCATTTATGAAAGTTGTTTTTATTGTGGTAGTTCTCCTCAAACTATATCATTGACATTGAACAGTAACGCTAATTGTGCTCCAAAAGATATAGCATACAATGGTATCGATCGCGTCAACAGCAATGTTGGATATATTGCCGATAACTGTGTCACATGTTGCAGAGTTTGCAACAGGGCTAAAAGCGATATGTCATCAGAAGATTTTATATTATGGATGAACAAACTTATTAATTTTAGGAGTGAGCATGTCTCAGCCTAAAAGAGAGTGGAGTAATTATCAGAAAGCAATTTTTAAAGATGTTGTAGATGGTACAGGACACACTGTTGTTGTTGCTCGTGCAGGTAGTGGTAAAACATCTACTATTGTAGAATCATTCAAATACATACCAAAAAAAATAAATGGAGTTGGCACTAAAACGCTTATGGTGGCGTTTAACAAAAAAATTGCAGATGAATTAAGAGAAAAAGCGCAATCATATATTGATGTAATGACCCTTCATTCTCTTGGCTTTAGAGCTATTAAAGCTGCTTTTGGAAAAGATGTTGCGTTAGATCCTGATAAAACTTTGAATATCATTCAAAATTTATTAACAGGAAAAGGAATTAAAAAACAAGAGAAAGATTCTTGGCCAACTACATTATCTATGTTAAAATTGATATCATTATGTAAGGGATATTTAATTGATATCCCATCCAAAATGGATCTTTTAATGGACAAATTTGATATAGATTCTTGTAAACTTGAACGAGAAGAATTTATAAAAATTGCCTGCCAAGTTTTACGTAAAGGAAAAGAAGAAAGACGATGTATCGATTTCGACGATATGATATATTTTCCTTATGTGTATGCAATGCCAGTAGGTAAATGGGACCGAGTATTTATTGATGAGACGCAAGATTTGAATGAAGCTCAAATTCACATGGCATTATCTGCTTGTAAAAAAGATGGCAGGATAATGGCGGTTGGTGATGATAGGCAGGCTATTTATGGTTTCCGTGGTGCTGATAGCGATGCTGTTGACAATGTTATAAAGAGACTCAATGCTAAGGTTCTGCCGTTATCTGTTACGTATCGGTGCGCCAAAATAATAGTAAAGAGAGCACAAGAAATAGTTCCAGATATTGAGTGCCCGCCCACAGCCAAAGAAGGAAGTATTCTTTACGAACATGAAGATGACTTTCTCAAAAAAGTTAGACCTGGCGATTTTGTTCTCTCTAGAATTAATGCGCCTCTCATCTATCATTGTCTAACATTACTAAAGATGGGTGTTCCGGCAAATATACAAGGCAAGGATGTTGGTGCTAACTTAACTTGGATGATTAAGAAGTCGGAAAAGAAAACTGTTAGTGATTTTTTGAATTGGCTTGAAGAGTGGAAGAATACGGAGATTGAAAGACTTCGTAAAAAAAATCGTGACCCAATCATTATTGTAGATAAAGCTGCGTGCCTCGAAGCCCTATGTGAGGGCGCTAAAAGTTTAGATGCGGTCGTTGACAACATCAAGGAACTGTTTAATGATGGAGATGACTCAAGTCGCGTGATGTTTTCCACAACACACAAAGCGAAGGGACTCGAAAGAGATAGGGTATTTATGTTGGCAAAAACTTATAGGCCCGGAATGAATAAAGAAGAAGATAATTTAATATACGTTTGTATCACTCGAGCAAAAAGTGAGCTTATTATTGTGAGTAAAAATAAGTAATACCGATTAAAGGATGTTATGCTTCGTGCCTTAACGATTGTGCTGCTATTTTAGATAGATAGATAGATAGATAGATAGATAGATAGATAGATAGATAGATAGATAGATAGATAGATAGATAGATAGATAGATAGATAGATAGATAGATA
>Ga0209006_10000287_pt1 | contig 51303 bp, 41 predicted proteins | sample JacPin_JW_Ref_O2_FD_188567 | JGI IMG/M metagenome (GOLD analysis project Ga0209006, IMG submission 188567) | Forest soil microbial communities from Algoma, Ontario, Canada - Jack Pine, Ontario site 1_JW_Ref_O2 (SPAdes) (version 2) | ecosystem: Environmental > Terrestrial > Soil > Boreal...
AATGCGCGTCGCCCCCGCGTCCAGCGAATTCTCAAGCAACTCCTTCACCACCGAAGCAGGCCTCTCCACCACCTCGCCCGCGGCGATCTTGTTAGCAACGATTTCGGAGAGCACGTGAATCTTTCCCATGGTGTGTTGAAGATAGAAGTTAAACGCTAAAGTTGAGTGTCGCAGAAGCCCCGGAAAAATCAAAGGAGATGGAGACCTTCAGCAATCCCAAACATCGTCACCGCTCCAAAAACGATGTCATCCCGACGAGAGCGATAGCTCTCGGAGGGACCTTAGATGCCCTGAAATCAGCAGCGATGCCCGGCGAGAATCATAACGCTGCATGCGCTAAGGGCACTCCCGCAACCAGCATCAAACCTTCCGCGGCCGTAAGGTCCCTCCGCGGGCTTTGGCCCGCGTCGGGATGACATCCCCCTTAAGAGTCATGTGGAAAACTCCACGCGATCCTGTGACATTCAACACAGACACATCCCCGCCCTCCCGCCACAATATGCCAATGGACAAGCTCTACTATGTCTACATTCTGAGTAGCCAGCGCCGCGTGTTGTACGTAGGCATGACCAGCAACATTGAGCAGCGAGTCTTCCAGCACAAAACCCACGCCTTCGAGGGCTTCACGTCACAATATAACGTAACCACGCTCGTCCATTTCGAACGCTATGGCTCGCCACTCACGGCGATCCGCCGGGAAAAAGAAATCAAAGCCTGGCGTCGGGAGAAAAAGCTCGCTCTCGTCGAGTCGAACAATCCTACCTGGATAGATCTCAGCTACGGCTGGTACCAGCGCCACCGTTTTCAACCCGAGCGCCAGCAGTCGCAACCGCCCCCCTAGATCGAGACAAAACTAAAGCGATGTCATCCCGACGAGAGCGCCAGCTCTCGGAGGGACCTTACGATGCGCAGGAAGCGGCAATGCCGCAGCGAAGATCGCCCCGCTATTTGCACCACGCGGAATGGGGAGCCATAACTTCATGGTGCCGCAAGCTACCTACTACGCAAGCCGCTCCGAAGCAGACTAAGAGCTCCATTACCATCGCGCAGCCTCATGAAAAACTGGGGCGGATGAAAAGGTGTGGAATGTTTACGCAATGCCGCGAGCGTTATTACGCTCGGAAGCGCATAGATTTCCTTGAGGAGAATTGCCCACCCTATCCGCGCTTCTGAAAAGTAGGCATCGAATTCGGCCCTAGTCATACCCGAAATAGCCTCATACTCTTTCCACAACTCTGCGGGTGTAGCGCTAACAATCGCCCCAACCGTTGCTACAGCGGTAACGATTGCGTGAGGCGCCTTGCTATAGATCCAAACACGGGTTCCCGGCATCACACGAAGGGGTCTGCGCCTAAGCTCAACCCGCTTGACCCCAGACAGAATTCTCATGACGTACCGGTGCTCCACAGATATCAAAATGTTTTCGCGCTCAGTCAAGTCGAAATCCCTCCCGGAGAACAGCTACCAACTGCTCGTGTGTTACAGATTTGGCACAAACGACATTGGAGGCATCGACACAACCGATCTGGCGGAGACGGTCGAGTCGAACGGGGCGCTCCAAAGGAATGACATTGTCGAATGTCGTTACTGCAACGGACTCGGAAGCGGTCAGATTGATGAGGTCACCCGAATCCAACACTCCATGGCGAAGCATCTCAGAGGAGATCTCCTGTTTCGTATGCACCTCGGTATTTCTCACCCTTGCGACAGCGACTACCGACGACCTGCCTCCATCACTGCCCGACTCATAAAACAATAGTGCAGTATTCGACGAAAGGACGCGCAGATTCCGATATGTACTAAAGTACACGCGCTCCGAAAATAGAGCAGCTTCCCGGTTTGGTTCCAGCAACATCTGTGGGGATGCTTGCAAAAGCTGCTCAGAATAAACTCTCCGAATCGGCGCGATGCTTCCGCCCCTACCCGGACCAACAATAACTGTCGGGGAAAGGAGGCCTTCAAGCCTCGGCAGAGTAATCTCGCCGCTGATACCACTAGCAGTAACAAAACCAACATTGACCTCGGCATCTGCGCAATCTGGCGGGAATTCAGGAAGCACCAACCCCGAACATTGCTGAACGGTTTTTCTTATCCTTCCCCAGCTTGAAGCGACAATAGGTCGCCCAATCGAGAGCTTCTGCAAAAAGTCCTCGCCCCCAGGTTCTGGCAAGTCGGGCGGGCGAAACCCATGCAAAAGCGCTATCTTCTTCGAAACAACGTGGCCCGGTGGCGTACACAGTCGCAATAGAACGGGCCCGACCCGGCTAGCCTCGGCGCAGACCTTTCCAATAACACAATTAAGCACCGTCTCAACCGCAGGATGTTCTTCGTCCGCAACGAGCCGCACATTTGCCCTGGCGTGCAATCCGGCCGTTGCGTCCCATGATGCTAAACAAACCATCTGCGTTTCCGAAGTAACGACGATTCGCCTTCGATCTGACACCACGCCGCCCGCAGCAAGAAAATCCTCTCTGTACTCGGGCGGAGCAAAATTACTCTTGAGGAAAAAATCAACCTCAGAACTGTTCCTAGAAACAAGCTCCCAGATATGAATCGTGTCGCTGGACAGACGAGCCCGGAACGATGGAATCAGCTTCTGCGCACTCTTAAGCGCCCCCGCTAGCTGTTCTACATGCAGGACCTCGACTCCGTAACAGTCGTAAATAACGGCTCGCGCACGGAGTATGGCGTCTTCGCTCGTCACAAAAGCGTTAGCACCGTGATGGACAGCGGTAGCGAGATGCACCAAATCAGATCGATCTTGCACGGAAAGGGAGTTATTGTGGATCTTGGCCGGAAAAACCATCCCTCCTATTTCCGCCACAAGAGAATCAAGCCTGTCGGCGGCAGGTTCCGGAAGAATCGGCAACTGCAAGGCAAATTCAAGAGCAGGATCGCTCGGCGAAGGACGGGACGTCCGGCTCAGATCCTTGACGAACTCGGCCGTAACGACGACGTGCACAAGTTGACGGAGTGCCGCGCTAACGATTTCGGCGGCATACAACGACCTAGGCCGCTGCCTAACAACATCCCAAAATACATTCAAGTCAATCACGTAAACCGGCTCACGGATTGCGAGCTGATCAACTAATCCCAACTCCTTCGCGCGCCCAGCAGTAAGGCTAAATAGCGTTCGCGTATTCAACTGCTTCGCGCGAACATTTATAATTCGCTTGCGCGACGGACCGCCAGGCCTTACACCTGAAATCTCGAAGCCCATCGCTTCCCAGAACCCATTCGCGGGCAGATCGGAGGCAACCCTCGCCGAAATACTCAGATAGCTACAAGCCTCCGTGATGGACACTAGCTCCCTAATGAGCGCTCTCGCTACATTCTTTCCGCGAAACTCCGGAGCAACAAAGATCTGATAGACCTTGGCGTTAGGGAACCTTCCGCCGAAGAGGAGATGGCCCGCATAGACGTTGAGGTCTGTGCCACAAATGACCGCAACCAGAAGATTTTCGCTCTGCGCAGACTCGTCATACACGGAAGCAGGCAGAAAGCCAAGAGCGTCTTTGTACATGTCGGCATGCTGCCGCACTTCAGGTACAAAAAACAAAACATCCGCAACTGCGCTTAAAACGCGAATCTCCAACTCGCGATCCGACTGTCCAACCGAGTCTGAAATCACCTCTAGACCTCAGGACCGCGATTCTACAAGAAAGTCCAGGAAACCAAGCCAAATAACCCGAATTCCACTCCCAATTCCGGAATAACCACACCGCAAACCGGGTACTCCGGCCCATGCCAAAGGAGGCCGTCAACCAACGCACGTCAAGAACGTGAAATTAAAGGATAGGCGGGGGCACAGCAAATTTTTTTCGCGATCTCAGCGTCAGATAAGAAGCTCCGTACAGCACCGCAGCCAGCAGCACCAAAGACTTGACGCCCGTCCACAGTGACATGGATTCCAGCAGTCCTCCGACGAGCGCGCCGAACAAATTCGCGCCCAGCACTTTGCCGTCGAAGCCTGCACCTTTGAAACTTTGGATAAAGATGATCCCGGCGAAGAAAACCGGAAGGCAAAGTACCGCGGTCGCGGCCAGAGCTTTCATCCAGAAAGAAGGCAGGAAGAGATCGTCCAGCGGCAGGAGATAACCCACGGCGAGCGACACAAAAACACCGGCGTAAGCGGCCGCGTAAGGAATTTGAGGAATGCCACGTACCAATAAATTTGCCGCCGTAATCAAAAGCAGTACGCCGCCCACGACGATGGAGTTGACCAGCCACGTCGTTCCGAACAGCAGCGCCATGCGGCTGACGATCTGCGCCTCCATCAACATGAAGCCTGCGCCGAGAAAGAAGAAGTGCCAACTCAGCGCGGCCAGATCGACTCCGGTTCGTTTCAGCGCGAACCAGCAGAAGGCGAGCAACACCAAAGAAAGCAGCGCGAGACTCGCCGGGATGCCGCGCTGCCGCTGGTAAAAATATGGCCAGTCATCGGTCGTCATTTGGGAGTTGGATACATCTCCCTTGTCGTTCTCCGCGAGATAGGAAGGCAGCGCCGGATCGTTCAGCACGCGGCGAATGCGCTCCTGGTTTCCGGCAATAAAGAATCGACCCGACGTGGTGTATTCGGACTGCAGCGCGTTCATGTCCAGGGGAGCCTCGCCAAAGACAGTGCTCACCAATTGGTACAGACGAGCCGCAATCCAAGGTGTCGCGACCCAGAATTTGACGATGAAAATCCCATCCGGCTTGAGCAGCCGCTTGGCCGCCTGCAACGCTTCCAGCGTGTAAACGTAGTTGTCGGTGCGAATGTTGGAGTAGTAAGAGGCGTCGGTATGCGAATCGAGCAGGGAAAAAACAATCAGATCGAATTGCTCGTGGCCATTCTGAATGTAGCTGCGGGCGTCGTCCAAAATCACGTACACCTTGGGCGAGTCATAGGGATGTTCGAAATGCAGTTTGCGCCCCAGGCGAAGGATCAAGGGATCGATTTCTACCGCAACCACTCGGTCTGCGCCGTTCCGGACTGCGGCTGCAACGTCGTTACCCGTGCCTGCGCCCAGCACCAGAACGGACGCGGGATGCGGATAAAAACGATAAGGGACGTTGTAAGCATTGGCCTCCGCCGGAACTTTGCGAAACAAGTCCGGATGCGCGGCCACGAAGTCCGGAGAAAGATTGATCATCTTCTGATACCACGCGCCATTCGTTTTCAACTCGTACTCAATCGGATGGTCGGCGGGACGGGGAGTCAGCGTTATCTTCTGATAGGGAGACCACAGTTCCTGCACTGGCAGGTGCGGGCCGACACCGACAAACCCGACACATATCAAGAAGGCAGCCACGGAGCTCCACCTGAGAATAGGAATTCTCCATAACAGCACCGCCAACATCAGCCCACTCAGGGCGAACCACACCGCCGGCGGTTGATACCAAAAGCACAGCAGCGTGAAACAAATAATGCCCGCCAAGCTGGCGGCGACATTAACCGTGTAGGCGAGAACTCCGTCGGGGGCGAATTCGAGAGACCATCCGACAATCTGTCCCAGCGGAACGAAGATGAACGAAACCAGAGCAAACAAGAAAGCGAGCAACACGATCGCAATCAGCGATGCCAACAGTCCCTGCGAAACCGCAGGCCCCCCCATGAAACCGAAATCGGAGGTGAGCGCGATAAAGTAGGGAATTTCCTGGATCGCCGACTGCAACGCAGGCCAGGGCAGGCGAAGCAGAACCACCAGCAGGCAAAGAGGACACAACAGAGCCAGCAACTGAATGCTGCGGCGGCAGAAATAATATCCCAATCCAAAACCCAGAAAGGAACCAATCAACACCACATTTTTAAAATAGGAAAAAACGGGCACCTCGGATGAGACCCAGCGAATCATCAGCATTTCGAGAAACAAACTCAATGCGCTGGCCAGGGCGAGTGAAAACCATCCGAAGCCACCGAGTTGCGCCGGCGTGAACTCCCAGGGTCTTGCAATGGTACGGACCCAGCGCGAAAGACTGCTCCGTGAACCTTCCTCATAGAAAGCCAGTAGGAGCAACACCCCTGACATGATCGCCGTCAAAAATATTCCCAATGCCCACGATATCTGTAAATTGCTTTGCATAAATCGTTCTGAGCCTGACCTTCTTTTTTGACTTCGCAATTCGTAGCGATTGTAAGCCCAGTTCGGGGCCAGCCAACATGAGCCGACGGAAGTTTAAATGGCGGATTCTTTCGAATTGCCCAGAGTTTCCGTAGAGTTTTTTGAATGGTGATACGTAGCGAGTCGCAGCCTCCGAGGCGTCCAGCTCAAGAGCCTTGGGGCAACAGCTTGCCGATTTCCCAGTGGTGTCCGAAAGGATCGAGGATTCTTCCGAGGCGCCAGCCATACTGGTTGGCGACGGGCCAGACTTCGGTGGCTCCGGCAGCGACGGCACGCGCGAAAGCGGCATCTGGATCGTCCACGGTCATTACCATGCGCACCGAACCGCCGCCGAGAGATTCCGGACTGAAGTTTTTGTGCTCGGGAGACTCGTCGGCTACCCAGAAGTCGGCTGCGCCCACGGATAGCTGAGCGACCACCGCTCCGTCTTCACTGTCGACGCGGTACAACTCAGCGGCTCCGAAGGCCGACTTGTAGAACTCGATCGCCTTCGCTCCATTGCGAACCGAGAGCATCGGGGCTATAGAGGTCTGGGGGACCGTGGAACGATTCGTGGAAGTCTGCGAGTCGTGGCTCATGGAAATCTCTTGGCGCGCTCAGTTGGATGAAGGCAATTGTCATCAAGCGCGTAGATTTTATGAAGAACGAAGAAGTACGGACGCGATCGATGAAAGGCAACAGGCACCCCGTTGCTGCGGAGCGCCTATCGCGTTGCCCTTATCTTGTTACTGACTGACCACGAGCGTGAACTTGAAGTTGCTCGCGATCGGGTTTCCTCCACCCGTAGTGGCACTGACGGTAATTGTGGAACTGCCAGCGGGAGTTCCCGGATTTGAGTTGCTGCTGGAGCTGCTTCCGCCACACGAACCCAGCCACAGAGTGGAAAAGCTCAAGGCGACAATCAGGCTCAGCATGCGCAATCCGCGCGCGTATCCTTTCCGCGATCCTGCCGCGAAAATGATTCCAAATAGTCCCGGCAATAAGGCGGCGTAGAAGATTCGGCTATTGCGTTCATGCGGGCGTTGCAGCCGTGCCGTCGGTGCTGTGGTCGTAACGGAAAGCGTGATGGAAGTGCTGCTGCTCGTGGTTGCCGGACTGAAGTTGCAATTCGCCTCCAGCGGCAGGCCCGAACAGGAATAAGTCAGTGGCACCGCGGTCGTAGTGCTGCCTCCACTGGTGATCGTGAAGCCTGTAGTGCTGCTGACAGTAATCGGAACGCTGGCCGCTGTGCCCGCCGTCACAGAAAAGGAGCCTGTGCTCGGCGCGATAGTGAATGTTTCTGTCGTTGCCGTTACAGTCAGACTAATGGTCGTGGTGACGTTCGACGAGTTGGATGGTGTGATGGTGACGGTCGTTGGACCCGAGGCTGCCATGTCGGGCAGCGTAGTGATAGTCAATTGCGTGGTCGCATTCGTTACGCCATCGAATGTGACGCTCGCAGGACTGAAGCTGCACGTCGCTCCCGTGGGTAGACCTGTGCAACTGCTCGCACTGAAGTTAACGACCGTCGCCGTAGAGCCGCTGATCGGCGCTATGGTCAATGTAGTCGTCGCAGATTGCCCGGCTGCGACGGAAGTAGGAGTCAGGGCGCCCGCCGTAAGCTGGAAGTCCGGCGCCAGCGTGGATTTCCAGGCTAACGCCAGGGCATCCGCGTCGACGGAGCCCAGCCCGTTGACCAGATTGTAGCCGGTGGTGCTATCGAACTTCGTCGCGCTGTAACCGAAGACTCCGGCCGCTGGACATTGTATCGTCTTGGGTTGGATCGAAGGGTCGCCATTCTGGCAGTAAACGTTGTTGTCTCCACTGGTGATTCGGTGAAACGCTTTGTTCGACGGCGTGGCGGCCAATTGGTAAAGGATCGGATTGATGTTTCCCAAGCCCGTCGAAGAAGTTCCGTTCAAGTATTGATTGAGCAAAGTCACAATTCCGGCAAACACTGGAGTTGAAGCGGACGTGCCGCCGACAATCGACTCATAGGTGTCTACTGCGGTGAAAATTCCATTTGCGCCCCCCGGCGCGCAAGTACTTGTATTCGGAAGAGTGTTTGGACTCTGCGGCGTGCAGTAAACGTAGCCGGGAAAATCAGGCGAGGCAAAAAGAGAAACATCGGGAACGTAACGAACGCTGGCTGGCGCGCCGGAAACCGAGAGCTTCTGCTGCCAAGCAGGCTGGGGAAAACCAGCGTCGCACACTCCCGTAGTGGAGTTCTGGCTAAAGCAGTTGCTGGCTCCGCCGCCAGTGGATGAAATCCAGATGTCTTCCTGCGCCGTCGCTGCAGATGTAATCGCAACCCAACCGGTCACAGCGGGACTGCCGCCATGCTCACAGAAAGAAGTAGTGGAATTGCTCTGACAGAACTGAGCGAACGCTTCGTCGTCATTCCAGGGAATTTCCGGAATGTACATCTGTGCTGTTCCACCGTTGCTGCCGATGGTCGTGCTCCAAAACGACGAAGGGGCGGTGTCGTCGGCCAGGGAGATACCGGTGCCGCCGACGCCTGTGACTTCGGGACTGCTGGCAGGATAACTCACGCCCAAGCCCCCGACCGCTGCGCTGAAAGGAGGATTGTTGGCATTGTTCGGCGGATTGTAATCGCAAGCGGCCGCGCCGTCGTCACCCGATGAATTCAGGATTGTAACGCCTTCCGCATTGCCTTGTTCGAGAACTGTTTCCAGGCTGCCTGCCTGTGCCTCGCAAGCACCATAGCTGGCGCTGATAACCGTGCCGAGCGGCGATCCGCTCGAAGGAATGGCCGTAGTCAAGCCGTCGAAAACTCCATTGGTAGTCTCTGCATTGATGTAGATGATTTGCGCGTTACGCGCGACCGCACCCGACCACTCGATGTCCAGGTCCGCTTCGCCGATATCGTTGGCGGAAAGATTGTTCGGGTCAGTCCCCAGCAGCATGTATTGGAAATTCGTGGTATTGCAGGGAGAAATAACAATTCCCGTCGTGCTGCTAACAGTGCACGCGCCGGTTCCAGTTGTAGGAATGGTGGAGAGGCCAAAGCCGGTGCGGAAGTCGTTGATATCGGCAAGCGCAATATCAGTCTGCCCCAGGATGACCAGCTTCTGACCGGTGCCGTCGATCGCAGGAGAAGCGGCATAAAGCGGGCCAATATCGTAGATAGTAGCAATATCGCCCGGCGCCAGGAAGTTCGGGAATTCAAAATCCTGGTCATAGTAGCCGGCGCGGGCTTTGTGCATCGAGCCAAAATGGCGTGCGGAATAGACCGGATGGGGATGAAAGTCATGCAAGCCCATCACGCTGCTGACGACGCCGTTGAGGGCCGCGGGCAACATGACCGGACCCGAATTGGCGATGTGTGTTTCCCCGTTGACGTTGTAGCGGTGGATTTCGGTTCCAAAAGCGCTCTGCACCTCAGCAGCGGTACCGCTGAAGATCACCGAGTTCCTACTATCTCCTGCGCTTAGTATCTGAAAGCCCTCTGAAGTAAGCCAAGATGTGATCTTCGCCATGTCATTTCGGCTTACGCCAAAGCGCTCGCCAAACTGCTTCGCGGTAAGCCACTGGTGGTAGTTATGCGAAGTGCGATCCTGCTGCTGCGCGAGCAGCAAATCGAGAGCCTTCTGCTGGCTGGCCGAGGGCGCGAGAAACATCGTAATGCGGTCAGCCCTGAACGAAGGCTCGACCGGACCCTGGTCGTACTGCGGCTGTGCTTTAGGGTGAAGGCTCTTTGCCAGTGCCGTCGACCGGCTGGCATCGATAGGACCGATGATGCGGTCGGGCGTGGCGGCGAAGGCCGCAGTACAAGAGAGGACAGCAGCAAAAAAAATCACCAGCCCGGAAAAAGACGACACCGATTCCCGCAAAAATCGCATTCAAAACTCCTGAACAAAATAGGTCTAGTGGAACTAACTGATTCTATATAAGGCTTATTCCCTAGTCTGATCAAGATTCCGCTGGTGCGGGTTGTACGGGGACAAAAATCTTACACGGCTGGGCGGAGAAAAGCTAACGGGACAAAATAGCGCCGACCCGTGAGAAAGGCGGAAAAGGGCGCAGAACAAGGCAGTTGGGCGGATCAAAAGCGGGGCTAGCATCTGATGTTGACCGGCGTGAGGGTCTGCGTTCGAACTGCGTCCCCAGGGGTAACTTGGAAGGCACCGGAGTGCGTTTGGGGGCCTGGAAACAAAGTCGCAGACGTCGCGAGGTGATAAAGCTACGGATCGTAGACAGAACTGCCGAAGCCTTGCTGGCGGGCGGATTCCTGCATGTCTTCCAGATGTTTCTTCTGGTCTTCCAGCTGCGCCTTCATCTGTTCCACTTGCTGCTGCTTTTGGATCTGGCGCTCGTTCCACTGAACGCAGTTTGCTACGCAGTTTCCAGAAGCGAAATGAATGGAGTTGTTAAGATTTTCGATTTCGCCCTCGAGAGAGGCGATATAGTTCTTCATCGACGTAATTTGCGACTTCAAGGCTTCCGCTTTGCCTTCTGTCCCCACGGGAGAATGTTCAATATCGCCCGCTTCATGATAAGCGGCTTCGGAGACGGACGGACGTGCCGCCGGACCTGCGTGCTCGGGGATCTCCTCGTTGGTTATGACTTTGGCGGCTTTTTTCGGGGATGCAGACGTCTGCATGTCTTTTCTGGTCGCATCTTTGCTGGCCGTGTCTTTGCTGGCCGTGTCTTTGCCCAATGCGTCCTTGTTCGCCGGATCTTTTGTCTGAGCGTCTTTTTGTTTCTGCAGGCGTGCCTGCCGTGCAGCGTCTCCCAGTGATGGTGAATCCTGGCCGACGGCAAAGAACGGCGAAAGCATAAGAAGCGACGCGATTGCCGCAGTTAACAGAAAAGAGGTCCGTATTTTTTTCATAGAGCCTTTGCCGCACTTCGCGAGTGCAGCGGAATGACAGCAACAATGCTATCGCCGAATCACGACCAGGCCGAGATTACGATAGGGTCACGACCGCGAGTGCTGAGAGAAGCCATGAAGCGCGCGCGCGACGGTTGCAACCGTTGCGCGGATCATTTCCGGTGCGTGAAACACCGGTGCGTGAAATAAAAAGGGACTCAAAATGTTTGCATTCGCTCCCTGATGCGCATCTGTTTGATTCTGAAGTTTGCAGGGCGGCGCGGAAATCCAGCGCCCGAAGGCATGCCCTGACACAAATCTGCTTGCTCTAAGTTAGTCGAGCCCTATTTACTTCCGAGTTAATGGAGCCTTTCCACCCTATAAATGCTGCGTTTTCCTTCTTTTCCCGAAGCTCAGTTCTGCTAGAATCCACCACGGCGCCTGCTGCTCGAAGTTCAATCTCCGTAAGAAAAGGTTCACAACATGTTCTGCGATTCCCGCCCCCGGGCGGACGTGGTCAGTCAATCCCTGTCTCCCTCCAACCCGTCAACCACCAGTCCGCTATCGACCCGCTGGTTATTCGCAAACGCGTCATTCGTCGGCGCCGCTCTCTCTTTATTTGTGTGTCTGCTTATTGCATCGCAGGCTATGTTTGGCAGTTCTGCTGAAACCATCGCGCCACCAAAGCAGTTGACAGTGACGGCGAATCTTCCGGTCGGGACGGTAAACGCACCCTACACGGGAAGCATCTCCGCCAGCGGCGGAATGGCGCCCTATACGTACGCGGCACCCGGCTTGCCCAAAGGCCTGGTCATTAACGCCACCACGGGAGGGATCACAGGGAAGGTAACGGCCGCCGGCTCAACTACGTTCACCGCTCACGTTAAGGATTCGGCTGGAGATCAAGGCACCGGCACTTTCACGATAACCTTCAACAATCCTCCGATCAGCGTGACGGTTGCGCCGAAAACCGAGATGCTGCCTTCTGGCGGCTCTCAGGAATTTCTGGCGACCGTCCTCTACACGACAAATACGGCCGTAACTTGGACAGCCACAGCGGGAACAATAGACGCCAACGGAAACTTCACTGCGCCGACTGTGACCGCTAATACGATGGTCACGATCACCGCTACCAGCGTCGCCGATACAACTAAATCAGGCACGGCGAAGGTGACTGTCTCAACCGTAAAGCCGCCCAAAGTCGCGCTTGAGCTGTTGTTCCCGCCAACCAACGCCAACCAGCCGTTTTACGCAGACGTCCAGAAGTATCTGGTGACCAACAATCCGACTGTGGCCGGTGTCGACCTGTGGCTGGAGTGGTCGAGCGCCGATCTGGGCCCGGGAAACAATCCGCAATATAATTTCAGCGCTTTCGATGCCGAGATCGCTCAATTTATTGCGGCGGGAAAGAAAGTGAACATTATCGTGTGGGCGGTAGCCGATCTAGTTACAAACACCTCGACGCCACAATACGTCTGGACCAATCTGGGACCTTCCAACATCACCACCTGCGCGGGCGCGCAGACGCCGAATTATTTTGCGCCGGCGTTTCAGGTTCCCTACATGGCGTTTATGGCGCAGGTCATCGACCACTATGGCAGCAATGCGTCGGTCGGATACATCCGGATCGGGCTGGGACGCGGCGGGGAGACGTTCCCGTCACAGAATTTTGGCACCGACCCATGTACCCAGACTTTTGTGAACGACTGGGGATGGACCGACGCCACATGGGAAGCCTACGTAAATGCGATGGTGGATTATCAGTCCACGTTGAAATCGCCCAAGCAGTTGATGGTGGGCCTGGATACAGTAGACACCTTCACCATGGCCGATATTGAAGCGGCGAACGCGGTACCTTTGAAAATCGCGCTGGGCAATGAAGGCCTTGAAGCCAGCGACATCACGAAGTATCCAACCTGCTCCGCCGACTGGTGCAATTTATGGACGTTGTACAAAGGCGACGTGCCATTTGAGTTGCAGACAATCGCGCTGAGCAGCCCGCAAGGCAATCCTCCGGTTGGATCGCTGACGACCATCCTCCCGTTTGCCGTGGAGCATGGCGCAACGATCATGGAGATTTATACCGACGACTGGCTCCAGGCCTTTGATCCGAATTATCCCAACTTCAGCACCTATGGAGCGGCCTACGCAGCAGCCATCAAGGCGGCGGCGATGGGCAAGTAGGTTTCAGCTCGAACAACGTTGGATGGACGTAATTTGCGGCGGGAATTTTCCCGCCGCTTTTTTGTCTTTGTTTATTTGTCTCCGGCTCTTCGCAATCCTTCGCCGCCCGACTACGCGAAAGGACAGCGCTGACTCGCCCGATCAGCCGATTCGCCGTATGCACTGTTTACTCTTGGGTTAAGGAACCTCTGAGACCTGTCGGATCGCGTCTCCCTTCTCTAGATTTGTTTCAACGTAAGTGTGGCGCGCCGCCTCGTTGAACCCAAATTTTGTCGAGGTAAAAATAATGTCCCCCAATTGTTGCCGCTTGACGAAGCGCTCGAGCGTGCGAATCTCCGCCGCCAGTTCGTACTTCACCGCCACCTTAACCCTGCTTCTTGGCTTATTCGTCGCTTCCCAGTCGATGTTTGGACTTCAAATCGACCCCTCCAAGAAAGTTCAACTGACGGTGACCGGAAAGATTCCCAACGGAGTAGCGACCGAGTCCTATACCGCGTCGGTGAGCGCCAGTGGCGGAACGGCGCCTTACGTCTACAAGGCCGGAGGCCTGCCTAAGGGATTGGCCATCGACCACAGTTCGGGCGCCATTACCGGGATCTCGCCGAACACGGGACAATTCTCGTTCGATATCTACGTAACGGATGCAGCCGGGGATCACGGTCAGGGCGCATTCAGCGTGACATTCGCCCAGCCGCCGGTGAGCATCAGTCTGGCACCGGGCACATTGACGATTCCTTCGGCGGGCACACAGGAATTTTTGCCCACGGTTTTGAACACCACGAATACCTCGGTGACGTGGACAGTCTCGCAGGGAACTATGTCCTCCACCGGCAGCTATACTGCGCCGGCGGTAAGTGGAAATACCAGCGTAACCATCACCGCGACCAGCGTCGCCGACACCACCAAGACAGCGACGGCAAAGATTACCGTGGCCCCGATGACTCAGCCGCCCGTCGCTCTGGAGCTCTTGTTTCCGCCAACCAATAAGAACGAACCGTATTACGCCGACGTGCAAAAGTATCTGCTCAACAATTCCCTCGTGGCGGGCGTCAACTTCTGGCTGGAATGGGGCAGCGCCGACCTCGGACCAAGCAGCAACCCTCAATATGATTTCAGCACCTTCGATGCTGAAATCGCGCCATGGATTGCCGCGGGAAAGAAGGTAAACATTATCGTGTGGGCGGTGAGCGACACGCCCGTCAATAACGCGACGCCGCAGTATGTGTGGGACAATCTCGGTTCCTCCAATATCACCAGTTGCGGCGGCGAAAAGATTCCGAATTACTTTAACTCGGCCTTCCAACTTCCCTACCAGGCTTTCATGGCGCAAGTCATCAAGCACTATGGCAGCAACGGATCCATTGGATATATCCGGATTGGACTGGGCCGCGGCGGCGAGACATTCCCTGGACAAAATTTTGGCACCGACCCTTGTACCAACACTTTCGTTAACAAGTGGGGATGGACCGATACCAACTGGACGAACTATGTAAATGCGATGCTGGCTTACGAAGGAAAGCTCAAATCGCCCAAGCAGCTGATGCTGGGTATCGACAGTGTGGACAGCAACAGCATGCCGGACTCGGAAGCGGCGGCGGCAGTGTCATTGAAAATCGGATTTGGCAATCAAGGCATGAACGCCAATGACATTACGAAATATCCTCACTGCTCATCGGACTGGTGCGATTTGTTCTCCGAGTACAAAGGCGATGAACCTCTGGAGTTGCAATCGATCGCGCTGAGCAGTCCCCAGGGAGATGCTCCCGTGGGGTCTCTGGTCCAGTTGCTGCCATTTGCTGTGCAGAACCACGCCACGATTCTGGAGATCTACTGCTATGACTGGTTGTTGGCTTTCGATCCGAATTATCCGGGATACAGCACATACGGCTCGGCCTATGCGACGACCTTCAAGGAGGCGGCGCAAGGAAAATAACTTTCGCTAAACCTGGTTGTGACGCAGTTTGCGGCGGGATTTCCCGCCGCATTTTTTTGTCTTCGTCCGCCGCGAAATAATCAAGCTTCGCCGATTGAATTTCGTTAGTCAGTTCCAATTCCGAACACCACGTAAGTGCAGTGTCTCCAAGGACTAGGCGTGCTCCAGCAAGCAATCGTAAGGACAATGAACGCACGACACCTTTTACAGACAACCGCCGCTGGCTAAAGTCGCAACAGGCTCGGGTCATTCCTGCTGCCGTTTAGCTTCCAATCAAATTTTGAGAGGTACGAAATGTCCCCCAACGTCTCTCGGCCTGCGACTGCGTCACCGTTTCGCTATCAGCAGGCCTGCTCAACGCTTCTCACCCTGATCGTAGTCGTTGTACTCGCCGTTCCTCAGCTCTTTGCCGCCGAACCAGGCGCCAACCCGAATATGATTGCCCCGCCGTGGCAGCACATCAAGATTTCGGCCACCCTCACGCCTGGCACGGTTGGAGTCCCGTACAGCGCCGTGATCTCAGTCAACGGTGGCGATGCTCCTTATAAGTTTCAGGAGCAGAATATTCCAGCGGGCCTGGTGCTCAATGAACAGACCGGCGGAATCTCCGGCACGCCGCAAGCCGCGGGCACTTTCACATTTGCCGTGTGGGTAACCGACGCCCAAAGCGATCGCGGTCTGGGATGGGTCAGCCTTACCATCGCCAATAAAAGTAACGTCAGCATCAGCGTCACGCCCACGAGCACCAGCGTGAATTCGGGCGCCACCGCCCAGTTCGCGGCGACCGTCTCCAACAGTTCGAACACGGCCGCCACGTGGACAGCCTCCCAAGGTACAGTTTCTTCGAGCGGGTTGTTTACCGCTCCGACCGTCACCGCGCAGACCTCGGTTGTGATCACCGCGACCAGCGTTGCGGATTCGACAAAGTCGGCTACTGCCGTTGTTTCGGTATCGCCCGCGGCTTCCGCGAAAGTTTCGCTGGAAGTGCTCTTCCCGCCTACCAACCCGAACACGTCCGACTTTAAAGCCGTGCAGCAGTATCTGATGAGCAATCCCGTCGTCGCAGGCGGCAACCTGACGCTGGAATGGGGCATGATCGACCAGGGAAACGGTCAGTATGACTGGAGTAACATCGATGCCGAGATTGTGCCCTGGGCCGCGGCCGGCAAGAAGGTAAATCTGATTGTCTGGGCGAACAGCGACAGCACGGTCGCGACTTGCACGAACGGCACGACGAGCACCACCGGCAACTGCGCCGTCCCCGCTTATGTTTGGAAATCGCTGGGCCCGTCTAACTACACCACGTGTGTGACGCAGTACGGCACGCAGCAGATTCCCAACTATCTGGATCGCACCAGCTTCCAGCTTCCGTACCAGCAATTCATGGCCGCTGTGATTCAGAAATATGGCTCCAACCCGGAAATCGGTTATATACGTTTTGGGCTGGGTCATGGTGGCGAGACTTATCCGGTCACGGGCTGGAACAGCACCACCGCAGCCTGCGGCAAGGCTTTCACGGCCTGGGGAGTCACCGTAACTACCTGGGAAACTTATCTGGCCGGCATGATGAGTTACGAAGCCACGTTGCATTCCACCAAGCAGCTCATGGTGGGAGTAACACCGATGGGCGCACCAAACACAGTTGTGCCAGACTATGTGGCGCCTCTTGCCGTTCCCATGCACGTTGGCTTCGGCAGCCAGGGGTTTCAGCAAAGCGACATTACCGAGTATCCCAATTGCACGGCGAACTGGTGCAATCTTTTTGCGCAGTTTGCCGGACAAGCTCCGCTTGAATTACAGACCTATCTTCAGAGCTGTCCCGACAATAGTTGCACGACCGGCTCTCTGGTAAATCTGGTGCCGTTTGCGATCAGCCATCACGCAACAGTCTTGGAGATTTACTACCAGGATTGGTTGCTGGCTTTCGATCCCTCATATCCGGGCAATAGCGAATACGGAGCGGCTTATGCCAAGGTGTTGACTCAGGCGGCCAACACCAGCATTCAGTAGAAAGCCGGAGGGTGCGCCACATCCCGCGCGCACACCGGCACATTGATTCCCTTCCATGAGTACGGGCGGCAGTTGAGCCATCAACCGCCGCCCGGTCTTCGTGATTCTCCCCTGGACTTCCTCTGTTCTACTTGTAGCGTCGATTCTGCATACCGCATCCACGATCGATCCCTTCGCGCCGCATAATCGGTTTGCCCGTCGCTCTGGTAATGAATCCAATAACGAACGGTCGATCAATGGCCAGTCGTGGGATGGGGAATCGGCATGAGTCGTCGGCCTGATATAAGTCGTCGGTCTGTTACATTCGGTATCGAGCTGCAATCGATAAACGAAACGGAAGCGCATGCGGTCCGGTGATTGCCCCGGTCTTCAAAACCGGCGGGCGGCGGGTTACCCCGTCGCCGGTGGGTTCGACCCCCACTCGCTTCCGCCATTTTTCAATGGGTTAGCTGGCTTTCTCTGGCTGTTGATTGCAGTGAGCATCCTAGCGGCGCGGAAGCTGGCACAGTACGATGGCGCGAAGCGCGTACCGGCAACAGGTGGCAGTGGCGAGAAGTTCACACCGGGCGTACTCTCTACTTTTCTTGCTGACTTGGGTCGTCGAACTTAGGCGCGATGCTCTGGAGCTTTTGAATACTCTCTTGCAGCAGACGCTTCTTGTCATCAGCCGCCAAACGTTCTTCCTCCCGCTCCAGAAAACGCAAGTTGCCAAGGGCATCTTGAATGGCTTGGTATTCAGGCTTGTAGAGGCCGGGATGCGCCTTTAACGCCTCCAGACGAAGGGCTATCTCTATGCGGGCATCGCCGATTCGCCCCGTTGTGGCCGCACGCTCCAACTCCAGCATGGCGTTCCGGTATAAATCGAACCACTTCTGTTTGTCGTAGTCACTCATGTGGGCCGAGCATTCTTACACCAGACAACCCGGTTGACGGGGCTTCCCTTCCTTCAGCGGTGCGGAGTTTATCAAAAACGTTAATTGCCGCATACAACATTGTACGCGGGGTAGTGTCCTAAACTTGCGCTGGTGGTCTGAACTGGTAGTGGGGCTACTTTGAACGCGGGCGTAATCCGAGGTCTGTTCCGTGCTCGAAGTGACTCTCGACGCCTTCACGACTGAATGGGAGTTCTGGTTCGGGCAAAATGACGGAGCAAACGACTTCATGACCGGCAATCTGCGCAGTCAGAAATGCTTTACCGCGCGGCAGGTCATCATAGGTAAATTTCACGAGCTGACCGGCTCGATTCACCTGTGTCCATTCATCTTTCATTTATTCGATTACGCCGCTCTTTCCGCCCTCCGTTGCTCGTAAGCTTCCCAGAGAGCGCTTTGGGGTGAAAGGGCCTGATTCATGGCAATCAGTATCCCACAGGAAAGGGAGCCGTAATTGTTTTACGACACGACCGTACACGTTGCTTGACACGGGCCGCAGTTAGCGCCTGGGCTCCAGTGGGAAACCCTAGGCAGTATTCTGTATGGACAGCCGCCGCCCGTGACTCCTACCGTGAAGCATGGCAAATGCGCCGCCCAACGTATGTTGGATATGCCGCAAGCCTGTTCTCCCAGAAACTCCTAGGGACGCGTTCGGATTCTTCGCCCACAAAGATTGCCTTGAAGCGGAAAAACAGAAAGAATCGAAAAGAACCGCCTGATTTTCCGTCAACGCAAGTTTAGTACACTACCGGAAAGCCCATTTAATCTCCGCGTTAAACCCTGCTAGAATGCCCGCGCTATGGCTGAGAAGGAACAGCAGCCCACGGAACCGTCCCCGCCGTGTCCCTTCTGTGGTGACCCAGTCTCTTTAGATGATTGCGTTACAGATTCGCAGGGCAGAGCGGCGCACAAGGATTGTTACCGCGATGCAATTATCGCCGGACAGGAAGTGCAATAGAAAAGGGGGCCGCGCCCAATGTCCGAGGGGGCAAAAGCGCGGCTCCCTCTCTCCCAGCTCTGTTACGGTCGGCAAATATAGCTTGAGCGGCGTAACCCTGTCTGTGACGAATGAACATGTTCGCGCTGTGGAAAATGCAGGGCGCGATGACAAAACTTTTCATCTCTTTTGCTTGAAAACTTCAGTCTCTGGAGATAGGATTCTGGCTCCCCCCGTCGAAAGCAGGTATCCCAGATGCACACGGCAAGGAAGAAATCAGTAGTTGCAACCCTCAGCCAAGAGATAGATGCAATCCACATTGCCAATGTCTTGTACTGGAAAAGTGCGAGCCGCGAGTTAGGGCGCGAAGCTAGAGTCGAATACGAGCGTAGGCGTGAGCGGCTAGAAGAAATCAGGCAGGATCTTCGCTTTTTATCCCCGGCAGACACGCTATATCGAAAGAAAAGCAAGTTAAATCGCGCTGTTCTGTTTTCGTAACAGAAACACGATTTGCCGTCTCTCGGAAGAGTGCCGTAGCAGAATGTCCGGCGTGACGAAGATAACATTTCAGATTGGCGATTTAATCCGTAAGAGTGGCTCCAAAGATGAATGCCGGATCGTGCGTATCGTAGATTACTCGCAGATTCTACCGTTACACTGGAAAGGCAAGCGGCCAACCGGAGTAGCCTACATCGTTTCGCTACTTGCGAATCGGTATACGCCCGTGAAGGAAGCTCTTTGGCGCGAAGATGAAATTGCACCCGCCGATTGTTTTTGATAAGGCTCCGTTTGCGGACTGCAACGGACTCGCTTTAGGTGTGGCGAAACACCTAGGCAATACGCTGTATAGAGAGCCGCACCCGTTGGTTTTTACGGTGAAACATGGCGGACGTACCGCAGAAAGTTTGCTGGGTATGCGGTAAGCCCGTTCCTCCAAAATCTCTCCAAGATGAGTTCGGATTCTTCGCCCACGAAGAATGCCTTCGATTAGCCGACAAGAAAGAATCCCGAAGGTCCGCCTGAGTCCAAAGTATCCTCAGCGTACCGGCGTTCTCACGGTAGCAGACACCCGGTAGTGTCCTAACCTGCCTTGATGGGATTTGCAGGGGGTGGTGCTGTGACGGGAGTGCATTCGTGGCCACCAAACGCTCGGACCACTCCCCACTCAGGGTTCTCATGGGCTAGCACGGCAGGCAATGCTGTGAATAGCTGTCCGCAGTCAGTGCATTTTCCGGACGCAATTCTATCTTCGCTGTAAGTAACGTCGCTCAGGGTGCGAGTCATTTGGAACCAGACGTACTATTGCAAGCATACGCTCAAAAAGAGGGAGAGTGGTTCTAATAGTGCGTTGCTAGGATTTGCGCGGGAACTTAGGCCCCCTCTTGACAGCCCCACATCTCGCGCCTAGGATTTCACGTTCTACCCCATCGGCCCCGTGCGCTCAACGCGCCGGGGTTTTTCTTTTGGCCTGGCAAGAAAGAAGCCCCGAAAGGCCCGCCTGAATCCATACCCGCCAGAGTAGGGGCACACCACGGCCTAAGACAGAGCTAGAGGAAACACTTCGTTGCCATTCCCACACCGTACTTTATATGGGAAACTACCGTCGATGGTACGGCAGATTCCCAAAATTGACTTCTCCCGCGAGAAGCCCACGCCAGCGAAACTCGTGCTTCGCTTGAATCGGGCGCTAGCCCCGCAGCGTAAGGCTGTAGGGAAAACACCGAAGAAAGACAGGCTGGCGGGCGGCGGAGAATTTAGATTGCATGACTGCCGCACGTCTTCAACTCGCTACTTGAGTCTCAGCGAATTGGAAAGTATGGCTCGGGATTATGGTGTTGGAATTACTAAGGCAAACGGGATCTAAACCTGCCAGGACGCGGTAACAAGGCTGTCCAGCCGGTCCTGCCCATCCTTCATCCATTTTGAATAATGGCTTTCCGTGGTCTTGATGGACTCATGCCCTAACAGCTTGGACACTTCCTCCGAGTTTCTTAGTGCTAGAATCGCCCTTCTGTTGAGCGGCTACGCTCAGGAGGAAGACAAATGAGCAAGGCAGTTACCCTAACGTTATCAGTCTTCGCGCTCGCTCTGTCAGGGGGTGCTCAGGATAAACCGGTCAAGCCGTGCGTAATCGTGCGCACAGGAAAAGGCTCAATGAAAATAGACGCTGGCGGAGAATGCCACGGTACACGCTCCTGCTTTCTTTACATCGACTCCATGAACTTACCAACGTCTGATATTAAGGACCAATACACAGCGAAGGACATGCAGAAACTGGAAAAGAAAGCGACCAAGGTTGTAGTAGTGCCGAGCATTCAGACGGTTGACTTGCAAGCCGCAAAGGACTCCTGTCAGAAGTAGCTTAAAAGGACGACTCAACATGCCGACCATTCCGCCGCCCCCTATCAGCAAGCAACTACAGGACGAAATACACAAAGCCGAGCTGATGCACGACTTCATCATCGCGACCATGCCTGACACATTCGTCGCAACGGACCAAAAAATACTTGTTGCGGCAATCTTCTCGCTTATATCTGAGCACCACGGCGCGATACTTCACCTTCTCAAAGCCGGTCGGTTTGATGGCAGCGCCTTTGCGCTTGTGCGGCCCCTGATAGACGGCGCTTATCGCGCTCACTGGATATATTCTTGCGCGAAGCCGGATATTGTCACCCGCATCAAGAATGGCGAGAACGTCTATCCGGGGCTAATCAACATGGCAACAGCGATTGAAAAGAAGAGTAACGCTGACGGGATGTTTGCCTCCATCGCGCCTTATATCAATGCGCTACATGGCTACACGCACGGGGGCTTAGAACAACTTGGTCGCAGGTTTGATGCTACTGGAACCACTATTAAACCGAATTACGATGATGGCGAGAAACTGGAGATAGTCAGAGCGACAACCGTGCATTGACTGCATTGGCAATTGCATGGTGTCAGATTGTCTCAACCGAACCACCCGACAAAGAACCACTATCCAAGAAAATCAGCGATCGCTACACAGCGGAGTATCCCATGCCATCTGAAAGCCTAGCCCCCGCGCCGACTCCTGGAGCGCAATAAAAAAAGATGAACAAAAACTTGCGGTCCTTGAGCGTGTGATTAGAGGACTGGCAGTTAAGGGCCGGTGACCCAAGTGGTATTTTCCCGTGCTGTTTCCCTGCTGTTAACGCTGCGTTGCATCGAAAAGACGGTATTACATGCCATCTGCTGCCGTCTAAGTTGTTGTAAATACGTTTACCGGTTCAAGAGGTGCACAGCAGAATCGGCTATTCGCCGCGGGTGGCTTCCACCAATCCGTGATGGAATTGCTTTTGTTCCGCCGGACCACGTGCGCCAAAAGTTTCGGCGCGGCGCAGCAAGCCCTCCCAAACCAATCGCCTGACGAGCACCAGCTTGCTATTGTCGCTGCTCATGGGCAAGTCGGAGACGGCAAACCTGGGCGTCCTGGCAATGTACTCCAGCGTCGCCTTGAGAAAAGGTGGACCATGCATGGCGCCGCCAGCAAAGTGGATTTCCGCGCCCTCGCTTCCGGCGATTACCTGACACACGCCGGGTCTTCGTTCCAGCAGCGTGGCCAGAGTGAATTCAGAAAGATCTCCCAGATCGGCGAACTGGCCACCGGGAACGGGCTGCATCTGCTGGATGAAATTGCCAAGTACGCGCCGAACCGCGTCCTCGGAGGAGACATTTTCGAGCAAGAGCTTCAGCCGCATAGCCAGACCCGGCGCGAGCTGTTCCGCAGCGTCGCCTCGCGACAGCACGCCCAGAGGAAGGGCCTGGCGTAATTCAACGTGGTTTTCACTGACGTTAATAAGTGCCTGCTGCAGCAGATCCTTCCAGCGAATAGCATTCACATACAGCGAGAGGTGCAGCGAATTGTGTTCCGAAGTGAAGGCATAATGCGGCAGGCCGCGAGGAACGTACATGACATCTCCCTGGCGAAGGTGAACCACCTGCGCCGGCACTCCTTCGAGTTCGGCATCGCTTAGAGCGCGACCTTCAAGGGGAAGATGGCAGAGCGGTTGGAATATCTGCCATTTCTTTTCTCCTTCCAGCTGGATGACGAAGACATCGGCGGCGTCGTAGTGCGATGAGAGGCCCTGTGCTCCTTTCGGCGACAATACGGCGGTCGCGCCAACAAGATGACACAATTCCACCTCAACATCGCGGCACAATTTCGCGACCGGTGCCCAGCGCTGATGCAGCGAACCAAGAAAGATCGTGCTGCCCTCGTGAAAGGCGTCGAGCGCCTTGCGATGCGAGGCCTCATTCATCTGGGGGGAGAGCGGACCGTTGTTGGCGGCGCTGTAGGGAGGGACCGACGATGTATTATTGAACGCCAATAGCGTGTCGATATCGCGAATGGACAGCAGTTGGCTGAAGTCTCGCAGAGGTTCCGCCGGAACATGCAAGATCTGCCGCTCCCAGTAATCGGATGCGAAGACTTCGAGACCGGTGGTTCCGAGCAAATCGGCAAAAGACAGTTGGCTCATAAGCGAACTCACACTTTCTGATTCATACTCTCCGCGACGGACGCGGATGCCGCCACGCAACTTCGGTCCAGGTCACTCAGCCACATTCGTGCAGAGGCATAGTCGCTGGTTTGAGACATGAGCGCTATCTGCAAAAAGCGCCACGACACAATCGGTTCGAGATCCAGGAGGCACGCCGGGTCCTGAATGCCAAGAGACGGGGCGGCGGCGCTCGCCAGCGCGGCCAGCCAGCCGAAATTGGCAGGCAGTGCCGAACGATTTTCCCAAAACCCGCGTTTTGCAACATTCCAGCGCACGGCTTCCGATCTCTCCGGAAACAGTCGCCGCAGTGGCGCCTTAAGATAGCCGTCTGCAATGAGCGTCTCGGGAGAAAATCGTCCACATAATTCCGCCAGAATATGGTCTAGAAATGGAACGCGGATTTCAATGGAAAACCACATGCCCAGGCGATCTTCCTGACGCAACAAGTGCGGCAGGTCGCGGCGATAGATCAGGCTTCTTCGGAATTCCGGCCACTCCCGTTCCTGATTGAGGTAGTAGCGCACCGGCTCCCAACTCAGAACTTCATCCTCGGTGACCCCGAGCACTTCAAGCGCCCCGGCGCTGATGGTACGCACCCAGGATTGGGGCGAAGAATACATCGATTCTGTTCTCTTCTGCAAATCCAACAACAATCCGGGATGTGCGCTGTAATTCTCGCGTAAGCGCCGGGCTAACGCCGGATCGCGTGCGGCGATGGCACGATCCAGAACCGGCAGGAACCAGGGATAACCGCTGAGCACCTCATCACCGCCCTGACCATTGAGAAGCACAGCGATCCCTTGTTGTTTCACTTCGCGTAACAGCAGCAGTGAATTGACCGGCCCCCAACTATGGCTCGGCGTTTCGAGGGCGGTCGCCACCTCGATGAGATCGGTCATGAGCACAGAGGCAGGGGGATCGATGCGATGGTGCTCCAAGGCTAGTTCCGACGAAACGATACTCGCCAACTGGATCTCTTCTTCGTCGGCGCGACCAAATGAGTACGCTTTAAGCCGCAGGTCACCGCGGCCAGCGAGCGCGGCGGCATTCGCGATGCTCGTGGAGTCGAGGCCGCCGCTGAGAGACAACGCAACTTCCCTGCGGCCGCTCAGATGCGATCGAACCGTGTCGATGAGCGAGGCGCGCAGTTCGGGCAAATCGTGCAGACCCAGGTCCGATTGCGGATCGGGCAGACGATAATATTGCGATTTAACCAAAGAGCGGGGCCGGATTTCGAGAAAATGGCCTGGCTCCAGTTCGTGAATTCCCGAATAAAAAGTGCCGTCTTGCGATGGCTTGGTAATGCCCGCGGCGAGAAACGAGCGCACCGCCTGTTCGTCCAAACTGCGATGAAGCAACCCGGAGGCATGGATCGCGCGGATCTCCGAACTGACAATGACTCCGGCATCGTTACCGAACCGTGCATAGTAAAGCGGTTTAATGCCGAATCGATCGCGAGCAACCCACAGCGTCGAACGTTCAGGTTCGTACAGTGCAAACGCGAACATACCCCGCAATCGGGACAATGCCGTGGGACCGAATTTTCGCCATAAGCGCAGCAGTACTTCGGTATCAGAGTTCGTGAAGAACGGCTCATCCTCGTAACCGATGATTGATCTCAACTCGGCAAAGTTGTAGATCTCCCCGTTGAACACGATCCAATATTGGCTGTCGCGCGTTGAAAAAGGCTGTGCAGCGGCAGAGTTGTCATCCTGAATTGCGAGCCAGTTGTGAGCCAAGCCAACTCGCACCGGCTGGGCGTGCAACTGGGGCGCATCGGAGACCGGCCCGCGCCACAAGCTTGTGGGATGGATATCTCCGAACCGATCCCATGCTGCATAGCCGTGTCCGTCGGGCCCGCGATGTTGTTGAGCACGTGCGCCCGCCACCAGGGCAGAGGTCTCGATCGGCGTGGTGGACCAGACGTAGGTGGCGAAAATTCCGCACATTGTATTTATTCAAGCACCTATTATTCGAGCACCCGGATTGAACGTATGCCGACGGGATCGTGAAGCCGCAAAAACACATGGGCGACCGCGGCAATCCCGTTCACTGCGGACAGCAGAAAGCGGTCAGGCGCAAGCCGGTCTGGAAACCATGTTCCCGTTCGCTGGTATGCGTCCGCCAGCAGAGCGGCATTTGCCCGAGCGCGATCCAGCAGTTCTGAATTTTCGAACACCCGGTACGCGCAGAGAGCGGCGTCGGTTTGCTCCAGTCTATCCAATGACGTGACTGGTGGCCGGTCGAGGAAGCGCATCAGTTCATCGCTCGCCCCGCACCGTGCGTCTGCCGAATATAGGGCAGCTTCCAACCGGGCCAGCAGTGAGCCTTTCGATCCGAGAAGGACAGCCGATGTTTCCGCGGGCTGACCGCGACGAAGGCGATCCAGGGCGCGAAATTCTTCCGCCGTGGGAATGCTGTCGAGCCATTTCGAAACGCATAAACGGTTGTGAGCGCCGCTCGCGAGTTCGGAACGCGGCATTTCGTCGGCGAGATGCTGAAGGCCGGCATCCTTCAGCGCCGTCCCGATGCGCGCTGCGGCGTACCGGAATCCTTTGTAAGCCGAAAAGAGAGGATGGCCGCCGGTGTCGCGAACGCGTTCCTTCGCCGCAAGGATGGCTTGGCGTGCCGCGTCCGCGAAATAGCTTCGCCTCGAAGTTACTGCAAGATCGGCAAGCACAGCGGCAATACCCAACGTACCCGAGAAAACATCGTCGGGCAGACGGCCAAACTGCCAGACGCCAAACTCGGGCACAAAGTATAGACCGAGCCATGCCCAGTCATCTGGCGTGTGGCGCACTGCCGCGTCGATGATGGTGTCGCCGATTATGATCGCTGTCTTAAGAAATCGGCTATGTCCTTCTGCCGGGTGTGGGCCCACGCTGGCGACGGGAGCAGGAGGTAAGACTTCCGGATCAAGAACGAACAATGCGGCTTTCAGTAGATCAAGTTCGGCATCAAGGGGCGTTTGCCCGAGGCCCTGCAAACGCTGAGTCACCAGCGCCAAAACGGAGTCGTCGAAGTAACCTGGCACCTTCCTACCGTCCGCAAACAGCAAGGCATCGGATCCCGGATTTGAAGTAAACAGCGGGATGTCCAAATCGCGAAGCGAGTTGACTTCAGATTCGATGATGGCGGTGGGACCGGGATGCTCAAGATGAGCTTTCCATAATCGCTCGAGGACGATCTCCCGCGCAATCGCATCCCGCAGGCAAGCAGGCTCTAAAGAAGCAGAGAGCACTCGCGCATACACGCTGGTCTGGCGATAGACATAGCGAATCAGGCAATCGGAAGCGGAGAGCAGCGGCCCCTCGGGGGCCAACAAACGATCCGTGCACTCACGGATTCTTTCGCCCATGCTCCGATATCCTGCGAGTATGTGGCCCACATGCTGCGCCCAGCCAGTCCGCTGTCCATCTAATTCCGGCGTTGCTGAATCTACTTCAAGTTCGCCGTAATCAAACGCGAAACGGCCTCTGCCCTCGCTGTCCAGACGGAAGACGGCATTCTTGTGCGGCGACGGATAACGGCCCGCGAGAGTGATCGCGCTCAGGTCCGGCGCCTTCCGACCCGGCTCACTCATCGCTTTACAGGTGATCAGTGCCGATATCACCGGAGAATCGAGATGCATCCGGTGCACTTGCTGTTCGCTTGCTGTCGAGTGATTTCCACTCCGGGCAACCGGGGCCAGCAACGCCTCTGCATCTACCAGGATCGGTTGCTCGCCTGAGGCAATTACATTTTCATGGTGACAATCCGAGGCGTTCAACAGTTGCAGCAAACGCGCCAGCATTCCGATGCGCTGGTAGTATCTTGAGACGGCGGTTTGATTTCCGCAAGTAAGTCGCTGTACCTTGGCCTGCCATGCATAGCCGGGCCGGGCGACCATCGCCGGAACTTCCAGTGCAAGGCGGCCTGAGCCGTTCAGTAGTTCGATGACCTGCTCGAATCGCCCGGCGATTCCCAGGTCTTTAGGCTTGTAGAAAATGCTGGCGCCATTTTCGAATCGCAGGCGTGTTACGCTGCGGCCGCCGCCGTGTTGATCGCCAGCATCCGCCTGGTATTCCTCAAGCCGTCCCAGCTTGCTCGTTTCTCCGAATGCAAGGTTGAGCGTAGGAAGGTCGCACGACAATCGCTCGAGAAATTCTGCGACGGCGCCGCGCCAGTTTTGGCGTACCACAGCCATGAGACGCGCCAGAACCGGGTAAGCGAGCCACAAGGTGATCCAATGTTCCAACCGAACGCTTCCAGTCCCGAGATAGGCGCCGAACACTGTGCAATCGGCGTGGAACGGAGTCGCTGCGAGCACATCCTCAAGAGTGGCGTCGGCCGAAAATGTCTGGACGCTGGTGGCGTTCCAGCGCCTCGCAAGTTGTGTCAGCATGTCCCGTTCGGCGCCGGGTGATATCGCCGCCGAACTTTTCTGCACTGCGCGGCGCAATTGCGAAGCCGCCGGTTGGAGAAATGGCGAGAAAGCCGAGTTGTAGAGCCACTTGGCGAGCGGACTGATCCGTGGGTCCGGAGTTGTACCGCCTGTGAGATCGCCCACGCAAAATGGCGCAACCTCGGGGCCGTCGCCGAACGAAGCGGTCATCTCGAGCAGTTCTCGAGCCCAGTCGGGAATGGCGGTCCAGTCGCAGACAGTGCACTCGCCCAGCCCCGCACGGAATTGGTGCGGGTTCAATCCGCGTTCACGCAGTAGTCCATAAAAGCGCCGTTGATCGCCCCCGGTGACGGCGGCTTTCCAGGTTCGTTCACGGGCTTCAATCCTCTGCGTGTCTTCCGTGCCGGAGTCGGATATGGACACAAGCCAACCACCAGCGCGGCGCTCCTTTGGAGAAGCGGCTCGCGCAATAATTCGTCCCAGAATATCGATTTGCGCCTCTGGCACTTCGATGGCACGGTCGCTTGCGATGGCGATCATCCGGCTTTCTGGCGCTCCTCTTCACCGCTTTCCGTCATCGCCAGCGCTCCTTTCACCTCCAGCGTGAGGTTGTCGAGGAACCGCCGGGCCAGCCGGGTGCGGAGCAGTTCGAAGCGAAGGTCGAAGAGATCCTTATAGCCGGCTTCTTCCGACCATCGGCTGTAGTGGACATCAATGCGGCACGGCGTCTCACGAAGATGCTCACGCATCAAATCCGGCACGAGATCGGTCTGCTTATACTCCTCGTACCCTGGGAAGTGGTCGCGCAGAATTTGTTCGATCTGCGCGGCGCCCTGGGCAGCTTCTTCATAGCGGTTCTTCAGCCGCAATTCGTCGAGCACGGTCTTGGTTGTCCGTTCCAGGTACTTTCGCGTGACTAGCCATCTCTGCAGCTTGCGACAGAGGGTTTGTTTCTTCATCAAGTCCTGGAATTCGATATCCGACAGGTGGTTGCATTCGCGCCACTCGTCCAATGCACCGGCCGCAAGCAGATTCCAGCGCACGCGGAAGCGTTCGATTTCCTCGTCTACGTCCGCCGGCTCAACTTGCACGTCGAGCAATTCCGCGAGCACCAAAACCAACTCGCGGTTCAATGCAGCGCTGTTCAGGTCGAGGAAATCGGAAAAGTGGAGAGAAGCATATGTCGCAATCGAAGACAGTGGAATGTCCACGCCGTCGTGCTGCACAGACCGGTCGCGGTTGTAGAGCGTCTCGAACAAGTGAGAGCGCGTCAACTGGAAATTCGCATTGTGGCGGCACGTCTTCGGCGTGAGGCGGGCGAGGACTTGCAGCAGTTCGATAGCATCCTGTTTCTTGATATCCAGGTATTTCGAAGCGACGAACTGTTGCACGGCGTCAACGATCTCCGCCGATACTCCCGCGCGGAGAGCATCGGTGAACAGCTTGGGGAAGGTTCGCTCAGGATAAAACGTGTCCTTCGCCAGCCGGATGAGCAAATCATGCGTGGAGCTTTCGATCACACCTTCGCGGAGCGCCCGCGCGAGGGTCGCCCGAATATTCACCATCGGCTCGGACATTTTCCGATAACCGGTCTCAGACATTCCGTGAGCGACGGCAACCTCGTCATCGTCGGCGATCTCGCCGGAGACATACATGCGGTAGACTTCGCCAACTCCCGTCATCCCAAACTCGGCCGTTTCGAGCGCCCTGAGTGCGCCCATGCTGCTGGCGCCGAATACCGAGATTCCCTGCTCAAGAGCGTACAGAATCTCCTTGTGCCATACGGACAACGATTGACTGAATACGCCGTCAATCAGGCCGATCGCTTGAGGCTTGTATCGAGTGACCGCGCTCAGGATGTCGGCTTGCGCGGCCGGTGGTAAATAGGTTGCATCGAGCACCTGCCGCGCTTCCTCAATGGGCAGCGACGGCCCCAGGAATACGATGATGTTCATCTTGTTTGGCCCGCCTTCGCTTGATCGAGGCTCGCTTTACCCCTTGAGCCAGGAGAATAGGTCTCGAACATGTATCCCTCCAATCCAGGAACAATTACTCGCACAACGCTCACGCCGGTCTCCGGCATCGAAAGATCGAAAACGATGACCTGATCAAGCCCGGCTCTCACCAGTTTCTCGAGCAGTACCTGGACATCGCCTTCGAAGGTGGATGTCGCGAGACTCGTTCGCTGCCGCGCGTCCGCGGTTGCTTCAATGCCGTCGATTGCCTGCAGCGTGGTCTCCCACTCATCCTGAAACCGGCGATGGTGGCGAAAGGCGTCGTCTCTGGAGCCTGCGATAAAGATCAGCCGGCCCTGCACCGCTTCCGTCAGAGCCCGCACCATTGCGATGGCGGGGTCCAGGTGAGTGCCGTATCCGCGATACACACCCATACGGGGAACCAAGCGATCGAACAGATAGGCCATATAAGTCGGCACGCCGGTGTCGACGGTACAGTCGAACAGCACCACCCTGATGCCGGCTCGATCCAGCCGCTCGATGACCTCGCACGCCTCCAGATGCTCCACCGTATCCAATCGAACTCGGGGTGGCGGACAACCACCGGTCTCCCAGGCGATGCGGCAGCAAGCAACCGCGTCTCGCTCGATCACCTCGAGAATCCCCCCGCAAATCGACTCCAGAAAATTATTGCCCGAGGAAAGTCCATTCGAACTCAACTGGAATGAGATGGATTCAGCGAGCGTGCAGCGATGCCGTTCCATGGTAACCAGCATGACCGGAACGAAGACTTCTTTCTGTTGAATCAAGTCCCAGCCCAACGTCCAGCGCTCTAGCCGATTGGGGCGAAACAGCGAGTTTCGGGCGAGAGGAAGGCGATGCAGTGGAATCGTGCTGGGACCAGTCCCGAGGTCGTTCCATGAGCACTTCAACTCTGGAGGGCGCACGGCTTCCGCGGCGTAGCGCTCGAAGCACTCCATGGCTGCGGAAACCATCGCGGCGATGGGAGTAAATCCTTTACCGGCATCGACACTCAAGTACCCGCTGTTTGGACGCACGGATAACACCGTCGGAATTCCTATTCTGTCGAGCCCCGTAATGTTGCAGAGTCTGGTAAGGCCGATCGTGCGAAAATGCGGACGGATTTTCTCAAATGTTTCCTCCGGCGCGATGCTGCGCTGCGAGCCGTGCCAATACATCTTTTGAGCATGGTAGGCCTCTCCGCGAAAAAAGACCGGACGGTGGGGCGCTTGCAGCACAATCGAGGAAAGCCCGCTTGCCATAGAGCCTCAGTTAGGGTGCGCGGCGCAGAAAGCGCGGGCACGGGGTCCGGGCGCGTAATGATCGAACATGTAGCCTTCAAGCCCGGGCACGATAACTCGAACCACGGGTACTCCGATCAAGTCGTCGGAAAGGTCCACGACGATCACTCTGTGGATCGCCGCAGCACGCAACTTATCCAAAACTTTAAGAATGTCCCCTTCGAATGAGTCGGTCGCTTCAGACCGCCGATGTGTCGCATCGATCAGGGCAGGAGAACTCTCGAAGGCACTGATGCCAGCGTCGCCGCCCGCCGAGCGGTGACTTAGCAGATCGCGGCGGAAGTAATCGTCCCTCGATCCTGCGATGGCGATGAGACGCGACTGTGCCGCTTCCGTCAGGGCCCGGATCATGGCCACGGCAGGATCAAGGTGCGCGCCATAACCACGGAATAGTCCGGTGTGAGGAGTAGCCATGTCATAGATGATCGCCATGTAGCAGGGCACTTGCGTATCTACTGTGCAGTCGAACAGAATGGGCTTAATTGCCGCTGCTTCGAAGATGTCGAGAAGGGTCCACACGAGTGGACTGCCAATGGATTCCAGACGTACGCGCGGGAACTGATATCCCACAGTCGCGGCGGCCACGCGGTTGCATGCGATGGCATCCCGTTCCACGACCTCGTTCAGCGCCGCTGAGATCGCTTCCAGGAAAACATTGCCGCCGGCCAGCCCATTGGTTCCCATGGAAAACTCCATCCACCGGGATGGACGCTGATCTTTGGGCAGCGTCATGGCAACGCACGCGTAGGGAACGGCAATGTCCTCTTTGTTAATCAGATCCCAGCCCAAAACCCAGCTCTCGCTTCGCTGTGGATCGAACAGCGAGTGCTTGGTGAGCGGCAATTGTTCTTGGGGAATTACCGCATGGCGCAGTGACAGGTTGCGATAGCTGTCCTGAAAACAATTCAGGCGGACGTTTTCCGCGTGATAGATTTCAATCGCTTCCATGGCCGCTGACACCGATGCGGCGACTAACGTATACCCCTTGCCGGCTGCGTTGGAGAGAGTCGGGCAATTCGGGCGCTGTGCAAGGACAGTGGGAATGCCGATACGATCCAAACCCGTAATGTTCGCCAAACGGGTGATGCCGGCCTGGCGGAAGTGCGGGCGAAGAACTTCTAGCGTCTCTTCCGGCGCCGCCGCCCGATGTGTTCCGTCAAGGAATTTCTTTTGTGAGTGGAACTCCTTTCCCCGGTAACGCACGGACGCAATTAAAGGCGAGACTGCGGATCCTCCGCTTATCGTCATAGCTGTGGCGGAAAGGGATAGTCCGTGTCAGGCAGCAGCTACTGCCGCCGATGCGCCGGCGAACACCGTGGTGGTCGTCGTAGTGGTTGTGATCGTATTGTTGGCCGCGCTCGCCACTCGCGACAACTGAGCTTCATCCAGTTCTTCCACCTGTGCGGAGGCGGGAAAAGCCGAGGCGGGTACGTCTAGCGGCTTCACCGCTCCGTAGCCGGCTTTTTCGAGAATCGCCTTCTTCTGATCGATCGTAGATGCAGCTGCCAATGAATTTCGAAACCCAGCATCCGTCGCTATTTTGACAATGAGTTGCTTTGCTAGATCAGGTGCGCTTGCTGTAGCCAAAGGAACCCTCCTAAATGGATCGAATTTTAATCACTTATCCGGGATAACTTAGTCGTAGTTATCCCAGTGCGGGGCAAATATAATCCGATCCGAGATCATTGTCTAGCTATTATTATTTTCTGTTCTATCTTCCAGCACATTGTTAGTTCTATCTGCATTGCAAGTAAGGACAGAACACGTCGGGGTATTCGCGGAATGCAGATAAAGTTGATATCTAATCATAGCAACCGCAGGAATTACTCTTGTTGACGCTCGCGTTCCCACCAACAAGCTTGTGAGGCCAATCAAGACGGTTAATTAATTAGGTAGCGTAGACAATTCTTACTACGCATCAAATGATCTTTGAGGCCGGAGACAGATCATTCTGTCGCAAATGTGGATGCGGACCTATGTGCGGAAGAATATAAAAGGCCGATGCGATAGTCTGTAGTGGCCACGGCGAGTTTCAGAAATCTCCCGAGCGTATACTTTTCGGCGAAAGACTGGGCCAGCCCATTCTCGGACTTGGACCTCAGAAGAAACAGGAGGCATATGCGGACTGACGCGGTTTCCAGGCGGTCGTTTCTGAAACAGCTCGGAGTTGCGGGCGCGATGGCCTCCTCGGCACATGCGGCTGCAATGAGTAACGGCGTGGCGAAAATGCCAGCCGCGAGTGGACAGAAGTCTTCAGCGCAAGGCAAGGAAACCGCAACGCGCGCGCAAAGAATGGCGTGGTGGCATGAAGCGAAGTTCGGCATGTTCATCCACTGGGGGCTGTACAGCGTAATTGGCCAGCATGAATGGGCTATGGAGGTGGAAGGAATTCCGATTTCGCAGTACGAGTTACTGGCGAAACATTTTCAGCCCAAGCCCAATGCGGCCCGCGACTGGACCAAACTGGCCCGGCGCGCCGGACAGAAATACATGGTGATGACCACCAAGCACCACGAGGGCTTCTGCCACTTCGACACGAAACTGACCGATTATTGTGCGCCTCGCCAGGGACCGGGTCGGGATTTGGTTCGCGAATTTGTGGAAGCCGCGCGCGCCGAAGGGTTGCGTGTGGGCTTTTACTACTCGCTCATGGATTGGCATCATCCGGACGGGGTGCACTGTAAGACGGACGAGGCCGCTCGCAAACGATTTGTCGCATATACGCATGGCTTGATCCGCGAACTGATGACGAATTATGGGAAGATCGACGTGCTTTGGTACGACGTTGACTGGCCCTTGACCGCGCAAGAGTGGGAATCTGAGCGCATGAATGAAATGGTATTCGAGCTTCAGCCGGAAATTATTGTGAACAATCGCAACGGACTGGAGGGAGATTTCTCAACTCCCGAGCAGGAGATCGCGGCGGCCGAGGCCGGACGCGCATGGGAAAGTTGCATGACGATGAATGACAGTTGGGGATTCAACCGGGGCGATGACGGATGGAAGACTCCCAAGACAATCGTGAGCAACCTGGCGAATTGCGCCAAGGGCGGAGGAAATTATTTGCTGAACATCGGTCCGCAGCCGGACGGGTCAGTGCCAGAAAAATCGGTGGAGATTCTGGAAGCAGTGGGTAAGTGGCTCGACACGAACGGCAAAGCGATTTACGGCACGGAACGAGGGTCGTTCAGTTGGAGCTCCAACGCGGAATATACTCGCCGCGGTAACACGCTCTACATTCATCAGCAATACTGGCCGGCAAACACTCCGGCGTCGCAGTGGCTGCCTTTCTTCCAGCCCGCAACCGTGGTCGCCATCGGTGGTCTGAAGACGAAAGTGAAGTCTGCCCGGTTGCTGAAGACCGGACAGAGCGTGCCGTTTACACAGGACGAATTTTCTCTGCGGCTGACGGGGCTACCAGCGGAATCGCTGGATACTCCATCCACAGTCATTGAGGTGGAATGCGAAAGCGTGCCGGAAATTAGCCACGAGGCGATTCGATCGCTGTGGCCGCGGTATAAAGCCGGCATCAGTTAGAGGGCAGTTCCCCGCGCGGAGGGCCCGCGCCACACACAAGCCACGGATTCGCACCGGTGGAAATCCGTGCTAATCCGTGGCGATAGACTTCTCTTAATTACTTTGGCTGAGGCACGATCCTGATATAAGGCTTGGGTGACTTCCAGCCTCCGGGATATTGTTTCTGCGCTTCTTCGTTGGAGACGTTCCCACTGATTATGACGTCGTCCCCTTGCTTCCAATTGGCAGGCGTGGCGACTTTGTGCTTGGCGGTGAGTTGGATCGAATCGATAACTCGAAGTATTTCGTCGAAGTTGCGGCCCGTACTCATGGGATAGCTGAGCTGAAGCTTGATCTTCTTATCGGGACCAACTACGAAGACCGTACGGACGGTGGCATTATCGGCGGCAGTACGGCCCTCGGAAGTGGTACCGGTCTCAGCGGGCAACATGCCGTAGAGCTTGGCGATTTCCAGCGTCGGATCGCCGATCATGGGATAGTTCACTTTGTGTCCCTGGGTTTCTTCAATATCAACGGCCCATTTGCTGTGACTGCTTACGGGATCGACACTCAGCCCAATAATCTTCGTGTTGCGCTTGGCGAATTCGGGCTGCAAGCCCGCCATGGCGCCAAGTTCGGTGGTGCAAACGGGCGTGAAGTCCTTGGGATGGGAAAATAGGACCGCCCATCCGTCGCCGATCCATTCGTGAAAGTTGATGGTGCCCTGCGTGGTCTCGGCTGTGAAGTTGGGCGCGGTGTCGTTGATGCGCGGGATTCTTTGTGTTTCGGTAGCAGTCGCTGTAGTCATGTTTCTCTCCTCTTGAATTCAATTCTCTCGATGCATCGAGAGTTGGTCCGCAGCCGCTTTAATTCTTTTTCATCAGATAAAACAAAACCCACCCGATTGTGCGGGTGGGTTTAGGAAAAACTCTTTATGCTCCTACCCACACGCCGACGCGCGCATACAACAACAGGCAGCGCGGGACTGGGCAGCCGCAAACATCATCATGGCTACAAGCATATCCGGCGGCCCGAACGGAGTCAAACATCTTTCGACCGCGTTCGGGCCGGACTAAACCATTAATTGCCCGATTAATCCTTATTGATTAACGACACGCGTAAACAATATGCCGGAACCGCTCCAGGCATCGTTGTACATGGTCGACGAATTCGACACCAGCATCTGGTAGTTGCAAATGACGGCATCGAGCGATCCAGTGTAGAGAGCCCAGGTTCCATCCGGCAGGTCAGCCCGGCTGGGAATGCCGAAGGCCATCGAGTAGTCCGATGGGTTGGGGCGAATATCGTCAGAGGTCGCGGTACCGTAATCCTGAACCCCGTTTGGACCATACGAATGTAAAGGGTAAGGTCCGGTGGTAGCAAAGAATGTACTGGCCACAGAATTCACGATATAGAACGAGGCTGAAGCTCCCGTGGCAAGCTGATTCTGAGAGTTCCCCAGATTCCACGTGTAGTCGGCTGTCGGGCTTGGTTTGACAGGGAATCCGCACGGAGGAACTCCGCTGCGTGGCGGAATTTCATCTCCAGGAGTCCCGTCAACCCACAACTCCCAGCGAGCGTTACCGGGAACGTAGACAAGATTCGTAGCGCGGGTGAATATCTGTGAATACGGCATCACAGAAATTGAGCCGCCAACTGGAATTGTCGTCCACGTATTGGGAGCCGTCAGATAACTGAATGTGGAATTATTCCAGTTAATCATCACCGGCGTGGTGGCAAAGTAATAGGGATTGTATGGGAAAAACGACATGAATCCGAACCATACATTTGCCATGTGGGGATGGGGCGCAACAATCATGTCGGTGACGGATATAGTTGGCAGGCTGTTATTGTCGACTCGAACCAACAACGGCCAGGTGGAAGGAAAAGTCTCTCCATTGTCGCCTGACCCGTTGGGAACCGAGGCGCCGTAGACAATACGTTTGCCGAAATCATTCTGAATATTTACGTTGGTGACGCCTGAGACCACGTCAATGTATCCGGTGTTCGGGTCCTTAAAGGCCGAACTGATTCCATAGTATTGACCGTCACACGGCCGTACCGTACCGCGGTAAATTAGGCCACTTCCGCGCAGGCTGTCATGATCGGTGCCGGTTTCAAACAGACCAATCGTGTCGCCACCGCACTCCGATCCCGGACCGGCAACTTCACCCCAGATCTGCGTGTAGAAATAGGTCCTGTTTACAAGCGCTCCGTTGATCAGCTTTGTGACCGGCACCATCTTGACGCCGGCAAATCCATAGTCGATAGGACTGGCAGCCATACACGCCCCGGCCCCAGTTCCACTTTTTACTGGTGGAAGCCCGGAAGCAATCGAACATGTCCAGTTGGAGGTTACTGGGTTCAGGAACCAGGTTGAGGCGATTTCGTTATAACTTTGGGCTGATGCAGAATTGGCGAGAAGTGCGAGCGCGCCTACCACTGACAAGACTATCGCTGTTCGCACGGCAGAAAAATGAGAGGCATCAGTTTTCCTCGAAGAGCACCGATGCACGTCAAACCCATAGGAGCATGAGTCCGCGATTCTTTGGCAATACATGAAACTCCTCCTTTGGCCAGAATCGCCCCAATTCCAAACTCGTTTTGGCTAAGTTAGTTCAGTCGTGAGGATCGCACAAGGCAACTGGGACCAGCGATGAAGAATCGGGGATGTATACCGCAAATATGGGACAACGCGTCGGCGATTTTCTTTCTCGCATCGAAGTGATATTTGTCTGCATCTGAGTTGCTGTTGCATACGAATCTAAGCGGGCAAAAAACATGACTCATCAAACACGGCGGCTTGTGATGGCACAATGGGATGTTTTTTCTTCCAAAGCGCTGGAGGGAAATTCCCTGGCGGTCTTCTTTGATGGCCGCGGCCTGAGCGATGCCGAGATGCAATCGATCGCCAAGGAGATGAACCTGTCGGAGACTACGTTCATCCTGCCGCGCGATGCGGCGCTAGAAGGCAATCAGGGCGTGCGGGTGCGGATCTTTACCGTACAGGAGGAGTTGCCGTTCGCGGGCCATCCGACGCTTGGCACAGCTTTTGCATTGCGCGGCAATAGTGGTAAGCGCGAAGTCACTCTTGAATTGAACGTGGGAAAGGTGCCCGTGAGGTTTGAGGATTCTTCGGGTCAGCCCACTTTCGGCGAAATGACGCAAATGGATCCCATGTTCGGGGTCAAACATGACCGCGAAGCTGTGGCAGCAGCCACCGGCCTGCGGCTGGAAGATTTCGATTCATCACTTCCCATTCAAACCGTTTCAACCGGAGTGCCATTCGCGATCGCGCCGCTGAAATCGCTAGCCGTAATGCAGAATCTGCATATCGATCTCAATCGTGCTGCCGCATATCTCAAGACATCGGGCACGAAGTTTTTCTATTTTGTGACCCGCGAGACCGTGGATCGGGAGGCTCGGCTGCACTCTCGCATGTTGTTTTACAACGGGGAAGACCCGGCGACGGGATCGGCCGCCGGTTGCACGGCGGCATGGATGGTGGAGCACGGCGTGGCTAATCCGGAGGAACGAGTGCTGATCGAACAAGGTGTCGAGATGAAACGTCCCAGCCGGATTTTCGTGCGGGCTTCGCGCCGTGATAACCGTGTAGTTAACGTTCGTGTTGGCGGCAACGCAATCGAAGTTATGCGCGGTGAATTTTTGTTGTGACCACCAGTCCCTATCCTTTGAAATCTGCAGGACGCACGAGTCGAAATAAAGATCAATGGCCTGAATTTCCCATTAGCGTCGCCGCTACTTTACAGTGAATGCAGTTGCCGTTAGCATTCATCTCGCTCTGTCACTCTTCATATTGAGAAAATCTTCCACCGGCAAACGCCGGCGGAATGCGGATGTGCAATGAAACCGAAGCGCACGATTTTGTGTGTCGATGATAACGAACAATCGCTTTCCCACCGCAAAATCATGCTGGAAACCCGCGGTTACCGGGTGGCGAGTTTTTCCGGCGGCGATGCGGCGCTTGAACGGTTCAAACAAGGCGGCATTGACTTGGTGATCACCGACCTGGCGATGCCCGGAATGGATGGAACCAAGCTTGTGGCTGCCATCAAGGAACTGTCGCCGCAAACTCCGGCCATATTAATCTCCAGCCGCACGCGCATTTATTCGCACGAATCGCAAGCCGATGTATTTCTGGCCAAAGGAATGTACGCTCCCGCTGATCTCCTCGAGCGAGTGCGATTGCTTTTGGTGCGCAAACGCGGCCCCAAGCGTACGCAACGACCCAGCACTTCCCCATCGCCAAGCCAGATTGGCGCGTGAAAAAATCATCCATCAACCATTGAACTCTCCGCCATCGCCGAAGCCAGTTGGGTGCCAGCGGCTTCGTGTAAGATCGTTGGCAGGCATGGCTGCGGGACAATTCATTGAAGCACGAGACCTGCGAAAGACCTACCACGTGGGAAAGATCGAGGTGCAGGCGTTGCGCGGCATCTCTTTCGGCGTGCAAAAGGGGGAGTTCGTCAGCGTCGTAGGGCCGTCGGGAAGCGGTAAGTCAACTTTGTTTTATCTGCTTGGCGGCCTCACCCGCGCGGATTCCGGCAGCGTGGTGCTCGATGGCGACGATTTTGCGGCGCTCTCCGATGCCGAGCGCACGCGCATGCGCAAGCGCAAAATCGGCTTCGTATTTCAGAAATTCAATCTTCTGCCTACGCTTGATGCGCGGTCGAACATTCTGATTGCGCAGGAAATTTCCGGGCTCGCCAATCAAGACCCGGCGCACTTCGATCGCATCACCGGCCTGCTAGGCCTGAGCAAGCGGCTGGATCATCGTCCGTCGGAGCTCTCCGGCGGCGAGCAGCAACGCGTCGCACTGGCGCGAGCCCTTATCAACAAGCCCGCCATCGTTTTGGCGGACGAGCCCACCGGGAACCTCGACTCGAAGAATTCGGACGTTGTCCTGGGCATGTTGCGGCAATCACAGCAAGAGCTAGGCCAGACGGTGCTGATGATTACCCACAATCCGGAAGCAGCAAGGTACGGCGACCGCATCGTTCACATGCGCGACGGACAAATTGTTTCGCCGGAAGAAGATCCTCAGTGGGTGCCGCACTGACCTTTCTGATTTGCGCAGGGCAGCGCGCGACCGAGTGGTGTAAGCCAAAAGCATTAAAATTACTGGGCCGCACTCCGGCGTGATTCCAGAGTGAAATAAATAGTGGCCCCTTTTTCGACCGCTCCTTCGGCCCAAACTTCGCCACCGTGTTTTTGAACGATGCGCCGCACCGTCGCCAGCCCAACCCCATTGCCGGGAAATTCGGCGACCGAATGAAGGCGTTGGAACGGTTGGAATAAACGGTCTGCCGATCGCTGATCGAAACCGCTGCCGTCGTCCTTGATGAAAAATACCATCCGGTCATTGTCCATTTCCTGGCCGAATTCAATGCGCGCGTGCCCGTGGTGCGACGTGTATTTCCACGCGTTTCGCAATAAGTTGTCCATCACGATCTGCATCAGTCGCGCATCCGCGTAGGCTTCGGCAGTCGCCGGAGCGACGAACTCGACCTTTCTCTCCGGCGCCTCATGGCACAAGTCTTCCATGATGGATCGTGCAAATACGCTCAGATCAACCTTCTCACGATGCATGTTGCTGGTGGTGACGCGAGACAGATTCAGCAAGTCATCGATCAGTTCTGACATACGCTTGGAAGCCGCGCGAATGCTGTCAAGCGCCTCCTTGCCCTTTTCATCGAGTCGTGCCGCGTTATTCTTCAAGAGCACATAGCTGAAGCCGTTAAGAGCGTCCAGCGGTCCGCGCAAATCGTGGGATACCGAATATGAAAATGCCTCAAGCTCGCGATTGGCTGAAACCAATTCGCGAGTGCGCTCCGCAACGCGGTGCTCCAGTTCATCGTGCGCCTTTTGCAGTTCGTCATCTCGCCGCTGGATTTCCCTCAGCATTTCATTGAATGAATCGATTAGGGTGGCGAGTTCGTCGCCCGTGCCGCTGGCAGGAACGCGAACTCTGAAGTCCTTATCTCGCGATACGTTCTGGGCGGTTTCAGCCAGCGCAATGATGGGTTCGGCGACCGATCGGCGAAATCGCGAAGAGAGCAGGAGCGCCAACATCAATGAGAGCAGCAACACTGCGGCGGAGATGATGGCATATCGCCGTAACCGTTCATCGATCTCGCCCAAATCCGCCCGAATGTAAACAAAACCGACGAGCTTCCCCTCGGAAAACACTTTGCGAACCAGAATGGCGTGCGTGCTGCCGAAGCGATATTCTTCCGTTTCAGTCGCGCTCAGCGCCGGGATATTTAGAATCTCGCCTTCTCCCTGGCGCGTGTACGTGGCAAAATTTCGCCCTTCGGCAGTGAGAATTCCTGCCGAAGCAATATGTGGAGCGTTCTTGAGCGCGGAAAGAGTGTTGGAAGCCGACTGGGGATCGTTGAACAGCAGCGACGAAACGCTGTTGGAACCAATAATCTGAGCCTGCGCGGAAAGCGTTCGGAGCAGCCCCTGACGGAAGGTGATTTGATCGTAGGCAAAGAAGGCGAAACTGGCGAGCAGCAAGGCAGCGCCGCTCACCAGGATGTTCATCGTGGTGAGCTTGGTCGAGATCGAACGTGTGCGCGTTGCGCTCATGGTTTAAGTCTGCGGCGGAACTTTCTCAATCACCTTGCTGGCGACTTTCAATAATTCCGAACTCAGTACTAAGTGCGACTGTTCGGCTGCGCCGCGGTTCACTTCAAAGCGAATTCTGTCCTGCTGCATGACGAAACCGATGATGCCGCCGCGCTCCGCGAAGTGGGGTATGTCGCTGACTGTGAGCACGCCCTGGCGTTGCGAGACAGAGAGAATGGGGGCCAGGCGGCTTTCTTCCGATGTGCCGACAAATAAAATACTGCAGCGCGCCGATTCCTGGACTGTCGAGAGCCTTCTCACTGTGATCTTTTTACCCGCGATGCTCTCACCTTCTACGGTTGCGTCGAGAACCGCTCCGAATGGGTCTTTCCCGAGGACGCAGATTTCCAGCGAGTCAGGGCTCACTGCCCGATCACCTTCCCACCTGACAAATTTTCCGAAGTTATAAAGGTAGGCTGCTTTGACTTGAGATTCCGTGGGGCTGGCCTTCTGCGCCGCTGCCAGGACGGAACCCAGAATAAGCAGAACGAGGAGACTCGCGGCCCGCACGACCTGCAAGCGGGCGATCCGCATTACGCAATTTTTCAGCCCAACAATCATTTCGGTAGAAGATTTTGTAAAGCGGATAGAACTAAAAGCCCGATTTTTTCGGGTCAACGTGCCGACTTCCAGGCCAGCTGGACGTATACCGCTCGCCGGATTCCGATCGCCGCTTCCGATGGGTCGCCGGTGCCCCATTCGAAGTGGAAAGGCTGAAACAAGTTTTGCCCCACCAGCGAGAGATTCCATTCCTTAAGAAATTTCCACTCCAGCCTGCCGTCCATCGTCTGGTAAGCCTCAACCTTCTGAGCAGGCAGCGCGCTTACGTAAAAGTAGCTCTGATCGAATTCGAACCTTTTGCCGAGATCAATATGGGATTGGATCTTCACCTGGTGAACGGGACTCGATCCTTCATAGGTGTTGACAGATCCCGTCGAGCTTATGTTCGATCCCGGCGCATTCGCATGATAATTAACTCCGGCGAAGGAATAGGACCCGGCCAACTGCCACCAGGGCCGGGGTTTCCAGCTGGGTGCAATTTCAATCCCGTTCGTGGACCCGGCAATAGCATTCTCATAAAAATAGGTAAACGTATTTCCTATCAGCATGGGCAGACTGAAGCTCTGCAAATGGTCGTACTCGTTATGAAAGACATCCAGGTCGATATAGAAATTAGGCGTCAGCAATTGCCGATAGCCTCCTTCGAAGCCGAGAACGGTCTCCGACTGAAAATGGGGGTTGCCCACCACCGCCACGTACAGCGGCGGATTCACCGAGATTTGCCCGGACAGATCAAAGCCTTCTTCGATGCGCGACGGAGTTGTAATACCGCGAGTTACCGCGGCCCAAAAGCTCTGATGGGGATTCGCATTCCACAAGGCCCGCAAAGTCGGCTGAACGTCGAATCCGCTGAAGTTGTTGTCTTCAAACTTCGCCCCCGCCGTGAGTGAGGCCTTATTGTTCAGGAAATGAATTTCATCCTGTACAAACCCGGTGTGAATATAGTCGGTGTCAGTATTGGGCACGACGTTGACACCGACGCCTCGCGGAACAAAGTGGTTGGGGCTCCAGTGCAACCCAAATCCATAGCTGATCTCATGCCGGTCCGCGATTTTCAAATGATGAAGGAAATCAAGATCGATGGTGTTGCGGGTCTCACCATAAAGAACACCACTGCGAACAGTGCGGTCGAAATAGCCTTCCAAATACATGTCGGAACCGTTTTCAAACGTGTGCCGCCAACGGCCGACGATATCCCCGCCCGCAACTGAATTTATAAAGCTCGCAGACCCTGTTTCGGCGGGTGAAGTTCCCCCGTAAAGATCACCCTCCAGCATGTAGTTTGTGTGGGCGTCTTTGGACCAGTCCATCCGGAACCCGCCACGCTCCTGGTTCCATCCGTCGAAATTGTTGTGATTGGTGTGATATTCGGGCTCGCGAATAAAGCCTTTTCCATACACCCGATAGCTCAGATCGCCAACGCTGCCGCCATATTGAGCCTCGGCTATCAGGCGGTCCTCGTTTCCAGTCAGGACGGAAACCATAGCGCCTTGAGTCTCGGACGCCGTCTTGGTAATGATGTTGATCACGCCGTCAGCGGAATTCGGTCCCCACACAGTTGCGCCGGGGCCGCGAATCACCTCGATGCGGTCAATGTCCTCTAATACCAGGTCCTGCACATCCCAGTAGACACCGGCGTAGAGCGGAGTGTAGACACTCCGTCCGTCAATCAACACCGCAACCGCCTTCGAAAAGTTTGTTTCCGTGCCTCGAATACCCACCGCCCAACCATTGGATTCAATCCTTCCCACTTCTACGCCCGGCACCAACCGCAGAGCTTCCGGAATGCTGGTCACGCCCGAACGCCTTATATCGTCGCTCGTGAGCACGTAAATTGCCGCCGGAGTTTTCCAGACCTGTTCTGGCTCCTTGGAAGCCGTAGTCACTTCCACATTTCCCAATTGCTCCAGCGTCAGATCTTTTAGCGGATTTTCCTGGGTCACGAAGGCAGCGTGCGCAGGGATTGTGCCAAGTAAGAGCGAAGACGCCAATGCGCACAAGAGAGAGCGGTTTCTTGATGACGAAAGCTTGGCGCTTTGTTTTTTCATTCGGAGCTTGGCCGGTTGTCGCGTACAGCGTCACGATCAATAAGCCGTCTGACTTCCTCGACAAGATCTTCTGGTTGGACCTCTGACTTGCGAAGCCACGCGTCGACTATCGCACTCTCGCCTGGTAATGAGGAGAAACCCGATAACATCACAATCGGGATTCGGGGGGAGAGCCGCTTCATCTCTTCGGCAACTGCGGTGCCGTTTTTGCCGGAGAGCCAGTAGTCCATTACTACAGCATCAATATCCTGAGATTGAAACAGTTCCATTGCCGCATTCGCAGACTGTGCTTCGAGCACGCGAAATCCGGCCGATTCAAAGAGCATCTTCCTGAGTTGAAGTTGCAACCGCTCATCTTCCACGCAGAGAACGGTCTTGGGTCCCAGGCTCCCATTTGCGCGTCGCGTGGCGGGCTGGGCGAGAACCGCCGAAATGGTGGAGAGAAGAACCTCCGGGTCATGACCCTTCTGCACGTGGCTGTCGACCAAACGCAACAAAGTTGACGGAAGCTGGCCGACTGCTGAAACAGCAATAAGCCGTAAGTAGGGATAGCGCTCCCGTAGCTTCGCGGCCAGTTCATCGCCGTTCATGCCGGGCATCAGATAATCGAGAAGGACCAGATCAACGTCGAGTCCTTCACTTAGCATTTTTAGAATCTCCGCGCCTGAACTTGCCGTCAGAACGGAATATCCGGCGGTGGACAGCAGAACTTCGCGGAGCTTGAGGGTATCGAGATCGTCATCAACGCATAATATTGGTTTACACGTTTCCACAGGCGTCATATCGGGCGGAAGTGAACGCGATGTCAAAGCTCCGTATGATTTCAAGTCCTTGCAAAGCAAGATATACAGGATTTCCGTTATTACTAAGGAGTAACAGGTAAAGTGCGCTAGCGCGACCCCACCCGCTACAATGGCAAGGAGCAATTCCGCGTTGTGACGGCCTCGTACTGTGCTTCGAATGATGCCGGCAATGAACTGAAAAGAGTTCGGCTCGTTAAAGCGGCGGCGAATTGGCAGCGGCTATGCGATGCTGTAGAATGTGGAGACGAGCGGGAGTAGCTCAGTGGTAGAGCGCGACCTTGCCAAGGTCGATGTCGCGGGTTCGACCCCCGTCTCCCGCTCCAGATTTTGGTCGTCGCACTGCTTGCTCCCTCGTAACTGGAGTTTTTCCGCAGACAGAGTTAGTGTGGTCAAGGGGCGCGGTACCCAAGTGGTAAGGGAGAGGTCTGCAAAACCTTTATGCGTCGGTTCGATTCCGACCCGCGCCTCCAAATTCTATCTCCCATCGAGCCCCTGGCGGGCAAGCGAAGAAGCGGAACTACAGGACCATCCGCATTCCGTGCCCGATCTATGAGCGAGTCATCAGGAAGCATACTGTCCAATAGCGGCACAAAGAGAAACTTTGCCGCCGCGCAAAGACTTGTTTTTGCTATCCTTCCGGGGACATGTGTTCCGCCAAACCACGCTCCGACTTCATCCCTCCGTTAGTGAATTTCATTACAGGGCTTGCGAAGGAAGGTGAGCGAGCGTTGGTCATAGGCGGAGCCGCACGACTAGATGTCGCCCTAGAACGACTCCTCAAGTCCGTGACTCGACACACGGCTGGCGGGCGAGATGATCTTTTTGACCCAGAGCGCCCTTTGGGAACCTTCTCGGCAAAAATAGCATTGGCTTATCGGCTCGGGCTTTTGGAAGACCACGTTGAAAAAGCCCTACACCTAGTTCGCAAGGTCAGAAATGATTTTGCCCACGCAACTACAAAAGTCAACTTGTCCGAATCTGCCCACCAAAACCGATTGTCGGAGATCACAAAATGCGTGCGGGAGTGCCCGATACATGAAAGGCTACGCCGGTCATGCGAGAAAGAATTTCCACAAATATCGGAGTTCTCGGCTTCGCTCCTTTTGGCGCTGATAATACTTGTAACGGTCATCGAGTTATCTGCGGACAGTGCCAAACCTATGAGTGACATTTACACAGCAGATACACGGAAGTTGATTGAACCCCCATTAACGGACCAAGTGTCTTAGGGGCTTTCCCGTGTCACCTAGGAATCCCCCTTTTTGTGCTAATTTGTGCTAGATTCCCTTCCATCCTAGATTTCTGGGATTTCTAGGATACTTAAGAATCAGTAACTTACACATTCTAAAGGGCTACCGTCGGTTCGATTCCGACCCGCGCCTCCAAAAATTGTGGAGCCGCATGAAAACAGGCCCTCGGCGAGAGGGCCTGTTTTCATTTAGCAACGGTACCAAAACGTGCCGGCGCGTCTCCTCAGCCTCGTGATGGATAAATTCCCTGCATAGCAATGACAAAGAAAATGCTCAGAAACGGTGGAAGGTTGTTGTGGGACTGGGTACCTCCAGTGAGCCCTAAGGCCTGGACATTCATGTTTACGCCGGTGGCCGCGGCAGCGTAGAGCGAAGGCGATACTCTGTCTCCTTTAGCGTTTGACCAAACCGCATTCGCCGGCGAATTCAGCGAACCCGCGCCGTTGATGCAGGCCACGCCGTGGTTATGCGCGGCGAGCTGGCCCGTCAGCAAAGGAACAGCGTATTGCCCACCGGTCTCGCCCCAGGTCCGCGGGGACAACCCCGAGCCATTGCCGGCCGCCATGGGAGCCACCGCCTGAAAGTTGGGCAGAGCGAAATTACTTTTGCCATCACCGCCATAAGTGGTGCCGAGAATCGAAAACAACGCGGTGTTCTGCGAAATGCTTAGAAGTTGCCCACTGCACAAGGCCCAACCTACCGGCGCGAAATTAAACCCTACCATCCGGATTTCTCCAACATACTGATCGGACATAGCAAACCCTCCTCGATTTTATCGGCTTAATTGCCTCGGTTTAACTTCGCGTGGGGAAAATTCCCGTCAACGCAATGATGAAGTTGATTACCAGATACGGCGAACGATTTTCGTGTCCCTGGCTGCTGCCGGCATTGGAAATGGCGTTAGGAGCCATCGGGGCGTTGATCGGGGAGGCAGCATACTGTGCGGTCGGCGTCCCCGACGCCCAGAAATTGCCTGCCGGACTGGGCAGCGTGGAGCCCGCACTGCTGGCTATCGGTATGTGGTTATGCGCTGCCATTTCAGCGATCTGAAGGACGTGCTGTTCCTCGCCGGCAAGCTGGCCGGGCGCAAACGCGGGCGTGCCGTTTTGAGAGCCCACGCCGATAGCGGTTCGTCCCTGGAAATTAGGAAGTTGAAAAGTTTGTTGTCCATTGCCGCCGTAGGTCGTCCCCAGCAGCGCAAAGAGCGGCTGATTCTGGCTTATCTGCATGGTCTGTCCATTGCACAATGCCCATCCTTTGGGTGCGAATGAAAATGCCACCATGCGAATCTCGCCCATATACGGTGTGCCCATAATGCTCTCTCCTCAACGTTTGATCGTTATGTTCGATGTCAACTATTGCGACGGGTAAACGCCTTGCAGCGCGATGATGAAAGAAACCACCAGATATGGCAGCAGGTTATTGTGAGGTTGACTACTCCCGGTCATTGACGTGGAACCTGCATTCATCGAACTATTCGCTGACGATCCGGGCCCAAAGGATTCATTGACGATCCCGCTGTTTCCCCAAGTAGCATTCGAGGGACTGGACGTCCCAGTGCCCGTGGCGCTGCCCATTGCGACGTGTGAGTGTGTTGGTAGTTGGGCGACAGTCAACGTCACATTCTCTACCCCGGCCTTCTGGCCCAGGACGTAATTGCTGAGCCCCGCACCTTGTCCCTGGTGCACTGGCACGCGCCCTTGTAAGTCGGGAAGGTTGAAGGTATTCACGCCATCCCCTCCGTACGTCGTGCCCAACAGGTTAAAAAGAGCATCGTTTTGCGCGATGCTCATAGCTGCCCCGTTGCAGAAAGACCATCCATAAATTGCGAAAGTGCCAGCGAACAATCTGATTTCACCTATATACGGCTGCGCCATGTCTCTCTCCCTACTTAGCTTGATCCTGATGGATCATGCGATTGAATACCGCTTCGTAAAACGTTCCCGTTTCGTCACGGCCAACGGGGACAAGAAATAAATCGAAGTCCCCGATGGCATCGTGCTTCATCGGATAAATGCGCTGCGGAAAAACTTGATTGCGATCGCCCCGGAAGTGCAGTGAAAACTGCTCCTGTCGCGGCGTGGAATAACCATCGCTGAGTTCAAACAACTCCATTGCATAAGGCTCCGAGCCCTCATGGAGGAGCCAAAATTTTGTATTCAGATTTTCTTCAAACATAGTCTTAGTCAGATAGATTGACATAAGACGTTCCCCACCTCTGAAACTTGTTGATCGGCCGTAACCGTTGCATCGTCACTCGGCCGCCAAACCATCTCCAGATAGATCGGCCCACCGTTAACCGCTTCGAACCCCAGTCGTTCATACCAGCGCAGCGCGGGATTAAACCGCTCCACGTGCAGACGCACTGTCTTCGCGCCTTCGGCCGCCTCATTCATAATGGCCTTCATCAAAGTCGAGCCGATTCCCTTTGCCCGAAACTCCGGAAGCAGAGCTATATCCACCACGTGGATTTCCTTTGCGGTCCGCTCGACAATCAGCCTTCCGGCCGAAGTCTCAGCAGAGCGGATCACCCAATATTCGGCATCGGGAATCTGCATCTGGTACGAGCGGCGTTGCGCTTCGAACTGCATGCGCAGAAAAGCTTCCTGCTGCTCCGCGTTCCATCCCGTAAGCGCCATCTCGTCCGTTCGCGTGCTGGCGAACGTCTGGTAAAGGAAAGTTTCGTCCGAAGCGCACACGGGATCAAGACGGATCGCCGGGACACTTACAGCGGAGGCAGGAAGCTCCTCGGATGTTCCCGGAGCGAGCAAGGTGTATCCACCAAGGCTGCTTGCAGTAGACGTTTCCTCGGACATAACACGCGACGCCATCTGAAATAAGTATGGAACGGGGCCGGAACTACTAATGACTCAGGAGCGCGGAATTCTTGCAACAAAGATGACTCTTGTCAAGTAAATATTTGTGGATTTCTTGGGTTAGTCCCACTACATCAAGGAAAATCATTGTTATAACCGTGTTTTATCTTGACTTAGTCTGTCAAATCGGGGACTATGCCAAGCGCGTGCCATGAAGGCCCCAGCCTTCATGCTGCCGTAAGCTTTCGGGCCGAACCCAGGGATTTGTCCTCACTAGAATGCCGGCAAATTTGTCTGTGCCTGCCGCCTCCCCCGCGGCGTCACGGATGACAAACGAAAATGCTCGGCGCGGAGACTACAAATGATGAAGCGCCCTCGTCTGTCTCGTCCTTTCACGTTCACTCTCGTCGCACTCGCTGGCCTTATTGCCTTGTCTTACTTTCCCCTGGCCAGAATTCGAGCGGCGAACGACGGGGCGACGATCCTTCCCAGTGCAGGAAAGCCTCTGGTCAACCTGAAGAGCCCGCAGACCTTGAAGGTCACTTACGCGGGATCCACGGATGCGGTGGCGGCACTGCAGGGTGGTACGGCAACTGCGACAGCATTGGCAGCAGCGGATTTTAATGCCGATGGCGCGATCGACGTGGTAGCGGGATACTCGACGAATAGTGGCGGCGTTCTCGCCTTGTTCCATGGCAATCCGGATGCCTATGCGCCGACAGACACGACTCTCTACCAGAAAGCGATGAAGGGCAGCGTTCCCGCTACTTTCCTATCCAAAGCATCTGCATTGTCCCTCCCTGAATCTCCCGACCTATTGGTCACCGGTGACTTCAACCACGACGGCAACAAGGACGTGTTAGTAGCCACTCGCGGCAGCAACAATCTTTACTTACTCGCCGGGGATGGAAGCGGAAATCTTCTCGCCCCCCAAGTTGTGCCGGTTCTAGGGCAAGTAAGGGCATTCGCAACTACGGACGATGGTCACTTAGCCGTAAGCATGGACAGCCCCAATGGTTCGCAGTTGACCATTTTCGCATCGAGTTCGCAGGGCCTGACCGCAGGCGCATCGTATGAACTGCCCGCCAGTGGCGATTCCGTAGCGTGGGGCAACCTGGGCGGCGGAATGGATGTTGCGGTAGGCGCAGGCTCGAACGTTATGCTGGTGTATGGCGCGCTCACTTCCAACGCGAAGACCGAGACGGTCACCGTTCCGTTCAAGGTGCAGGGCCTGACTCTGGGCGACTTTATTTGGGACCGCGATGGGCGCACCGAGATTTCTGTTCTTGCCGACGACGGCTCCATCCACATTCTGCAACACGGAACACTCAACACCGCGCCGTTGACGGCTGCCGAGCTTCCCGCACGTCGCGCCGCGATTCGAGGGCGTCACACGCAACCCGCCGTTGCGCCCAATCCGACCGCTCTGGGTGCTTGGACCGTGGCCAAGCAATTGCCATACACCGGCTCTGCGCCTTCAGGACCGCTTTCGCCTTCGGCCTTTAACTCGCCGCGCCTGGCCAGTTCTTCTACGCCCGATCTGATGGTGCTCGATGCAGGACGCAGCCAGCTCAACATTCTTGACACATCCGGCGCAGCAGCGAGTCCTAGCGCCGGAGTTTCATTCTCCGGTACGCCGGTCGCAGCTGTCGCATTGCCTCAGACCATAGACACCGGGCGCAACATCGTCGTTCTGACCTCGAATCAATCTACTCCCACGGTCGTTCACACCAATGCCAGCGTCACGCTCAACGTGAATACGACCGCCGACATCGATACCATAAGCGCTTGCACGACGAGTACTACTTCGATCCCGACGACGCTCAGTTTGCGCGAAGCGGTCTGCCTTGCCAATAACTTGGCTCCCGACACCGCCACCATCAATCTTCCTGCGGGCACCTACGATCTGACCAGCCTGGAAACAGGCGAGCTGCAGCAGGGCACAGGTAATTCCTACAGCCTTTCGATTGTGGGAGCAAGTGTCTCAAATACCCTCATCCAGCAGACCGATGGCCACGACCGCATCCTCGAAGAAGATTTCGCTCTCAACGGCAACAACCCGGTCGCGATCTCGAACGTGACTATCGCCTCAGGCGACTGCACGACCGGCACCGATTGTAGCGACGGCGGTGGAGCGATCCTTGCCGGAGGCGTTCCGGGCGACAATCTCACCCTCACCAACGTCACGTTCAGCAATAACATCAACAAGGGAGGAGACGAGGACGATGGCGGCGCCGTAAATGACGCTGGAGGTGCTCTTACGATCAGCAGTTCGACCTTCACCGGCAATCAGACCGATACTGCGGGCGGGGCCGTGTTTCTCACCGATCAGGGGTCAGGCGACGGCGAAGGCAGCGTTTCGATCACCAATTCGACCTTCTCCAATAACACTGGTGCGTCATCCGGGGGCGGCGGCGTCTGGGTTTCGCTCGACACAGGCTACACGCTCACGGTGAGCGGATCGACCTTCACCGGAAACAAAATGACCGGAGGATCCGCGGCCGGCGGCGGAATTTACGCCTCGGCGGGAGGGTCGGGTGGCGAAACCGTAACGGTGAGCAACT
>Ga0209006_10000288_pt1 | contig 51235 bp, 41 predicted proteins | sample JacPin_JW_Ref_O2_FD_188567 | JGI IMG/M metagenome (GOLD analysis project Ga0209006, IMG submission 188567) | Forest soil microbial communities from Algoma, Ontario, Canada - Jack Pine, Ontario site 1_JW_Ref_O2 (SPAdes) (version 2) | ecosystem: Environmental > Terrestrial > Soil > Boreal...
TGCTATGTTCCTTCTCGTCCGATCATTTCCACGCAAACAGTATAAGGAGACAAAATGTCCATCTTCGGCCTTATTGAATATAAAGACGCCAGCCCGGAAGTGCGCGCCGTCTATGACGACATCATGACCACGCGCAAGACAGACTGGATCAATAACTTCTGGAAGGCCATCGCGCACGATCCCGCGACACTGAAGCGTACGTGGCAAGACATCAAGCAGATTATGGCGCCGGGGGCGCTCGACCCTGTCACCAAAGAGCTTATTTATGTTGCCGTGAGCGTCACCAACCAGTGCAACTACTGCATCGCCTCGCACACGGCATCGGCGCAGAAGAAAGGCATGACGGATGCCATGTTCAAAGAGTTGATGGCGATCGTCGGCATGGCCAATGAGACCAACAAGATGGTCACCGGATATCAGGTGGAGATTGATGAGCAGTTCAAGAGCGGTCGTTCGTAATTTCGCCGTTCAACGTTAGAGATCTAATGAAAGACGAAGTTAGACTCTGGGTGAATGCATGCTCTGAAAGACCTGAAGCGCGAAGAACGCGAAGGATTCGCGAAGTGCGCAAACTAAACCCTGGGACCAAGGACAAATATAGGAACTACCGAGCGGGTGAATCGAGAAAGATCGTTTGGCGATCTCATTCATAATGAAACCGGAGTGAAAGGCTATTTTCCGGCCGATCGCCTGAATTTCCATTCATGCGCCTTCATGTCTACGCGGCGGCCGCGGAAGCGTACGCCTTCCGTTTCCAGGCGCAGGCGCTGTTCGATCGCGGAATCGCCGGTCAGTTTGATCGCGCCGCCGGCTCCCAGGACACGCTGCCACGGCAGTCCGAATCCGCGCCGGAGAATGGCTGCCACCTGCCGCGCCGCTCCCGGAAATCCCGCCGCCTGCGCGACACCGCCATAGGTCGATACTTTGCCACGCGGAATTGCGCGAATCGCCTGCTCGATACGCAGACGCATCTCTCCCGCTCTGTTCGGATTGACCTTCTTGGCGCGAGAAGCGCGGCTTGCTGGCCTCACAGTCCAATTGACTCCGCGATGAAGTAGCCGCGCCCGGAACTACGCCGCAGCGCGGAAAGATTCGAGCGCGTCATACTCGGAGTTGTGGACATCAAACACCGTCAACAACTTAGTGACCTGCATCAAATCTCCGACGCGCTTGGTCAGGTTCGCCAGTTTGATGGTTGCCCCTGAGTTATGCGCTGTGGTATGCAGCGCCACCAGCGTGCCCAAGCCCCCGGAATCGATATAGTTGACTTCGCGCAAGTTGAGCACAATCCGCTTGATGTTGTCGGCGATGGCCTTTTTGACTTCGTCGCGCAGGAGGGAGGTCTCATCCCCGAACACGATCCGGCCATTGCACTCGATAGCCAGAATTCCGTCCACCGTTCTCTTGGTAAGTTTCAATTGCATCGCAGCTCTCCTTTGCGGGTCGCCGCTGAATTGCATTACCCCCAGCCGCATCCGCCGTCATTCTTGAGGCAACAGCCTAACGCGTACGGCAAACGTTAGCAAGCCCGTGCGATTCGGCCGGAGCGCGTATAATCCCCACATTCCGTCGGGGAAACTCATGGTTATCAACCACTTCACCTCCGCAGTTCCCGTCGTGGCTACGTCTGACGTAGCTGGCACGGTTCGCTATTTTGAGCAGACGCTCGGATTCAAACAGCAGTGGACCTGGGGAGACCCTCCGGTCTATGCCGGGGTCCGCGCCGGCGACGCACTGCTCTACGTAACGCACGACGCCGACTTGGCGAGCACGATCAAGGAACGGCAACTGGCTCCTGACATCTTTCTGTGGGTCACCGATATCGACAGCGTGTATGCGCAACATCGCGCTGCTAAGGCCGACATCGCTGAAGAATTGACCATGCGCCCGTGGGGAGTGCGCCAATATGTGGTGCGCGAGCCTAACGGATACCTGCTGAAAGTCGCGGAATCGCAGAAAGAAGAAGAAGAAGAAGAACCCGCTACAAAATAGTTCGCCGCCCCGGTCTCTGTGCATTCTCGCGCCCTCAATGTTTTGTAGCGACCCGAGCAACGCGGCCTGTCCGTCACGTATAATCGACTTTTCCGCCCATGAGTTATACCGTCCTGGCCCGCAAATACCGTCCGCAGAAGTTCTCCGAGGTCATCGGGCAAGAGCACGTGACCCGCACGCTGCAGAACGCCATCGAACAGGGACGCAGCGCGCACGGGTACATCTTCAGCGGACATCGCGGGATCGGGAAGACTACGGTGGCCCGCATTCTGGCCATGGCTTTAAACTGCCGCTCAAAAGACAGGCCGGTTGCGGAACCCTGTGGCGTCTGCGAATCCTGCACGGAGATTCGCGCGGGCAACGCGGTGGACGTCATTGAAATCGACGCGGCCACCAACCGCGGGATCGACGAGATCCGCGAACTTCGCGAGGCCGCGCGTTACCGTCCGGCGCGCGACCGGTTCAAGATTTACATTCTCGACGAAGCGCACCAAATCACAGACGCCGCTTTCAATGCGCTGCTGAAAACGCTGGAAGAGCCTCCGGACCACATCGTGTTCATGCTGGCCACCACGCAGCCCGAGGACATTCCGCAGACCATCCGGTCGCGCTGCCAACACTTCAGCTTCCGGGCCGTGAAGTTTGACGCCATCGTCGCGCAGTTGCGCGATCTGGTCACGCGGGAAACAATTGAAGCCGACGACGATGCGTTGGCCCTGCTCGCCGAGGCCGGCGACGGCTCGATGCGCGATGCGCTGTCCATTCTCGACCAGGCCATTGCATCATCCGGTGGAAAGATCACCGCGGATTCGGTGCGCAACCTGGTCGGCGCCGCGCCCGCTCACATTTTGGAGCAAGTGATGCAGGCGGTATCGGAGGGCCGCAGCGAGGAAATTCTGCGGCAGCTCGATCACCTGATCAGCGAAGGTCATAGCCCGACTCACTTTGCCCGCCAGATGGTGCGGTTCCTGCGCAACGCCACGGTCGCGAAAATCGCCGGCAAAGATTCTTCGTTGCTGCAGGTTTCGAGTGAAGAACGGGAGCGCGTGGCCCGGGTTGCCGAATGGTTCGGCGAAGAAGATCTGACGCGTCACCTGCAGATCATGCTGCGAACGCACGGCGAACTGGGATACAAGCAGGAACAGCGTTTCCACCTTGAACTCGGCCTGCTCAAAATGGCGCACGCACAAAAATTGCTGCCCATCGAGCAGTTGCTTAGCGATGTGGCGGCGGCTCCGGTTTCTGGGGGTGCGCAAAGGCCTGCCGCGAGACCAGCCATTGTGGGAGGCGCACAGAGTCCTGAAGCTCGACGGACAGAAACCGGTGCTGCCGAGCGTCCAAGTTTTGTCTCTCCGTTCGCCGCGGATTCAGCCCGCAAAGGAACGCCCAGGCAGGAAGCCTCATCGGATCCTGCGTCAGCGACTGGGCCGCGGATCGTCGCGTCAGCCAGCGCTCCGGAGCCTGTGATCATGGGTTCGGCTGCGCCTGTGCTGATGCGTGCTCTGGCTTCCGATGACAGTTCGGATAGAGACGTGGCTGGCTACGGCTCGGCAGCAGCCAAACCGTCCGCGCCAGAACCGCGACCACAGGTCGAATCGCAAGCTGAACCAATTCAACCTCGAACGGCTGTAGCCGTCGCGGAGACGCCGTTGGAGCATCTGCAGGACGCAGTTCTGCAGGCTCTGACGGACGGCAATCAGCGCATCCTGGTGTCGATGCTTTCGGCGGGCGAGTGGAGCGTGCAGGGGAACGAGTTGGTGATCAAGATCGCCGAGTCGCAGACCGTGATCGAGATGTCGCTGGGCTCGGACGCGAAGCGGTTGGCGATCGCATCCGCCAGCGGAGTTCTGGGCCGTGCGGTGAAGTTGAAAGTCGTTTCCGGCGCAAGCGTGGCTCCGCTGGAAAACAAGCGCAACGGCGCGCCGCGTCCTTCTGGGCCGGGCGGTCGAGGGCGCGCCGAGCAAGACCCTGTCGTCCGGCGCATGCAAGAGAAATTTGGGGCGCAAGTGCGGACGGTGATTGATTACAGAGATAAACGGTGAAGGGCAGGTTTCAAGGTTTCAAGGTGCATTGTCAAAACGACCTCATTCCGGAGCGTTCATCGTCCTTACCAGGCGTTGGAAGTTCTCGAACCTTGCAACTTTGAAACCTTGAAATGTGGAAACCTGGAAATGTGGGGTGCTATGGGCGGATTCAATCTGCAAGAATTGATGTCGAAAGCTAAATCGCAGTACGACTCGCTGCAGAAGAAGATGCAGGAGACGGTCGTCGAAGCCACGTCCGGTGGAGGAACCGTCACTGCGAAGATGGATGGGCGCAAGCAATTGCTCAGTTTGCGCATCGATCCGGAAGCGGTGAAATCGGGCGACGTCGAGATGCTGCAAGACATGGTGCTCGCAGCCATCAACGAAGCTGCGCGAAAAGTCGACGCGCAAATGCAATCGACGGTAGGCGGAATGCTCGGAGGGCTCGGCATCCCCGGACTCTAGCCGATGATTCATTGAACCAATGATTCCTGGGTTCAATCTCTAACTTCCCAATGTCCAAATTTGCAGAACCCATGTCGCGGCTGATCGACGAACTCAAGAAGCTGCCAGGCGTCGGCGCGAAAAGCGCGCAGCGACTGGCGTTCTACATCTTGCGCGCCAGCGACGAAGACGCGGAGGCACTCGCTGCCGCCGTCCGCGACGTGAAGGCCAGCCTTCGCCTGTGCTCGGTGTGCAACAACATTACCGACGTTGACCCCTGCGTCTACTGCACGAGCGCCACGCGCAACCAGCGGCTGGTGTGCGTGGTGGAGGAGCCTACCAACATCGCTGCCATCGAGAAAACCAAACACTTCAATGGCGTCTTTCACGTGCTGCACGGCGCCATCTCTCCATTGCATGGCATCGGGCCGGAGCAGTTACGAATCTCGAACCTCGTCAGCCGTGTGGACGCCGGCAATATCGACGAAGTGATTGTTGCCACCAACCCTACTATTGAGGGTGAGGCTACTGCTACGTATTTGTCGCAACAACTGAAACGCGCAGGGGTGAAAGTGACCCGCATCGCCATGGGCATTCCCGTGGGCAGCGATATCGAATACACGGACGAAATCACCATGCTGAAGGCCATGGAAGGCCGACGGGATATGTAAGAAGCGACAGGTGTTGATTAGCGACCAAGACTGCCGGGATTTCGCTCGAAGCCCCGTTTTCCTGGTGCAAGTTGTGCAAGATTTTGCTTTTGCCCCGCCACGAAGATCACACTCGATTGACGTCTCACGGCACGTACAGTAGCAAGATGTATAGCATTATCAATAGCTTACAATATATTTTTACAACTACCACATGATATGGATGCTTGGTACGGTATTTGCATCATCCTTCGAAGTCTGTTGCCCCGTGCTCGTTCACTTCGATCAGTGGACTGGTTTTGAGGACAGCGGTGACCAGAACTAGAAAAGCCCCTCAGAACTAGTAGCGCCGAACTGAGATGGAACCGCATCTAACTCGGCGTAAAGGAAACCGGGCCAATCAGCCCGGTTTTTCTTTTTCCGTAAGATTTGAGTTACCACTCAATACGAGATTTCTGGCTCGAGGAAAACGTTCAACTCTTCCTCCACGCCGGCTAAGCCTTCGGGAAGAGTTCCGCGATTATATTCCGCCATGCGATTCTTCCACTTCAAGAAGTCGGTGATGCTTTGGGGCTCGATGCGGACTTCCACGCGACGGAGGCTAGCGAGCAACAGATTCATTTCGTAGCGGAGGCCCACGGCTGTACGCAAACTCTTCGCGGATGCTTGGACCAGTTCGATTCTTCCGCGACGAAGTTCTAACAGTCCCCAGCCCGGGGGCAGTTCCCCAGGCCTGAGCAAGGTTGGAGGCGTTAGATAAAAGCGCTCGCAGCCGACTCCCTGCTCGGGCTTCTGGCGGAAGGGCTTAGCGCGATCCGCGAGGAAATCTGCGCGCGTGACTTTGCACTCTACGAGGACGGAGTGGTTGGCGCGTTTCCATCCAATCGCGTCGGGCATTTCGCCGTTGACGCAGGCTTGCTCGGACAGCACCACACCGCAGCGATACGATCGCAGCCATCGTACTGCTCGTTCCACCAGTTGCGCGTGAGTCATTACAAAGTTGTAGCTGGAGAAGAAGCTGCGCGGAAGTGCCTGGAAAGCTACTAGCGGACTGCGGCAGACCTTCTAGCTAAGCTAGCCCGAACCTCGGAGGCTAAAGCCCACACGAATAACGCGACGCTGATCGCAGCGCTGAGAGTGCTGCGCCACCCAAAATCTGAGTTCTTCCGCAGGCTGGCAGGTTGTTGAAACCTCAGCGATGGCTGGCCTCGAACGCAAATTTATTCTTGAAAATGAATTCGTTGTTTTGGCGTCGGTAGTAAAGGCAAGGAGTGCTTCATCGGCTTTACGACCACCGCACGGCGGAGGACGGTTTCGAGTAAATATCGTTCGGCGGCGACGGCTTGAGCGGTGGGACTTGCAGTCACGAAACCCTCTGCGGCAATCACTAATGCTTCGTGCAGTGGCAACTTCGCGGTCTTTCGCAGGAATCCATTGGTCAGACGTCTGTGATCCTTGGAATGGGCAACCGCGTTTTCGATCCGCAGACGGCGGATGTGGCCGTCGTGCGCGGCGTCGAAGGCATTGGCCAATCTCAAGATGGCTGCCAACTGGATCGTGATTTTCTGTGCGACGGGGAGCAGGTCGCGAAGGGCTTTGTGGGCGCGCGTGGGAAATGCGCCGCAATGAAAGCGTGCGACCACGGCAGCTCTCGCCATGTTCTCGGGTTTCCAGCCCAAGGGCGTGCCGTGGGCTTTGATCAGTTCCTGCGATTCTTTGTGATGTCCTTTGTTGCCCTTCGTCTTGCCTACGTCGTGCAGCAGTGACGCGACGTAGAGGCATGAACGCGCGTCCGCCGCGTCGCCATTCTGCGAGGTCAGAAGTCCCACAGCGACGAGGCCGTCGTAAAGTTCGAGCGCCAATCGGGCTACCCGCTCGGAGTGGGCGAAGTCGGGGTCGAGAGCCTTCGCCCACAACTTCAAGCGACGCGTCGCAATCTCTTGGATCTGTTTGCCTTGTGGCAACCCGGCACGCCATGTGCTCCAGAGAGACTTCGTTCCGACCGTGGCTTGTCGGTAAGCCTCGATGCGCTTTGAGCGCTCTTGGAGAATGCGGTCGTGCCAACGCTGGCGCGATAGGTCGTCCGGGAAGACGTGGCAGGCAAGCGCGGTCGCCCACAAGACGTCGAGGTCGTGAACCTCGCCGAGCAAATCCTGCATGTGCTTGAGGTCGTTGCTCCAGGCCTTGTGTTCCTCAGGAAGGAAATTTTCGACGATGTAACGAAAGCGTTTGATGCCGATGCGCAAGGTATGAAATGCAACTTGCGAGCGATTGCGCAGGGCGCGGGTGTGAAGATCGCGGGCCGCAGTCCAGCGTTCGAGCGCGAGGTGCTTGAATACCGCACTACCTGGCCGAATGCGGGCGGTGCGGAGCGGAAGAATCTGGCTCCATTGACGCCACTGTTTGAGGTCGAATTCGTCGAGTGCGGCGCGGGCTTCGTGCTTCTGCTCGGTTTCGCGTGACCTCAGAATTTCGAGTAGAGCGTGGGCTGCGGGACCGTGCTGGGGGTTTTCTTCGTGGTCGGTCGAGGGATCTACGTTTGCCGCATTCTCAATATTCTCTGGCGATTCCGCAGGGGCGGGCGAGGGCGCCCTCCCCACATTGATTGGGGTGGGATGAAGTTTTTCAATCCACTCCATCATGATCTGGACGTCGCGCAAGGCGCCCAGTCGCTGGAACAGGCGCTTGCCGGCCTTCTTCATCGACTTCCAGTCGCGATCGGGATCCATGGCCATCATTCCGTCGGCCATGGCGCGGCAGCGGCGCAGCGAAACTCGGAGATCGTGGACTGGATCGGCGCTGAAGTCGGCGGAAACGTGCTCGCACTCTTCCAACACGCGCGTCATCCAGTAGCGGAGTCCCGTGGTTTTGGTGGCAGATTTCAAGTCTTCAGCCGCGACAATGCGACGGTGGCTTCTTCAATATTCTACTGAAGATACTGGTCGGACGCCTCTAGGAGAACTCCGAAAGAGATCAATGCTCAGGATTCAAAAAGGCAACCGGGAAATCAGCGAAGAGGTCATGGACCATCAGATGCTGTTCGCCCCTATCGCCCTTTGATCCTAACTGTCTGCGGCTAAGGATGCTGTTCCACTTTGAGGGGAATCCCGGGGGTAAGAGGAGACTGGTATCGCCCCAGTTGAATTCCCTCTTCCCTTTCGTGGGGACTTGCGAAAGCCATCGTGGAATTGCCGCCAGCGCCCATGAATTTCCCAGGCGGCGAACAAACGCAGTGACGTTGCGGGCATTCGCACCGGCGGATTGGATGGGCAGACACTCTCCATCGCGGAATAGATCGTGGTGGTCGCGCCGGAAGCGAATCGCCTTCCAGATCAGGTAGAGCTTAATTCGTCCGTCGTGCCAATGCTCGACGAGATCCTGCAATCCGTGGCCAGAATCGACGGCGTCAACTTTCGCGACGCTTTGAAGGGCTGCGATTCTTTGGTCAAAGTCGATTGGGCCGCGGTTGTCGGGATCAACCAGGCGCAGATCCCACAACTCAGAACCTTGGTAGAAATCCGGCACGCCGGGCGAAGCAATTTTCAGCAGCGCCTGCGAGAGGCCGTTAACCATGCCGAAGTAGGCGACCTTCTTCTGAAACTTACGGAAATCGTCGAGAAAGTCGCGATTGTCATGCGCTGAAAGAATTCTAGCGACGAATTTTACAAGGGCATCTTCATGCGGCTGATTCGGCCGTGTCCAGCGGGTGTGCACCATGGCTTCGCGCGTCGCTTTGATAATGTGATCTTGAACTCGTTTGAGCAGGGTCGCACAATCGGCCGGGTCGAGCGGCCAAACACCTAATAGCGTTTGATATAAAAAGTATTCTTCGTTGCGGTCCGGTGCAGCGTGCCCGGCCACCTGTTCCTTATGCTGGGCGTTTTGCTTCGCCCACAATTCCAGGTGATCTTTCCATTCAGACGGTATTTCGGAAAGCACATTGAGGCGAGCGCGGACGTCTTCACTTCGTTTCGTGTCGTGGGTTGAACTGGCGTTAAGGCTCCCAGGCCATTGGCGTCGATTCTCGAGGAATGCGTAGAACTCTTCGAGCGAAGCTGCCTCCGACGGAACCGGATCGCCGCCTACCTCATTCAGCGATAACAGAGGATGGTAGACATAGAGAGACGTGTCCTCCAATCCCTTGGCCACAATGGGGCCTGTGAACTGCTGCCATCTCATCACGAAAGCCAAACGGGCTTCGCGCTGATCGACAAGTACATGAGGCGGATTGAGAATCAGCAGGACTTCGCGGACAAAATCAAAACAGGCGGAGTTCACGGTCGAGGCTTTGCTCCGCGCCATCGCGACAGCCTGTTCAATATACTTGGTGGCGTGCGCAGGCAGGTCCATGCTGCGGATATAAGTCCGGTAGATGGAGAGGCAAGCTGTGACTTCGATGAGAGCATCGATGAGCTGCTCTCGATTTAACTCGCGCGCATAGCGATCCTGAGCGGCAAGTTCGGCCAAGTGTCGGCCCAAGGTTCGCATCTCGACCCCGAGAAGGGTATTCATGACGAGCTTTTTCTTGTGATAGACGACGTCGGCGAAGTTCTGCTGGCGGCCGAGGAAGGACGAATAGATGTCTTCGATGCCACGCGCGCCTTCCGGCTCAACGAAGATACCATTTGCTTCGTTCAGGTAGTCATAGCCAGTGGTGCCGCTAACCGGCCAGTCTTCGGGTAAAGCTTCCCTTCGCGAGAGAATTTTCTCGACGAGAAGGTAGGACGATGCTTCCTTCCGAGCTTCATCCGAGGCCAGGCGCTCTTGCAGCTTATGCAGATAAGCGAAAGGATCGCGGAGACCATCGATGTGATCGATGCGCAAACCCACGCAGGGACTTTTTGCCACCAAGCGCAGAATGAGTCCGTGGGTTGCCTCAAACACGATTGGATCTTCAACGCGAACTCCAACGAGTTCAGTGATGGTGAAAAAGCGACGGTAATTAATGTTCTCGTTTAAATTCTGCCAGAATGCGAGCTTGTAATTCTGTTCCGCAAGTAACCGCTGCAGGATCCCGAAACTGCCGGCATCGCCTGGTCGGCCATTGATTTCGTTTACATTTTCCTCGACGAAGCTCGCGACTTCTTTGCTGCTTCCCACGACGGATCGGAGGCGGTCGCGAGACGATTCAAATCGCAATCGCCGGTCCGCGGCAGTTTCTGCGGCGCGGCGATCCGCTTCCGCGAGCTCACGGACGGATGCGATGATCCCGGAATATTCGTGGAAGGCAGGAGAATCTTCACCGAGAATTTCCTTCAGGCGCTCGAAGCGATGATTCAGGATCGAATAATACGAACGAGGCGTGAGGGGAAACAGAGAATCGAGATACTGAAAGAAGAAGCGGTTTTCCTGAAATAAAAGCCTAATCTCGCCGGAATCGAGGGCCTCGCCGAAGGGACGTCCAAGAACTGGAAGAAGAATTTTGCCGTCGAGACTGCGAGAATGCGGGTGCCACTCGATATCGAACAATGCGGCAAAGGCGGACTGGGCACCGTTTTCGAGCACGTCCATCCACCAGGGATTCTCGGCGCTGGCGGCCATATGATTGGGCACCGTGTCGAGCAGCAGGCCCATGCCGCGATTTTGCAGTTCGCCCTGCAGCGCGGCGAATTCCTCTTCACTGCCCAGATCGGGGTTGATGCGGGAAGGATCGGTGACATCGTATCCGTGACCACTTCCCTTCCGGCTGGCCAGAACCGGCGACAGATACAAATCAGAAATGCCAAGTTCGTGAAGGTAATCGAGGATCCTGCTGGTATCCGCGAAGCGGAAGTCTTTGTTCAGCTGTATCCGATATGTCGCTGATGGCGCGCGTTTAGGCGGCATTTTCCACGACTACCTCAGGCAACAAAATGTGAAGCTGCGAAGCCAAACGCTTCAGATCTTCATAGCGACGCAGCGCAACCGGATCTGCTGCCGGAGAATGCCATCCGTTTTGCTGGAAGGCTGTGACCAGGGGCCGATAGCACAGGTTCTGCGCTTCCCAGAGAACCACCGGAAACGGAAGCGCAACGATGAGATCGAGCAACTTGATAATCCGTTCGGTGAGTACGGGATCGGTTGGATTCGCGGCAAACTCGGCTGCCTCTTTTTCCAGGCGCTTGCGAACCTTGTATTCGAGAGTGGTTGAATCCAGGGTTACTTTGCTGGCCCTTGTTTCCCTCAGCAGGCCCAGAATGCTGTCGGGGTCCAGGTCTGGACGCTCGAGATACTGTTCCAATTGACTATTGAGTGCGATCTCAGCAGCCGACTTCAAGGCGGCCGGCACCGGTATCTCGAGCGCATTCAGGAAGCGAATCAGAGGAGCCTGGCCTTCGAATACGGTTCGATAAAGGACCGCTGCCGAATTCAGAGATTCGTTCAAGATGAGGCTGGTGATCTTTCTTTGCTCGTCACGGAAGAGTTGGCGCAGCGAGAATGTGTTCTTGCCGTACACCTGGTCGAGCAACCGAATTACCTCAGCGGTGTCGGCCTGGGCAAAGGCTGCGACCAGTTTGTTTTGATCCTCGTCGGAAGAAGCCTCCGCCGGACGGATGCCGGCAGTCAGGTTGTGGTCGCCAAGATGGAGGACCGTGAAATCGAGATCGGCGGATTCCTCGGTAATGGCCGAACGAAATCGAGCGCATCCCGTGGCCAAGCGGATTTTACCTTCTGCCTCCACGGAGTATCGCAAGCGTTCCACATCGTAGCAATAAATGCGCGTCTTGTCAGGGTAGCTCTCGAACAGAGAGCTGATGGCGTAGTGACCGCCGACGCGTTCGATGTCGATGACCGCGGGTTTGACCCACTTTTCGTAGATCTTCGCGCCATCTCCATGTTCGGGGAGATTGCTTTTCGCCCGTGCGAGATGCTGGAGGAATTCCGCCTCCAGTTTTACATCGCAACATTGTTCGGCGAGTTGCAGCGCGCGTCCCGCGTAGTGAATGACTTGGACGGTTTCCAGGCCCGAGAGTTCGTCGAAGAACCATCCACAACTGGTGTACATGAGTAGAGCATGACGCTGCATTTCAAGAAGCTTGAGGGCAGTTACCTGCTCGTGCGGCTCCAGCGGCCGGATCGCGTGGTCCGCAAAGAATGCCTTGCGGGACTCCTCGGTGCGATCGAGGATGACCCGGATATAATCGTCGCGAGTCTCCCAGGGATCGCGAACAAATTCTTTCAATCGCGATTCAAAGATGGGAGCCAGTTTATCGCGAAGCCAGTCGAGTGCCTCCCGCAGCGGAGCGCGCCACTGCTGGTTCCAGGGGTGACCGCCGGAGTTGCATCCGCAATCGCTACGCCAGCGTTCGACGCCATGGACACAACTCCACGAGCTGTTTTCAACGATCTCCACGAAGTGCTTGGGAGGATGCTTTTCCAAAAACTCGCCGTAGTTGGTGAGCTTGGCGATCCCTTGCTTTTGGATTTCCTCGAGGGCATAGGTGAGCGCCATCTCGCCGTAGCGGTGATGATGACCGTAGCTCTCTCCGTCCGTGGCAATGTGAACCAACTGAGGTCCCTGACGCGAGTCGGAGAAGCCGCTCATCAACCGGTCGGCGAACCGTTTGCCATCGTTCAGTAAACCCTCGAATGCCACCCCCTGCGAGATGGGTCCGTCGTAAAAGAAGAGATTGATTCGCTTTTTCGAGGGGAGTTCCGCGAGATAGGCGCGGGCGGGATCAATGCGACCTCCGCCGACATCCTCCCACTTCGAGCTGTTTTTCGGTCGAATGCGTTGGCCCTGGCGAGGGGCGAGAATCGTAAATTTAATTCCATTCTCAGCCAGGACTTCGAGAGTTTCGGTATCGACGGCGGTTTCGGGTAACCACATTCCTTCCGGCTTTCGTCCGAACCGGCTTTCAAAATCACGCATTCCCCACTTTACCTGAGTCACCTTGTCGCGGCGATTGGCGAGGGGGAGGATCATGTGGTTGTAACCCTGCGCCAGAGCGGATCCATGTCCGGAAAACCGTTGGGCACTCTTCTGGTCAGCCTCAAGAATTGACTGGTAGACCTTGGGGGATTGGTCCTTCATCCAGGACAACAGGGTGGGCCCGAAGTTGAAGCTCATCTCTGAGTAGTTGTTGAGAAGGTTCTGGATCCGATTCTCGGCGTCAACAATTCGTGAGGCGGCATTGGGTGCATAACACTCGGCCGTGATGCGCTCGTTCCAGTCATGATACGGATAGGCGGAGTCCTGTAATTCAACGGCTTCGAGATAAGGATTCTCTCGCGGGGGCTGATAGAAATGCCCATGGATGCAAACGTATTTCATACCGCCTCCGTGGTAGATTCAGGTCGTTTGATGACCAAGAATGAGTGTGGCGCAAGTCGCAACTCTTCCGCTGGCAACAGTGTAATCTGCGAAGCAAGATTCCGTTCCGGTCCATTCCAAGATGCATCGGCAGAGTGAATCACAGTCGACCACTTCCCTGCCAGATCAGGTAGGTTCAAGGTGACGGGGAACTCCGCGAAGTTGTAGATCGTCGCCAGTTGCTGAGAGGCATTCTCGCGCATTATCAGGAGAGCACAGCCTCCCAACTCTCGAACGGATGGTGAAGAGAGTGTGCCCAAGGACTGCTCGTCGCGGATCTGAATGAGTCGTTGGTAGAAGCGCCAAAGCGTTTGGTGCGGTTCTTCTTGCTTGAGGGAATGGTTGAGAGCGGACCGTGCGAACGTCTGTTCGTCTTGCGGATCAGGCACATTGCCTTCCCAGCCAAACGCGGCGAACTCCTCGCGGCGGCCGCGACGAACGGCTTCGACCAGGTCGGGATCGCCGTGGCTTGTGAAGTACTGGAAGGGAGCGTTCTCCCCATATTCTTCCCCCATGAACAACATCGGAACAAAGGGCGAGAGCAGGTTGATTCCGGCCGCAAGCTTGAGCGCTTCGAAATTGACCAGGCTGCTCAAGCGTTCCCCAGCGGCGCGGTTGCCGATCTGGTCGTGATTTTGATTGCACACGACAAACTTTGCGGGCGGGATACCGTGGGCTGAGTTGCCATGGCCGCGCTTGCGGTAGTTGGAATGTTGTCCGCTGTAATACCAGCCGTCTCGCAGCGTTGTCGCCAGAGGCGGAATGCCTCCGAAATCAGAGTAATACCCGAGGTTTTCCCTCGTCAGCAGGGTGTGAACCGAATGATGGAAATCATCGCTCCACTGGGCGTCGAGTCCGTATCCACCCCGCTCTGGATCAGCAAGGAGGCGAGAATCGTTCAAATCGCTCTCCGCGATCAGGTGGAGCGGGCGACCGAGTCTTTGGGACAGGTCAGCGACCGAAGACTTGAGTTCTGCCAGGAAATGACGGGCGCCAAAGTCAAAGATTCCATGGACAGCATCCAGGCGAAGGGCGTCGAAGTGGTAGTCTTCGAGCCAATACAAGGCGTTTTGGATGAAGAATCTCCTGACTTCGTCGCTGCCTTCGCCGTCAAAATTGATAGCCTGACCCCAGGGAGTTCGATAGCGATCAGTAAAGTAAGGCCCGTAAGCACTAAGGTAGTTGCCTTCCGGCCCCAGATGGTTGTAAACCACGTCGAGGGCGACGGCCAGACCCTGCTGGTGGGCGGCATTTACCAATCGCTGGAGGGACTCTGGGCCACCGTAGGAGTTTTGAGGAGCAAACATATATACGCCGTCGTATCCCCAATTTCGGGAGCCGGGAAATTGTGCGATGGGCATCAGTTCAATCGTCGTCACACCCAAGGCGGCTAGTTCCTGAAGGTGCGGGATTACGGCGTCGAACGATCCTTCTGATGTGTATGTTCCGACATGGAGCTCATAAAAGATGCTGCGCCCCAGAGGGATTCCATTCCATTTGCCGTCGGTCCAGCGAAAGGCCTCTGGGTCAACGATTCGAGACGGGCCATGCACTCCCTGAGGCTGGAAACGGGATGCCGGATCGGGCAAATCCCGCTCACCGTCGAGCTTGTAGAAGTATTCAGAACCGGGGGTTAAGGTTTTAATGGTCGCGCGATGGTATCCGTCGGCGAGCGGATCCGTGGGGATGATTTCTCGGCAGCCGCTCACGAAGTGCACGCTAACCGTGCGCGCATGGGGAGCCCAAACGAGGAACTCCCAACTGCCGTCTGGAAGACGGTTGGCGCCTACTCGCGTCTGTTGGGCACAAACTTTGGTCAGTGGCATTGTTTGAGTGATGTAGATCAGGCCAGATCGCTACGGGTGTAGCTAGGTCTCCACAATACCACTTTGCGAAAGATCAGGACTGATGGGTATCCGGATTACCTAGTAGATGCGCAGGGAATAGTTCGGATTCGCCCTTAGGATTTCGGGACTCAGGGCCGAACCGGCGTCCGTTTGAGAAGCTTGCAGCACGACTTAAGACCTGCCCTGCTCCGGTCGAACGAGATGGGGTTGAGGACTATATGTCGAAGATTCGATAGGCAGCAGAGGCTTTTTGCGCCTGGAGCAGGGTGATAGCGACGTTGTAGACGGGGCTGCCACCGATGGTTTTTCCCTCCAATTGTCCGTGATGTGCATGGCCGTGCAGCACCAGATCAGCACCGTGACGATCGACGACCTCGGCGAGACGCGTCGTACCGAGAAAAGCGAATATCTCGGGCGCCTCGCCCTGAACGGTAGCGGCAATGGGGGAATAATGAACCACGACCACGCGTTTGGGCGTGCGGAGTTGCGCCATGGCGCGTTCCAGCTTCAAGGCTTCGTCGATGGAGGCCTGCACAAACTGCTTGATCTCGGGCTCGCCGAAGGCAGTTAACATACCGCGACCAAAGCCTCCCACGAAACCTTTTGTGCCCGCGAAGCCGACTCCGTCGCGCTCGTAGGCAGTTCCGTCCAGCACCTTCAGGCCGGCGGCCGTCATCATGCGCATCAATTCCGCCTGCTTTCCGCTCTCGTAGTCGTGGTTTCCGAGAACGGCAATCGTCGGGACTCGCGATCGAACGACGACGTTCAATAGCGGTTCCATCTCATCGGGCTGGCCATAATTGGTGAGATCACCGGCCAGCACGAGGACATCCGCCTCTTCGCGAACGCGGCTCAGTTGATCGTGCAAGGCGCTGTGCCGCGACGGAGAGAAGTGTATGTCGGCAGTGGCTGCGATTCTCATGTTGTTATCTGCGGTGCAGGGATAATCTTCAAACGGCGGTCGCGATACTCCTGCATCAGATTCGCGAGACCCCACTCATTCACGTCGATGGCAAACTGCTTGTCATCGACCAGACTACCTCGAAATTCGGCAGCCGAGTCAGGGTGAGAGACGGCGTCCTGAAAGCGGCAAAGGAGATCGCGCCAGACTCCTTCAGGAACATAGTGTGTTTGTGCGGGGTACACATAACGAAACAAGACAAGCGCCCAGAGGACGATTTCCCAATGTTCCCCTACCATGCGGAGAATGCGCTGCCAGTCGAGCTTCCCGCGAGTTCCGTAGATTAGGTGCACAATGTCAGCGCCGTCGAAACGCTCCCGGCGCGCGATAAAAACCTTTGAAGCCACCAACTCTTCCGCGGCCAGCACCCGGGTCTTCACACCTGCAACTTCCGCGAGGCTCGCCCGTTCAATCCACGAGTCTTCCACCACGATGGCGGCATTGCTCATGCCCGTGATGAAATCGACGAAGAAACCGTCGCGATGCGCCTTGAACAGCCAGACCGGATCACAGACTTCGCACTCGAAACCCTTTTCTCGAAGATGCTGGAGAGCCACATTCGCGTTTGCAGGAGTCAGAAACAGATCGAGATCTTTGGTATCGCGGCCAATGCCCGTGTGCTCACGAAGGGCAAATGCCCCCGCCACGGCAAACGAGGTTCCCTTCTTCTCCAAGAGTTCAAGGACTTCTCGGAACAGGGCCTGCTGTTCCTCGGGAATCTGTATCGGTCCCGACGAAGTCTCCGGCACAACATTCTCGTATGGCTGCTCGGGCATGGAACCTTGGATGTGAAAACGAGTATCGACGGTTGTCACTTCCGGGGAAGAACTGCGTCGGACGCAATCTGGTTTCTGCTTTGTTAGTCGCTAGACGAGCTCTCGAACTTTGTCAGGGAGCGCAGTCCGGGCGATTTTGGCGCGGTTCGGCTCACCTCGCACCAAGGACTCGGCGAATTTCATGGCCTTGGTCGGGGCAAGTGGCGAATCCCTTGCCGTGGGTGGCGCCAACCAAGACCGCAACCTGGACCGCGCCTGGAAATACGGCGACACATTGAGCCCTCTGTATTACACCTTTCGGCATTGCCTTGTTTGGCGTGGACATGACCTCATCCATGACGTCGGCGGATGCCGCCGGGCGCTGCGCTATGTTAGATTTCATCCGCCCAACTCAGACCGATCAACAGCACCCAGCATGGCCCTCACTGTCACCCCTTGCCGGACAAGTTAGACCTTCTTGGGTTCATTTCGTGCAGCTCCCTCTTTATCTTCCTACCACAGCTGATGACGCACAATAGTTGACGCTAACCGTCAGCCAAATAGGCGTCTATCCGGCATTGCCTGTAAAGGGAGCTAGGGCACGCGAGTAAGGAATCTCGCTACCAGGGGGAGTGCTGTTGGAACGTGGAATGATAGAAGCAGGGTAGACTCCAACACCCATTCGTAATGTTTGAAGTGTTTTCAGGAAACCTCCTTGGCAGTGAGGTCCGATTGGATGCTGTGTTTGAGAGAGGAGTTCATAAAAACCTGAAGAAGGGAAAAACCTGCCGCCAGTGAGCTCCGTGGACTGCGCTTGACGGAGGTCATGCGGAGTAAGTAATCGTCAGGCTGGAAGAGGAATCCCAAGCTTCTCTTGAAGTAAGGTTCCCAAGACGGAACATTAAGAGGCTGCCCATCTGGAGGTTTCTGGAGTCGAGGTCCGCAAGACCGAGGTAAATCACTTTTCTGTTGGGTCTGATGCCAGCCGTTGTGCGCGGTCTAGACTCCGGTCAATATTCGATCTTGTTCGACTTGTTTTCCCAGGCACGAAAAGCTTCCAGCGCCTCTTCGCGCATCATCTGAATCATGGGAATCTTTCGCTTGGAATGCGGCTGTGCGATCTCACGATAGATCAGAGAATCATCAAACCCTATCTTCGAAGCATCGACGTCGCCGTTGCCAAAGTAAACGCGAGACAGGCGAGCCCAGTAAATTGCACCCAGACACATGGGACACGGCTCACAAGAACTGTAGATTTCGCAACCCTCCAAATCAAAAACACCAAGCTTCTCACAGGCTCTTCGGATGGCGACCATCTCGGCGTGAGCGGTAGGATCATTTGCCGAAGTGACTTGATTCGCGCCTTCGGCAATCATCTTGCCGTCCTTCACCACAACGGCTCCAAAGGGCCCGCCTCGTCCTGAGCGGACGTTGTCCATTGACAACTGAATCGCGCGAACCATGAAAGACTTGTCCATGTCGGTTTCTGGGTCGTTGAGAAGCGAGTATAAGCCGGGACTTAGAATTTCGTAAAATGCTGGTTAACAAGAGTGGTACATGCTGGTATCGGAACGATTTCGATAGCTGCAATCATCAATCTTCGTAGGAGCACCACTTGAGCTTGCAAGCCTTCCTCGCGCGTCACGTGATCACCAACGAAGGAATCAGGCCAGCTGCCATACTTGTGGGGGGAGAGCGCGTCCAGGCCGTGGTTGCTCCCGATCAGATACCTGTTGGTTGCACGATTAATGACTTCGGCGACGCGGCAATTCTCCCGGGGCTGGTCGATTCCCACGTGCATATCAATGAGCCTGGTCGCGGGGATTGGGAAGGCTTCGAAACCGCGACGCGTGCCGCAGCGGCAGGCGGCTGCACGATGCTGGTCGACATGCCCCTGAATTGTCTTCCGTCAACGACTACTGATGCTGCGCTTGATGCTAAGCGTAAAGCGGCGCACGGCAAATGCCGCGTCGATTGGGCTGCCTGGGGCGGTTTGGTCCACGATAATCAAAACGAGATTGAAGGTCTCGCGACCGCCGGCGTCCTGGGTTTCAAGTGTTTTCTGGTCGACCCCGGGATCGACAGTTTCACCATGGTTAGCGAGCAGGAGTTACGATCTGCTCTGCCGCGAGTGGCTCGGACTGGCCTTCCGCTGTTGGTTCACGCGGAGCTTCCCGGCCCAATCGATCGCGCCACGGATGCTTTAGCAAACGCCGATTGGAGCTGCTACGGGACTTATCTTGATTCGCGGCCGGACGAGGCAGAACTGGCTGCGATTCGGATGATGCTGACCCTGTGCCGCGAATTTGGTTTTCGTCTGCATATCGTGCATCTCTCAACCAGCCAGGCACTTCAGGAGTTGGCTGACGCGCGTAAAGAAGGACTTCCGGTCAGCGTCGAGACCTGTCCACACTACCTGCATCTGTCCGCTGAGCAAATTCATGACGGGGCGACTTCAAGCAAATGTGCGCCGCCAATTCGCGGCCGTGATAATTGCGAGAGATTGTGGCAGGGCCTCAGAGATCGAACGATCGATTTCGTGGTTACTGACCATTCTCCGTGCCCGCCAGCCATGAAACGGCTTGGCGAGGGCAATTTTCGGAGTGCGTGGGGCGGCATTGCGAGCCTTTCTGTGGCGCTTCCAATCCTGTGGACGGAAGCCAGCAGACGAGGATTCACGCTTCGCGATGTTGCCCAGTGGATGTCCGCTGGGCCTGCCCGCCTGGCGGGGTGCGACCTGCACAAGGGCCGCATTGCTCCCGGCTACGATGCGGATTTCGTGGTATTCGAACCGGATCGCGAGATCACTGTGACGCAAGACAAACTGCACTACCGGCATCCAGTTTCACCTTATCTGGGGGAAACACTGCGCGGGAGAGTAAAGGCTACTTATCTACGCGGGAATCCAGTGTTCGCTGACGGTGAGTTCCCCGGTCAACCCTGCGGCCGCGAGTATACGGCGAATTCAAACCGTCGATCGACACCATGACCTTTTTCCATTTTGCCTCGCGACACTTCCCCACCATTGTGGCGCAGTCTGGCATACACTATCCCATCCGCGCGACCAGCGGCCGGGTCACACCTGGAGACGATCGCGGATGGACAGTATGAGGACGAAGGGTATCTGATGAATCGGGAACGCATCGTCGGCGAGTCGGTTCCGCGCAAGGAAGGGCGCGACAAGGTGACCGGGAGGTCGAAGTACGTCGACGATATGGTTTTGCCGAACATGCTCTTTGCAGCCACGGTTCGCAGTCAGATTCCTCACGGCCGAATCAGGAAGATCTCATTCGGCGCCGACGTCGCCTGGGATGAGTTCGTGGTCGTGTCTGCGAAAGATATTCCTGGCAGAAATTGCATCGCGTTGATCGGCGATGATCAACCTTGTCTGGCGGGTGAATTTGTTAACCATCCAGAAGAACCCATCTTGCTGGTTGCTCATCCGGACCGGCATGTTCTTCAAAAGGCAGTTCACGCGGTGTCGATCGAATACGATCGCCTGCCTGCGATCTTCACGATTGAAGAAAGCGAGGGCCGCTCGGAAGTTGTGTGGGGCGGGGACAACATTTTCAAAACCTACTTGATCGAGAAAGGAAACGTCGAGGCGGGATGGCAGAACGCCGATTACATCGTGGAAGGCGAGTACTCGACGGGTGCGCAGGAGCAGTTGTATATCGAAAATAACGGAATGATCGCGTCCTTTGATGAGGCACAAGGGATCACGGTGTGGGGATCGCTGCAGTGCCCTTACTACGTTCACAAGGCCTTGATGGCGCTGTGCAATCTACCGGCAGATAAAGTTCGGGTTGTGCAAATGGAGACCGGAGGTGCTTTCGGCGGCAAGGAGGACTATCCGTCGATGATTGCTGGACATGCTGCGCTCCTGGCGATCAAGGCGGGAAGGCCCGTCAAGATTATTTATGACCGGTTGGAGGACATGGCTGCGACCACAAAGAGGCATCCCTCGCGCACTCGGCATCGGACGGCCGTGAGTCGAGAGGGAAAGATCCTTGGCGGCGAAATCGAATTCACGATCGACGGTGGAGCTTATGCGACGCTGTCTTCCGTGGTACTTTCCCGGGGCGCGATTCACGCTGGCGGTCCCTATTACTGGCCGAGTGTTCGTATTCGCGCGAAGGCCGTTGCCACAAACGCGCCGCCTCATGGAGCGTTCCGAGGCTTTGGGGCGCCACAGAGTTTGTTTGCCATGGAGCGGCACATGGATCGAATCGCCCAGACGATAGGTCTGTCCCCGGTTGAGATTCGTCGTCGAAACTTTCTGCAGCCCGGGCAGACTACGACCACAGAACAGGTCGTGCGTGAACCGATCGATCTTGGTAAGTTGCTCGACCGTGCCTTGGAAATCTCGGATTATGAGTCCAAGAAGCGGGCTTTTGCGAATCAGAATCAGACTGGCGGTTCCAAGAAAGGCATGGGCATTGCCGCGTTTCTGCACGGCGCCGGATTTACCGGATCGGGCGAGCGTTATCTGAGTTCGGTGGTGGGAGTAGAAGGCTGCGCCGATGGCGCTGTGCGAGTCTTGGTGTCGAGTACGGAATTTGGCCAGGGAACGAACACTGTGCTGAGCCAGATTGCGGCTGAGGCTCTCCATCTGCCCTATGAGAACGTCAGCATGGCCCCCCCAGACACACTGGAGGTGCCCAACAGCGGCCCCACGGTCGCATCGCGCACCGCGATGGTGGTGGGAAAATTGGTACAGTCGGCAGCGCTTGGGATTGCGCAGACTCTGATTTCCTCCAATCTTCTCGACGACGGCTATTCCGCGGACGAGTTTCGCGAGGCTTGCCGGCAGTATGTTGCGATGCACGGCCAATTCCGGTGCTGGTCGCGTTACGATCCCCCGAGCGGAATTTTCTGGGACGACGAAAAGTATCGAGGGGAGGCTTATGCTGCATTTGCCTGGGCGGTGTACATCGCGGAAGTCACCGTGGATCTGGCTACCTATAGCGTGTCGGTAGATGACTTCGTCGCGCTGCAGGAAGTAGGCAAGGTGCTGCACCCGGTACTGGCGCGAGGACAGATCATCGGTGGAGTTGCGCAGGGGATTGGATTCAGCCTCTACGAAAAAGTGGTTTGGCAGAATGGGCGAATGCAGAACGGACAGATGACCAATTACATTATGCCAACCTCGAGCGACCTGCCGCCGATTCGCGTGTTCTTTGAAGAGTTGGGAAATGTCTATGGGGCGTATGGGGCGAAAGGCATCGGCGAACTTCCGATGGACGGGCCGGCACCGGCAATCTTGAATGCGGTTGAAGATGCTCTTGGAGTTCCGTTCAATTCTATTCCTCTGCTGCCGGAGGATATTATGGATGGCCTCGCCACATCGCCGGAAAACAATGCGAGTATCTTCACCAGCGGAGGCCGATGAACGATTCTTGCGAGCGAGCCGCCAAGGCCGAGATTTCATTTACGGTGAATGGTGAGGCGAAGAGTATACGTGCTTACCCGATGGAACGCCTGCTCGATGTGTTGCGACTGGAATTTGGATTGACCGGCGCCAAAGAAGGGTGCGGAGAAGGCGAGTGCGGATCGTGCTCGATATTGATGGATGGGGCGCTCGTGAATAGCTGTCTGGTACCGGTATTGCACGCAGCAGGCACAAGCATCGCTACGATCGAGGGACTTGCGGTGGAAGACCAGTTACACGCGCTGCAGGAGGCCTTTCTGCAGTGCGGCGGAGCTCAATGCGGCATCTGCACGCCGGGAATGATTCTGGCGGCATCCCATCTACTGCAAACGAAAGCTGAACCCACGACGGAGGAAATCCGGGAGGGTCTTTCTGGCAATCTCTGCCGCTGTACGGGATACAGTCAGATTCTTGAAGCCGTGATGGAGGCGTCGCGCCGCAGGGCGGTTGCATGAGATCGAATCCGTCTGACTACGAAATGATCGCGCCCGGCAGCTTGCATGCGATTGTCTCGCTGCTGGCAAAGGAACCAGGCGAGTGGCTTCCGCTTGCCGGCGGCACGGACTTGATGGTGCAATACGCGGCCGGAAAACTACCGCCACGAAAGCTCATCAGCATTTGGAATCTTCCCGAGTTGCGGCGCATTGAGGTCACTCCGAATGTGCTGCAGATCGGCGCTGGATGTACTTACACCGATGTTCGTAGTCATGAGGTTGTGGCACGCGAGTTTCCGCTTCTAGCGGGCGCCGCTCGATGGACCGGCGGAATCGCGAACCAGAATCGAGGAACAATCGGCGGCAATATCGTGAACGCATCCCCCGCAGCGGACTCCCTGCCCGCACTGCTCGCGTACGAAGCGGAATTGGTCTTAGTGTCAGTTCGAGGTGAACGAAAGCTTCCCTACGTTTCCTTTCACACCGGTTACAAACAGACTTTGCTGGCGCCCGACGAACTCATTCAGACGGTGTGCCTGCAGCGGCGATACTCGCGATATTTCAGCCACGCGCGCAAGGTCGGAGCGCGCAATGCGCAGGCAATTTCGAAAGTGTGCATCGCGGGTCTTGGTCGGATGGCGAATGGCGTGGTGGAGGATATTCGGGTTGCGCTCGGCAGTGTTGCGCCCGTGCCCCTTCGTCTTACAAAGACGGAGCAAGTCGTGAAAGGGCAGACGGTTGATGCGGCGCTGATGACATTGGCGAAAAAGACGACGATGGCTGAGATCCGTCCGATAGACGATATTCGATCGACCGCCCGGTATCGGTCCGAAGTTGCGGGCAATCTGGTTGTCGAGTTTTTGAATCGTTTGAATTCTCAGCCGGCGGAAAGAGCACTTGATTATGGATAATGAGGTTTTGGCCAGATGGAACCGTGCTTCCGATTCTGACGCGATGAGCACCATTCTTCCCTGCTGCGGATCGAATGCCTGGGCGCGTGGCATGGCTGGCCGAAGACCCCTCGCTGACGAGGCCGCCGTCTTGGTCGCGTCGAATGACGTCTGGCGGAATCTGTCACCATCGGACTGGATCGACGCCTTCCAGAGTCACCCTCGGATCGGCGAAACACCGAAGGCGCAGACGCCGACTCAGTCTGGAGCCTGGTCGACCCAGGAGCAACGGAAAGTCGCTGATGCAGACGCCGCGGCGAAGGAAGCTCTGTCGGAGGCAAACGGAGAATACGAGCGACGTTTTGGACGTATTTTTATCGTGTGCGCGACCGGGAAATCTGCGCCGGAGATACTGGAGATTATGCGAAGACGCCTCGAGAATAGCGCGGAAACCGAGCTAGAAGAAGCCGCGGAACAGCAGCGGCAGATTACAGAAATCAGGCTTAGGAAATGGCTCCAGAGATGAAACGCATTTCGACGCACATTCTGGACATGGTTCAGGGCAGACCCGCCACCGCAGTCCCGGTTCGACTTGAGAAACAAACTGGCACAGGCGATTGGCGTTTGCTAACCGCAGCGCGCACCGATCCGGATGGCCGCTGTATGCAGTTGCTACCGCAAGGCGATGACCTCTCTGGCGGAATCTACCGTGTAGTTTTTGATACAGAGAGCTACTTCTCAACGAACGGCTTCGATGCGATCTATCCGGTGGTGGAAGTTACGTTTCGGGTAAAGGATGGCGAATCGCATTTTCACATTCCCTTGTTGCTGAGTCCGAACGGGTATACGACGTACCGGGGGAGCTGAACGCAAGACTTTTGCGAAAGGATTGGTACCCGTGATCTCGTCAATTCGCGAATGGCTTAACCTGTTGGTGCGCTGGTTCCACGTTTTTGCGGCGATCATGTGGGTCGGCCAGACATACTATTTCACGTGGCTGGATGGACGGTTTAACAAGCTCGCCAAGACTGCTGACGGGGGGACGAGCCGGTCCATATGGATGGTGCACAGCGGAGGCTTTTACACCGTGGATCGAAAGAAATCCCTCGAGGTTGGATCCGAGCAGGTCAATTGGTTCCGTTGGGAAGCGTTGATGACTTGGCTGAGTGGGATGGTCTTGCTGGTTCTCGTCTACTACTCCAGCAGCGGCCTCGTCGATCCGGACGTGGCTGACCTTTCACAATCTCGCGCGATCGCGATTGGGCTCGCGGTGCTGATCGTTGGATGGGTTGTCTATGATGTGGCGCTTCGATCGCCCCTGGGCAGGTCAGAAGTAGCCTTCGCCACCTTCTCTCTGCTGATGACTGCCGTGATCGCTTGGGGATTTACCCACGTTTTCAGTGGACGCGCTGCCTACATCCACGTTGGGGCGGTCTTCGGAACAATTATGACCGCGAATGTCTGGTTCCGAATCCTTCCCTCTCAACGCAAAATGGTCGCGGCAGCGACAACGGGGGCGAAGTTTGATGCCTCGCTGGGCGCTCAAGCCAAGCTGCGATCCAAACACAATACTTTCATGGCAGTTCCGGTTGTCTTTATTATGATCAGCAATCACTTTCCCGTCGCGACCTATGGCAACAAGTATGGGTGGGAAGTTTTGGTTGTTCTTGTTCTGTTTGGCTGGGCGGCGGCGAAGGTCATACGGGAATCGTGAACGAGAGAAGTGGGCTCTCGTCTTCGGGGCCGGCATTCAGTGCCAATACCTGCAACCACAACTCGCGCGGCGGAAGTTATTGCTCGATGCCAACGGCTAGCGTCTTTTTCGGAGGACCCAAACAGCACGCGCCGGACGTTTCTGTCTCCGCCCATGCGCAATTGTCACCAGGAGATTGCGCGATGGATAGAACCGCTTGGTGCTCAAGTGCAGATTGACGCTGCGGGGAATTTTCGAGCCCTTTATGCTGCCGCGCAGCCGCGAGCTCGACGACTGTTAATTGGCTCTCATCTCGACACAGTTCCCAACGCGGGCGCTTACGATGGCGTTCTCGGAGTCGTGCTTGCGGTCGCGCTGGTGGAGGGATTAGACGGGCGAAGGCTCCCGTTCGGCATTGAGGTTGTTGGCTTTTCGGAGGAAGAGGGAGTCCGCTTCGGCATGCCGTTCATCGGGAGCCGCGCTCTGGTTGGCCGGTTTGATCAGGAACTTCTTGACCTGCGCGATGTCGAGGGAATCTCAGTGCGGAAAGCGATTGAAACGTTTGGACTGCATCCTGAGGAGATCGCTCAAGCGGAATTGGAGAACGACGCACTGGCGTATGTTGAGTTTCATATCGAACAAGGACCGGTATTGGAGAGCCTGGAGCAGCCCCTCGCCGCGGTGGAAGCCATTGCAGGGCAGACGCGATCGGAGTTCACTTTTATTGGCCGCGCCAACCACGCCGGCACAACTCCTATGCATTTGCGATGCGATGCGGTTGCGGGAGCAGCAGAGTGGATCGGCACGGTTGAACGCGTAGCTACGGAAACTTCTGGATTGGTCGCGACTGTTGGAAAGATCGAGACAAGACCAGGAGCGACGAATGTGATTGCCGGGGAAGCGCGGCTTTCACTCGATGTTCGTCACAGATCCGACAAGATTCGCGCCGACGCCGTTGAGAATCTTATTCGCCAAGCTAATGAAATAGCGGCGCGGCGTGCATTACGGGTACGGCAGAAAACGTTATTAAGCCAGAGCGCGGTCGCAATGGACCCGTTGCTCGTTCGAGAGATAGAGACCGCAATCGTAAAGACAGGATGCAAGCTTCATCGGATGATGAGTGGCGCGGGTCACGATGCGATGATTCTTGCGGAGAGAATTCCGAGCGCGATGGTCTTTCTGCGATCTCCGGGCGGGATCAGCCACGATCCTGCGGAGTCAGTCGCGGAAGATGACGTGGAGAAGGCAATCGATTGCGGATTGCATCTTCTTGACCAGCTTGCATCATCGCCCGAATTCTACACAAGGACAAAGCGTGCATAATCTGGGCCGGACACGAAGCTCTCAGCAATCCAATCATCTGCTGTTGACTCCCGACACTTTTGTACGCACCGCCCTGCCCGGAATGAAGGCCTGCTCCGCGATCGTGCACGTAAGCCCGGCTCTGGGCGCTAACTTCACACAATACACCGCGGAATTTGAAGTTGGAGGAGAACTGGGCAGCACGCACGTGCAACGCTTCATGTTTGTGATTGAAGGGGGCGTGGCTTTGGAGGTTGAGGGCAAATCGAACGCTCTAAATGTGCGCGGATACGCGTTTCTTCCTTCAGGAGTAAGGCATCGAGTTGTGGCTACCAAGGTGAGTCGTCTCGCCGTCATCGAGAAGGCGTACCAGGCGATCGACTCGGCGCAACCGCCACAGTTGATCATTTCCAATGAAGATTCCATCGCTTCGCATCCGCTGGGAGATGATCCCGACTTGCAGGTCAAATGCCTGCTTCCCGATGAGATGAGTTTTGACTTCGCAGTGAATACGATGGTGTACCAGCCGGGTGCCGCGTTGAGTCTGGTCGAAATGCACGTGATGGAGCACGGGCTCATCATGCTCGAGGGGGGAGGGATCTACCGGCTTGGCGATTCCTGGTATCCCGTTACTACAGGAGATTTCATTTGGATGGGTCCTTGGTGCCCGCAATGGTTTGGAGCGATTGGCAAGGCTCCCGCAAAATATCTCATCTACAAAGACTGGAACCGCCATACCTCGGCAGGCCCGCGACCATGAGTCTTGCGATCAACCGGGATGGGCTGATGTCTGAGATCGAGGCTTTGGCTTCTTTTTCTGACGCTGAAGCGCCCGCCGTAACGCGAATTGTTTTCACACCTACGGACCTCAAGGCTCGCGCATGGATGAAAGCGCGTTGCGAGCGGGCGGGGCTCACAGTACGAGAAGATGCAATTGGAAATACGTTCGCGCGGTGGAGTGGTTCTGATCCATCTGCGGCAGTCGTGGGCACTGGCTCGCATACAGACGCCATTCCGAATGCCGGTAAGTACGACGGGGTGGTCGGAGTGCTGGGAGGGTTGGAAGCCATACGGGCGTTGCAACAGAGTGGATTTCGCCCAAGGCATTCGATCGAGCTGCTTATTTTCACTTCTGAAGAACCGACCCGGTTCGGAATCGGCTGTCTTGGAAGCAGGCTGTTGTCAGGGACTCTCTCGGCAGACGCCGCAAGAGAGCTCGCAGACGGCGAGGGTGCAACGCTCGATGATGTTCGTAACAGAGCCGGACTTCCTGGCGATCTCGAATCCGTGAAATTGTCAGAGGGCTATTACAAGGCATTCATTGAACTACACATTGAACAGGGACCCATACTGGAGCAGCGGCAGATTCCGTTGGGGATTGTCACGAACATTGCCGCGCCTGCGAGTTTGCGGATTTTGATGGAGGGCTCGGGCGGACACGCCGGTGGAGTCCTGATGGCCGATCGGCACGATGCGCTCTGCGCCGCTGCCGAACTGATTCTGGCGACCGAGTCTGCTGCTCGCACCAGTGGAGCGATTGACACAGTGGCAACTGTCGGCATCTGTGATGTCTTTCCCGGCGCCGTGAATAGCATTCCGACTCGAGTGCGCCTTAGCGTTGACATCCGTGATACGGATCCGCAAAGACGCGATCTCGTAGTGCGCACGATTGAAGCCGCATGTCGTTCAATTTCAACCGAGCGGCAGGTGTCGTGCCATCAAGAGTTGTTGAATGCGGATGCGCCTGCGGATTGCGCTCCAGCAATTATCGAAGATCTGTCTCTATCTTGTCGTAAGCATGGATTCAACTTCCTTCCGATGGTCAGCCGCGCGTACCACGATTCCCTATTCATCGCGCGCATCGCTCCGGTAGCCATGTTGTTTATTCCCTGCCGAAACGGATACAGCCATCGTCCTGACGAGTACGCGTCCCCTGAAGATATCGTTCGGGGAACGCTGGTATTGGCGGAAACTCTCGCAGCTTTATCCGACTAAAGTGTAGAACCCTTCGACTAGGGTGCCCGAGGAATGCTGAATTCCCGCTCCGACCAGTGCTCGACGAGATCTCGCACAACCTTATCTCCGACGATTTGGGCCGCCTCGAGAGCAGGTAAATACGCGGAGTAGTTGCCTGAGACCATTTCCTGGAGACTCTCCGCCGCCGGCACGCCGGGCGCTTCACGGTCGTAGTTGCTGACTGTGCGCAACACTAATACACGCTGCAGATCAATCCGCCCAGCCTGATTCAAGAACGTAAGAGCCTGCAGTGTCCCGGAATCTTCCATCGCCGCGACCATGTAATTTCCTTTGCCGGCCGTATAGTAACGCGTCCAGTCATTGGCCCACTGATCCATTCTCGAACCGTGCCAGAACGTGCTTGCCGATAAGGTGTCGCCTCTAGCAACGAATGGGGGTTTCAGAGCATTTGGGAATCCAGTGAAGCGTGCTCGCGACTTGCGCAGGGACCCCGAGTCCGTCAGAGGTACGTCGCGCGTGAGGTGAAATGCCCAACCAACCAATTCCGGATTCAGGGTGTACATTTCCCCGTAGTCGGCGCTGGCAGGTTGCTCGTAGGGGGTGCCCTTTCGCAAGGGCACGTAGCCGGTCGTCCAGTTTTCGGGTATTTGGCGCGCGTCGATCTCGAACGCGACGTCGCCGTCGATCACATGATCCGCCCAAACCGCCGACCCGATCGACACGTCCGCCGGATCGCCGCCACCTATCCCCGCGACGATCCAATATGCCTTGGAGAGGTCGAAGCGCCGGTCGAGGCCCAATGCCATCACGGAGGCGGCGGCCTTGGCAGCGCCGACCCCGGTGACCATGCCGAGGACTCCGTCCTGGTTCAGGCGCAGGTGGTGGTAACCGGAAGGCAACGGAAGGATTCGGTCAAGATGCTCTCGTTCTACCCAGAACTGAAATTCGCCAGGAGTGTCGCCGGTGTCTTCGCCCCGCTCAAACATGGTGACCACGACAACTTTGATGCGGATTGGCTCATCCGGCACCGCGGTCTGGGCAGAGATAAATCCATAACTCATCGCGGGCAGCCACAGCGTGAGGAATAGACGTGTGGTAAGAAGGGACATGTAGTCTCCGCTGGCTACGCACCGCTTCACAGAGACGCCTTCGCCCCTGTCAACTGGCGGAACTTGGCGTAGCCGGGTTTGATCGCAGAATAGATGAACGCCAAGCGTTGGCCGTACGGCAAGAAGGCGCTCTTCATCGCATTGATCGTAATTTTCTCGAAGTCGTTCAGATCCAAGCCGAACGTTTCCGCGGCTGCTTCAAATTCCCGACTCATCGTTGTGCGACTCATCAGCCGGTTATCGGTGTTCAGGGTGACCCGAAACTTCTCTTGATAAAGAATTTTAAAAGGATGCTCGGCCAAGCTTGGCGTAGCACCCGTGTGAACGTTGCTAAGGAGGCAAATTTCCAGTGGGATGCGCTTATCGAGAACGTACTGAGCGAGGTCGCCCAACTTCACGGCCTTGCCGTCGACAACAGCGATGTCATCGATCAGGCGCGTGCCATGGCCGATCCGATGTGCCCCACAATACTGAATCGCCTGCCAGATCGATTCTTTTCCATAGCCTTCGCCAGCATGAATTGTAATGTTAAAGTTCTCGCGCTGGATGTAATGAAAGGCATCCACATGCTTCTTCGGGGGATAGCCGCCTTCTTCGCCTGCCAGATCGAAACCGACGACTCCGCGCGCGCGGAAATCGACGGCCAACTCCGCCATTTCCAGCGACGTGTTCATGTTGCGCATCGCGCAGATGATCAGGCCCGAGGAAATCCCGAAATCTTTTCGGCCTCGCTCCAGTCCTTTCAGCACTGCCGAGACAATCTGCTGGTGGGTCAACCCTTTCTGCGTATGAAACACCGGCGCGAAGCGAGTCTCAAAATAGATGATCCCGTCACGGCTCAGGTCCTCGGCCTGTTCGTAGGCAACTTGCTGCAGGGCTTCCTCGGTCTGCATAACGGCGATGGTGTGCGCAAAACCCTCCAGATATTTCGCAAGACTCCCTTGATTTGCTCCGCGAAAGAACCACTCGGAAAGCGCATCGGGATCGGCAGTCGGAAGATCCGAATATCCTACGTCTCTCGCCAACTGAATCACCGTTTGCGGCCGCAGCACACCATCCAGATGCTCGTGCAAAAGGACTTTGGGAAGGCTCTGCAATACTCGTTTGTCAAAGTTCATAGGAATGGGATTACTCCCGGAACCGTAAGTGTGCACCGAAGCGCCGAAGCCATGCAAGATAATATGGCACTTCACAGAATGGCCGGGCATTGCGGGTAGCACCATCATGCATCCAAACCACGTAGGACCATAGCGTCTCCTTGTTGTTCTGTACCTCACGGAGGGATGGCCTTTGCGAGGGGAATAGAATGCAGGGCATGATAGACGGAGGATTCCGGCCGATCGTTCGTGCGTTTCACGCACGTTCGATTCCGGTATGTACTCGGATATGCCTGGGGGTACTGTCTTTCATGCTGCTAAATGCGTGCTTTCGATGGGTTGCGCTGCCGCCCTGGGATGGAGTCCTGCAGAAATATGTTGCTCGCACCGCGCCAGGACCGCTCGAATTAATTCACCAGGGATTTGCCGATCAGATTACGATTTACATCGCCATCGTAGTAGCGGCGCATGCCTGTCAGTATTTTGAAAGACTGCGAAAAGAGGAGATGGAAAAACACGATTTTCAGAGGGCGCTGGCTGCAAGTGAACTCCAGGCTCTTAAGATGCAGCTTCATCCGCATTTCCTGTTCGACACACTGCACGGCATATCGACGTTGATTGACACTGACCGGGCTAGTGCGAAAGCACGGGTCTTCAGGCTTTCCGCCTCTTGCGATACGCACGATGAAGCGTCTTTCACTCTCTCAGAAGGTGAAGACCATACTGCAACGGCAACGATCGTGTTGCCGGCGTTGGGCTCCGATTCTAAGGGGTCTGCCGATCCGCCCCTGTTGGTCGAAACGATCGAGGGAAATCATGCGCGTGTTGATCGTGGAAGATGAGCCGTTGGCTCAAACCGCGTTGGCAAATATGCTGGCGAGACGAAATGACATTGAGCACTTCGATTCCGCCAACGATGCAATCGAAGCCCTCGAGAAACTAGCGTCAAGTCCCTACGATGTTTTACTTCTCGACATTAACATGCCGGAAATTTCGGGCACGGAACTTGTAGATCAGCTCCGGAAGCTAGACCGTCCCGTGCCCTCGGTCGTGTTCATAACGGCACGCGATGAATATGCGATCGCAGTCCTCGAGAAATACGCAGTGGATTATGTACTAAAACCGTTCTCAAACCAAAGAATCGGGGAGGCTTTGGACCGGGCCTCCCGGCGTGCGAAGGGCGAGCAGGCTGCCGCCTTGATAGAAGCGTTGCCTCAGTTGCAACGGCTGTCTCGTGCTCAATATCCCAGAATTGCGATCCAGGCGAAAGGAAGAATTCTGTTTATCAATCCTGGCGAAGTGGTCGCGGTTCAGGCTGAGGGCAACTACGTGTTATTGCAACGCGAGTCCGGATCGTATTTGCTGCGCGAGTCGATCTCGGAAGTGGCGGAAAAGCTTAAGCCATATGGATTCATTCGAATCCATCGTTCCGTGCTGGTGAATGCATCGTTTGTGGAAGAGATCCGACCGCAAATGACTGGAGAGTACGGGCTCCGGGTCAAGGGCGGCCGGGAATATACAGTCACCCGTACCTACAAGAGGAATCTAAAATCTCTGGCGGATTTTTGGATCGGCGGCGGGACGTTTCTTGAGGACTAGGCTGAGTGCATCACGCATAGAACTCAGTCTGCCATCAATCGTGACCTGATAGCTGACTTTTCGTTTCTTTGGCGCATGCCGCAGGCCATGCACTCACGCCACCCCAGGGGAGTACGGAAACGCGACAAGAGAGAGGCTTGTTTAGAGGTGTGGTTCCCATCCCCGCTCGTATTCGCGCCCCCAAAACTTCATCGCGTCCGGATCGTCCTGAATCCGCCCGTCTTTTGTGTCGAGATGCAGTTCCCGATTTACCTCCCACGCGATGTTTGAAAGCTGCAGCATCGTAACGGCGACGTTGCCGACAGAGATCGGGGCGTTCAGCTTCTCATTTTTTCGGATTGCCGCGATGAAGTTCGCGAAGTGAGCGTCGGTCATGGAATCCCGGCCGAGGAGATCGGAAGATGAAGTCTCACTACCGGTACGAAATTCACTCGTCTTCTTGCCCTTGAGGTCGAATATCTCGTAGCCATCGCGATCGACGAGTACGGTGCCTGTCGTTCCTAGAATCGTCGAGCCACGATCGCGGCCGTAGAACTTCATCCCCTGACAGCTCTTACCTTCCCATGAAATCATCTTGTCGTCGTATTCGAAGCTGGTCACCAGCGTGTCATAAAATTGCCAGTCGTCGTGGAACTGATATCTGCCTCCAGACGAGGTCACGCGCTTCGGGTACTCGACACCCAGCGCCCAGCGGCAGACGTCGACCTCGTGCGTGCCATTATTCAGCGTCTCGCCAGTCCCGTAAATTCTGAACCAATGCCAGTTGTAGGGATGGACGTTGTCTTTATACGGACGCCGTGGCACCGGCCCTTGCCATAGGTCCCAATCAAGCTGCGGGGGTACAGGCACTTCTTTCCCTGTGCCGATAGACTTTCTCTCGTTGCAGTACCAGGCTTTCGCGAGATACGGTCTGCCAATAACCCCTTCCTGAATCTTGTTGACGATTTCGATCGTGTGCGGTGAGGAACGCTGCTGCGTTCCCATCTGTACCAGCTTTCCGTACTTCTGTTGCGCTCTAAGGAGCATTTCGCCTTCGGCAGGATTGTGGCTGCATGGCTTTTCCACGTATACATGCTTCCCAGCTTGCAACCCGGCGATGGCCATTGGGGTGTGCCAATGGTCGGGAGTGGCTATCGTGATCGCGTCCACATTCTTCTGTTCGAGAATCTTGCGAAAATCTTGGTCCGTTGCAGGAGCATCGCCTGTCTCTTGCCGCACAGTGTCGGCGAATTTTCGGATAATATTGTCATCTACATCGCAAACATGTGAGATACGGGCGGTGCTCCTGTTCGCCTTGAGGGACGACAGATGAGCATACCCTCGCCCGTTCAGACCGATAAGCGCAAAATTGAGGCGATCGTTGGAACCCAAGATCTGACCATAGCTCTTTGCCGTAGTTCCGATCGCCAGCCCCGCGGTACCTATGGCCAGGGCGTCGAGAAATTCACGTCGTGTCGCCATCACTCCTCCAATTGCAGTCTGTCTGCAGCTAACAGGATAGTTTGTGAGCGCAGGCGAGTCCATTCGCCGTTCGCATATTTTAACGCCTGGCTAGAATGCAGGTCTTGGCCGTAACCATGCCACATGAATTCGCGAGGATCATAGTCTCCGCCTGATCATGTTACGCATTCAGGGTTACGATAGCGGCACTCGCAGCGGGGAGACTGACCCGCAGCTTCCCTTCTGAGCCTCTGATCTCCTGCGAGTTTATGGAATGCCATGCGCCTTCAGGGTTGACGACAGCGCCGCCAAACAGAACCCCTGTTCTGCTTTCCAGCGATGGCGCTGACAAGCGGAGCACAAAACCTTTCTTGAAGGATGCGGCACCGTCGATACTCACAATGGCATCGAAAGCGTCTTCTTTGTTGATCAGAGTCAAACGGATCTGATCGCCGCCTTGTTTTGTAACATACGCTCCGAGGTTGCGATTGCCCGCATCGAGATGACTGCCGACGAGTTCTCCAACGCCAGAACGAACGAATGCCAACATTCCATAGAACTCCGGAGTGGCGGTATAGTGCCCACGTTCGTCGTCGCCGATGGGCGAGTAGGAGCTGATGAAACCTTTTTGGTTGACGCCGGTCTCCATATTGACGCCTGCGCAGCCCGCTGCGGCGAGTTTGTACATGAAGTCCAGAACCCACAGGGCCGAGGCGAAGCTATCGCTTACTCCCGGTTTGCCTCCACCAGAAAAAGAGTTCGTCTCGCAGATGCGATAGGGAACGCCGGAGGACTTTGAGGCCGAGTTGAGCTCAGCGAGCATCGGGGCAAGTTTCGGGTCAAAATGAAGCAGCTTGTCGAGGCTACTGGTGGGGTTCTGGCCCTCGCGATAATAGTGGTGCGTCAGCAGCTTGACGTCGCTGCCTTCAGCCTTGGCGAAGCTTGTGACCCAGGAGGTGGCAACGGCTACATCGGGTCCGGCTAGCGGTATTCCCGGCAGTTCATTCCGTAGAGCATCGCGGAACTTTCGATACTCGCGAAGATAATCGTTGTAGTCGTAACCTTCTTTGCGGTGGACTTGGTTGCGGGAGAAAAGGTCTGGCTCATTCCCGATTTCGAAGGCGTAGAGATTCGGCTCGGTTGCTGCGAGGACTGCTTTTGCTTCCTCGATAGCAGCGTCTACTGTTCCCTTGCCGAGATTCAGCCCCCATATGACCTTCCAACCTGTAGCTTCGAGGAACGTTCCAAGATCGCGGAGCACGGAATCATTGACAATGGAACCGGGACCCGTCTCAGGCGACGAGAGTTGGTGCCCCGAAGCGGAGTACATGGAATAGTCCGATGTGTTGCCGCCAACACGAATCACCCCGCGGGCACCGAGCGTACGAACAAGTTGGACGTACACGGAATTCTTCTGGCTGAGAAGGCCAGGTCGAGCCACGGAAGATATCTCATATCCGAGCCCCACGAAATCCGGAGGGATGACTGCAATTGTCTGGGTGAGGTCCAGGGTGAGCCTCACTGAGGAAGCGTCCATCGATGGCCAGGCGCTGGCTATGGCCCGGCTAGAAGCCGCAGACCCAGCTATGAATGCCGCCCGCTGAAGAAACTCGCGTCGGTGCATCTGAAGCTCCTCGTGTGGCCCAATCTTCTAAAGCGACATGCAGAGGTTCACCCTATTTTGCTTGGGGGCTCATCGCTGCCACAATCCCACTGCCTTCTCGGATGGTAAGAATCTGGTTGGCTTTCACGTCCGTAAAGCGTTCAATCTTCCCCGTGGTCGGCCACTTAATTTCAATGACATCGATGGACTGCACTTTGCCGAGGCCGAAGTGAAGCCGCAAGTCCCCCTGTGACATGACGCTCGATCCGCTGTGAACTTCATCGATCTGGACATGCTTGCCAGTTACAACCCGAGCGCGGGCACCGATGGCGGTGCGGTTGCACTTGCTCCCGATGAGCTTGAGTTTGATCCAATTCTGTTTGTTGCCGCCATCATTCCGCAGCAGGGACGGCAGGTCATTCATATTTAAGACAAGAACGTCGATGTCGCCGTCATTGTCGTAATCCCCGAACGCCGCGCCACGACTGGAGAAGCGCTCTGTAATTCCCGGGCCCATCGTCGCAGACACATCTCTGAATTGGCCATTGCCCATATTCTGGTAGACGATGCGCGGATTCTTGTAGGTCTGGCCGACGTCGTGGCCAGCAATCTCTGGGTAGACGTGCCCATTAATCTGCATGAGGTCCGGCCAGCCATCGTTGTCATAGTCCAAAAAGCCGCAGCCCCATGCGACGTACCGGCTATTGACCGCGATTCCCGAAGAGAACGCCATGTCAATGAATGTGCCATCGCCATTGTTGCGGTAGAGGTTGCTCGTATCGTCGGCGAAGTTGGTCTTGAAAATATCGAGCCAGCCGTCACAGTCATAATCACCGACCGCCACCCCCATGCCGGCCTGTTCGTGCCCATCCTCGCTGTAGGCACAGCCTGCCATCACGGCAACATCCGTGAAGGTTCCGTCGTGATTATTGTGAAAGAGGATGCTCGGCTGTGAATCTACGGCGACGTAAATGTCAGGCCAACCATCGTTATCGAAGTCGTAAGAGGCAGCAGTAATCGAATACCGTGGGCCCGGCTTCAGGATGCCTGCCTTCTCGGAAACATCCGTAAAAGATCCGTCGCCATTGTTGTGATATAGAACATTTGTGTCGCCAACGAGCCCACGTGGACCACACATCACTGGAATACCCTTCCATTGGCAAGTCGCAGGTTCGCTCGATGTAGTCTGCGCAGGGTCAAGCTTGATGTAGTTGCACACGAAAAGATCGAGGTGGCCATCGCGGTCGTAGTCGAGAAATGTGCAGCCCGCGCCCCAGCGAACCTGCTCGTTGTAGACCCCAGCTTTGCGGGTCATGTCCGTGAACGTGCCGTCTCCGTTGTTGTGGAACAGGATGTTGTGACCCCAGAAGCAGCAAAACAGATCATCCCATCCGTCGTTGTTGTAATCGCCAACGCAAACGCCGGTCTGCCATCCGGTTTGTCCGAGACCGGATTTTTCGGTGACGCTAGTGAAGGTACCGTCGCGATTGTTCTTGAACAATTGCGAAGTCGGAGCCTTCCCTGCGGGCCACTTCTCGCCTAAGCGCGTTCCGTTCGTCAAATAGATGTCGAGCCAACCGTCGTTGTCGTAATCAAAAAATGCCAGACCACTACCCTTGGCCTCGATGATGTAGCGCTTGTGATCTGCGCCGCCCCAGACGTTTGGAAGATTTAGGCCAGCTTCTCGGGCGACGTCGACGAACTGCACTGGAGACGTTGGATTCTGAGCCGCAGGCGACTGCAGAACCACGCAACTCCCCCACCGCCAAAGCGGAGTTGTGAGAGCGTCGAGGAGAGTACTCCCAAGAACGACAAGAGAAGAACCAAGGAAGCGCCGCCGTGGAAAATTCATAGTTGTGATAGTTCCGCGTCAGACATGAGGTTGTTTGGTAACGGTTCGGTGTGGACCACCGTGGGTTTCCTGCTGTTCGTCACTTGCCGCTCACAATTCTCGGGAATTTTCGCGGCACGACTCCTTTGCCCTCTTGGACCGCAATGATCTGATCGACTGGAACGCTGTTTAGGCGGTCTTCTTGGCCACTCGGCCAGGTGATCACAAGAGAGTCAATTTTCGTCCGCTTCCCCAAACCAAAATGAATCCGCGGATCGCTTGCGGACATGTAACCCATACCGCCCTTAGCTTGTTCAACTTGTGACGATCCTTCGGAGGTCAGCTTCAGTGAAGCCCCGATCCCATCACGGTTCGATTTCGTGCCGATCAAAAAGACCGTAAGCCAATGATTCGCATTTCCACCGTCGTTGCGCAGAAGCATTGGATAGTCGTCGCGATTGTTTGTCACGATGTCAATGTCGCCGTCGTTATCGTAGTCGGCGGTTGCCACGCCACGCCCGACAATGGGCCGTACGAAATCAGGCCCCAGCGAATCCGAGACTTTATCAAACTGGCCCTTGCCCAAGTTTCGCAGCATCAGTAGCGGCTCCTTGTACAACACCTGGTTGTGGTACAGCTGAATATTGTCAAGCATGGCGCCATTCAACTGTAAGATGTCGGGCCACCCGTCATTGTCGTAATCCAAAAATTTCATAGACACGCCGCTGAGCAAAATCGCTTTGTTGCCGATACCCGAGCGAAACGTGTCGTCAGTAAAAGTGCCATCTTGGCTGTTGTGATAAAGGCGATTCAACTCAAAATCCAGGTGCGTAATATAGAGGTCAAGCCAGCCGTCGCCATCCACGTCGGCAGCATCGATACCCATTCCTGCCTCATAGCGGCCGTCTTCGCTCGCGGCGATTCCAGAAAAAAGAGAGACATCCTCAAACCTGCCGTCGTGTTTGTTAATAAAGAGAAAATTCGGCCACGAATCATTCGCAATTGCAATGTCTGGCCAGCCGTCATTGTTGAAGTCAGCCAGAACCACGCCCATCCCCTTCGATTCGGGCTTGCCGACGCCAGACGCGTCGCTCACGTCCGTGAAGGTGCCGTCGTGGTTGTTGTGGTAAAGCTTTGTCTTTTGGCCTTTGTAGTTTCCCGGATGACAGTAGGAACGATAGCCCGGCCGATGTTCTCCACACCAGATATTAATCTTTGGAGTCCACTCAATGTAGTTCGTGACGAGCAAATCGAGCCAGCCATCCTTGTCGTAATCAAACCATCCTGCACTGGTCGACCAGCCGCCTTGGTCCGCAACGCCGGCCTTTCCCGTGACGTCGGTGAATGTGCCATCTCCGTTGTTGTGGTACAGAATGGCGTGGTCATAACCGGTTACGTAAAGATCAGGGTAGCCATCGTTATCAAAGTCGCCGACAGCCACGCCCTGGCCGTAGTGTCCTTCGCCACCAAGACCGGCTTTTGCCGTCACGTCGGTGAACGTTCCATCACCGTTGTTATGGTAGAGAGCGCATCGCAATGGTCGCGGAGGTTTGTAAATTTCAGTGGCCGTTGACTGAACGAAGAAAAGATCCATCAGGCCATCCTGGTCGTAGTCGAGCCAGGCCACACCGGTACCCATCGTCTCCAGATAGTACTTCTGGTCGGAGCCAGTGCCATCTTGTTGGAACGTCAACCCGGCTATCTTCGTGACGTCGGTATAGGTCACCGGGATGCCAACCGAGGAAGAGGCTGCGGGCTTGGTTTCGGCCCGAGCGGTGCGCAGAACCAGCATCCCCGAACTCGTGACAAGTGAAAAGACGACTGCGAAAACGCCAATCTTTGGACGGAACCGGGCAGAATGAGAGATCGCCTTCAACCCGCCTCCCTGGTCGAAACCAATCCAGCCGACGAGATCCAAAGTGCCCGCGTTTCCCGTCTGTGCTTGGCGGGGCAGGAACCGGCCGTGACGAAGTTTGGAATGAATGTAACCGTTTGCATCCCCGTGGACCCCAGCCGCTCCATGAGCGGAAGCAATTGGTCGCTATGGTAGCATAGGAAATTCCGCCGCCACTGCCTCCGGCCCGGCGGTCGTAGTGTGAGTTCTCCAGGTTGACGTCAGCAATATGAGCATCCAGCTGATTGTATTTCTTTTCGCGTTGGTCGCTATCAACATTAAATCGCCCGTTGTGCCGGCAATTTCCTTATCCCAGGAAACAACAGGCGACAATAGCAAACGCGGAAGCGGAGACTCTGACGGACCTCTGCAAGATGTTGAACGAGATATCGCGGCGAACAAGTTTCAAGAGAGCGAGTCTCGCCTGAACGACTATCTCAAAAACAATCCGGAATCTTCGAAAGCCCATTACGATCTTGGTTATGTCGAATTCCGAACTCACAATGTGGGCTCTTCGATCAAGGAGTTGTCGAAATCGCTCGAACTCAATCCCACAAATGCCGAAGCGCATAAAATTCTCGCCTTGGACTGCAGCCTCATCGGCCGCTACGATCTGGCGGAGGTTGAATTGCTGGAGGCGGCGCGGCTCAAACCAGAGTCGGGAGAGATTCACTACTTTCTTGCTCGCACCTATTACACGAGGGGCGTCTACCCACTTGCAAAAACGGAATTTCAGAATGCCATCCGCCTGGATGCGTCCTCGGTGAAGGCCTACAGTAATCTGGGGATTACCATGGAAGCACTTGGCGACGGTGCGGAGGCGCTTAAGAACTACACCAAAGCCATCCAACTCGAAGACCAGCAAAAACAACACAGATCCGAATGGCCCTATATTTATCTGAGCTCTTTCTACAATCGTCAGAGGAACGCGACAGAAGCCCTCACCTATGCGCGCAAAGCGATGCAGATCAATCCTCGTTCTGATACGGTCTATTTCGAGATGGCCAAGGCCTACCGGATGCGGAGAGAACTACAGAAATCTGCCGACGCCGCACGGAACGCAATCGAGATCAACCCACAGGCACCGGATTACTACTACGTTCTCGGGCTGGTATTGCGTGAACTTGGGAACCAGAAGGAGAGCGCAGAGGCGCTTGCAAAGTACGCGCAGCTTCAGCATCCCTCTGGCGACGTGCGTCTTGAACACGCGGTACAGGAACCCCTCATTGCTCCCGAACCGCACTAAACTAAGGGGTCGGCGCCTTGGAGAACCGTAGTCCATGGATCCTGCCACACGATTTGTGATTGAAAAAGATGACCAGCATGAGCGCCCCTGTTCGCTAATGAGGATATGCCTGGTGCTCGCGCTTCTGGTCGGCATCTCTCTCTTGCTCGCACCGTCGTGGAGCACGGCCCAGTCAAATCTGGATCATGTTCAACAATCCGTCCAAATGATGGATGCGAGCGATCTAGCAACAGCAGAAAAGGAAGCGCGATTGGCTCTCCGCGACTCGTCGACACGGCCTGCGGCTTTGGCCACATTGGGCGCGATTCGTGTTCGCCAGAAGAAGTATCAGGAAGCCACAGAATTGCTCAGGACAGCTTTGCGACTAGATCCAGGATTGGTGGACGCCCAAATTACCCTGGGCGACGTCTACGTCTTGACGGGGAAGAAGGAGCAGGCGCGAGAAGCGCTCCGCCAGGCCCTTCGCACCGACCCGGGAAACAGGGAAGTGCTTTTTGCCTTAGCGCAGGTCGAAACCTCGAGCGGCAACTTTAGAGCTTCCTTGAGCGTCGCGGAACCCATTCTGGCGGACCTTCACCGATCGTCTGAGGGCATGCTGGTTCTGGCAAAGGACTATGTTGGCCTCAAACAAAAGGATTCGCTTGCCGCGCTCGTGCCCGCCTGGAACGGGTTGCCGGAGGCTTCCGCCGCCTCTGCCACAGCTTTTGCATCTTTACTCTTGAAGTCTGGTCTTGATCAGCAAGCTCTTGAGGTGCTTGAAAAGGCGAAGGCGAGTGGGCAGGTTTCCGTTGATCTCGCCATGGCGCTTGGAAACCTGTACCTCTCGAAGGGCGATCTTACTCCGGCCTTTGAAAGCTATGAAGCTGCCCTTAGCCTAAGCCCCGATTGCGCCGATTGCTTGCGTCAACTCGCCAAAATAGCCGAACAGCAAAAGGATCCTGAAAAGGCCTTGGCCTATTTGATCAAAGCCAAGCGGCGGCTGCCGGACAATCCGGACATACTCTTCGAATTTGGCAAGGCATGCTTGGAGCTAGACCTGTTTGAAGACGCCGTTCCAGCTCTTCAGAAGGCATTGAGTTTGCGGCCCAACAACGACTCCTACGCTTATGTCCTGGCATCCGCTTTTGTTTCCAAGAAACAATATGAAGTGGCCGGCAAAATGTTCGAGACTTTGTTGAAGAAGCACCCGGATGACCCTATTCTGAACTATGCGATGGGCTCGTTATTATTCCTTGAAGTAAAGCTCGACGAAGCAGCGATCTATCTCCGCAAGAGTATCAAGGTCCAGCCGGGTCAAAGCGCCGCCTACTATTACCTTGGCCTCGTCGCAGAGGGAAAAGGGCAAGACGACGACGCGATCACGACCTTCCGGGAAGTTTTGCGGGGTGATCCGGACTACGCTCCGGCATACGAAGCTATGGGCAGAGTTCTTCTGAAAGAACAGAAGTACCAGGAGGCGAAACAAGCGCTGGAGAAAGCAGTCCTTCTGAACCCGAGTTCAGTCAAGGCGCACTACCAACTGGGGATGCTGTTAGGCCGCACGGGTAGGCAAGACGATGCTAATAAGGAGCTTGCGATCGTCCAAGAACTGAATGCAGCAGAAGAAAAAAGGGCAGGCATGCGAATGCGAATCGTGTCCGATCATTGATCCGCTAGAGGTCTGCGGTCCTCAGTCAGAAACTGGGAGCCCACGCGCGTCCCGCATTTGGCTGTCGACGAGGTCGCCTTCGCGTTTTAGTCTCTGAAAGGTATCGAGCGCAGCCAGGCTCTCCTTGACTTTCCCAATTTTTCGGTAGACCTGACCGAGCACATAATAATATTGCGCGCCGGTCGAATTGATCGAGATTGCATGGTTTAACGCCTCCGCCGCCTGGTTCCACTCGTTGCACGACTGGAAAGCCCGCGCCAGCTGGTAGTATCCCAAGTCGCTCTTCGCGTTCAATTCGATCGCCTTTCTGGCGTACTGAAGCGCAAGATCCGGTTTGCCCAGGCGATTGTAATAAGCGCTCAAGTTGATGTAGGGTGCGTCGAATTTCATCCCCTTCTTACCAGCGACCCGGATTGCCTTCTCGTACGCTTCCAGGGCTGCGGGATCGTTGCTCAAAGACTCCTCGGTGAAACCCAAGGCGTTATAGGCCTCGGCATAGGTCGAATCCCGCTGAATCGCCGCCGTGAACTCTGACTTTGCCGCCTGGAACATGTCCCGTGTGGAATAAACCTCGCCCAGACTGTAATGGATTTCGGCCGACTCGGGCTTCAAACGCGCGGCTTGCTGCAATTCGGTCTGGGCGTAATCGTACTTTCCAATAATCACAAAGTCCTTACCGAGAATCTTATGAGCTTCCGGGCTATCGGCATTCAGTTCAAGAGATTTCGCCAATTCCTGGATGGAGTCCCCGATTTTGCGCTGCCGAAAAAGCACGTACCCTTGGATGTAGTGAGCTCGCCACGAATCAGGATGCCCTCCTAAGTAGTTCAACAGAGATGGCTCGATCTCGTCATATTTATCCTGCCCGATGGAGCTCTCAAAACTCTTTAACTCTTCGAGGTCGTCTTCCTGGCGGGGAACGCGCCCTTTCGTCAAAGACTCCGACACCAACAGGTTTGACCCGGCGGAATTGCCGGGCGTAGTCTTCGCCGCAGCCGATACGTTCAACGCCTCAAGACTGGCCTTGGCGGCTCCATTCCCAGGATCAAGCTGCAGCGCTTTTTGAAAAGCCTCTGCAGCGCTGGATCGCTCTCCTTGTTCGCTCAAAACCAGACCCAACTCGTTGTAGGCCTCACTCGACGAGGGATTTATCCGAATTGCTTCGCGCAATGCCGAGACTGCATTCGCGGAGTCATTCTTTTTTCGTAAGACTTGTCCTATGCCCAGTCGCGCCGAGTAAAGGTTGGGATCGACTTCGAGCGCTCGCTTGAATTCCACAACGCTGCCGTCCAAATCCCCTACCTTCGACAACGTCTGCCCGAGCATCAGGTGCCCCTCGGCATAGTCGGGTACCAACTGAACCACTTTCTCCAGATTGTCGATGGCCTGGCGATTTTCTCCTTGCTCGATTTCCAACTTCGCCTGCGCCAATAGGGCATCCGACTTGCGATTCCGTTCGTCGTCAGCCGTGAGCTTCAGTCCCTTGTCTATTTCCTGCTTGCCCTCAGCAGCCTTGTCGGTCCGCGCTAATGCCAATCCAAGTTGATAGTGTGCCCGTCCCGAACTCGGATCCAGAGCCACCGCCTGACGCAGCGGCACTACCGCATCCTGAACTTCATTTTTCTGAATGAGAGCTTTACCCAGAGAGTAGTAAGCGTCCGCGTAATTCGGGTCGAGAGCAATGACTTTTCTGAGTTGTTCGATTTCCTTGTCTACGCCGTATTTCTGCAAATAGGCCATCGCCAGGTTGTACTGGGCCTTCGTGGAGTCAGGCTCTAGCGCAATTGCCCGCTGCAGTTCGCTAATCGCTTCGTCGACTTTGCTCGAGACAAGCGTGGCCCCCAGGTTTCCATGGGCATCAGCATCGTTAGGATCGAAGCGGAGAGCCTCGCGGAATTCATGGATCGCTTGCTGGTCGTCTCCGGTTTGAAGCAGTGCCATCCCCAGATCTTTATGAGCCGCTGCGAAGTTCGGACGGAGCTCGATCGCCTTTCGAAATTGAACGATCACAATCTGAGGATCGCTTCCTTCGGTCCCCAGCAAAAGTCCTAGCGTGTCGTAAATCAAGGGATCGTTCGGTTTTTGTTTGGCCGCGGCTTGGAGCTCATCGACAGCGATTTCGAGATCCGGAACAGAGCCATGTGCCTCTTTTCTCACGACCCGCTGAAGTTCGACACACGCCGCCTCTGAAGAGCCCGTCTTGAGAAGGATCAACGCCAGGTCGATATGAGAACCCGCAATATCCGGGCTGAGACTGATCGCGCGCTCCAGGTTGTGACGCCCGCTATCCCAGTCTCCGGTTTGACGAGCAGCCATGCCGAGAAAGGAATACGCTTCGCCAAATGCAGGATTCAGGCGTACAGCTGCCTCAAGCTCAGTTCTCGCTTCTTCCTTTTGTCCTCGATACCAGAGCGCTACGCCAAGATCGTAGTGAGCGCTCGCAAGATTTGGGTCCAGAGCGATCGCATTACGGAACTGCTTCACTGCGGCCGGCAGATTGCTCAACTGTCCGAGAACGAAGCCGAGCAGATCATGGGCTTCGGCATAATTCGGATCCGCTTCCAACGCTTTTTCAAATTCCCTCTCAGCGCCTTGCATGTCTCCTTGCGAGAGTAGCTCTCTACCAGCATCGTAGCGATCTTTGGCCGCTGGGTTGGCAGAATGGTGATGGTATCGTGCTGAAGAAATCTGCGCCTGCGCCTCTGCCTTAAGCGCTGAGCCTAGACTTTCGTACGCATCGCCCATTCCGGGTTGGAGACTAAGCGCCTTCTCTGCCGCTTCAATCGCTTCGCCAAAGTTTCCTTTCTCTCGCAGGATCTCGGCCATTCCGCTCTCCAATCGCGGATCGTCGCCTTCTTTGATCGCAGATTTCAATTCATGCACGGCCGCATCAAAATTACCTTTGGCGCTGAGGGCCTGGCTGAGGTTCAAGCGCAACGCGACGTTCTTGGGCGCTAGCGCAACGGCCGACCGAAACACCCGGATGGCATCGTCGAATCGTTGTGCGCGCGCAAGGGCTGAGCCCAAATTGCCGTACCCTTCTACATATTCCGGATTGATGTCGACGGCTTGCTGAAATTGAGCTATGGAATCCAGGAGCAGATTTTTCTGTGCGTAAGCAATTCCGAGCAAGTTGTGGCCTTCGGCCGAGCGAGGATCCTCACGGATCACCGTTTTGAAGAGTTCGATGGCTTTGTCCTGACCCCCAAGTTGCTGCAGAAGCTGTGCCAAGGCGAGTTGAGCGGCCTCATAATCGGACCTCAGTTTGATCGCGGTATTAAGTTCCGAAAGGGCCTGGTCGACGTCTCCCGACTCTCGCAACCACAGAGCCAGATTGTAGTGCGGCTCTGCGTAGGCAGGATCAACTTCAATGGCGCGCCGGAAGGCAGCCTGGGAGCCTTGTGGGTCGCCGAGCTTTCCTAGCGCGACTCCCAAACCGTTTTCCGCGTCTGCACGGTTGGGCTCCAGCTTTAGCGCTTCTTCAAAGGAGGAGGCCGCGGATCTCCACTGTTCCTGTCTCAGGGCTTGTACACCTCGTGCGTAGGACTGGTCAGCGGGGCCTGCGGCCCCCGTCCCAGCTCTCGATTGAAGGGTACCCAGAAAAGAGGCTAGCAAGCACCCTGCCAAAAGCGGCTTAATGCTGCTGACGCGAAAAGAGAATCCCAAGCGCATATTCACCCAACGCGCAAATCGAGGAAACAGAGAAACAAAAGCTGAAAGTGTAAACGATTACAGGCGCCTGAGCAGATACATTACCACACCGAGCAGGTTTCAGGAATCGCCTCCGCATCCCCCTTCATCCCCCTTTTGACGGGTATACAATGGCCACTACTTTTCGGCAAACATGGGTCAGAAGGAAACTCGCAGGAGCCCGCGAATCGTCGGAACATGGGTGAAGAATGCGTCTTTGGGTTCTGCTCTCATCCTCATCTTGCCGACGGTTGCCTTGGCCCAGCGCGCGGGGCAACCCAAGAATGTCACCGTCACAGGCTCTTATGGCCACCATCCAGTCGTCACCAAGAGCAAGCAAGCCCAGCAACTGTTTGATCGAGGCTTGGGGTTGATCTACGCCTTGGACTATCGTGAAGCGGCAAAATCGTTCCACGCAGCCGCCGGACTCGATCCAACCATGGCAATGGCCTACTGGGGCATCGCCTATGCGTTGGGCTCGGACTATTACTACCATGCTCCCGGTGACCCGGCGCGTGAGCGGGACGCCTTTGAGGCGGTGCAACGTGGTCTCGCTCTATCAGCGACCGGCCCTCAGGTTGAGCGCGGTTACCTGACTGCCCTTAGCAAAAGGTACTGCAATTGCCCGATTCCAGACCGCGAAAAGCTGGCAGTCGAATTCAAGGATGCCATGCGTGAGTTGGCTCAGCGCTATCCTGACGACCTTGACGCAGCCACCCTTTATGCGCAAAGCATCATGAACCTGAGCCCATGGGACCTGTGGAGCCCCGACGGCACCCCTTGGGAAGGAACTCCGGAAATTCTCTCGGTCCTTGAGTCGGTGTTGAAGCGCAATCCGCGTCATCTCGGAGCAATCCATTTTTACATTCACGCCGTTGAGGCGTCCCCCGATCCTCAACGTGCACTTGCGTATGCGAACGCCTTGCCCTCGCTCGCTCCGCCCATCGGCCATCTAGCACACATGCCGGCCCATATTTATATTCACACCGGAGATTACCAGGCAGCGGAAGATGCTTGCGTGAATGCTGCGCGCATGGATGAGAACCACCTTCAGAATTCGCCGGATATGTTCACGGTGTTGTCTTTTCTTCATGACCTGTACTTCCTCGCCGCCGCTGCCAGTATGGATGGCCATTATTTATCGGCCAAGGAGGCGTCGAACCAACTCGCCGATCGGGTGAGCCCACATTTGAAAGGAATGCCCGATCTGCAGGCTTTCCTCGCGGTCCAACCTGCAGTATTGGTGCGCTTCCACCGTTGGGAAGAAATTCTTAAACTGCCTCAACCGGATGCAAATCTTAAGATTGCCAACACGATGTGGCGTTTTGCCCGTGGCATGGCACTCGCCGCCACGGGTAAGGCGTTAGAGGCGGAGGCGGAGCAGAGATTCGTATCGGAGATACTAGAGAGCACCGAGCCGAGCGAAGTCTTTGGCATGTCAGCCACTAATAAAACGCGTGACATTCTAAAGATCGCGGTTGACGTGCTGTCGGCAAAATTGTCAGCAGCGAGGCACGACCGCAGCCAAGCTATCGCGCAGTTGCGGGATGCGGTGGCAGTTCAGGACGCTCTCAAATATAGTGAACCGCCCAGCTGGTTTTATCCCGTGCGCGAATCGCTGGGCGCGGCTCTGTTTGAGGACGGACAAATTCTTCAAGCAGAGCATGTCTTTCGAGACGACTTGCAGAGGAATCCTCGTAATCCGCGGTCGCTGTTTGGGCTCTTGCAGGTATTGCGATCTGCCGGAAGATCTGACGACGCGCGCTTTGTGCAGACCCAGTTAGAAACCGCGTGGAAAAGTGATCTGCAACAACTCGACTTAAAGAATTTTGATTGACCCAGCGAAGCTGTGGGAGTACGTCCTGTGTATCAGCATGGCATATAACGCCAAGAGAATGCTGACTCGTCGAGAGATGTTGAAGAGTTCGCTGACCGCGGGCGGCGTTGTGCTTGTCGGCTTCCACGAAACGTCCCTATCCGCAGCGCTCCAAGAACCAGGCCGGGATGCTTTCCGGGGAGGCCGATGTCTTGGATTAGTCGAATTTGTGCGAGAGGGTCCCATTCCCATGGGAATACCTATGGGGGCGGGTCTTGATGGACGCCTTTACACGGACTTATCAGAAGTTGGGCGAGATAAAGCGACCATCCCGAACGACAAGTTTTATCTTCGCACGCGCGCTTCCGAGTTTCTAAGAGCTGGTGAACCTTGGGAGATCAAGGTCACGGGCCTTATTAAACAACCCATAAAAATTGGACTGCCAGACTTACAAAAGAGGTCGAGGCCCGCCGGCCTGCACCTTTTGGAGTGTTCCGGTAATGTGCGCGAAGCGCATTTCGGAATGCTCAGCGTTGCCGATTGGGCAGGTACTCGAGTTTCTGAAATTCTGGACATAGTGAAGGTTGAGAAAGCAGCTAGTCACGTGTTGATCTCGGGCTTCGATCGTTACCCGGACACTTCATCCTCATCCTTACCGGGTGCGAGCTGGATATTCAGCGTGGATGAACTGAAGGCCTCGAACGCTTTTTTCGCCACCGCGATGAATGGATCCTCTTTACCGAAAGACCATGGCTTCCCGATTCGGCTCGTCGTGCCCGGTTGGTACGGATGCACATGCATCAAGTGGGTCGACGAAATCCAGCTATTGGGCGAAGATGCTCCTACCACTTCTCAGATGCGAGAGTTCGCCAGCCGAACGATGCAGCAGGGAGTGCCAGAGCGGGTGAGAGATTACCGTCCTCCGCTGATAGAACAGGCTGCGATGCCCGTTCGGGTTGAAAAATGGATTGTCGATCAAAAAATCAATTACCGTGTTCATGGCATTGCATGGGGTGGCGCGCGGCCTGTGAGTGGCCTGTGGATACGGTTCAATTCAGAAGAAGCTTACGTCCCGGTGGATAGTTTTATTCAGACCGGTAACGACCCATGGAGCTTCTGGGTACATGCTTGGGCGCCGACAAAACCTGGAACTTACTTCATTCAACTCAGAGTGAAGGATGCGGTTCCCGCAAGGCGATTGAACGCTGGCTTTTACGTTCGCAGTGTTGAGGTCGCTGACGTCTGAGCATGAAATCAGAGAAGGCCGCGACTAACAGCCCGTGTCTCAATCAGCGATTTCACGCATCGAACTTTCGCCAACATGAGTACGATGCGGGCGCGACGCGCAATCAGATATTCGGTGTAGCCTTCCTCGGTATCGCGCCTTTTTATCGGCGTCTGAACGCCGTGTTGGATAATGCAGGGTTCGACGAATTTTGCGAAGCCCAATGCCACAAGTTCTATCACGAGAGGCTGGCCCGGAGCTTCCGCCAGATCCGCGCGATACCACAGCTCCTCTTGCCGTTGACGCCGCCTGCGTGTTCCCATAGCCATGCCTTCAAACTTAACGGGAGATCGTCTCAGCGCAAGGTGATAAATTGCAGACGTAATCTTGCACCGCAAGCCGGAGGCGGAAGATGGAGAAAGAGGGTTCTTTTGCTACTCGCGCTTTAAGCATCATCGGCTTTGGTCTGTTGGCATTTGCTATCACCATTCTCGCCGGTGGTATCTGGAGCGCCCTGCTCGTCACCAATCTTCAGCGTAGCCCTGCAGTACCTTGGTCCGTTCCCGTGATGGGTCTGCTGCTGTGGCTTATGTGGAGCTATCTCGGTGGAAAGGGATGGCCACAGAGCACATCCGATGCGCGACGCCACTACTTGCGGGCCAACAGAAGATCTGCTCGGACCAACCTGTGGTCATTCGCTGCTGGTGTTCTATCCGTGGTTGCGTTGGCTGGATATTGGATCGTGCTGTTCCGACTGGTCAAAATGCCACCCAATGCGCTCCCAGATGTGTCGAGCTATCCCCGCATGACCGTCGCCCTCATGATTCTGATGGGCTCCCTGGTTGCGCCATTCATGGAGGAGGCTGGGTTTCGCGGGTACTTTCAGGTCGCCCTCGAACGGGAGTTTCGCGGTTCGGTCGCGGTAGCCGTCTCCTCCCTCGTGTTTGCCTTAGCGCACTTCGCTCATGGCATCTTGTGGCCAAAGCTGCTGGTGTACTTTCTTGTGGGGGTCGCGTTTGGCGCGACGGCGTATCTCACCAATTCTACGCTTCCGGCCATTGTGCCCCACATCATCGGTGACCTTACATTTTTCACCTTGGTTTGGCCGCATGATGCGGCGCGACGGCTGGTCTTCGACAGTGGGACAGACATTTGGTTTTGGATACACGTGGCGCAGGCGATCGTATTTACGCTGCTGGCAGTTTCGGCTTTTCAGCGGCTGGCCAGAGAGAGCAGGCAAGACGCACTCTGGGGGTCGACCAATCTAGGCTTCCGTAAGATGGCTGACTCGTAGGGGCTTGGGTATATTCATCGACCCGACAAGCGTGCAGATCCGCATTGAAGCGACTTTAGACACGGGCTGCTAGCCTCTCAATGGCCTCTTTGCCGTAGTTCCGCCATAAAATCGTCGGCATACTTCTGCATCGGTGTTCCTCGAGCCAAATCAGATGCCTTCTGAAGAGTATCGATGGCCTCTGGCACTCGGCCTATGCTCGCATAAGCCTCCGCCAGGCGATAGTAATACTGAAAGGTCGGTTTGCTGGTTGAAGAAATTGCGGTTTGATATTGGGCCAAGGCCTCCTCAAACTGATCTTGTTGCGTCTCGGCCATACCCAGTGCGAAATGGGCGTCCGCTGCGAGAGCTCCCTTCCTCTGCTGAAATTGCTCGTCCGTTTCACCTGGCCGGGGCTTCAATTTCTCGAGCAAGGTGAGCGCGCGATTGGCGTCTGCCTCCGCTTCAACCAGCCGTTGTCCTACCTCCTTGGGTGCCCCCTTAAGCGAGTTCGGCTGCGGCAGGACGAGGGCCATGATGATTAGACTGAAAGTATTGTCGGGATCGAGTTTCAAACTCTTCTGGCCGTCTTGTATGGCTCCCTCAAATTCGCCTTTCTCCTGGTGGGCCTTCGCCGCTACCGTGTACACATAGGAAAGAAGCGCACTGCTCGGAAACTTCTTTTCAAATTCATCCGCCATTCGAATGCGACGATCAGCGTCGCTCTCATCCTGCAGCTCCTGCAACGATAAAGCCTCACCGGCCGAGGCTTGCACCTCAACGCCAGTTGGAGTGGTCAAGGCCGCTTGCATGTGCGCTTTACCGCTTGGCGTGACTTTCCAAATTTCAGGCAGTAGCTGGTCGTCGGCTCCGGCTTTCCGCAGCTTCTTCTCAGATTTTTCGTCCAGATCAAAGTCGACGCCTCGGGCAGCGATTGCGGCCGCAACTTGTTGCGGGTCTTTTTTAGCCTGCTTTATCAGCTTTATGACCTCGTCGAGCGTCAACGACGCTGGCGAAGACTTAGCCGACGTCTGGGATCGAACTGATTGCTGCTGAGAGGGAGGAGCTTCT
>Ga0209006_10000289_pt1 | contig 51218 bp, 42 predicted proteins | sample JacPin_JW_Ref_O2_FD_188567 | JGI IMG/M metagenome (GOLD analysis project Ga0209006, IMG submission 188567) | Forest soil microbial communities from Algoma, Ontario, Canada - Jack Pine, Ontario site 1_JW_Ref_O2 (SPAdes) (version 2) | ecosystem: Environmental > Terrestrial > Soil > Boreal...
TAAATACGTCACAATTCCCGGGGTTTCGCTGTCGACAAGCAGGATGTCCAGCTTGCCATCACCATTGATATCGGTGAGAACGCCGCCACTCAGACTGAACGCCGAAAGTTGAACATTGGTAGAAGCGGCGAAGGTTCCGTCGCCGTTGCTCAAGTAAACGTCGACCGTCGAAGGCGTCAGTTCAGGGTGAACCTGCAGAACATCGTCTTTGCCGTCCCCGTTCAGATCGCCAACGAAGATCGGGTCTTCATTGTTAGACGTCAGGTTGGTCAATACGGCGGTCTGGAATGTTCCATTGCCGTTGCCCAACAGCAGTGACAGCTGATACACCGTGCTGGATGAGACCTGGTTGGTCACAACCTTGACGACGTCTTTCTTGCCATCGCCGTTGAAGTCGCCCAATGCCGGAGAATCTTCATCATCGTCTTCGCCGCCGATGGAGATCAGCGGCGCGCTGATCAAGCCGACGGTGGTCGTCGGATTATTGTTGTCATAGTGCTTGGGACGCAGGGATTTCTTGGCCATCGCCATCTTCTGCGCGTGCGTCAGCGGGGGCGGAGGTCCATCATGCGCGGACTTCCGGGCCCGATTGGGCACCGTTGGCCGGACGTGTTTCGCCCGGAATTGACTGTAAGGGGACGGCTGAGCGTGCGAGCCGAAGCTCGGCAGCGCCGCGGCCATAAGAATTACTGCGACCGTTAGGCATTTCTTCATGGAAGTGATGCTCTCCTGGATTTTTGTAGAGGTTGGCAGCGTGCTCGGCTAGGGGATCACCGATGTTTCGAGCCCCAAAGACGCCAACCTGTGCCCGACACGCGACTTCATAAGGCACGCGGAGTGCCTTCATCGCACAAGATCAGGCTGGCCTGTTAACCCTTAAGAATAAGCAAGTTGGAATCGTTCGCTCGGCTCGTCAGGCGGCCGGAAGAGAAACTGAATTCATGGAACCCAGACACGGTTCTGAAAAGCGGACAGACAGAAAAGCGGAATGAAACGGATCGGCTGGGTCGATCCAGATTCGAATGCACAAATTGAAAAGCCCCGGCCATCCGGGGCTTTTGGGGCTCGCAATAAGAGATCTTTTCACTTCTTGACTTCGTTCAAGCTAGGGGACGATCAACCCTACTTTTCGCGCGTTACGCTGCGCTACTCCGTCGTGGCGCCTCGGAACTTAATCCTACTGCGCAGGGTCCGAATTGGATCGCCCCAAGTTGTTACATCGCTCATTTCACAGAGATAACTCTGATTCGGAAATCGGGTAAATCCTGTACGTATTTCCGAATCCAGCAAATCTTGTACGTATCTTTAATCTTTAAGATTCCTCTTCCCTGTGTGAACTTCCCAGATCGCCGAGGATGAGCCTCAGGTTGCCGGGATTGGTGGCGTATGCGAGTCCGGTGTCAACATCCACAATGTCGGCCCGTACCAGCTTTTCGATCTCGCCGTCAAAGTGCTGCATACCTTCCGTGTCGCCGGCCTGCATCGCTTCCAGGAGCGTCTTGCCGTCTTGCTCGCCCTTTTCCACGTATTCACGAGTTCGTAAGGTGGACTTCAGTATCTCGATGATGGCAACGCGCCCGTTGCCGTCTTTGCGGGGAAGCAGGCGCTGCGACACGATGAATCGGAAACTCTTGGCCAGCCGGTTGCGGATGGTGTGTTGCTCCGCCATGGGAAACACTCCGACAATTCGTTCAACCGTCTTTGAGGCGTCAATGGTGTGCAGCGTGGAGAGGACCAAGTGTCCGGTCTCGGCTGCTTCCAGAGCTGTTTCAATGGTTTCCTTATCGCGCATTTCGCCGACCAGAATTACTTTTGGCGCCTGACGCAGCGCGGCCCGCAAAGCCAGCGCGAAGGTCGGCGTATCGCTGTGAAGCTCCCGCTGATGCACGATTGAGCGCTTGTGCCGATGCATAAATTCGATGGGATCTTCGATGGTGAGGATGTGATACGCATGGACATCGTTGATGCGATCGAGCACAGCTGCCAGCGTCGAAGATTTGCCCGATCCGGTGGGCCCGGTGACCAGCACGATGCCATTACGAAGATCCACGATCTCCCCGAGCTGCGGCGGAAGATGCAGATCGTCAAAGCTGGGAATTACCTGAGCGATTACGCGCATCACAATGGCGTGGCTGCCGCGCTGCTGAAACACGTTCACTCGAAATCGGCAGTGTCCGGGGAGCCGGTAGGAAAAATCGCAGGAGCCGTGCGTGCGCAGAGATTCTTCCGCTTGCTTGTTGTCGCCAATCATTTCATAGGCAATACGGTGCGTGTCTGCGGGTGTGAGCGGTGCTGTTCCGGAGATTTTTACGGGCATCAATTTGCCGGACAATTCGACAACGGGATGGCTGCCCGGCGACATGATCAAATCGCTGATTTTTGGAGAAACTTTAAGCATGGTCAGCAAAAGCACGGGAACAGGAATCGGCTTTGATTCCACGGGAGCACTTACTGGTGCGGGTTTCGCGGCGGTTTCCAATTTTCAACCTTTCTAAAAACTGTGACTCTGGGAACAGAGTTTTAATGTTGGTTATCTGCCAGTCGTTGCTGCCATTGACTTCGCCTGTGCGGTGGCATGATGGGCAGCCAGGAACTGCTGCGTCGCTGCCGCATCCACGGGCTTGGAAAATAGATATCCCTGGCCCAATTCGCAACCCAGGTTCTTGAGCGCCGCCATCTGGCTCTGCTCTTCGATACCCTCGGCTACCACTTCCATGCCAAGGTTATGCGCGAGAGCAACGATAATCTTGACGATCTCGTACGTTTCCGAATCGCTTTCCATGCCGAAGATAAATGTCCGGTCAATTTTGAGCGTATCCACGGGGAACTGCTGCAACCGCGCCAGAGACGAGTACCCGGTGCCAAAGTCATCGATGCTCAGGTGCACTCCAAGAGCTTTCAACTGAGCAAAGACCAGAGCCGATCTTTCAGCATCCGCCATGGCAATGTTTTCCGTAATTTCGAGATCGACCCAACGCGGATCCATCCCCGTTTGCTGCAGAATCTCTTGAATTTGGGCGGCCAGGTCGGGTTGAGCAAATTGTTTGGCCGTGACATTTACGCTGATGGTGAGCGGTGGATCGGCGGGGAACATCGCATGCCATTCGCGGACCTGGCGGCACGCATCCTGAAGGAGCTTGCGATTGATGGGCAAAATGAGCCCGATCTCGTCGGCAACTTTGATGAACTCGAGCGGCGGGACGATACCCTGCGGCCGCTGCCAGCGCGAGAGCGCTTCAAAGCGAACAACCCGATTGTTCTGCAAGGAGATGACCGGTTGGTAGTAGACGCGAAATTCGTCGAGTTCGAGCGCTTTACGCAAATCCGTTTCGAGCTGCAAGCGCTTGACCGCGCCGGCATGCATGGCGCTATCAAAAACTTCGCAGCGTGCTTTCCCGGCGTGCTTGGCGCGGTACATTGCGATTTCAGCGTCGCGCAGCATATCACTCGCCTGCGAGATGGAAATATCGCTGAAGACAATGCCAATGCTGGCGCTGATCACGATCTGGTGGCCATTCACCTCGAAGGGAACGGACAGCCGCCGTTGCACTCGTTCTGACATGCGGATCGCGTCGCTGGGTTCGTGCAGTTCCTCAGCCAGCACCACGAACTCATCGCCTCCCGGCCGCGCCAGCGTACTATCACCCGCAGGAGTTTCGGCATTTCGGGCGATGCGCGGACGCGAGATCGTGTCTGCCTCACGCAAACAAACCTCAAGACGCTGTGCGATCTGGATAAGGAGATCGTCACCGGCGCCGTGGCCCAGGCTATCGTTGAATACCTTGAATTCGTCAATATCAATAAAGAGGACGGCAAATTTGAAATCCCGATGCCGCCGCGCAATGGCGATGGAGCGCTGCAGACGGTCCAGGAAAAGGGCCCGATTGGGCAGTCCGGTTAATCCATCGTGAAAGGCGCGGTGCTCGAGCAGGGCCTCGGCTTGCTTACGTTCGGTAATGTCACGGTTGACGATCACCAATCCTTCGGTTTCTCCGCTCGTGCCCGGAATCACGCTGGACGTGGACTCAAGAATTCGCCAGGAACCATCTTTATGACGAATACGGTATTCGAGGCGCTCGCCGCGGCCGGTCCGGTGAGACTTCTCCGCAGCCTCGAGCACGCGTGAGCGATCATCCGGGTGAACCTGCTCGATTGAGGAAGTCAAAGCTAACTCCGCAGAGTCGTAGCCGAGCATCTTGGTATAGGAAGGACTGTTGTAAATACGCTTGCCATTACGATCCACCACCGCGATCATGTCGGCGGCATTTTCCGTGATGAGCTTGAAGAGCTGTTCGCGTTCGGCCAGGTGGCGGCGAATGCGCTGCAACTGGAAATGCTGGTAGACCGTGTAGATATCGAATAAGAGCACCATCGCAATCAGGCCGCGTACCCATTCCCTCAGCGTGAAGGCGTAGAGCGCGCCGGCGCGATGCATGCCAGGGAAGGTTAAAGAGAGAATGCAGAAGGTCAAAACGAGTGTGACTGCAACGGCTGATCCCCACAGCCACCACTCGCGCCCTTCTACCTGCCGAATCGGAGCCGGCGTCTTCATTGAGTTCAGTTTGATCCGCGATAATTCAGTCATTTGATCGAATCCGTTCCTTCCCTGCGAAAAAAGCCTAAAAACTGCGTCTGGCACTGAGGTGGGGTGTCATGGCCTAGGTCAGTTGTTACCCCACGTTACTACCTTCTATTACGTTCTTGCGATTGTGCGAGTACATGGACCAACGTAATCTCGACTCATGATTAACCCAATCAAACCTGCCCCGACAGCCAACCAGAGCAACGGTGCTGTGCAACAGAAACCAGCCGTCAAAACCGCAATCATCCGATCATTCCTGTTTTCGATGGCCGTACTCATCCTCAGCGGAATTTGCGTTGCCAAGGACACCCCGGTGGCCAAAGAGCTGCCAGACGCTCCCAGCGCAGTAGCAGAATCCTCTAGCGCCGATGGCTTCTTTATCGAGCCCGTCGTTTCGCGCCCGATTTTGACGGTTGCGGAGAAGAAGCCGATCGATCTCACGTTTGTAAGCCTCGCCATAATCTCGACCGGCAGCACGTTTGCCGACTCTTACACCACGCTATTCGCCCGCGAAAATTACCTCGCCGGGAAAAAGGGCGTTTGCAACATGGAAGTGGAATCCGCTTATCTCTATGGCACCCACCCGACCGTGGGCCGGGCTTACGCGGTCGCCTCCGCCAAGAGCGCCATTGCCGTTTTCAGCGCTTATTACCTGCGCAAGCATCACAACAGGTTCTGGAGCGCGCCCCTGGTTGCCAATTCTGTTGTCGGCTTGCAGGGCGTTACGCAGAACATGATGCATTGCAACTAACTTGCACCCGGATGATCGCGACAGCGGCTTGCATCTGTGCGATCTCCGGAGCGAAGCTGAACTGCCTACTGAACAAATGACTACTGAACAACGAGGGTGAGCGGTACTGAGTGCTGGTCCGCTCCTGCAGCTCCGGTAACCGTGACCTGATAAGTACCCGGAGCGACATCTGTGTTCTGCGGCGCAATGCCGGTTCCGCCGGCGCAGGCCGACATAAATAACATCGGCGCAATCAGCAAAACCAACAAGAGCAGCGCAGCACGCTTCTTCTTCCCCTGTATCGACCCCGTCAGCAGCATTCCGAAAACACCCAACCCTGAAAACCACATGGCAAACATAGGCTGCTGCCGCGTCGGGCGGATGGCTGCCGACGAAGATGCCGCAGTATGAAGCGTGACCGTTGCCGCCACTGTATTCGAGCCCGGCGTAACGGAATTCGGCGAAATGCTGCAAGACGCATTCGTCGGCACTCCACCGCAAGTGAGAGTCACCGCGTTACCGAAAGTCCCTCCCACAGAGGCCACATTCACCGTATACGTGGCCGTATTTCCAGCCTGGACCGTAGCGCTGTTGTTGGGGCTGACAAGGCTGAAATCAGATGCGGTGCCCGACAGCGGGATGGTTTGTGGACTGCCCGCGGCATTGCTGGTGACGATCAGCGATCCGCTACGGCTTCCGCTTGCAGTAGGAGCGAAGACGACGTTGAAAGTACAGCTCCCACTGATAGCAACGGAGCCGGAGCAGTTGTTCGTTTGCGAGTAATCTCCGGTGACCTGGATGCTCGAGATGCTGAGCGCCATGTTGCCCTGATTCGTCAAAGTTACTGTGTGTGAACTGGTGCTGCCGACTGCTGTGCTCGCAAATGTCACGCTTGTCGGTAGAAAAGAGGCAACCGCTCCCTGCCCCATGCCTGACAGGCTGACCAGTTGAGGCGAAGCGATTCCCGTATCGCTGCTTTGAATCGAGCCCGTCCGAGCTCCGACCGCGCTGGGCGTAAACGTGACCGACAGCGTGCAACTGCCAGCTGCGGAAAGGCTGCTACCGCAATTTCCGCTCTGCGCAAAGTCGCCCGAGGCAGAGATCGACGTGATTGCCAGCGGCAGATTGCTCATGTTCCGAACAGTCACTTGTTGCGACTGGCTCGTCGAACCGATTTGCAACGGAGCAAATACCAGAATATTCGGGCTGAGCGAAACCGTTGGAGCAACGCCCGCGCCAATCTTGGCCACGAACGTGTTCGTGCTGCCCGTGAGCTGTCCTTGGAATGCTCCCTGCGTAATCGGAAAATCCGCGGATGAAGTGGTTCCGGCGACGTAGATATTGCTGCTCGCATCCACTGCGATGCCGCCGGGGGTGTCATTCCCGCCGCCGCCCAGATAACTGGCAAACAGCTGCGTGCTCGCGAGGGGATCGATCTCAACCACAATCAGATCGTGCTGATCGCTGTAGGACTCAATCGCATTGCTGGTTTGGAACGTGCCGCTGTCCGTCTGCGCCACAATGTAAGCATCGTTCAACGAATCGAGCGTAATGGCCTGCGGAGTAGCGTAGTTATCGGGTCCAAGGAACGTCGAGTACAGCAGCGTCGCTCCGGCAGAGTCGAACTTGGTTACGTAGGCCTGGCCGCAGGCGGCACCGCTCGTGCCTGGGTCGCAGATGCTGGTAGTGGTGACCGGGAATGTGCCGTCACTGACCGCGCTGCCGGAAATATATGCGGATCCAGTTCCGTCCACGGCGATTCCCGTGATGGTGATATTGTCTCCGGTAGTTCCGTAGAAATACGTCGAGTAATCGAGGTTTCCGCTGCTGCTGAATTTTCCGACAAAGCCCACAACGTTGTTGGCCGGCGCCGTGTCGCTTGTCAGATACGTTCCGGTCGTAGTCGGAAAATTGTAGGTGTTGGTCGTGCCACCGAGATAAGCATTGCCGTTTGCGTCCAAGGCTAAGGCCGAGACGGCACTATACGGCGGAACCGATCCGGATCGGTCGGCGATCGGCCGCATCATTCGATCGTCAGGACCTGGCGCAATGCCATTCAAGTTCCCCGCGAAATAGGTGGAGTAGACCAAAGACGATCCGTCGGCGCTGAACTTGGTCAGGAAACCATACGTGCCGAAGGTGCCGTTTCCGTTGGCAAGAGCAGTGGATTCGTAGGCGTTTACCACTGGAAAATTCGTGGACATGGTGTAACCCGCGACATACGCCTCGTCCGCGCTGTCAATCGCGATTCCGGTGGGCTGGTCTTGTGCGTTGCCTCCCAGATACGTCGAATACACAAGCGTCGAACCGTCAGCGGATACCCGGGTCAGAAATCCGGAGTTCGGGCCCGGCTCCGTCGCCTGATATGCATTGACCGTGGTGGGAAAGTTGCTCGATTGCGTGCTGCCGGTTACGTACACTTCGTTGGCGCTGTCCAATACCAGAGCGGCGGCGGCATCAACTCCGTTGCCGCCAATGTAGTCGGCATAGATCAGATTCGTCCCGGCTGCGTTGAGCTTGGCCACGAATACGTGATTCGTACCCTGAGCCAGATTGCCCAAGGTTGCTCCCGGAAAATCAACCGACGTCGTGGTTCCCGCCAGATAGACGCTGCCAGTGCTGTCAACGGCGATTCCGTTTGCCTGATCGGCGCCAGTCCCGCCGAGATACGAGGCATAAATCAGTACGGGATCGATCACGAGAGGCTTGCTCGCGTCGTAGTGCGCAACTTCAAACGACACGTGCGTGGAGTCTTTCACCATGTATCCGCCATCGACCACAACCCGTCGCCCGTGCAACTGTTGATACACAACCGGACATTGCAGGCGAAGTTCTCCGCTGTTGGTTTTCAGCAGCAGGTCGCCTTGCGCATCCAGTTTGATTCGGTCGGCGCCCTGAACTTCAAACTTGATGGCGCGCGGGTCTGCGCCCGGCCGAACTTCAAAATCGTATTCGAGTTGACGATCGGTTCCGTGATAGAGCAGATCGATACCGGGATAGATGCCGTTGTAGCGAACCTCACCGTAGGTGGGTACGTTGGTGTGCCACTGCGCGGGATTGCTGCCGAGGAAATAGTTCACCCTCCCCGATTGCCTTTCCTCGCCGCTGACAGGCGAATTCTTGCGCGCTCCAAGAAAATTGAGCTGCAGAGTTCTGTTCGCTGTCGTGGGTTCCGGTGATCGTAAAGAGAGCGTCAACCCACTCGACGTGAGAAATGCGGTGTAGCCTTCGCCTCGCGTGAGGAATTTGACTGAGGGATCCGTTTGTCCCTGATTCGCCTCGAAGACCAGTGGAAGCTTGCCGTAATTCGGGCTGGCGTGATCAACCCTCGCCGGATCGGTCTCCACCTGACCGACTTTCGATTGTTGGGCGGTCGCTACGGTGGTTAACGCCAGCGCGACAAACAGAATTCGCTGAAGAAATCGTGGCAGCATGCTATTCGTCTCCTTGACCAATCTGCTTGCCGCTTCTGTGGTTACCGGGGGAACAGGCGCGTTTTTCATAAGCGTTGGCCAGTAACGTCAATGCAAGGTAAGGTCCGATCTGATGCCCTTCAGGTCACCCGCTAAGCGCTTATTTATCTATCAGTTAAGAAGAGGAGAGACCACCTCCGATTGGGCGCTGTGGTTACCACTGTCTGCGATCTGGAATCTTGTCTAGGTAATGCACAGCAACCGACCCATGCGTTAGCAGCGAGCCAACAGAAATCGCGGGCAACGAGTCTTGGTTCAACGACGTACAACAAGCGCGTGAGATCGATCCGGTTCTGGAGAACGACTTGCACATAGACGCTGGTTGATTTTGCCGTGCCGGTAATCGAGAAGATCGAATTTATCGGCAGGCTCACGTTTGTGTAGCGAGGTGAAACGTGACCCCCGACATGTCGTTTGAGTGCCTGCTCGTGTCCAAAGATCCGAGCGTGGTCTCCCCGTTGAACCGTATTCTCGACACGCTCTCGATCTCCACGAAGATCTGCCTGTCGGCTTCAAAAGCTCTGCGGGAAGTGGAGGGCAATACGGACCTGGTGGTAATCGATTGGGTGGAAGATTCCGCTTCTGAACTTTTGAACGACATCCGGCAGTCGGATACAGCAAAAAAGAAAACAGTCGTTGTGGTTTCCACGGCGGGATGGCCTCTTCCCGGCACGCACATGGTTCTAAAGAAGCCTTTGACAGTGGAGGCTGGAGCGAAAGGCTTGAAAGTCATCTATGCCCGGATGCTTCGGGACCATCGCAAACATACTCGATACGCGGTCATGACGCCGGTTCTGGCTAGGGATGCCCACAATCGAGTTGTCCCGATCACCATCACGGATATCGGCGACGGCGGCGTTGGCATCATGTCGAGAGAGGTAATCAGCAAAGGGGACGTGTTGTCGTTTTATCTGTCGTTGCCAACCGCGAGAAGGTCGATGTACATCGAAGCCCGGGTGCTATGGACGCGCGACTATGGTATTGGCGGATGCGAGTTCGTTCGCATTCCGCCGGTGGATCGAGAATTCCTTCAGGATTGGCTGCGCAATAAATGCCGGGTGAAAAAGCCGCTGGTTCCTATGTAGATGGCTATTCGATTGTTGCGATATTCCGGGCTACGGCGCGAATTCGATGCGATTTCTTCCCTTGCGCTTGGCTTCGTACAGCGCTGCATCGGCATTCCGCAGCAACTCTTCCAACGTCGGAGCGCGCTCTCCCTCGAAGCCGGCAACGCCGAAGCTGGCGGTAATTTTCACGACATTTCCCTGGAGGGAGAAGCTTTCCGCCTCCAGTTGCTGGCGAAATCGCTCCATCGCGATTTGAACTCCCGGTTCATCGACGTGGGTCATGACCGTGATGAACTCCTCGCCTCCGATGCGGCCGCAGATGTTGGAAGAGCGCGTATGCCGGCGGAGCAAATCGGCAAATCTCTTCAGCACGACGTCTCCGCTCTCGTGTCCGTAACTGTCGTTCACGAGTTTGAAGTGATCCAGATCCGCCAATACGATCCAGAAGGGAAATCGATGCCGGGCAGCGCCTTTCAGCACCCGTCTGCTCCACTCATCCAGAGCGCGGCGGTTGGGAAGGCCGGTAAGAGAATCGGTGAGCGCCAACTCCCGGAGCTGCCGATTTTTCTGCTGGATCTCCCAGTGAAGTTCAACCATGCGCCGCCCGACAGCGACCCGGGCCAGCAATTCTCCGCTGTGAAATGGCTTCGTCAGATAGTCATCGGCGCCGGCGGCCAGGCCCTCGATCACGCGATCTTTTTCAGAGTTGCTGGTGAGCAGAATCACATACGTGTAGGAATTGTGTTCGGCACGGATTTTTCTGCACAACTCAAGACCGCTGATGTCCGGCATCTCCCAATCGGTGATCACCAGAGACGGCCGCTGTTCCGTCAGGGCTTTGAGTGCTTCGCTGCCATTCTTGGCAAACGAAACCGTGTAGCGTTCCTCCGCGAGAACACCTTCGACCAGTTTCCGATAAACCGGAGAATCGTCGACGACGACAATCTTGAACGACTCTGCCGGCAAGTCATCTGCGAGGCGCGAAATTGCATGGTCCCCGGCTTCCTGCAGGGGAAACAGAGTCGATGGAGTTTCTGAATGCTGTGCTGCCTGAACGGTGTTGCTCATGTGAGTGTCAGTCCTTTACCAGCCACGTGATTGCCTGCTGAAGACTGCTGAACACCGGTAGCTTGCGGCGGGAAAACTCTTGTATCTCCGCATGGTTCTTTCCGCACAGATTCGTCGATCCGATCCACGCCGATTTCTTGATGTAAGGCTTGTCAAATACTGCGGTCTCTTTCATGACACGAATCGACTCACCGTCGAAGGACGCGTTCGTAAAATTCACCAGCAACAAAACAGAGCCGCGGGGGCGCGTCGCCACGTGAGTAGGGATCGTACGGGCGACATCGGCCACTTCGCTGGGCGGACAATTCGTCATATCGACCAAAAGAATTTCCTTACCATTTTCCATGATGGATCGAATACGCTCCGCCATACTTACTCCACGGGAAGACTAAAAGACTTCTATCCGAGCGAAATCAAAGGCTTCTTGATCCGATAGCGGCTTTCCAGCCAGGCATGGAGAAGTTGCACGTCAAAGGGAGCAATATGGACAAACTCGCAGCCGCCGATGCCGGTCTCGCGGGTCCAGACAACCCGCGCTCGAACTGAAATCTCATTTTCCAACTCCGGCAATGGGATCGATAAGGACAGAATGCTCCCGACCGCAACCTTTTCCGCCGTGGTAATCCCAATGCCGCCAGCGCCAATATTGCAAACCGTAATGCAGTATGTCCGATTGGCATCATCGGTTGCGATGACCGGAGTCATCACCGCGAATCTCGTATGTTTGCGGAAATCCTGCAGCATCTTGGAATATGCAACTCGCAGCGACCGGGAGCCTGACTCTACGGTGATGGGTTTGCGCAGGATCACGTGAACGTCGGGCATGCTGGTGTCCGTGGCCGAGACGGCAAGCAAAGTCGGCTTGCGCCAGTGTTGCAATCCACACAGGTGCCGCAGCAACTCGGCTGATCCGAGCGCCTCCATGTCGATTACGAAAAGGTCGGCGCCGGCTTCCACCGGCCAGCTGCCTGTCCGTAAGGGGTTACGGCAAATGTTGGTGCTGATAGAGAGGTCATGGAGGATCGGATCCATCGTGCTAAGCACCGAGGGGTCATCCGATACGAGAAGACATTGAAAAGCCATTTCCGGCGTCATAGTTTGCTTGCGTCCCGCCTTGCTATGGCACTTCGACTGCCACGTTACCGCAGGCTAAGTTGTTGATCCTGGGAGGCCGGATTACCCATCTCTGCAAGAATGTGTTCGCGAATCAGACAATCGTCTTCAATTTAGACAGTACTTCAAAGCGATTTTTGGAGAAAAGAATGGAAGTGGGGAATTTCTCCGGGGTAACAAGGGCAGGAAGGTTTAAGTCTCTTGCAACCCTACTGAGCAGCGCCGGCGGCTTTGCTGCGGTCGAGCATCTCTCGTAAAGCCTTCGCCAACTCCGTGAGGCGGAGGGGCTTTTGCAAAAGTACATGGCGCGGATCGAGAACCTGCCGATTTGAGAGCAAATTGCTGGAATATCCGGACATAAAGATCGTCTTGATTTCGGGATGAAGGGCCTGAATCTTATCCGCGAGTTCGCGCCCGCTCATTTGCGGCATGATTACATCCGTGAGCATCAGGTCAATCGAACGCCCTGGCTCTGAGGCAATTGCCAGAGCCTGGGGGCCACCGTTGGCCTTCAGCACGGCGTAACCGGTCTGCATAAGATAGTCCGCAATCGACTCGCGAACCGTATCTTCGTCCTCGACCAGAAGAATGGTCTCGTTCGCGTGGGCGGAAATATCGGTGGTTTGTACAGTTTCTGTCTGAACCGCGGCATCGACGCGCGGAAGATAAATCTTGAACGTGGTGCCCAGCCCGGCCGCGCTTTGCAGAAAGATGTGTCCGCCACTCTGCTTCACGATGTCGGCAACGATAGCCAATCCCAGCCCCGTTCCCTTTCCTTGCTCTTTCGTCGTGAAAAATGGTTCGAAAATCTGCGCTTTAGTGGAAGCATCCATTCCGCAACCACTATCACTGATGCCAATCATTACGAGGGGAGTATTGGCCGGGACGTTTGGAGCTTGATCTCCGGAGTCGAACTCTGAGTTTTCCGTATCGATCAAGATATGGCCGCCATCGGGCATGGCATCGCGCGCATTGATGACGAGATTCATCACGACCTGTTCGATCTGGTTCGGGTCTGCTTTGACGTGTCCCAGTTCGCTGCCGGGAGTGAATTTGAGTTCGATATTTTCGGGCACCAGACGGCTGAGAATCTTGAGCTGCTCTTTTATGACGGCGTTTAGATCCAGAACTTTTGGAGATACCACCTGTTTGCGGCCGAAAGCCAGCAGCCCCTGGGTTAACGCCGCGCCACGATCGACGACGCGAACGATTTCATCAAGATATTTGTGGACCTGATCCTGCTTGGGAATCCGGAGCTGCAACAACTCGGCATAGCTGCTGATCGCCATCAAGAGATTGTTGAAGTCGTGAGCGACGCCTCCGGCCAGTCGGCCGACGGCTTCAATTTTCTGCAAACGCCGCAGCTGTTGTTCCAGCTTTCGCCGTTCTGTGATTTCCTGAACCGTTCCTTCCAGATAGAGAATTTTCCCGGAGGAGTCCCGCACCGCGCGAGCATTGGTTGAAACCCAGATTACCTCCCGATCTTTGCGGTAGGCCTCATACTCAAAGTTTTGGACGATGCCAACCCACCTCACACTACTGATGAATTCCTCGCGCATCTCGGGATGCACATATTCCTGCGCTTTAACATCGGTGCGCGCGTTCAGAAGGTCCGACGGCGAATCGAAGCCGAACATCCGTGCCATCGCCGGATTCACGGATATGTATTTGCCCTGTGGCGTAATTTGATAGATGCCTTCAATGGCATTCTCGAAAATCGTTCGATATTTTTCCTCGGTCAGCCTGCGCGCTTCTTCCGCCTTCTTTATCTCGGTGATGTCGACGAAGAACCCGATGATCGCCCGAATTTTATGTTGATCGTCATAGAGCGGCGCTGCGGAGAAGTTGATCGCGATCGGCGTTCCGTCCCGCTTGTTCGTTTGTAATTCGATGCCGGTTAAAACTTCTCCCGCGAGCGTGCGTCTGTGCAAGGTTTCTGTTTGCGCATCGCAATCTTTGAAAATCACGGGATTGCGTCGGCCGATCACTTCGTATTCCTTCCATCCGAACATCGCCTCCGCCGCCGGATTCCATAGCGTGACCCGGCGCTCGGAATCGACGGCAATGATGGCCATCGGAGATGCATAAATACTGGTGTCATTCGCTTTGCGCAACGCATCCTGCGTCTGCTTGTAGGCGGTAATGTCGCGCCCTATGGCTGAGAATCCGACAGCAATTCCGTCCGAATCGAAAAGCGGCGAAATGCTCAAAGACACGTTGAGTCTTCGTCCGTCTTTGGTCACCCTCACGGTTTCGAAGCTTCGAATCACGACTCCAGAGCTCAATTCGCTTCTGATCCGTCTTGTTTCTTCAAGTCTGTCGGGGGGAGTGAGAAGGGAAATGTTCTGGCCGGCGATCTCTTCGGAGGTATACCCGTACATCAATTCGGCGCCTTTGTTCCAACTGGTGATCTGATGCTGCAAATCGGTGCCGACGATTGCATCCTGAGAAGATTCCACGATGGCGGCGAGCTGCACAAGCTGTTCTTCCGCCAGCAGGCGCGCGGTAAGATCGCGTACATACACAATGAATGTCGTGTTGCCGTCGATCAGGGCGCTGGTAACCGTCAATTCCGCCGGGAATTCTCCGCCGCCGGCGCGCATTACCTTGGTCTCGAGGCGGTTGCCCATCAACTCGATGCCGCTCGAGGCGACCGACGTGAAAAGTTCACTGCTGAGATGCGGGCGTAATGCCGCAGGAAGGATGGTTTCCGAAAGGTCTTTTCCCAGCACCGCTTTGCGGGAGATGCGAAACGTGCGCTCCGCAGCAGCGTTAAATTCCTGGATTCGTCCACTGCCGTCGGTCCAGATGATGCTATCCAGCGATGTGTTCAGCAGAGCGTGGTAACGCGCATCCCCGACTTTTAGAGAAGTACGCGCTCGAGAGTTACGGCTCGCAGTTCTGGCGCCTGCCATGATTCATGCCCGCTTGCTGGATTAGAAGTTCTCACGCTACACCAATTCTTCTTCTTCGTGAACTACTCGCCCAGGAGATCGTGGATCTTATCCCTGAGAACGTTGAGCCGGAACGGTTTTCGCAGGGTCGCGTTCGCCGGCAGATCGACTGCTCCCGGAACCTGTCTGCCCGGGTCGCCCGAAATGTACAGGATTTTGAGAAGAGGATGTTGCTCCAGCAGCGCTGACGCAACTTCGTGCCCGCTCATCTTGGGCATGTAGATGTCGGTGACCAATACATCCAGCGAAGAGCGGCTCTGCTGTACCAGGTTGAGCGCTTCGCCGCCGGTTCTCGCCTGCAGCACTTTGAAGCCTTCCATCATGAGAAATTCGGCTGCCGGTACGCGAACTGCATCGTCATCTTCCACCACAAGAATTGTTCTCGCCACTGCGGGATTGCGCGGCAGCGTCGGTCCTTCTTCATCCACCGTATTGCTTGTTGCCGCCGGAAAATACAACCGGAAGCTGCTGCCTGTTCCCGGTTGAGTTGAAAACCGAGCCAGGCCGCGACAGTTTTTTACGATTCCGCGCACAGCGGCGAGGGATAGGTTGATCTTCTCTGTCTGATCGAGGCCAGCCGAAGCACCGGAGCTTGCACCCTTGTTTTCTACTGAAAGGACAACATACCTGCCCGGCGCGGCTTCATCACTCGATCCAATGAATTCCTGATTCAGTTCGGCAGTCGAAGTGGAAACGGCTAGCTTTCCCGTCGCGCCCATTGCATTGCGCGCTATGAGGACTAACGCGAACAATGTCTGTTCCACGTCGACACGATCTGCTTGAATCCCGGCATCGGCATCCAGCCTGAGCGTCAACTCGCCCTGCTCACCCAGCAATTCCTTCAGAAGTGAGCTGACGTCGGTGATGATGGCATTGAGCTCAAGGCGCTGCGGCTCCGGCGCATGTTTGCGGCTGAAAGACAACAACTTTTGAATCAAAGATGTTGCACGGTTGGCGTGGGTTAGAACCTGCTGCAATCCTTGCCTATCTTTCCCGCTGGCCTTCTTTAGCTCCAATTCGGCATAGCTGGTGACAGCCATCATGATGTTGTTGAATTGGTTGGCCATGGCCTGGGCCAGCTCGCCGATGAGGTCAGTTTTCTGCGTCAGCAGAAGCTCGCGAAGTTCGCTTTGCAGCTCGCGATCCGATGCCTTCGTTGTTTTGCCCAGTGTAGTCGACATACCACGGTGACCTTTTCTAGCCTAAGACGTTTCTAATCTTTCTTTCAGACGGTACGTTTCCTGAGATTGGCGGTCAAATTACCCGCGTAATACAGGGTCCAATGTAGGGTTAGCAGGCGGCGGACCAAGCGAAAAGAATCAGAACATAAACTACTTTCGAAGTACTTAGGCGCTTTGGATTGTCTGCCTTTTGCACAATTGCCGGATTTCCAGACGCGCAAATTCCGGCGTCCGCTAAGCCCTCTTGCCGTCAATAACTTCGAGCGTCACGACTTTGGCTGTCGAAGTGCCTTTCCAAAGGCATGAAAGACAGAATCCTCATAGTCGATGACGACGATCAGTTAGTGAACGCCTACAAGGATTATTTGCAGGGTCTTGGCTATCCCGTAGATTCGGCGGGCGAGATCGAAGAAGCCCAGACTCTGCTGGCTCACTTTCCATATTCCGTGGTCATCACCGATCTTCGCCTCAGTCGGCTTAGTTTTGGCGGCTTGGATCTAGTGAAGTTCATCCGCGACGTGGCATTGCCAACCCGTGTGGTGGTACTGACCGCCTACGGCTGGCCTGAGCTTAAAGCGGAGGCCACAAATCAGGGCGTTGATGCATTTCTTCGCAAGCCCATGCGGCTGGCTGATCTGGCGAAGACCGTCGAAATACTTAGCGGAGGGACCGCATGAAAAAACTCTTGATTGACACCCTCGTCGATCCTCATCAGCTGTCGGTGCGTTTTCAGCCCATTTTTCGCATCGGCGACGGGGATAACCAGATTCACGGAGTGGAAGGCTTGATTCGCGGACCGCGCGGCACGCAGTTCGAGTCCGCACAAATTCTCTTCGACTATGTGCGCCGCAAACGAGAGGAAAAGGCCGTGGATCATAGCTGCCTCGCGGCGATCTGCTCCGAAGCGGTTCACCTGCCGCCTGAGTTCCGCATCAACGTGAACGTGCATGCCGCGACGCTTGGGCAGCAGGCGGGGTTTGTGGACTTTCTCCGCCGCCTCGCGCGCAAGCACGCGCTCTCACTGGATCGGTTTACCGTGGAAATTGTTGAACATGCCCCTACCTGCAATGTGCCCGAACTGTCTCGGACGATTGCCAGCCTGCGCGACGCGGGTGTGCGAATCGCTCTGGATGATGTGGGCCTGGGGCATTCGAACTATCGCATGATGCTCGACTGCCATCCCGAATTTTTCAAACTGGACGCATACTTCGTACGCGGCTTGAGGAATGATTCCGGGCGCCGGGCAGTAGTCGAGTCGGTGGTGACTTTCGGCAGAGCGCTGCAGAGTTCAGTCGTTGCTGAAGGCGCCGAGTCGATGGAAGATATCGCGATCCTCGCTGATTTGGGTGTAGAGTTCGTGCAGTGCAATTTTCTTTGCCCGGCGATGAAGCTGGAAGAATTAATGGTGACGGGTGTAATCAGCCGCCCGGCCTCGATGCTGGTTCCGTCGAGTGACGTGGCAAAAGCGGCCGGCGCTGCCAGCCAGGGCGAAACCAACCGGAGCGAAAGCAGCCAGATGCAGAAGCCGGTGATTTTCCCGCTCAGTTCTTACCGTTAGGAGAGACGATCCCAAAAGTCTTGATCTTGTTGTAGAGCGAACTTCGTGTGATTCCCAGTCGCGTCGCCGCTCGTGCCACGTTCCAGCGTTCCGTGGTGAGGATTCGTTGGATGTGTACGCGTTGCACCTCGCGGAAGGTCATTCGCGATTCGTCTTCCTCATCTCCTGCCGGCGCAGAGGCGTACTCCAGGCGCAAATCTTTGGGTTGAATCGTGTCTCCCGTCGCCAGCAGCACCGCCCGTTCCATCACATTCTTGAGCTCGCGAATGTTCCCCGGCCAGGAATACGTGGTCAACGTCTCGAGTGTGCGCTCGGAAAGCGTCAGATGAATCCTGCCTAAATCAACGGCCATGCGCTGGAAGAAATGCTGCGCCAGCAAGGGAATATCTTCCACTCGTTCGCGCAGCGCCGGCATCCGGATCACGACCGTGCTCACGCGGAAATACAGATCACTTCGGAATTTCTTGTCGCGGATCAGTTGGTTAAGATCGGCATGGCTTGCCGCGATGAGTCGAATATCCAGCTGCCGCTCCTGTACGTCACCGAGCCGGCGGAATTGCTTTTCTTCCAGTATTTTCAGCAACTTGGGCTGAATCTGGAGATCCATATCGCCAATTTCGTCGAGAAAAACCGTGCCGCGTTGCGCCACTTCGAGTAATCCTAGCTTCCGGGTTACCGCTCCCGTAAATGCCCCGGCTTCGTGGCCGAACAATTCACTTTCCAGAAGTTCACGCCCAAAGCCCGCGCAGTTGAGATCGACGAAGGCTTCCTCCGATCGCGCACTGTGATCGTGAAGCCACCTGGCCAGAACCCCTTTGCCCGAACCGGTTTCTCCGGCGATCAATACCGGGCACTGGCTTCCACAAACTTTTTCTGCTTCTTCCGCGACCTGCCGGATAGCCGGACTCACGCCGACAAAGGGATCGACTGATTCACGTCTTTCCTTAGCCTTGCCGGCCAGCTGCTTTTGATAATTTCGCTGATTCTTTAACGCTCGCTCCAGAACCACTGCAATCGCGGCCATTTGCACCGGCTTGGTGAGGAACTGCTCTGCGCCTTCTTTGATCGCCTGCACCGCCATTTCGATGGTGCCGTTTCCCGTAAGCAGAATGAGGGGCACAGACGAATAGGACTGCCGCAGAAAAGGAAGCAGGTCGAGTGCAGTACCGTCGGGCAAGGAATAATCGAGAATCGCCGCGTCCGGAGCCGAGTTGCGGAAGTTCTGTTTGATGGATTCGCAGGTAATCGCTTCGGTAACGTTGTAATCGAGCGACTGGAGGTATTCGCTGAGGGCGAAGCGAATAGAGCGATCGTCTTCGCCGATAAGAATTCGTTTCTTTGACATACGACTTTGCTTTCGAGGTTCGATCAGGACTTACACTGCACAGACGAGTGTCTAAAATCTCGAATCTTGCCAAACTCTAATCGTCCCGATTGAGAACACACAGATCACTTTCGTAACTTGCTTTGCTTGAAACCACAAACACAGCTCGAGGAAATGATCAAAACATTGGAGTTAGCTCACTGGCCTCAGTAGATCACTTGATCTCTTCGGTAATTGAACACTTCTTTGGCTGCCCTGCAATTCTGGCACTGGACCTGCCATTACCATCCTGCGGCATTCGTGTCGCAGGACGGCAAGGGGGCAACGGTGAAAACATCACCCATGGTCGGACAGTGGGTATCGAAATCGAAGTCGCGAATCTACCTGCTGTTTTCGCTCTTGATGATTGTGCCCATTGCGCTGCTGGCCTATTCGATCGGGCGGGTTCTTCGCCACCAAACGCAAGCCCAGGCACGCACGGAAAGCATTCAGATTGCTCGGGTTACCGCCACATTGGCCGAGGAGCACTTTCGCGAAAGTATCACCTACCTGCAGTCGATTGCCGCACGGCCGTCTTTCACGGGTGGTTGGCGGACCGGCAACCTTCAAACCGTTTCCTGGAACCTGCAAAACGCTCAGTCCCTGCGCCCCGATTTCGCATTTGTGAGTGCGTATTCCCTCGACGGCACGATGAAGGCGATCTATCCCCCTCGGCCGAATCTGCTGCATCGCAGTTTTGCCTATCGCGATTGGTACAAAGGCTTTCAGCAGCAGAAACAGCCCTATGTTTCCAACGTTTACCAGACGGCCGTCGCTCCCTACCAATTAGTCGTCGCGATCGCAGTTCCGATACTCGACGAGCATAACCAGCCGGTTGGAATCCTCATGGGCGCCGATCCGCTGCAGGCGATCAGTGAACATCTTGTCGATACCAGGTTGGAGGATGGTTGGACAATCCAGCTGGTGGACCGTAACGGGCAGATGGCCGCCCGGCAGAATATCGATTCTCAAGGCACCATCGTGAATCTTGCCGGGTATGAGCCGGTCAAACGGCTCCTGGGTGGAGAGTCGGGCTATGGCGTCTTCAACCGCGAAGGCCAGCCCATGGCTACCCGCTATGAGCCAGTGGGTAACTTTCGCTGGGGTGTACTGGTAGAGCAATCCCTCGCCGTGCAGCAGCAAGGAATCGATTCGGTACAAGACCGTGTCTGGGCCCTTGGATTCGTGTTTCTGCTGGTTGGCCTGGGCGTAAGCATATTTATGGGATCGCTCTACGGCCAGCTTGAAACCGGCAACCGCTTTATGAATCTTTCACTCGATATGCACTGCACCATCGGCTTCGACGGATTTTTCCAAAATCTCAATCCGAGCTGGCAGCGAGTGCTCGGATTTGCTCCCGATGAGCTGATGTCGAAGCCGCGTACCGAGTTCATTCATCCCGACGATCAGGCTAGAACTGCGACCGAATTTGCCCGCGTACGCGAGGGCGATCTGGCGGTCGCCTTTGAAAACCGTTATCGATGCAAAAACGGCGACTACAAGTGGCTTCTCTGGAATGCGGTCTGCGTGCCGGATAAACAGCTCATCTACGCCATTGCCCGCGATATCACGGAAAGAAAACGCGCCCAGGAAGACCGCGACAAATTTACGGTCAGCCTCGAAAAGGCGAATCGCGAACTGGAGTTGCGCAACCGCGAGGTCGAACGCGCCACACACATGAAGAGCAAGTTCCTGGCCAGCATGAGCCACGAGCTGCGCACGCCGCTGAATGCGATCGTCGGGTTCTCCGATCTGCTCTCCGATGAGAGCCCCGGCCCGCTCAATCCGAAGCAGAAGCGTTTTGTCACCCACATCAAGCAAGGGTCGGCGCATCTGTTGCAGCTCATCAACGACATTCTGGATCTGTCAAAAATCGAAGCCGGGCTTTTAGAGCTGCATTGCGAAGACTTTCAGGTTAAAGAGGCGCTGCCCGAGGTTCTCTCAACCATTCGACCGTTGGTGATGGTCAAGAATATTCAAATCGATGAGCAGTGGGAGTGCGAGCCGGCGGTCTATGCCGACCGCATCCGCTTCAAACAAATTCTCTACAACTTGTTGAGCAATGCGGTGAAGTTCACTCCGAAAGATGGCCGAATCTCGGTCGCATGCCGAAAAGAAAATGGCCTGGTGAGCTTTTCCGTGACCGATACCGGAGTCGGCATTCGCCCCGAAGATCACGCCATGGTCTTCGAGGAATTCCGGCAGTCTGACAGCGGCTCCGAGGCCGCGCAGCAGGGGACTGGGCTTGGACTCGCGATCACCAGGCGTCTGGTCGAGCAGCAAGGCGGAAACATTACATTGCAGAGTGAAATCGGCAAGGGCAGCTGCTTCGCCTTTACTTTGCCTTCCGGCTCATCTGTAGACGAGTTGGCGCCTGCGAACGAATCGGCGGACTCAGTCGTTATCTCCGCGCCGGAGCGAAAACCGTTGATTTTAGTGGTCGATGACGAGCTGCCGGCGCGGGAACTCATGGCCAGCTATCTCGAGTCCGACTTCCGAATCGCCATGGCAGACTCGGGTCCAGATGCCGTGGCGAAAGCCAAAAAGCTCAAGCCCGATGCGATTACGCTCGACGTTCTCATGCCCGGCGGCGACGGCTTCCAGGCGCTCGTAGCATTGAAAGCAGCTCCCGAAACGGAGAACATCCCCATCATTGTTGTCTCGATCATCGACAACAAGCAGGTAGGGTTCGCCCTCGGCGCCGTCGACTATCTCATCAAGCCCATCAACAAGCAGTCCTTGCTCGACTCCCTGCGTAAACACATTCCGGACGCGGCAGACGATGATGCATCGATCCTGCTGGTCGATGATGATTCCAAAACGCTGGAGCTCGTACAAGAGACGCTGCGCTCCGCCGGCTACGAGACGCAAAGCGTGCGGAGCGGGGCCAGGGCGTTGCAGGTATTGGGTTCAAAACTTGTTGGGGCCGTGGTGCTCGATCTCATGATGCCCGGCATGGACGGATTCGAGGTTATCCGCCACATTCGCCAGCAGCCAAACTTGAAGGATCTGCCGGTGTTCGTGATGACGGCAAAGAGCCTGCGACAGGATGAGCTTGTGCTGCTCAACTCCGAAGCTCAGGCGCTCATTGAGAAAAACGGTTCATGGCATCAGCAGTTGGTAGTCGAAATAGGGCAAGCAATCCGGGGCCGCGAACTTGCCCAGGCTGCGAGGCAGGCATGAAAAAGATTCTTATTGCAGAAGACAATCCGGTGAATCGCGAACTATTACGCGAGCTTCTCGAGATGCAGGACTACGAGGTGTTTGAGGCCTGCAACGGCCAGGAAGCGTTGGACATGATCGAACAACTCCGGCCGGATCTGCTGATCCTCGATCTGGGCATGCCGGTCCTCGACGGCTTTGGCGCCATCCGTAAGATTCGCGCGGACCCGGCATTTGCAGGCTTGCCTGTGCTCGCGGCAACGGCGTATGCCATGCGCGGCGACCGTGAGAAAACCCTCGAAGCGGGATTCGATGGCTATGTTTCCAAACCCATCCAGCCGGCCGCTCTCAAACAGGAAATCGCCCGTTTGCTAAGCATGCAGGCCGGGAAGGCGGCATCGGCGAAGGCGGCTGGAGCTGCAACAGGGTGAGTTAAGGTGAGCTTCAACCGCCGCTTATTTATGTTGTGGATTGAAATTTATCGGTCGATCGCGTCCTGCGCTTCGACTTGTGCGATGTAGTCGCGAACAGCCTGTTCGTTCTTCGGCCCAAGATTTTCAAATCTCAGCCCCTGGCGCTTCTCGCCGACCCATACGACAGCCGCGACCGCATCGATCAGGATCGACGAAGAGGGCAGTCGAAAAGACAGATGCACGGATTCGCCGGGCTGGATATTGCCGACGTCAATCGACATCCCACCCTGACTCAGGTTCCAGGTGACACCGCGTAACTTGCGGGAACCGGCTATGCATACGACATCGGTTTGCAACGGCACGCGCACGAAACGCCGGCGGTTTTCGTACATCGTTCCCCGCACCGTGCGAAAGAGGTTACTGAGCTTTGCCCGGTCAACGGGCTTCTGTAAATAAAACGTCGCCCCGCTGGCAAACACCTCCTTCATGGTCTGCCGGTCGTCTCGACCAGTCACGATGATGATCGGCGTTGACCGGTTCCAGGAAGAGTTGCGGATCCAGCGCGCCAGGTCAAACCCGTTCATGCTGGGCATTTCCAGGTCGAGAAAGATTCCGTCGAAGCGTTGCCGGTTCACCAGCTCCGCGGCTTTGCCGCTCTCGGAGACGCCGTGAACATTAGCCTTGAGCGAACTGAACACTTCCTCCATCAGCTCCAGGCTGGCGGGGTCGTCTTCCACGATAAGTAACCGTAATGCAGGCATTTGCGTCGATCCTGTTCGGGTCACGCGACCATCTTAAGATTTGTCACACTGCGGGACCAGATTACTTCCCGCTGAAAAAACGTTACTAGCTTCACGAACTACCGCCGCAAGTGGCTGTAGATCTGGTTCACCGCATTCCCTGTGTTCGCGATATCAACCGAGCCGCCGTGCGCCTCAATGGCAGCGCCGAGCGCCAGGATACCGACGATCGCAATTGTCATTGCGCGCTGCACGGTTGTTGCGACTTTTCGAAGCGAATAGGGCGAGTGAAAATCACCCGCTTCGGCCGCGATTTCGGCTGAAATTTGCGGGAAGGGCACGCACTCCCCCGTGTGCGGACGAGGCCGCGACGCTGCACCTGCTCGAGGCTCAAAAGAACGTGCATCGGAAATGTTTGCCACAGCCGCAAACGCTCTGGGCTCGGGGGTGAAATCTTCTCCGCCATTCAGGGTCCTGGCCAGGTTCAACAGGGCTACGGAGCCGCAAGCGCAACAATGCGTATGCGCTGCCGTGATCATCTCGCAATCCATACAAAGACTGGCGTGCTGCAAAGGTACGAGGCTGAGCTTGGAAATATTCATTTCTTTTCCCCTTGTGCTTTGTTATCTGTGCCTTCCAGCAGATACTGCATGGCGACCGCGACAGTATCTGAGAGTGGAGTGGCTTGATCGGTACCGGGCCACGGGAGAATTCCGAATCCGATCTTCTTTGGATTGAAGGAGATCAGAACCTTCGCCGCTTCTGACGATGGCTTCGGTGCCGTAGCATTGTCTCGCTTGAAGAGGCTGAAATTATGCCTCCGGGAATAATCAAAGTCGTCTTCTTCCGGTGCCAGAGTTGGGTTTGCCATGCCCTGGATAAAGCAATCGGCGCACCACCCTCCCTCGATAGGGTAAAAACACGCCTGGCCAATGTCTTAGCGGTCCCCCGCACTGAAAAAATCCACAGGTGGGTCTGTTCGCATTCCGTGAATTGGACACACGCAACAACCAGGGCCGAGCCAAGGCGGGTTCGTTACTCTCGTACTCTTGTCGCTAATCGGTCGATAAGAAGACCCTAAGAGTATCCGCAACTCATTGCGTTGAAACTGGCTTGGACTATTTGTGAAAAAATCCCAGCCTCGGCCACGCCGATGGAAGTATTAACCCCCAATCAGAAACGGGCCAAGTTTGAAGGGGCCAATCAGTCCCGTCCCGCCTTTTCTGCAGAAGACGATCTGCTCCGCGTCCGCGATTTGAGCGTCACCTTTCAAGTCGGCTCAGGCCGCGAAGCCAGCATTCTGAAGCGAATCAACTTCACGGTTGCGCCCGGCGAGATTGTTGGACTCTTAGGAGAGTCGGGTTCAGGAAAAACGACGCTGGCGCTCTCACTTATGCGGATGCTTCCGCCTGTGGCACGAACCGCAGACGGCTCGATCGAATTCCACGACCGCAATCTGCTTATACTCGACGCCCGCCGGCTGCGCGAAGTTCGCGGATCGGAGATCTCCATCATCTATCAGGATTCCGACGTCTTGAATCCCCTGATGCGCGTCGGGGACCAGATCATGGAAGTATTGCGCGCGCACAAAAAGTCACCATCGGCACACATGCGCGATGAAGTGTACTCGCTGCTCGCCGAACTGGGTTTTACGGATTGCGAACGCATCTTTCGTTCTTACCCGCATCAATTGAGCGGAGGGCAGCGGCGCCGCATCGCGATCGGGCAAGCGTTGATCTGCAGGCCGCGCCTTGTCATCGCAGACGAGCCCACGGCCTGGCTGGACTCGAATACATCCGGCGAAATTCTTACTTTGTTTGCGCGCTTCCGACGTGACTATGGCACCGCATTTCTCTTGATCAGCCATGATCCGGAGACGCTGGCGCTCGCCGATCGCGCCCTAGTCATGTATGCCGGAGAAATTGTTGAAGGCGGCCCGCTCAACGAACTCTTCACCGAACCGAAGCACCCTTATCTAAAGGCATTGTTGCAATGCCGGACCTTTGCCGGCGAATTGGACACGGGCGAATCGCGCATTTCCGGAAACCGCCATCGTCGATTTCCCTCTATACCTGGGCAAGCGCCGGATCCGTCTGCAAGTTTTCCTGGTTGTTGCTTTTCAAACCGTTGCGCCGACCGCATGGAAACCTGTGATTCGCATCGGCCAGAACTGATCGCCATTTCTCCGGCTCGCGCGGTTCGCTGCTTCAAGTACTTGGATGGAGAGCGAGCATGAATTCCCCGTCCGAATTCGTTCTCGAAGCCCGAAATCTCGCTAAAACGTACACGCAGGGCAAGTGGTGGCAGAAGAAGTTTCACTGCCACGCAATCGAAAATGTGAGCTTCGCCTTACGCCCGCACGAAACGCTTGCGCTGGTGGGAGAGTCGGGCTGCGGAAAAACTACGCTCGCCATGTGTTTGGTCGGTCTGGAAACTCCTGACTCCGGTGAGATTCTGGTCGAGGGTACGAGTCTTCAATCGCTTGGCAAATCAGAACGAGCCTCGGTGCGAAGAGAAATTCAACTCATTTTTCAGGATTCCGCCGGCGCGCTGAATCCCCGCATGTCAGCGATCGAGATTGTCGAAGAGCCCTTGCTGCTGCGAGGCCAGCCTCGTGCGGAGCGCCGGGAATCAGCCGAGCGAAGAATGGAGGATGTTGGCATTTCGGCAAAGTGGAAACATCGTTTGCCGCATGAGTTTAGCGGAGGGCAGCGTCAACGCCTCGCCATCGCACGCGCGCTCACGCTCAAGCCCAAAGTTCTCATCCTTGATGAAGTGTTCGAGGGGCTCGATCTTTCTATCCAGGGTCAAATTGCCAACCTGCTTATCGATCTGCAACAAGCGCACGGACTGAGTTACATCTGCATCTCCCACAATCTCGCGCTGGCGGCTCAGTTTGCCGACACCATTGCACTCATGGATCGCGGCCGGATTGTGGAGAAAGGATCTCCGGAGGAGTTCCAGCGGCGACATTCACTGCCTTCTGCTCTCACGGCTTCCCGACCGGAAGCCGCAATGAGCGCTCATTCCGGTGCATAAAAAATGCTCTTTCTGACTCGCCGGCTCTTGCATGGAATTCTTCTCCTGATCGGAGTGTCGTTGCTGTCGTTTCTTTTTCTGCAACTCGCGCCGGGGAACTTCTTCGACGAAATGCGATTGAACCCTCAGATTTCGCGGGATACGGTCGCAGCTCTCTATCAGCAATACGGTCTCGGCAAGCCGCTCCCGGTCCGTTACTTCGCATGGCTGGAATCGGTGGCCAAAGGCGATTGGGGTGTCTCGTTTGCCTACAACTCGCCGGTCGCGCCCCTGCTCTTCTCCCGATCACGCAACACACTGCTGCTCACCGGGCTGGCCACGGCGTTTTCCTGGATGATCGCGATTCCGGCAGGCGTTCTCAGTGCGGCGTCCCGACGCCGGCATCGCTGGGTTGACGACACTGGAACGCTGATCACCACATTCTTGTTGGCCACTCCAGACTTGCTTCTGGCTCTGGGCGTTCTCTGGCTTGCCATTCACACGCGCTGGTTTCATGCCGGCGGGATGCTTTCGCCGGAGTCTGCCGACTCCAGCATGCCAAGCCGCATGAAGGACCTGGCTCTTCACCTTGTAGCGCCGCTGGTGGTGCTCGTGTTGGGGAGTCTTCCTGTGCTCGTTCGCCATGTTCGCGCTGCAGTGGTAGACGCCTTGAACTCCCCTCACGTGCGAGCCGTCGAGGCCCATGGAATTTCGCAGTCGCGTATTCTGTTTCGTCACGCTCTTCCCACCGCGGCGTCGCCTCTCATCTCGCTGTTCGGATTCTCGCTTGGGTCGCTTCTCAGCGCCTCGGTTTTGATCGAAGTCATCATGAACTGGCCCGGCCTGGGACCATTGCTGCTGGAGGCGATACTGGCGCGGGATGTGTATGTCGTGATTGGATCGGTCATGCTCTCCGCCATGTTTGTAGTGTGCGGGATGTTGATCGCCGATTTGCTTCTATTCCTGGCCGACCCTCGCATTCGCACTGAGGATCTGGCGTGAGCAGCAGCAAGAAAACGGTCGTGCTGCTGGCAGGGCTTTGCGCCCTGCATCTTGCCGTTTTGTTGGCGGGATTTCTTTCGCCATACGATCCAGTGCGACAAAACCGTGACATTCCCTTTGCGCCGCCAACTCCTATCCATTTTGCCGCTTCTCGAAGCATAAGGGTTTCTTCGCCCTTTGTTTGTGCAATTGATGAGAATCGCAATGAGCCGGATCAATATGTAGAGAATTGCAGGCGCACTTATCCGGTGCAGTTGCTCGTGAGGGGAGCGCCGTACACCTTGCTCGGAATTGTTCGCTCCAACCTGCATCTCTTTGGAGTTTCCGCTCCGGCTCGGCTATTTCTGATGGGCACCGACGCTTATGGGCGTGACGTATTCTCGCGATTTCTTTTCGGCGGCGAAGTTACATTGTTTGCCGGCCTACTGGCTACCGCACTTACCCTTATTCTGGGTGCGATATTGGGAATTCTTTCCGGATATTACGGAGGCTGGGTTGATGCGGTTGTCATGCGCGGCGCGGAATTATTTCTCGCTTTGCCGTGGCTTTATCTGTTGTTTGCGCTTCGCGCTTTTCTTCCCCTCAGCTTGAATGCGGTGCAAGCCTTTCTGTTGCTGATTGCAGTGATCGGTATTGTGGGCTGGGCCCGCCCGGCGCGGATGATTCGCGGGGTCGTGCTTAGCAGTCGAGAACGCCACTATGTGTTGGCTGCGCGCCTCTTCGGAGGCTCCGACGGTTACCTGATGCGGCGCCATATCATGCCAGATACGTACAGTATTGTTATGACGCAAGCTGCATTGCTGATTCCTCAGTACGTTTTAGCCGAAGTCGTATTATCGTTCTTGGGTCTGGGCGTAGGCGAGCCGACACCGAGTTGGGGTAATATGTTGTCAACGCTTCAACAGTATTCGGTTTTGGCTTCTTATTGGTGGATGGTAATCCCGGGGTTAGCATTAGTTCCTGTTTTCCTGGGATATATTATTTTGGCAAGTGACCTGTCTTTGCGGGAGACAGGTCGCACATAAAAGCAAATAGTTTTTTATATGCAGTACTTGCTCAAGCCCGCTACCGCTGCGGCTCTCCTGGTTTTCGCTGTCGCCTGCCTGTTTTTGTCTTTTTCCTATTCGCAATCGTCAGCGAGTCATGAAGATTTCATGACCACGACGAGTCCTGTCGGTTACGCCGGTGGCCGCCTTGTAGTCTCTCTTCGTTCAGAACCGAAAACGCTGAATCCTGTTACCTCCGTCGATATCTCCTCGCGAGAAGTAATCGCGCAGATGGCAGCGGATCTGATTCACATCAATCGTTGGTCGCAAAACACAGAGCCGGCGTTGGCAAAGTCCTGGAAAGTCTCGCCCGGCGGCCTTCAATACACTTTGAAGTTACGCCGCGGACTCAAATTTTCTGATGGGCACCCGCTCACCGCAGACGATGTGCTCTTCAGTTTCACGGTTTATCTAGATGAAAATGTGCATTCTCCGCAGCGCGATGCATTGATCGTCGGGGAAAAACCAATCTCGGTGCGTCTAGTCGATGCAGAAACGCTGGTCTTTGAACTGGCCAAACCTTACGCCGCGGCCGAACGTTTGTTTGATAGTGTCGCTATTTTGCCAAAGCATTTGCTGGAGCATCTTTACAAGGAAGGAAAGCTCGCGCAAGCCTGGGGGCTTGGAACTTCGCCCCAGCAAATCGCGGGTCTTGGTCCCTTCCGCCTCAAGGAATATGTCGCAGGCCAGCACCTCACGCTGGAGCGCAATCCTTATTTCTGGAAAGCGGACCGCGACAAGCACCCGTTGCCTTATCTCGACCAGATCACATTTCTTTTCGTGCCGAACGCCGATGCCGAAGTGATCCGCTTTCAGGCCGGCGACACCGACATCATCAACCGCATCAGCGCCGAAGATTATTCCGTATTGGAGAAAGATCAGGCGGCACATTCCTTCCGTGTTTATGATGTTGGCCCCAGCCTCGAATACAACTTTCTTTTTTTCAATCTGAATAGCGTTCTTCCCCCGCAATCGGAAGTCGCCCGGAAGCAAAACTGGTTTCGTCAGATAAAGTTCCGGCAGGCCATTTCGCTGGCAATCGATCGAGACGGAATTACTCGCCTTGTGTATCGCGGTCGGGCCACTCCTCTGTGGACGCCGGTCACGCCCGCGAGTAGCTTTTGGATCGACAACTCGATCCCTCACCCCGCGCGGTCGATTGAGCAGGCGCGCCAGATGCTGCAGTCCGCCGGATTTTCCTGGACCAGCGATGGCGACCTAATGGATGCGTCCGGCACGCCAGTGAAGTTTTCAATCCTCACCAGCGCGTCCAACAGTCAAAGAACGCAGATGGCGACCATCATTCAGCAGGATTTGAAGGAGCTCGGAATCGTAGTGCAGGTTGCCCCGCTGGAATTTCGATCTGTGCTCGATCGAATCTTTCAGACACATGACTATGACGCTGCCATTCTGGCGCTCGGCGGAGGCGATGTTGACCCGAACTCCCAAATGAACGTGTGGTCGTCTTCTGGAAATGATCACGTTTGGGATCTTGGCGAAGCGCATCCCGCGACACCCTGGGAGGCGGAAATCGATCAACTGATGGAAAAGCAACTCTCTATGCTGAAACCCGAATCGAGAAAGCATCTATACGATCGCGTGCAAGAGATTATCGCGGCCAATCTTCCCGTGATCAGTCTCGTCAGCCCCAATACGCTGGTCGCGGCCAAGGACAAGCTGTCGAATTTCAAACCTGCGGTGCTCGATCCGCATACGCTTTGGAACTCGCAAGAGCTGTTCATTTCCACACCGAGGTCCGCGACCCACCCATGACTCCGGCCCCGGGTAAAGCTCAAGTAAAGCCCAAACTTCGAGCGACAGATGCTTACCTGATCGAGGAGTGCCTCAAGGGCAAAGAGTCAGCGTGGACCGCGCTGATCGATAAATACAAGAATCTAATTTTTTCGATTCCGGTGCACTACGGATTTTCGGAAGAAGACTCGGCAGATATTTTTCAATCGGTCTGCATGGATTTGCTGGCAGAGTTACCTCGCCTACGCGAGCCCAAAGCGCTGGCGGGATGGCTTATTCAAGTCGCGCGCAATAAGTGTTTTCATCGCAAAGAATCTTTGTCTCGATCCAAAGTTCAGGAGATCGGCGATTTAGATCCTCCAGCGCCCTTTTCTGAGCCGGAAAATCTGCTTGCACAGGCGCAGCAGGAACATTTGCTACGAGAGGCCCTGGACGAATTGCCGAGCCAGTGCCGTGAATTGGTCAACATGTTGTTCTTTGAGAACCCGCCGCGCCCTTATGAAGAGATTGCAAAAGAACTGCGCATGGCGCGCGGATCCGTAGGTTTTGTGAGAAGAAACTGCCTCGATAAATTAAGGGAACGACTTGAAACCCTGGGCTCCTGACCAAGTAACGACCATCGGGGAAGCAAAGAACTCGGCCACGTTGCGAGAAGAATTGCTGCACCAGCTTCCTCGTCTGCAGCGAAAGTCCGTTCAAGCGAAATTTCTAGCCCAGCATCCCGAATTATTGAATGTTGAAACCGTAGTCTGGCTCGCCGATCAATCGCGAGATCAGACGAAGATCGACACATCCCGCGCCCTATCGATTGCGAAATTAGCGGGCGCATTCGCGGTCCGCCTCAAAGACGCCTCGGCGCGAGCGCGCAGTTTTCGCGCGATGGGCAATGCTCTCCACGTTACCGGCCAGAACAAATCTGCGACGGTTTACCACGAAAAGGCGCGACGGCTTTTCGTGAAAGTAAAAGATCGCAGCGAACTGGCCCGAACTCTAAGCGCCTCCATTCAACCGCTGATCCTCGCCGGAAAATACGATCGCGCTCTTGCCAATGCGAAACAGGCCAAGAAGATTCTGGGCTCTTTGCACGATCACTGGCGCGTGGCCCGCCTCGATCTCAACACGGGAAACATCTTTCACCGGCAGGATCGTTTTGGAGAGGCATTGAAGTGGTACTGGCGAGCCTATCGCCACTTCGCCCGCGATCCGGAAAGAGATCCTGAGGCGATGGGCGTCGCCCTTCACAACATTGCTATGTGCCAGGTGAGCCTCAACGACTTTCCGGGTGCGCTGATGGCCCATCAACAGGCCCGCGCGTACGCCGAGAAGCATGGCATGCGTGTTCTCGTTGCCCAGGCGGACTACAACATTGCGGCGCTGTACTACCTTCGCGGCGAACACAGTCACGCCATCCGCTTGCTGCTCGACACGCTGAAGGAATGCCTGGCAACAAAAGATCACTACCATGCAGCGCTCTGCCGTCTGGATCTTTCAGAAATCTACTTGCAGTTGAATCTCAGCGGCCCTGCGCAAGAAATGGCGCAAGAAGCTGCGACGGGTTTTCAGAAACTCAAGATGGGTTATGAGGCGGGCAAATCGCAGGTCAACCTGGCGCTCTCCATGGCGGGCAGGAACGAACCCGATGCTGCCTTGAGGGTGCTGGCAAACGCCCGCCGCCGCTTTGTCCAAGAAAAGAATACGGCATGGCCGGTCCTCACCGATTTCTACCAGGCGATCATCATGACTGCCCAGCAGCGCTATCGTGAGGCCTGGATGCGTTGTCTCGCGGCCAACCGTTTTTTTCGTAAGGCGCGCATTCCCGATAAGGTCGTCTTGACCTACCTGATGCTTGCCAGGTTGCAGCTTCTGAAAGGGAAGCTGGCCGAAGCTGCGCGGGCCTGCTCGCAGGCGCTCGGAGTCCTCGATCACGTGGAACTGCTGCCACTCGCCTGCCAGGCTCACCAGCTTATGGGACGGATTCATCTGCAGGCAGGAAAAGCGCGTAAGGCCTACGACTCCTATCAAAAAGCGCGCTATCTGCTCGAAACCATGCGCACCGATCTTCGCGGAGAAGAACTCAAGATCTCTTTCATGGAAAACAAGCTTGAGATCTATGAAAGCCTGGTGCGGCTGTGTCTTGATCCAGGGTCCGGTTGCAGAAATCTCGAAGAAGCATTTGGTTTTATCGAGGAAGCGAAATCGCGCAGCTTGCAGGAATTAATGTCTCTGCCGGAAGCAAACGAATTTCCGCAAGACCAGGAGACTGCCGCACAAAACAAGGCCACGGAGCTCCGCCGCGAAATCAATTCGTACTCGCGCCGGCTTGCGGAAGAACAGTTACGCGGCGCGGCGCATTCCCCCAAAATGCTAACCGACCTTCAGGCTGCGCTGCACAAGCGCGAAAAAGAATTGCTCCGCCTGGCGCGGGAGGAGCAAATGGCGGAGAGAAAGTCCGGCGTCTCTTCTTCCATGCCGGCTGGTCTCGAGAAAATCCAAGCCAGCCTGCCCGCGGACTCAACCCTGCTCGAATATTTTCAAGTCGACCATCAATTGCTTGCCGCCATCATCACACGCTCAACCCTCAACATCTTGCCGATCGCGCCGGTGGCGCAGATCACGCCGGAACTCGAGCATCTTGAATTTCAGCTCTCGAAGTTCCGCCTGGGGGAAAACTATCTCCGCACGTTTCGCGGGTCTCTTCTAACAGCGACTCAACATCACCTGAAAGTGCTGCACGACGCTTTGATCGCGCCAATCTCAAATCAGTTGAAAGGGCAGCATCTCATCGTTGTTCCGCATGGAGCATTGCATCGTCTTCCATTCCAATCGCTGTTTGACGGCCAACAATATCTCATCGACAGGTTCACGATCTCGTACGCGCCGAGCGCAACCATCCACAGTCTTTGCAGCCAGCGGCCAGTAAATAGGAGTGGCGGTTCCCTGGTGATGGGCGTGCCAGACGCCATGGCGCCACTGATTTCCGACGAAGCGAATACAGTTGCTGGCATCCTGCCGGGCGCGGAACTCTTTCTAGCCGCCGACGCTACCACCTCCGTCTTGCACCAAAAGGGGCCAGCGTGCCGTTTCATCCACATTGCCACTCACGGTTATTACCGCCAGGATAGCCCGATGTTCTCCGGGATAAAGTTGGGCGACTCCATCCTGAGTCTTTACGATCTTTATCGGTTCAAACTTCCGGCGGAGTTAATCGTGCTCAGCGGCTGCGCCACCGGGGTCAGCACCGTGGCCGGCGGAGATGAATTGTTGGGGCTGGTTCGCGGCCTTATCTATGCTGGCGCCAGGGCCGCCTTGCTGACTCTTTGGGATGTTCAGGATCGCAGCACGCTGGAATTCATGACTTCTTTCTACAAACACCTCACCGCTGGCGAGAACAAGGCGATCGCGCTGCAAAGGGCGGTTCAGGCCGTTCGCGAACAATACCCGCACCCTTATTACTGGGCGCCCTTTAGCCTGGTTGGTAACCTCTCCTAGTTACCAAAGTATGTTCCATTGTCCTTTTTCGCGCCTATCTCCCGGCGCCCTTTCCACCCTTATTCCATAGAAGCAATTCACTCCCATGTTTAGGTGGAAACGATTATGGATCATTTTTCGACACAGAATTGGGCGGATTTTGTCCGGAAGAGTGCGGACCGGCCAACCGCGTTACAAATGCAACAGCATCTCGATGCGGCATGCCCCCACTGTAATAAGAGTCTGCATCTATGGAGGTCTGTTATGGGACAAGTAAAGCAAAAGCATCGCCTGGAACCGCCCGCGTCTTCACTTCAGGCTGTTAAAGCTGGCTTCCGTCTACGGAAAGTCATCACCTTCCCCTCGGGGAAACTTGATCTTGCGACGCTGCAGTTCGACAGCACTCGCCAAGCGATGGTCGCGGGAGTTCGCAGCGGTCACACGTCGGCCCGCCAACTCCTTTACAAGTCAGGCACGGTCTGCATCGACATGCGCATGCAGCCGACTCCTGGCTCCGAGTCTTTTGTGTTGGTGGGTCAACTGTTGGATTCCATGAATCCCGGCCACGGAATCAGCGGAATTCCTGTAAGTCTTTTATCTCGTGGAGATACGGTCTCCAGCAAAGAAACGAATCAGAACGGGGAATTCGATTTCGGCCTAAAGCCGGGCACGGATGCTCAGCTCGTTTTCGGTATCGAAGACAGCCGGACCATCGTCGTAGCCGTTCCCGATGGCCGAGGAGTGTAACGGTTACGGCGAACTCTGGTAACCAGCAAGATTACAAAAACGTAATCTTGAGATGGCACGTAAGTGGTGTTGAAATTTTGACAGTGAGTTGAACCACAGAAAGTGCCACCGTCGATAGGAGAAAGTCACTATGAAGTGCTACCGATGGATGCTTCCGTTGATTTTACTTGCGGCGACCGTAGTTCCTGCCGCAGCACAGCAAGCACCCCAGCGAATCATCGTGCGCGACAGTCTCGGCCTTCCGGGGCTCAAGGTTACCTGCTTTCTTTTGAATTGCTCAGTAACGGCGAACCTGGGATCTCCTACAAACGATCTCTTTGTGATCACGTTAAATAAACCAGTTGCGAATCTTCTTACATTTGTCACGCAGTTGACGAACATATTGGGGGTTGTCGATGCAGAAATCGATCAACCGATAAATTTGATTGAGGCGACTGCCGGACCGATTCCTGAGTCACTGCTCAATGAAACCCCGCTCGATTACTACACGACTCCGGTATGGGATGGTTATGCCACTCAGCCCGCGGCTGTGATTACGAACGTTCAAAAGGCGCAGCTTGCCTTTAACCCGAGCGGTTCCGTGATCGTCGCAATGATCGATACCGGCGTGGACACACAGCATCCCGCGCTGGTGCCGGTTCTCGTCCCCGGATATAACTTCATCAACAACACGCCCGGCGGAAGTGAAACTGGAAACCTGAATCAGTCTTCGGCGGCGGTTCTGGATGGTAGTGGGCCGGTTTATGTGAACCAGTACACCGTTGCCGTCCTCAACCAATCTTCGGCTGCCGTGCTTGATCAGGGCGCAGGCTCCGATTTTGGCCATGGCACCATGACCGCCGGCATCGTGCATCTGGTTGCGCCCACGGCGCAGATCATGCCGTTGAAAGCTTTCTCGTCTGACGGCACTGGTTATCTCTCCAATATTATTCATGCGATGTATTACGCGGCCGACAATGGCAGCAAAGTCATCAGCATGAGTTTCAGTTTCAGTTCGTCATCGAAAGAAATGGTCAACGCCATTAACTATGCCAATAAAAAGGGAATCATCTGCGTGGCATCGGCCGGGAATAACGGCCTGAATCAGGTGGTCTATCCTGCCGGCATTCCGGGAGTGATGGGCGTTGCGTCCACGTCGGACTATGGCACGCGGTCCAGTTTCTCCAACTACGGATCTGACGTGTGGATCGCTGCCCCGGGCGAGGGCGTGATCTCGACCTACCCGTACGGGACCTATTCCGCGGGTTGGGGAACATCTTTCAGCGCACCCCTTGTCTCCGGCACGGCTGCCCTCCTGGTTCAGGTTTCGCCGAAGGTGAATGAGCAAACCGCCGCTGCTGCAATCGCCCACGCCGTGCAGCTTTCCGCCACCGGCATGGGCCACGGACAACTTGACGTCTACCAAGCTGTGCAGGCCTGGGTGGAAGCACAGTAAGACTACGCACAGTTTCAACTTCGCCGAAATGCCTGTTCAGGTTTCTCCTGGGCAGGCATTTTTCTTGCTGGATCACTTTTTGCCGGCGAGCAGAGAGGTCGCGGGTCTGGCGTCTACACAACGCAGGGGATACGGGCGCGTGGAAACCCTTTGCGCTTCTCGTACATACAGACATCACCGGATAGACGCATTCTTCCCAGTCGCACAGACTAAATTGGCGGCACACCCTCTGCTTAAAACATGCCGACCAGCAAGGGAAGAACACGGAGAAGACTCCAATACATATGGCACAGGTGGATACTGGGCTGTTGACGCCCGCCAAGGAACGCGCACGGTCTGGATCTCCGGGGCTTGACGATATCCTTGGCGGCGGATTTCCTCGGGGATATTTCTATCTTTTGGAAGGCGAGCCGGGTACCGGAAAAACCACACTTGCCCTGCAGTTCATTTCAGAAGGCCTTCGCAAAGGCGAAAAAGTTCTCTACATCACTCTGTCGGAATCTACCGATGACTTACGGAGCGTAGCTCTTTCCCACGGGATTCCGCTTGAGGGCGCCAACTTCGTTGATCTTAAACCCGACGAGGAAGATCTCAAGCCAAACGGCCAGTACACGGTTTTCCACCCCTCGGAAATTGAGCTGGGAGACCGTCTGCAGGCGATCGTGAACGAAGTCGAACGCTGCCAACCCGACCGCCTGGTCATCGACGCGCTTTCAGAACTTCGCATGTTGGCGAAAGATCCACTTCGCTATCGGCGTCAGGTGATTGCTCTGCGCGAGTTCACGCCGCCCACTTGCACGGTTCTTTTATTGGACGACCGCAGTAGCCGCCACTCAGATCTGGAGTTGCACAGCATCGTCCACGGAGTCGTCATTCTGACGAAGGAACACCGGGAATACGGCAAGACTCGCAGACGGGCCGAAGTTTCCAAACTTCGCGGCTGCGCCTTCCGAGAAGGTTTTCACGACTACATCATTCAAACGGGTGGGCTGGTTATGTTTCCGCGGCTTGTCGCGGCCGAACATCTGGCACGAGCCGATTTCGGAGCACCTGCCGTTAGCGGCATACCGCAGCTCGACGCTCTGGTTGGCGCAGGGCTCGATCGGGGAACCAGCACTCTTCTGTTGGGCCCGGCGGGCTGCGGCAAGACGACAATCGCGATGCGCTGGCTTACTTCGGCGGCCGAGCGCGGAGAAAAGACCGCTGCTTTTATTTTCGAAGAGACCGTCGGCACCCTGCTACGGCGAGCAAGCGGTCTAGGCATGGATCTTGAGCCGCATCTTAAATCTGGAAACATTAAAATCGACCACCTTGATCCCGCGGAAATGTCGCCGGGCGAATTTGTCGATAAGGTGAGATCGGCCGTCGATGTCGATCAAGCTCGAGTTGTAATCATCGATAGCCTGAATGGCTTTCTGCAAGCCATGCCCGGAGAACAATTTCTCGCTTTGCATCTCCATGAGTTGCTGACTTACCTGAATCACAAGGGGGTGGTGACCTTGCTGGTGCTTGCCCAGGCGGGTCTGGTCGGGCACATGCAGACCCCGGTCGACGTGAGTTATCTTGCCGACAACATTCTCGTGCTGCGGTATTTCGAGGCGCAAGGCGAGGTCAAGCAGGCGATCTCGATGATCAAGAAGCGTAGCGGCCCGCACGAGCACTCGATCCGTGAGCTGAGGCTGGGACCCGATACGATCCGCGTCGGAGAGCCTCTAACGAATTTTCATGGAGTGCTCTCGGGTATTCCGATGCTTCTTGGTCACAATGGACACGGAATTAGACCCAATGAATAGCGGTTCGTTCAGCAACGAGGACGTGGGCCCAGACTCGATGGCGAATCCTGCCATCACCGATCTGGATGTGGTAGTCCTCTCTCCTTTCGGGAAAGACAGCGCGCTGATTGGGAAACTTCTGCGCCAGTCGGGAGTGCGCTGCCATGCCATGGCAAACGCAGATGCGTTGATCGCTGCGATCCCCCAGGATTCCGGAGCTGCGATCATTTCGGAAGAAGCAATGTGGGAACGAGACATCGCGTTGCTGGGCGGAAAGCTTGAGTCGCAACCGCAATGGTCGGATTTTCCCATCATCGTGCTTACGGGCGGGGGAATGAGTACCGACGAAACTGAAGTTGCCGTCCGGGCGCGCGCCCCGCTGGGGAATGTAACTCTTCTCGAGCGGCCCCTGCGCGCGGCTACGCTGGTCAGCGCAGTTCGCAGCGCCTTGATGGCTCGTCGCCGCCAATATGAGATCCGCGACCATCTCCGGCAACGGGAACTCGCCGAGCAAGCCCTCCTCGAGGCTCGTGACCGGCTGGAATCTATGGTTGAGGAGCGAACGGCAGCTCTCTGCCGGCTCTCGGCGCAATTGCTCTCCGTTCAGGATGAAGAGCGGCGGCGTATCGCGCGCGAGTTGCACGATGGTCTTGGCCAGTACCTTGCCGCAGCGAAAATCACGCTCGATACGCTGATGATCTCGCGTCCGGAATCCGAGAGCTATCTGGGAGACGTGGAACAGCTGATTGACCACGCCATCAGTGAAAGCCGCACCCTCTCTCACCTGTTGCATCCTCCCTTACTCGATGCAGCCGGATTCGCATCGGCGGCAACCTGGTACGTCGAAGGATTTGGAAAAAGAAGCGGGATTGCCGCCTCTTTAGAACTTCCAGACAAATTAGGCCGAATGCCCACTAGCGTCGAGACCGCCCTTTTCCGCATCATGCAGGAAGCGCTCACGAATGTGCACCGCCATTCGGGAAGCAGGAAAGTTGACGTCACGCTCGATACCGACGACTCTACTGCCTATCTCACCATCAAAGACTTCGGCAAAGGCATTCCAAAAGAGACGTTGGAGCAGTTCCAGCAGTCGGGAACAAATGTTGGAGTCGGCCTGGCTGGAATTCGCGAGAGGGTGAAAGAATTAGGCGGCGTCCTTGAAGTGCAATCCAGCAAGAAGGGCACAGCCATCAGGGTTACGATCCCGATTGCCGAGCCCGGGCGAAATGTCTTTGCGGCGCCTTCTTCGCAAATCTATTCTTCCTTTGCTACCTGATCTTCCCTACAGAAACAAAGCAGAAAACCTCATAGCCCTTTACCCACTCTAACCACTGTGCGCAAAACATTGCCCACAGGAGAGCGGAGCTTGGGGAATACTGTCCTCGTGGTAGACGACAATCAGGCTATGCGGCAGGCGCTCTCCAGGCTTTTTAAGGCCGCCGGAGGATTTGAGATTTGCGGTGAGGCTTCCAACGGAGCGGAGGCAATCAAGATGGTCCTCCAACACAAGCCAGGGCTCGTGGTACTGGATCTCTGTATGCCTGGAATCAATGGCTTGGAAACCGCGCGCCAGCTTCAACTCATGAGTCACCCCCCGCCCATCATTCTATACAGCATGAATGCGGAAGAAATCGTTGCCAAGGATGCCTACGAGAGCGGCGTTTCAGCGTTGGTTTCAAAGGCCGACGGGATAAGAACCCTAATCAATAAAGCCCGCGGGATACTGCAACAATCGGCTGCGTAGGGGCACACTTGCACCCTCCGTGGTTACTTCACTATTTGTTCTATGCGTCTGTTCGACGTTCGATTGTGGGGTGCGAGAGCGCCAGATTTCTGGGCAATATTCTTCCTGGTTTCACCAATAATTGCACGCAGTTTGGCGGAGTGATCGCGCAGCGCCTTCCTCAATTCAGACGCGAGTTGTCTGAACTCATCCGCATTATCTGTGGCGACAAGGCTCGACGAGAGTTCTAGGATCCGTTTCTGTAGCTCGGTGGAAGACACTTGGTTTTCAACCAAAAAAACATAAATTATCCCGTCTGCGGCGTTCAATACAGTACAGACCCGATGGCATCTGTACTGCATACACCGGAGACCCTAACTGCGCTTGGGTAGGCTGAATTTCTCGGGCGTGAGCAGGCCGATTTCCAGCGCATAACGAACGATATCCGCACGCGATTTGAGGCCAAGTTTTTCCGCAAAGCGGCCCCGGTAGGTTTCCACGGTTTTCGTGCCGATGAAAATCTGCTCTGAAATTTCGCGGCTGCTAAATCCTTCGGCAACCAGCTTTAACACTTGGAGTTCGCGCTCACTGAGGACCTCCGACGGCTTGTTTCCGCTGCGGATGCGCTCAGGAACGGCATGTTCCAGAAGACCGGTCGCCAGTTCGGAGTCGACGTAAATGCGTCCCTTGCTGACTGCGCGGATTGCGGAAAGCAGGTCAGCATCGACGCTTTTTTTCAAAACGTAACCAGAAGCCCCAGCGGCTAGGGCCGTGCGCAGAAATGCCGGTTCTTCGTGCATGGTCAGCAGGAGAATGCCTACCGAGGAATTATTCGCCAGGATGTCGTGAATCGCGTGCAAGCCGCCTTTCTGCGGCATGGTTACGTCAAGGAGCACGATATCCGGCGAGATTTCACGCGCCATTAGAATCGCTTCGTTACCGTTCTGCGCTTCGCCGACGACGGTCATGTCGGCTTGAGAGTCGATCAACATCTTCAATCCCGATCGAAGAATCGCGTGATCGTCGGCAATCAGAACCCGAATTTTGGAACTTTTCGGCATTGTGTGAACTTATGCCCTCGCTGGGGCGTCTTTTCGCCATGGAATTCGCAAGTGAATCTCGACTCCGCCATCCGGATGAGAAGCGGCGTTCAGGGTTCCTCGTAAGATCGCAGCTCTTTGACGCATGCCTTCGATGCCGAGATGCCGGGAAGGGCTGTCATTTTCGTTGCGTACTTTGAGCCCTTTGCCATTGTCGCGTATCGAGAGCTCCAGTTCAGACGCATGACGATGAAAATGAACCGCGACTTTACTCGCTTGCGAATGTCTCGCCACATTCGTCAGCGCCTCTTGCACGATCCGGTAGAGATGAATTTGATCATCCTGTTTAAATCTAGAAAATTCCATGCCGTCAATTTCCAGGTCGATCTCAATGGGATAGGCCTTGGCAAACTCGTCGGTATAGCGGCGAATTGCAGCTTCAAATCCAAGATCGTCAAGGACACTGGAATGCAATCCGCGCGCCAGCCTTCCCAGTTCATTGATGGCCCCAGAAGCGATTTCGCGCAGATGTTTGGCCTGTTTCTTAGCATCGGCCAGGCGTCGCGCATCCGTCAGGCTGCGCAGGCCCACGAGGAGCGACGTCATGAGTTGTCCGGCTTCGTCGTGCAGCTCGCGGGCAATGCGGCGGCGCTCATCTTCCTGAACCTGCAACACGCGTTCCAGCAAAAGGCGGCGAATCTCTTCTTTCTTCTCTGCCGCATGAAGTTCCAGTCTTTCAGTGATGTCTTGAACGATCACCAGTCGCACATTGCGCCCATTCAATTCGAGGGGCGCCCAGCTCATCTCCACATCTGCGGATCTTCCGTTCTTTGTCCGATGTTTCCAGGTTTGCATCGATGATTGCGGCGAAGCCGTTCCCGAAAGGAAAGACGGCAAAGCATTCTGCTCTTCCAACGAAAAAAGATCATGCAACGTGAGAGTCGCGAACTCCTCTTTCGAATAACCGTAATACTGCACAGCGGCAGTGTTTCCGGTAAGGATCGCGAAAGTGGAAGTATCGAACACCCAGCAGGGCAGCGGATTCGCTTCGAAAAACGACCTGTATTGCATCTGCGACTTCCAAAGCGATTCGTCGGCCCGGCGCACACGCAGCAACGCCCGCACCGTTGCCGTGAGTTCGTCCGGTTCGATCGGCTGCACCAGATACGCGTCGGCCCCGCCTTCCAATCCTGCTACTCGCGCCTCGGTGCTTACAAACGTGGCTGAAACCTGCAATACCGGCGTGCGGGCAGTGGCTTCGTTCGACTTGATCCTCCGGCAGACTTCGATCCCGCTCATGTCCGGAAGGTTTACGTCTAGAACGACGAGGTCGGGACCAGACTCTGTCATTTCCAGCGCCTGTCTTCCCGTGCTGGCTTCAATCACGCGATAGCCGGCGCGCCGCAATACGCGTGCGACCGCGTAACGTTGCGCCTCGGTATCATCGGCACAAAGGATCGTTCCTTCCTGGCCTTCTACGGCTTCCGGCGCCACAAATCCCTCCGCCTCAGCATTATGCACCGCTTCTGGTGAAATGGGGCAAACCTTGTCAGGGTTTCCCTTACAAGGCTTGCTCGAAACAGGAAATTCCCGTCTTTTTTTCCGCAGGCCACGATGCGAACCTTTGAAGCACTCATCCAGGGCGTTGAACGATTCCACAATCAACGGTGAGATAAAAAACAACTTATGGCTGATGGAAACAACAAGGAAGAGTGGTTCCGGCTCTGTGAACAGGCTGCCGTCGAGAAAGATCCGGAAAAATTATTAGTTCTGTGCCAGGAGATTTCGCGTTTGTTGGAAGAGAAAGAAAAAACGCTGAAGGAAGCGAGGCGGTGACCGCGCGAACGCAACTTGCGCGCGCCTTCTTCGGTACAACCCACCGAGTTTGGGACTATAATCGATCTAACAAGCAAACCTCAGCCCCTTCCAACGGGCTGGCATGTCGAATGGGTTTTATCCTGGCAAGTTGTTCACTGCCGTTCTGATTTCTTCACTATAGAGAGGACCGACTAATGGCGACAGTTCCAAACCAAACGAGCAATCTGGGAGCCATCATTGCCCAGCACAGAGATGAGATTCTTGCGGGCTGGCTGCGCGACATGATTGGCACCACGCGGCGCAGTGACCTGATAAAGGAGTCGGAGTTGCAGACGCAATGCAGCCAATTCCTTGCATTGCTGGCTCAAGCGACAGCGCAGTCCACGGATGTGCAGAGCGCGCCTTTTGAGCGGCTGCGTGAGATGCTGTCAGAAATATCCCGTACTCGGACCATTCAAGGTTTTACCGCGCGCGAGTGTGCGACTTTCATCTTTTCCATCAAAAGGCCACTTTTCACCGCCATCCGCGAGTCGCTGGGTAAAGACTCCAACGCAATGGCCGACGAGATGTGGAGAACCAGCGAACTGGTCGATGGGTTAGGTCTGTTCACCACTGAAGCTTATCTGAAGACTCGTGAAGAGACGATCAAGCGCCAGCAGGAAGAGATGCTGGAGCTTTCCACCCCGGTGGTGAAGCTCTGGGAAGGAATTCTTGCCCTTCCGCTCATCGGCACACTCGATAGCGCTCGCACCCAGGTCGTGATGGAGTCGCTGTTGGAAGCGATCGTTCAAACCAACTCCAAAGTCGCCATCATCGACATTACCGGCGTTCCGACCGTTGACACGGTTGTCGCTCAGCATCTTCTCAAAACGGTAACGGCGGCCCGCCTGATGGGCGCCGACTGCATTATCAGCGGAGTGCGCCCGCAGATTGCGCAGACCATCGTTCACCTGGGAATCAACCTGTTGGATGTCACCACGAAAGCGACGCTTGCGGATGCGTTCATCCTTTCGCTGAAAAAAACAGGTTTCAAGTTCACTCGAGTGCAGAAAACGGAATCGAAAGACGGAAGAACCGAAGAGTAGCTAGCGTTTGGAGGAGGCAAGGTGGAGAAGATTCCAATTCTGCGGATGGGAGATTACCTTCTGGTAACCATCCAGGTTGATATGCATGATCGTCTGGCGCTGGCGCTGCAGGACGATCTCACCAAACGCATCAGCGAAACTGGCGCGAAAGGCGTTTTGATCGATATATCCAGTCTTGAGATCGTGGACTCCTTTATCGGAAGAATGCTCGGCAACATCGCCTCGATGTCGAGAGTTCTGGATGCGCACACAGTAGTCGTAGGCATGCAGCCGGCGGTTGCCATAACGCTGGTCGAACTTGGCATGTCGTTGCCGGGCGTCCGGACTGCGCTCAACGTGGACGCAGGCATGGAATTGCTTCGCAACTCAGTGGACGGTCAAGAGGAATTTGGATATGGCAGTCGTTTCTACTGAGACATTGCCGGTGGTCTCCGAAGCCGACATCGTGACCGTGCGCCGGCGCGTGCGCGAGACTGCTACGCACCTGGGCTTCAGTCTGGTGGATCAGACCAAGGTGGTTACCGCCGCCAGCGAACTCGCTCGCAATACGCTCATCTACGGCAAAGGCGGGGAGATGGAACTCATCATCCTCAACGGACCGCGAGTTGGACTTCGTCTTCTCTTTTCGGATCGAGGGCCAGGAATACCAGACATCGACTTGGCCCTGCGCGATGGCTTTACGACTGGTTCGGGTTTGGGATTGGGACTGGGCGGCGCCAAGCGCCTGGTCAATGATTTCGAAGTCGTTTCGCGAGCAGGCGAAGGCACGAAAGTGACAGTCACCAGATGGAAGTGACGGAACTTGGAGTAACGAAGACTTTGACGCAGTTCATGGTGCAAATCGCCGATCATTCCAGCGCGGGAGAAGCACGCCGGGCCGCAATTTCCTGTGCTACATCCCTCGGAATGAACGAAACCGATTGCGGAAAGATATCGATAGCCGTTACGGAATTGGCTACGAATATCGTGAAGCATGCGGAGCGGGGAAAAATTCTTTGCGAACCTCTCGCGCAGAACGGAAGTTGTGGTTTACGTGTGCTCGCTCTCGATAAGGGTTCCGGCATCCGCGATATTTCTGCGGCGCTTAGAGATGGATACTCGACCGCCGGCACGCCGGGAAACGGTTTGGGCGCTGTCCGCCGCCTCGCAAGTCGATTTGACGTTTACTCGGCTCCCCAACGGGGCACGTGCGTCCTGACGGAGTTTTGGCCGCAAGGGAAAATTCCAACGAGCAATCATTTCGTGTTGGGAGTTGTTTCCGTGCCGATGCGAGGTGAACTGGCTTGTGGAGATGGCTGGGGAACCAGGCCGACGGCCGATCGCTCCTTTTTTATGGTGGTCGATGGCCTCGGACATGGAATCTATGCGGCGGAAGCGGCGCGGGAGGCGGAGAAAGTGCTGGCTGATTCCCGTGCGACTTCTGCCGAGATGCTTCTTCGCGATTGTCATGATGCGCTAAAAAAAACGCGGGGCGCTGCCGGCGCGATCGCCTCCATCTCGCAGGAAAAGGGAACACTCGTTTTTTCCGGCATCGGGAACATTTCGAGCGTTGTTCTCGACGGCGAAAACCGCCGCGGCATCGCCAGTCACAACGGAATCCTTGGACATCAGGTTTTGAAGTTTCAGGAATTTACCGTGCCATGGAATTCCCAAAGCGTTCTGATCATGCACTCCGACGGACTTACGTCGAAGTGGGATCTCAACGAATATCCCGGCCTGGCGAGCAAGCATCCCAGCATTATCGCGGCGGTCCTTTACCGTGATTTTGAACGCGAACGCGACGACGTAACCGTGCTGGCAGCCAAGAATTTTGTGCAGTGAGCGATATGAATCTTAACCTTCTGCGCATGGAGATACGGCGGGAGCATGATGTGGTGCTGGCCCGCCAGCGAGGGCGGCAGGTCGCAGCCGCGCTGAAGTTTGATCCGCAGGACCAGACCCGCATCGCCACCGCTTTGTCGGAAATCGCCCGCAACGCCTTCGAATATGCCGGCGGAGGCATGGTTGAATTTCAGGTGCAGCGGACGCCGCCGGCTCTGCAGATTTCCGTCAGCGATAAAGGCCGCGGCATTCCCAATGTTTCGGAAATTCTAGGCGGCAAATACGTTTCGCCTACAGGGATGGGTTTGGGCCTGATTGGGGCGAAACGCCTCATGGATTTTTTCCGAATTGATACTTCATCCAAGGGTACGACCGTCATTCTGGGCAAGAATCTCTCCTTGCGCTCCGCGGAAATGAGCAAGAAAGATCTTGATTCGTTGCTCTCGAAAATCGAAGTTCAGGGTCCGCAAAACGCCTATGAGGAGTTGCAGCAACAGAATCAGGAATTGCTAAGAGCGCTCGACGAGCTGCGCGCCCGGCAACTTGAACTGGCGCAGCTGAACCGTGAACTGGATGAGACGAATCGCGGCGTCGTCGCCCTGTACGCGGAACTCGACGATCGGGCGGATTTCCTGCAGCGCGCGTCGGAACTCAAAAGCCATTTTCTTTCCAACATGAGCCACGAGTTCCGGACTCCGTTGAATTCGATCTCAGCGCTCAGTCAGATTCTTCTCGACCGGCTGGATGGCGAGCTGAGCGGGGAGCAGGAAAAGCAGGTTCGTTTCATCAAAGGTTCGGCCCAGGATCTGACGGACCTGGTCAATGATCTGCTGGATCTGGCCAAAGTGGAAGCCGGCAAAGTCACCATTCGCCCGGCAAATTTCGACGTGAACACGCTGTTCGCCGCCTTGCGCGGAATGCTTCGTCCGTTGCTGGCGCAAAATTCTTCCGTCAAATTGGTGTTCGACGATCCAGACGAAAATATTCAGATTTACAGCGACGAGGGGAAGGTTTCTCAGATTCTGCGCAACTTCATCTCCAACGCCTTGAAGTTTACCGAGCGCGGCGAAGTCAGGGTTTCGGTGTCGCGAGGAACCGACAACAGCATTTCGTTCTCGGTTGCGGATACGGGTATTGGAATTTATGAGTCAGATATTGAACGCATCTTTCAGGAGTGGACGCAGATCGACGGCAAGCTGCAGAAAGTGGCCAAGGGATCGGGACTAGGTCTGCCTCTATCGCGAAAGTTGGCGCAGTTGCTGGGCGGTAATGTCCAAGTGAAAAGCCACGTAGGAATCGGGTCGACGTTCACCGTAATAATCCCAATGTCGTTTGCGGGGCAGACGGAGGTTGTCTACGTCCCCGATGTGAAACGCGAACTCGATGCCGACAAGTTGCCTGTTCTGGTGGTCGAAGATAACCGCGAAGCCCTTTTCATCTACGAGAAATATTTGAAGGGGAGCCGATTCCAGGTCGTTCCGGCGAGCAGCATTGCGGAAGCACGCGCAGCGCTACGTTCTTTTCACCCGCATGCCGTACTTTTGGACGTTTTGCTGCAAGGCGAGCACTCCTGGGATCTGCTGCGCGATCTCAAAGAGGATTCTGCGACTCACGACATTCCTGTGTATGTCGTTACGGTGGTCGACAATCGCGATAAAGCGCTTTCGTTGGGCGCCGATGGTTTCTCATCCAAGCCAGTGGATCGCGTCTGGCTTCTCAATCAACTGGAGTCCCTGCTGGCTCCGCAACGCAGGCCGCGCGTCCTGATCATCGATGACGATTCTACGGCGCGTTATCTTATCCGAAGCCTTCTGGCCAGTACTGAATGCGAGCTCTTTGAGGCGACTGGCGGGGCGGAGGGGTTGCGCATGGCTCTGGAGTACAAACCCGCCCTGGTCGTTCTCGATCTTGCCATGGACGGTTTCGATGGCTTTGAGGTGCTCGAGGCCCTGCGCGGAGATGACGCGACGAGTGGCATTCCTGTGGTTGTGCACACTTCAAAATCTCTCGATCCCGAAGAATACGCGCGATTGAGCAGCGCGGTTGACATCATTCCGAAAAGCATCATGGGAACTCGTGATCTCGCCGTGTCGAGATTCTCGCAGGCCCTCGAAAAAGCCGGCCTGACGTACGTCGCAAGAACCAGCAACCAGACCACTGCCGTGGAATAGGGGGATCGATGCCTGAACAATCCGTAGTTACGATTCTCTCCGTGGACGATAATCTGGCCACTCGCTATTCCGTGACCCGCTATCTGCGGGATGGCGGCTACCGGGTCATTGAGGCTGGCAGTGGAAGAGAAGCGCTCGAATTGGCCCAGCAGGATCCGGCGCTGATCACCCTGGATATCAACCTGCCCGATGTGAACGGATACGAAATCTGCCGCCGTTTGAAAGAAAATCCTGCGACGCGCGATATTCCCGTGCTGCACATCTCCGCTTCGTTCGTTGATGCGCAAGATCGGGTGCGAGGCCTGGAAGGCGGCGCGGATGCTTATCTCGCGGAGCCCATCGACCGGATGGAATTGTTGGCCACGGTTAAGGCGCTGCTCCGCATGCGGCAGGCGCAACGAGAAGCCCGCAGTCAGGCTTGCGAGGCGGAAAAGGCGCGTCAGGAACTGAAACAGATTAATGAGAATTTGGAATTTCGCGTTTTGCAGCGAACTGCCGAGCTGGAACGCGAGCGCATCGATGTTCAGAACCTATCGCGGCAACTGCTTCAGGCTCAGGACGAAGAGCGGCGTCGAATTTCTCGCGAACTTCACGACAGCACCGGACAATTGCTGGTGGCCTTGACGTTGAATCTGGATCGTCTCAAAACCGAGGTGATCAGTCCCGATTCCACTGGCGCGACCATTCTGGAAGACACATCCACGATTGTTGCTGAGATGAGCCGTCAATTGCGCACCATGTCTTATCTTTTGCATCCGCCGCTTTTGGATGAGGCTGGGTTATCGTCCGCCGTGAAATGGTACGTGGATGGATTCGCCTCTCGAAGCACGGTTGAGATTACGTTAGAACTCTCTCCCGACCTGGGGCGACTGCCGCAGGAAATGGAGATCACGCTTTTTCGGTTGATCCAGGAATCGCTCACGAATATCCATCGTCACTCTGGAAGCAAAACAGCGCATATCCGGCTGGTTCGAAATGATCAAAACGTACACCTCGAGATCATGGATCAAGGCAAAGGTTTTGCTGCCACAAACGCAAGCGACCGTCAGGTCAGACGAGGCGTTGGAATTCTGGGGATGAAAGAACGTGTGCGCCGCTTCGGAGGCGTCCTCGATTTCTCATCCAGCGCAGACGGGACTACAGTAACAGCTCAATTACCGATCGCTGCGCAACCCGCCGTCCCCGCTGCCGACTGACTTCGTTGAAACGCGCGCTCTGAGACCGGGCGCCATCCAATCCTCAAACGGATTTGCCGACGGTTGCAGCCTGCCAGGATTCATGATGTTGCCCGGATCAAATCCACGCTTAATCGCGGCAACGGCCCGCACGCCGAGCGGAGAGATATCCGCAGCTAACCACGGCAGATGCTCGGTGCCCACGGCATGGTGATGAGAGAGTGTCGCGCCATGATCGATGAACGATTGCTGCGTAGCGCGTTTGACACGAAGGTATTGCTCGATCTCGCGTCGCGGCTCCTGCTTGAAAGCGAAAGTAAAGTAGATACTCGCGCCACATTGATAGGTGTGGCTGATATGGCATCCCGCAAAAGGCGGTACACCGCTCTCGCGAATTTGAGCAGTCAGCGCGCTCATCGTGCCTTTATAAAGCGGAACGATATTGCTCCACACCGTGGAAGTTTCGCTCACATCAGCCGTGACGTCGCGATCAAGCAGAAAATCGCGGATGTAAGGAAAATCATATTTCGTGGCCTCGAACGATTTCCCGGATTGCGCGCCGAGGCTGATCGCATCGGATTTTCGATAGATCGATTCAACCTTCTTCTTCATTCGGAGAACGTCTGCTCGATTGCCTTCCATAGCCGTCAGCAGTAGACACACCCGTGGAAGCGCGACGCCCTTCATGTGTAGATAGCTCTTGAAAAGATTACCCGCGATTTTCGAGAAACCCGATGATGGCGGCCGGAACGCCAGAGACAGAGCGGTTTTATCGGGATCATTGAGCCGCACCATCGCCGGGGCGCATTCCTGCTGCACGCACTGATGAATCGCTTCAATGCCGCCTTCGAATTCGGGAACAAGATAACCGCGCACGACCCGCAATTCCGGGCGGAGATGGACGCGCATAGTCGCTTCTGTGATAACCCCGAAAGTTCCCTCACTGCCGATGCAAAGATGATTGACATCAATGCCGTTAGCCGACTTCGGAACCGTTCGCGTCTCCAGCACGCCTTCCGGCGTCACCATGCGCAGCGCGATGACCATGTCTTCGATCTTGCCGTACTTGTCGCTCTGCATTCCGGCCGAACGAGTGGCGATCCAGCCTCCGAGCGTGGAGTGAAGAAACGAATCGGGAAAATGGCCGAGCGTTACGCCCTGTTCAGCCAGTTGCTGCTCAAGATCCGGGCCGAAGATTCCCGCCTCGATTCGCGCTGTGCAGGATTTTCTGTCTACCGCTAAGACTCTTCGCATGCGGCGCAGGTCCAGCGAGACGCACATCCGCGCGCTTTCCATGCGTTCGAGGCAACCGGCAATGTTTGATCCTCCGCCGAAAGGAATGATCGTGACATCGCTTTCGGCTGCGGCACGAATCGTCATACATACGTCGCGTTCGCTCTCCGGATAAATGATCAGGTCCGGCGCGCCGGCAATCTCCCCTCTGCGCAAGCGGAACAGATCGCGAAACCCTTTACCGTAAGCGTGAACTACGCGCTCTCTTGCGGAATCGAAGATTTGTTCAGGTCCAAGGAATGAGCGCAATTTTGTCAGAAAGCGCTCATTGATGAAGGGTTCCGGTAGTTCCAGAGATTCAATATTCCACTCGCGAACGGGGAAGTGATCGGGCTCAATTCCCAACTTGTCCTTGGCATAAGGCCAAAAGCCAGGGTGGTTTTGAGAATGGAATTCCGTATCCTCATTACCCCAACCCCACCACTTCATGTGCCTGGGTTCGTAAGCCATGGACAATTTCTCGATGTGAGAGAGACTGCGCTTGATGTTATCCCTTTTGCCCCACGCTCGCTACCAGTTCACCAGACTGCCGGCCGAGTCGCAGCATACGAATGCTCTCAGTGAGTTGCTCGATGACGCGGCGCCGCCGATCGCGGGCCGATGGGCAATTCGACGATTCGCCGATCGGATCTGAAATGGCTTGTGCCAGCACAAGCGGCTCGCCAAAACGTACCGTCACACGCGCCGCTCGAGGGAGATAGCTACCCTTGGGAAGAATGCGGTGTGTGCCCTCAATATAGGCGGGAACCACGGGCACGCCCAGTTCAATCGCAAACAGACCTGCCCCGGCCTTGAACGGTTGCATCTCTCCGTCGGGCGATCGGGTGCCTTCAGGGTAAAGAATCAGAGCGCCTTCGGTGCGTTCCAGGAATCGCCGGCAGGTTGCCAGACAAACCGCGAGCGACTTCGATCCAAGTTGGCGGTCAACGGGTATGACGTTCATCAATCGCGAGACCAACCACCGCCTGTATCGCGACTGGAAGAAATAGTCTCGAGCTCCCATGAGTGCAAAGCTGCTAAATCGGCGTCCACTGGCGGTCATCAGGACCGCACTATCGGCGTGACTGGTGTGATTGCTGCAAATTAAGAATGGTCCGTTGGGAAGGTGGTGCTGGCCTTCGACGGTGAGAGGGCTATACCAGCGAAAGAAGGTTCGGCAGAATCCTTCAAACAGGGAACTGCCAAAGGATGAGGCCCAGAAGGCTTCATCCAATTCGTGCCTGCCAGTCATCCTTGTGCCAGCTAGTCGCCCGGCCAACATATTCAAGAGGATAATCCTGCCGAAGACTGCAACTGCGCTAGCACATTCTAAGATGTTTTCGTGGAATCAAGGCAAGTAAGTCTGGTCGGGTGTGAACCAGACTGTGCAGAAGCATCTTTCCCGGCTACTTAAGCGATTGATCGCTGTTCTCAGAGACCATTCGCCAGGTGGTAATACATGTCATTCC